>Ga0126378_10002980_pt1 | contig 12690 bp, 14 predicted proteins | sample PanSoiMetPlot_23_FD_92587 | JGI IMG/M metagenome (GOLD analysis project Ga0126378, IMG submission 92587) | Tropical forest soil microbial communities from Panama - MetaG Plot_23 | ecosystem: Environmental > Terrestrial > Soil > Tropical forest > Bulk soil | place: Panama | collected 2016-02-17
ACGCGGGTGGATCCCGCTGCGGCCGCCCGCTTCTTCCGGGTCCTGGGCGACCCCACCCGCCTCCGCATCCTCGACCTGCTGGAGGGGGGCGAACGGTCGGTCGGCCAGATCGTGGCGGCCGTCGGTCAGCCCCAGGCCCGAGTAAGCACCCACCTGGCCTGCCTCCGGCACTGCGGCTTCGTTGCCCCCGAACGCCGGGGCAAGGAGGTCTTCTACCGGCTTGCAATCGAGGGCCTCGGCGAGGAGATCCTCGGGCGCGCGGCGGAGGTGATGGCGCCGCTCGCCGACAGGCTGGCCACCTGCACCCGCATCGGTCCGGAGTGGATGTGAGGAGTTTGCGGTGATGACGCCGGCTGCGGTCGCGGCGCTCGCCGTGACCGTCGCCGCCGCGTGCGGCGCGGGCACGGCGCGGTCGAGCCAGTCGACCGGCGGCGACGCCGCGTCCTCGCGTCCCTTACCTGGTCGTAGCCCTGCTCAGGAAGGGCGCCCTTGCCGCCGTCCGCCCCCTCGTCCGCTGCGCGGCCCGGCCAGCGCCATCCTCCTGCTGGTGACCGGCGCCTTCGTCGTCTTCTCCTACTGGCTGACGCTCGGAGGCCTGCTGCCGACGTCGTGAGCCGGTGCCAGGCCGGCTGACGACGTGGACGCCCGGCCAGGTGGGGAGAGTGCCTCCAGCAGGCTCGAGATGTGGCCCGGCTCAAGGCTGTAGTAGGCCCAGCTGCCGCGCTGGCGGCGGCGAAGGAGGCCGGCCTCGTGGAGCACCCGGAGGTGGTGGCTGACAGTCGGCTGCGACAGGCCGAGTGGACCGGTGAACTGCGCCTGGCAGACCTCGCACTCGGGATGGTTCGCGATCAGGTTCAGGATGCGCAGCCGCGCCGGATCGGCCAGGACCCGCAGCGCTGCCGCCATCCGCTCCGCCCGCACCTGGTCGAGCTGGGCGAAGAAGATCGGGACGCAGCAGTCGGCGATGGGCTCGACCGTCCTCCTCACAACGACATATTGACACAGGTCGATGCGCGGGCATAGCATATCGACCGCAATCGATATGCGTCCAGCCAGCAGGAGGTTCCTCATGACGACCGCCGACCTCGTGACCGACTTCTCCCGCCGCTTCGGCCTCACGCTCATGCATGAGGGCCAGGCCGCCCTCCCGCCGCCTTTGCTCGACCTGCACCGGGCGGTTCTGCAGGCCTTCCTCGACACGGGCACCCCGCCCTCGATCGCCTGGCTGCGCGACCGGGCCACGCAGATCGGGGTCGATCCGGACGATGCGCTGGCACAGCTCGCCAGGGGCGATCTCGTGCACACGCGAGACGGCATGGTGTCGGTCGCCTACCCCTTCTCGGGCACGCCCACCGACGACCAGGTGCGGCTCGACGGCGGCCCGCCCGTCTGGGCCATGTGCGCCGCGGACGCGCTCGGCATCCCGCTCATGAGCGATCGCGACGGCGTCATCACGTCCACCGATCCGCTGAACGGCGATCCGATCCGCGTCGAGCGCCGGAACGGCCGGTGGTCGTGGCAGCCGGACGGTGCCGTCGTGCTCTTCGCCGCCACCGGTAGGGGCACCACGGCGAGCGAGGCCGCCTGCTTGTACGTCCGCTTCTACGCCACTGCCCGGAATGCCGAGGCGCACCTTCGTGCGACGCACGGCGTGACCGGCGAGGTGGTCGACCAGGCCACGGCGCTCGAGGCCGCCGAGATCGTCTTCGGCCCGCTTCTCGGCCGCACCACCCGGACGGGAGTCCGGTTCGACGAGCTCCTCGACACCGCCGTCGCGAGGCTCTCACCCGACACCCGCCGGGCGTACGCCACGCTGGGGATGCCCATCTTCAGGAGCCTGGCCGACGGGCACGCCCCATCGGAAGATGAGCTCGCGGGCGTCACCGGCCTTCCGGCTGACGAGGTGAGGACCCTCCTCGCCGAGTTCGGCGGGCTGGAACGCGACGAGGACGGCAGGGTCGTCGGCTGGGGACTGACGCGCACCCCGACGCCGCATCGGGTCGAGATCGACGGCCGCGTCCTCTACGGCTGGTGCGCCCCCGACCTCCTGGCGCATCCGGCTCTCCTGGGCCGCTCGGCCAGGGTCACCTCACCCGACCCCCTGAGCGGCCAGCCGATCACGCTCACCGTCGGGCCGGACGGTGTGCGAGACATCGAGCCGTCCACCGCCGTGGTCTCGTTCGTCGCCACCCCCGAGGCGGCGGACCTCGGCGCGATGGTGCGGCACAACGTGTGTAGCAATCAGCACCTCTTTGCGTCCGCGGCCTCTGGCGCCGAGTGGCTGGAGCAGCATCCCGGCTTCACCCTGCTCTCGATCGACCAGGCGTTCCGGGTCAGCCTTCAGCTCAGCCGGCGCGTGTTCGATCCCAGCCACGACAGCGCGTGAGGGGGACGTCTGTCGGCGGGCAGGGGCCGGATGGCGAGAGGATCGACGCCGCGTCGGGTGCCGTCGAACAGGTTCTGGCGCGCCCAGCATCGCCGACTGCCTTGCGGCCGCCTGCGCGCCGCCGTGGAGCGCCTGGCAGGACCTCTACCGTCGAGCCGATCGGATTGCCGCCGGCCGTCGCATGGGGGTCTCGTATCTTCACCCGCTGAGCCGGGCGTTCGCGTCAAGCCGGGCGCAGGCCCTCGAGCATGAGGTCGAGGCCAAGCCGGAACGGCGCGTCCAGGTCGCAGTTGCCGCAGACGTCCATGGCCACCGCCAGGAGGTCGTCGGGCACGTCGTGGGGCAGCAGCTGGCTCACGCGGCGCAGGCGTCCCAGCTCGCTCTCCGCGCCTGGCGCCGCGCACGACCAGCACAGCTCCGAGAGGGCGTAGCCGAACGCGTAGGAGAGGACCGCCCGGATGACCTCGACTGCCCGGGCACGTGAGAAGCCCGCCTCCTGCAGGGCGTCGAGCTGCGCCTTCGTGACACGCAGCGCGCTCAGCGGCATGACCGGCCGGCTCATCACGAGCGGAGCCGCCGCGGGATGGCGGCGCAGCGTCTCCCGGATCGCGATCGCCGCCGCTCGCAGCCACTGTCGCCAGTCGCCCGAGGGCGGCGGGGCCGGGCGCATGTCGCTCCACAGCAGCTCGACAATGCCGTCGAGCAGGCCGTTCTTGCCGTCGATGTGGTTGTACAGCGACATGGCCTTGACACCGAGCCGGGCGCCGAGCTTGTGCATGCTCAGCGCGTCCAGACCGAACTCGTCGATGTAGGCGAGGGCGGTCCGCAGCACCTGCTCGCGAGTGAGCGGCGCCCGGCTCGGCGCCTCGACCGTGGGTTGTGGCATGGGGTGCTTGACATCTTACGACGTATGCGGCTAGCGTAAGCCAGGTGGATACTTATGGCGTAAGCGGAGATCGTCAATGACTCTCGAGACCCGGCGTCTGCCCAGCCCGCCGCCCGCGCCCTCGACCGACGGCGCGGACTTCCGCGCCGACCCGTACCCGTACTACCGGCGCCTGCACGAGGCGGGGCCGGTCTCCATCAACGAGGAGTACGGCTTCGTCATGGTCGCCGGCTACAACGAGATCGCCCGCCTGCTGCGCGATCCGCGCCTCAGCAGCGACGACCGCAACGCCGGCGCCCATCAGGCGCTGGTCGACGCCGGCGTGCTCCGGTCAGAGGACCTGGAGCAGCTCGACCAGCGCTCCTTCCTCCGCCGCGACCCGCCCGACCACACGCGGCTGCGGGGCCTGGTGAGCCACGTCTTCACGCCGCGCCGCGTGGAGGAGCTGCGGCCGGTCGTCCAGCGGCTGGTGGACGAGGCGATCGACCGCGCCGCCCAGGCGCGCCGCCTGGACCTGATCGCCGACCTGGCATACCCACTGCCGGTCACGGTCATCTCGCGGCTGCTCGGAGTGCCGGCCGAGGACCACCTGCGCCTCCGGTCATGGTCGCGGGCGCAGCTCTGCTGCTCTTTCGAACCGTCGGGCCTGCAGCCGGCGGACCAGCAGGAGCGCAACTGCATGGTGCAGAGCGACCTCACCGCATACTTCGACGAGCTCATCCAGCGCCGCCGACGCGAGCCCGGAGCCGACCTGCTGTCCGCGATGCTCGCCCTGGCGGGCGAGGGGGACCAGCTCACGCTGGACGAGGTCAACTCGACGGCGCGCCTGCTGCTGGTGGGCGGTCACGAGACCACGGTCGGCCTGATCGCCAACGGCATGCTGGCCCTGCTACGACACCCGGACCAGCTCGACCTGTTGCGCCGGAGGCCCGAGCTGGCGGAGGCCGCGGTCGAGGAGGTGCTGCGGTACGACCCGCCGTTCCAGTTCGTGACCCGGGTCGCCCTGGAGGACCTGGAGATCTGCGGGTACGCCGTCGCACGCGGGGCGGTCCTCCTGCTCTGGCTGGCGGCCGGCAACCGCGACGGCAGCCGCTTCCGGGAGCCGGACCGCTTCCTGGTCACCAGGACGAACAACCATCACCTGGGGTTCGGTGCCGGCGCCCACTTCTGCCTGGGCGCGCCGCTGGCGCGGCTGCAGGGCCGGGTGGCGCTGGCCACGCTGGCCCGGCGGCTGGTGGAGCCGCGGCTGGAGGTGGATCGGCCCGAGTACCTGGAGTCGGTCCACGCCATCGCGGAGCTGCCGGTCCGGTTCGTGGGAGTCGCCCCTTGAGGGCGACTCCCGCCCGACTACCGGGCCACCGCCGGCTCGGGGGTGGCTCGACCGTCCGGGCTGAACTGGTGCTCGTAGAGCGTCTGGTACAGGCCGCCGCGCTCCAGTAGCTCCGGGTGCGTGCCGCGATCGACCAGGCGGCCCTCCTCGAGCACGAGGATCACGTCCGCCGCGAGGATCGTCGATAGCCGGTGCGCGATCACGAACGAGGTCCGGCCGGCGAAGAGCAGCCGCAGCGCCGCCTGGACCAGCTGCTCGGACAGCGTGTCGAGGTGCGAGGTGGCCTCGTCCAGGATCACGATGCGCGGGTCCTTGAGGATGACCCTGGCGATCGCCAGCCGCTGCTTCTCGCCGCCGCTGAGGCGGTGGCCGCGCTCGCCGACGATGGTGTCGTAACCGTCCGCCAGCGATTCGATGAGCTGGTGGATGTGCGCAGCCTGGGCCGCCGTCTCCAGTTCCCGCTGGGTCGCCTCCGGCCTCGCGTACAGCAGGTTGTCGCGCACGCTCGCGTGGAAGAGAAACGTGTCCTGGAACACGATGCCCATGTGCCCGCTGAGCGACTCCAGCGTCAGCTCGCGGACGTCGACCCCGTCGATCCGCACGGCGCCGGCGTCCGGGTCGTAGAAGCGGGCGACGAGGTAGGTGGCCGTGGTCTTGCCCGCGCCGCTGGGACCGACCAGCGCGACGAGCTGGCCCGGCTCGACCTGGAAGGACAGGTCCCGCAGCGCCGGACGGGCGGCGCCGGGATAGGTGAAACGTACGCCGTCGAACTCGATCGCTCCCCGCACCGAGCGCAGGGCGCGGGCGCCATCCCGGTCGGCCACGTCGGCGGGCAGGTCGAGGCAGCGGAAGATGCGCTGGAACAGGGCCAGCGAGCCCATCACATTGACGTGGAGGCTGGCCAGGTTGCCGATCGAGCCGGCGAGTCGACCGCCCAGGATCGTGACCACGCTCACCACGGTGCCGACCGTCGTCCGGCCGGTCAGGACCAGGTAGCCCCCGAGCAGGAGCAGCAGGGCCGGGCCGAACGCCTGGAAGGCGCTGCCCAGCATCCCGAACCAGCGCTGGATCATCGCCTGGCGGATCTCCAGGCCGCGCAGCTCCCGGTTCAGGCGGTCGAAGCGCAGCACCTCCGCCCGCTCCTTGGTGAACGCCTTGACCAGCAGGATGCCGGAGATGCCGAGCACCTCCTGCATGTACGCCGAGGCCTCGCTCAGCTTTTCCTGGACGCGCATCCGCGCCCGATAGTTGGCCCGGCCCACGTAGCGGCCCGGGATCAGGACGATGGGCATGATCGTCAGCGCGGCCAGGGTGAGCTGCCAGGACAGGCTCAGCATCAGCGCCAGTGTGCTTACCGCCACCACCAGGCTGGCGACGAAGCCGAAGACGGTGTCCGAGATGACGTCCTGGATGCCGCCGACGTCGTTATTCATCCGCGACAGCAGGTCCCCGGTGCGGCTGCTGGTGAAGAAGCCGATCGACTGCTGCACCAGGCGCCCGAAGAGCTGGCGCCGGAGGTCGAACATGATCCCCTGGCTGATCGATGTCGTCAGGTAGGACTGGAGCACGCCGACGAGGCCGGCGCCAATCGTCGCGGCCACGCCCGCGGAGACGATCGCCATCAGCTGCGCGAAGCCGTCGCGGGGATGGGCGAGGTAGTCGATGAGGGCCTTGGTGACGAGGGCGGGCACCAGGCCCAGCCCCGCACCAGCGCCGATGCAGGCGAGGACGACGATGGCGCGGCCCCAGTACGGCAGGATGCAGCACAGTACACGCCGGAGCAACGGGCGAGTCAGCACCGGCTTGTCGTCGCCCCAGTCGTTCTCCATGCTCGGACCGACGCAGTAGCTCTCAGGCATCGAACCCTGTCTCCTCAGTGGACTCTTTCGCGACGAGCGGCCCGCGGCGCACACGGAGGCGCACGTGCTCCACCGCCGAGTTGGCTCGGGGTGAGCCGACGGAACCTATGAGGAGCGCTCTAGGGTCAATGACGCACGAGGAAACTCTACCTGGAATTGGGGCCGGCGCATAGCCGGTGTGGCCTGTCGTCGGCATGCCGAAGCGCATAGCTGCCTCGGGCGGCCCTCCACGCCGCCTCGAAGGTATAGCCGGCGATCGCTATGACCAGGAACGCCGTCCTCGTTTCGCCACGGATGTCGCGGCCCGCCACCGTGGTGCCGACGCCGGCGATGGCAAGCGCCGACCAGCCCGGGCCGGTCACGATGCAGTGCGTCTCCCGGCAGCGCGCGAAGTTGGCCAGGCAGTAGGTCCCCGCGACCAGGAAGAAGGCCGCCTCGACCAGGAGACCGGTGACCGGTCGGAGCGCGGAGGACGGCGGGCATCCCTATCGATGGCTGAGGTACTCGTGGACCATTTGGATCGCGCTCGCCCCGTCGCCCACCGCTGTCGTCATGCGCTTCACCGAGCCCGCGCGCACGTCGCCGGCGGCGAAGACGCCGGGCACGCTGGTCTCCAGGGGAAGCGGCGCTCTGGCCGGCGAGGGGCCGGTGTCCGCCAGGCCCGAGTCCGCCAGGCCTGAGCCTGCCAGGTCGAATCCGGTGCGGATACACCCCTTCGCGCCGCGCTCCAGCACGCCGGCCAGCCACTCCGTCTGCGGCTCTGCGCCGATCAGGATGAAGAGGGCGGCGGCCGGGATCGTCTGCCGGCGCCGGACCCGGCAACCTCCAGCGTCACCCGCTCCAGGCGCCCGTCGCCCGCCGCGTCCACCACCTGCGTGCGCAACCGCACGGTCACGTTCTCCAGGGACCGGAGCTCATCGACCAGGTAGGCCGACATCGACTCCTCCAGGCTCTCGCCGCGCGCCACCAGGGTCACCCGGCGGGCGAAGCCGGAGAGGTGGACGGCCGCCTGGCCGGCCGAGTTGCCGGCGGCCACCACGACCGCGTCCTCGCCGCGCAGGGCCGGGGCCTCGGTCAGTGCAGTGCCGTAGAACACCCCGGCACCGACCATGGCCTCCACGGCCCGCACTCCCAGCCGTCGGTAGCTGACGCCGGTCGCGATCACCACGGCGCGGGCGACGGCCACGCTGCCGTTCCGCAGCAGCACGACCCGCTCCCTTCCCTCCGACCGAAGTCCGGTCACCTCGGCATGCACCGGCTCGACGCCGAACAGCCGCGCCTGGTGGTGGGCGCCGCTGGCGACGCGCCGGCCGCCGATGCTGCGAGGGAAGCCCGGGTAATTGCGGATCCGGCTGCTGGTTCCGGCCTGGCCACCGAAGGCCTTGCGCTCGATCGCGACCGTGCGGAGCCCCTCGGAGGCGGCGGAGAGCGCTGCCGACAGGCCGGCGGGGCCCACGCCCACCACAGCGACGTCATAGAGCCGGCCGGCCGGCTGGGGCCGCGACGCCGAATAGCCCCACCAGTTCGGCCGTGGTCGGCTGGACCAGGGCCGGCCGTCGAACGGGACCACCACCGGGAGCCGATCCACTCCGCAGCCGGCCCGGCGCAGCAGCTCATGGCCCTCGGCCGACTCCGCCGCGATGAAGCGGTAAGGGATGGCGCAGGGATCGAGGCAGGCGCGAAGTTCCCGGGAGCGGGGTGCTTCCCAATCGCCCTCCAGGGCGACCGGCCGGCTAGCGGCGCCCAGCCGTTCGAGGATGCCGAGTCCGCTCTGCGCCCTCAGCATCGCGAGGACTTGGTACTCGCGTCCGAATCCGTACTGCAGCTCCCGGGTAAGGCCCGGTGGGCGCGGGCGGAGGAATATCCGCGTGCGCTGGGACGCCGGCGCGAACGGCAGGACTTTTCTGAGTCGAGTCTGGGTTCACTGTGCGGGCGCAGGTCCGATCGCCTCGGGCTCGCCTCCGAGCACGTCGCCCTCGACGACGATCGCCACCAGGCCGACATCAGTCCCGGTCTCATGCCATTCGCCAGGCTGCCAGTAGACAGCCTTCCCTGCAGCGATACGCGTTCGCTCGGGGCCCTCGCCTCTGGTCCAGCCGGTGCCTTCGACCACGGCCAGGATCTGGTGGCTCCGCGCCTGGTGATAGCCCACAACGCCGCCTGGTCCCAACCTCATGCAGCCCACGTGGATGCCGCGGGTATGTGCAAGGCGGGAGATCGTGAAGTCGCTGGCGTGCCGCGTGACGTGCCGGCCCTGCTCAGCGCCGAAGTCGAAGACATGCACGCCGGAACCGTACACCGGCTCCGAGCCGGTGGACGCAGCCCAGCCTACTTACTGCTCCCGTTTGGCCGCGGGGGCGAGACCGTCGTCCGTGCCGGGCAGCACCTCGTGATGGCGAATGTCGAGGGTCTTGATCAGGCGCTGCTGGCCGAGCGTCAGTCCGACGAAGAACCCGAGTTCGACCAGCTCCTCGGTGGTGAAGTGCGCGTGCAGCTTCTCCCAGAGGGCGTCGTCGGCGATGCCCGAGTCCCACATGATGGCGCTCGTCCAGGTGAGCGCCGCCTTCTCGCGCTCGTCGAAGCGACTCGAGTCCTGGAAGTTCAGGAGCTCGTCGTACTTGGCCTCCTCGAGCCTGTCCGCCGCCCGGGCGGACCGCTGGACGCCTCAGTACTCGCAGTCGATCGACTTCGAGACGTAGACGCGGCAGAGCTCTTTCAGCGCGTGGTCGCAGACGCCGTTGCGGAACGTGAGGTTCCACGCCTGGCTGAAGGCACGAATCACGTCCGGGACGTTGGCCCGGATGGCCTGGCTCTCCGGGCGCGGGGTGCCGTGGAGCCGGGCCTCCTTCAGGTAGGAGAGGATCTCCGGGTCCTTGACCTTCGAGATGTCGGCATACGGGATGCGGGGCATGGTGGAAGCTACGCCTCCTGCGCGCCGGCGGATGCGCGCCCGACGGGTTCAGGACGGGCGACCATGTCCCCCAGGGGCAGCCGCGGCCGGTTGCGGTGCGACTCTACCTCGCGCCTCGTGGGCAGCGGCCCGCTGGTGGTCCAGTAGCGCTGCCCGGCGACCAGCAGTTCCTCGGCGGGGAAGCGGGTGATGACCTCGCAGCCGTCTCCGGTTACGATGAGCTGCTCCTCGATCCGCGCCGCCGACCAGCCGTCCGCGGAGGGCCAGAAGGTCTCCAGCGCGAAGCACATGTTCTCCTCGATCACCTGCGGGCGGTCGAGGGAGACGAGCCGACTGAAGATCGGCTTCTCCCAGTGCGAGAGCCCACAGCCGTGCCCGAACTGGAGCGCGAAGGCGGCCTCCTCGTTGGGGAACCCGAACTCGGTCGCCCTGGGCCAGGTCGCAGCTACCTCGCCGGTGGTGACGCCGGGCCGGACCATCGCGATGGCCTCGTCCAGCATCGCGCGGCAGCGTTGGTAGGCGTCCACCAGCGCGGGTGACGCGCTGCCGACGGCGAACGTCCGGTAGTAGCAGGTGCGGTAGCCCTGGAACGAGTGGATGATGTCGAAGTAGGCGGGGTCGCCGGGCCGGAGCATCCGGTCCGTGTAGACGTGGGGATGCGGGTTCGAACGCTCGCCGCTGATGGCGTTGATGCCCTCGATCAGCTCCGAGCCGTTGTCGAAGAGCAGCTTGGAGACGAGGCCAACGCACTCGTTCTCCCTGATGCCAGGTCGCAGGTGCTCGTAGAGGTGGTCATAGGCCGCGTCGACCAGTGCGCAGGAGGCCGAGAGCAGCGTGATCTCGTCCTGAGTCTTGATGATGCGAACGCCCTGCATCAGCTGCTGGCCGTCGACCACCTCGATCCCCTCAGCCTGCAGGGCAAAGAGGACGGGCGGCTCGACGATGTCCACGCCCAGCGGCTGGCCGAGCAGCCCCCGCGCCTCCAGCTCGACCCGAATCTTCTTCGCAACGTCCTCCGCCCGTCCCTGCTCCGGCGAGAAGGAGCCCCGCATGGTCGAGATGCCGGCTCGCGAGCGTCGCTCGCCCAGCCAGGGGTTGTAGAGCGCGTGGTGGCGCGCGGCGGAGCCGAAGTCCCACATGATCGGCTCGCCCTGCTCGCCCTCGCCCTGGGGGAGCAGACAGAAGCGGGCCGCCTTGTCGAGCGCCCATGTGCCGATGTGGGTCGCGGTGAGGTATCGAATGTTGTTGAAGTCGAAGCACAGCAGCGCGCCCATCTCCGACCGCCCGAGCGCGTGCCTGGCGCGCTCCAGCCGTTGCCGACGGAGGCGGTCGAAGTCGACGCGCGCCTCCCAGTCCACCGCCATCGAGCCGAAGGTCTGCGTCAACCTGCTCATCGGGTGCCGCCATCCCCCCTGAAATTGCCTGCGCCATCGATCCCGGCCATCCTTGCCAGCACCTTGAAGAGGGCCGCGAAGTCCTGCTCGGCGAGCCCCATGCCCCGCGCGGCGGTGAGCAGCTCGTTGGTCACCGCCGTGGTCGGGAGCGGCATATCGAACTGACGGCCGGTCTCCAGGGCCAGCAGCAGGTCCTTCTGCATCATGTTGACGTCGAACATCACCTCGTCCAGTCGCTCGAGGACGTACGGCGCCCGATACTTGACCATCGGCGAGGCGATCACCGAGTTGGTCAGCACTTCGACCGCAGTCTCGCGCGCGATCCCTCCCTTCTCCGCGAGCAGCACCGCTTCGCTGAAGGCGAGCATCTGCACGGCCAGGCCCAGGTTGGTCGCGATCTTCATCAGGACGGCCTGGCCGTTGGCACCGACGTGGGTGACCCGCGGTCCGATTCGGCGGAGCACCGGCTCGGCGCGCGCGAAGGTGTCTGCATCACCGCCCACGATCACCGAGAGCTGCCCCTCGACCAGCGTGACGACGCTGCCCGAGACCGGGGCATCGAGCATCCGCGCGCCGGCACGATGCACGCGGTTGGCGAGCTCACGGCTGGCGGCCGGGCTGACGGTCGACATGTCGACGTAGACCTTGCCCGGCCCCAGTCCGGCGAGAATGCCGTCCTCGCCGTCGGTCACGGCCTCCAGCGCCCGCGTGTCGGTGACCATGGTGAACGTCATCTCGCAGCGTGTGGCGATCGCGCGTGGGCTCTCGCCCCAGCGCATGCCCTTCTCGATAAGCCAGTCGGCCTTCGAACGAGTGCGGTTCCAGCCGGTGACCGGGTGGCCGGCGGCAAGCAGTCGCTCGACCATCCGGCCACCCATCATCCCCAGCCCGACGAATCCGATTTCGGTCATCTACGACCCAATCAGCCCCGGCATCCCCGCTGGCGCAAACGATTGTTCACCAGATTGCGCCAGCGTAGCAGGGAGCCCAGGTCACGTCAATGCGAGGCCGCCGTCGAACCCCGCACCACCAGTTGCGGCGCGAACACGACGCGGCGCGATGAGAGCTCGCCGCTCTCGACCTGGTCGATCAGGATCCCGGCTGCGACGACGCCCATCTCGTGGACCGGGACCTGGATGGTGGTCAGCGGCGGGTCGAGCTTCGACGCGTTGGCGATGTCGTTGAAGCCGGCCACGGCGACATCGCCAGGGATGTGCAGCTGCAGGCGGCGGCAGGCATCGTAGACGCCCAGCGCCGCCAGGTCGTTGACGGCAAACAGTGCGGTCGGCCGCTGCGAGATGGGACGATCGAGAAGCTGCATCGCGGCGCGAAGCCCACCCTCCTCCCTGTACCCGGACTCCGCAACCAGAGCCGGGTCGGGGATGCCCGCGGCGGTCAGGGCCTTCCGGTACCCCCGCTGTCGGAGAACCGACGTGCTGATGCGCCTGGGCCCGGACAGGTGTCCGATCCGGGTGTGCCCGAGTCCGACGAGATGCTCGGTGACCAGGCGGGCGCCGGCCTCGTCGTCCGGACCGACGAAGGGGTCGTCGGTGTCGCTGTAGCGGTTGACCACGACGTGGGGGATGCCGTCGGCCCGCAGCCTCCGGACGACTGGATCATGGAGGTAGGCGCTGGCCAGGATCAGCCCGTCGACGCGGCGCTCCAGCAGCATCTGCAGCTGCGAGCGCTCCCGATCCGGGCTGCCGTCTGTGTTGCACAGGATGACGTTGTAGCCACGCGGCAGCGAAGCGTCCTCGATGCCCCGGTACATCGCCGCGAAGAACGGGTTGGTGATGTCGGGGACCATCATGCCGAGCACGAAGGCCTGGCGGAGCTTGAGGCTGCGGGCGATGCCGTTGGGCCGGTAGCTGGTCTCCCGAAGCAGCGCCTCGATCCGCTCCCGGGTCTCCGCCGTGACGCGCGC
>Ga0126378_10002982_pt1 | contig 12688 bp, 14 predicted proteins | sample PanSoiMetPlot_23_FD_92587 | JGI IMG/M metagenome (GOLD analysis project Ga0126378, IMG submission 92587) | Tropical forest soil microbial communities from Panama - MetaG Plot_23 | ecosystem: Environmental > Terrestrial > Soil > Tropical forest > Bulk soil | place: Panama | collected 2016-02-17
TGACCAAGCCAGTGATGTACGCCAGCAGTCGTACCCATTTGTTTTCTTTCATCTGGATCGGCCATAATACCCCATCGTCTCAAGATGCTCGGAATTTCTTGACCCTACGGGGGTGAGGCACTCCCAACGGAAACGGGGAGCAACGGATAGGCCGGACCTACGGAGCACCGGCACCAGTCCTCGACCCTACCGGATTGGTGCCGTCTTTATGCAGTGTCGCGCCGAACGGGTCTGCCGCACTCGCGAGCAGCGTTGCCAAGAGGAAGGCAGCGAAGATCAGCAGGCGTTTTGACAAAACTCTCGCAGTACTTCTTGCCGAGTCAGTTTGAGGGGACGACAGAGACACTTTCAGACACATAGACTACTCCTTGGCGCGAAGTTCCGGGCGTTCTGCTCTGAATAGTGAACTGGACGCACCAGTCGTTCCTTTTCCGCTCGACCCGGTCCTCCGCCTAATGGATCTACTGTATTTCTGAGTCGGAAAAAACCAGACACGGGGGACTGCCGTTATTCTTTGTTTGGGAGCAATACTGCTGCGGTAAGTCCGGGAGCTTGACTCCCGGCAGAGAGGATATGTGCTCATTGCCGGCACCCAAGGCCATCTCACCCTTCACTGCGGCCAGAAAGCCGCCCAAGAGAGTCGAGGTCGGTGCCGCAGATGGACTCGTATCGGCGGCTGCAAAACTGAAGATCTCCGCCGGTGTGACCATACCGTCGTGGTTTGCGTCAAAGCCGTTGAACACCTGGCCGAGCGTGGACGGCTGCGCCAGAAAGCCTTTGACCTGGTCTTCGGTGACGGCAGTAGCGTCCGGCCCGAGAATCAGATTCGCGATCTGGTTGGCCGCGAGCGATGCCAGTCGCAGAAACATCACATGCTGGGCCGTGTCCGCCCCCGGCGTTGGGGCGCATTGCAGCTGCAGCGTGTTGTCAATTGTACAACTATCGATTCCGGTCTTCCCCGGGACCGCGGGAGTGGCGCGGACCAAAAACGGAGGGAAGCCCGTGTGCCGAACAATGGTAAATAGGTATCCGCCGGACACACCGGACCCCACTTCGGGGTTCACTCCCAAGGGGACCAATTGCGTCAGCGACGCCGGGTAGGTGTGCGTCTGGTTGAAATACTGGTTGGCAGCGAAACCGATCTGCTTCAAATTGTCCGCGGCCGCGCTCCGGGCTGCTGCCTCGCGCACTTTCTGTACGGCTGGCAGGAGCAGCCCGATCAGAATCGCGATAATCGCGATGACCACCAAGAGTTCGATGAGTGTGAAACCACGTCGGGATTTAGTCATTGTCCTTCTCCTTCCGGTTGAGAAACAGAGCGCCTTCAGTTGGCTTTAGTCAATGGTGAAGGCGAAAGTTGACGCCGTGATTCCCACGACTCGCAGTACAAAAATGATTTTCCCTGAAAGCTGCGAGGTGTCGGTGATCGTCAGGAAAACAAAACCCGGGCCGCCGGAATCGGAGAGCCGGATGGAGCAAGTACCGGCCGCGAAGTCTGCCGCCGTGCCGGCGCACAATTCCAGGTTGGTGCCGGGAGTCTTGTTCTCAAATGAGAGTTTCAACACCGCTGCAGTGGTCGTCGTGACCGGCGCACCCGTGACCAGGTACTTGCCGCTGGCGCCCAAGGTTCCCGTTATGGTCGTCGAGGCTAAAGCATTCCCCGTGGCGACCGCAAAAAAACTAAACCCAACGATCAACAGCCCGAGCAACGCCCGGAAGTCGAGTATACGCATGGCATTTCTCAGTTGGTAAGACACTTACTTTCTCCTTTCGCAATTCTCGGAGGCATCGCCTCCCAAACATACCTGTCGACCGGCCTGGAGCAATTTAGTACGGCTGCGTCTGGGGGTTGGCCTTGCTGGCGGTTGTGGACAACGGTCCTAGTCCGGTGACAACATCGGGCGCGCTGATCATGGCGTTTGGTCCGGCCTTGTGCTCCGAGTTGAACGGTGTTGGCTTGGTGGGATCGAAGCCACAGGCGGCAGCGTCCTTCGGATCGTCGAACCAGAATCCGACATGAAACGTGTGCGTCGGTGGAACCAGGGGAGCGCCGGTAATCGAGCCAGGGGTAGGGTCGGCATCGAATCCGAAGATGCCGTCTAGCAGGATGCTCTTCACGACGGCTTCGGCCTTCCCGTCAGGTCCGACGTGGATGTCAGACTGATACCAGGCAAGTCCAAAGGTCTTGAAATCCGGATTCACGGTGCCGTCGGACTTCAGGTTGCTGCGCTCGATGGTGAACAGATCGAACGCGCTGTTCGGCTTGAAGTTCTTCAGTTCGACGATCATCACGTCGTTGGCTGTGCCGCGACTGACGGTTACCTTCGCCGAGGGCGGCGGCGCCTGCGGGTCGCCTATCATGCACTGAGCGAACTTGGGATTCGCCGTGAGATTGAAACTGATCTCATCCGGACCGTCCGCTGCCACCAGCGGAGCGACCGACAACAACACGCTCAGGACGGCCGAGGCGGCCGGAACTATGGTTTGCTTTGACATCTTCTTTACCTCTCTTTCCAATTGCCTCAAGGGCGTTTCGCTCTTGGACAATGCGAGAGTAAATCGGTTGGAAATTAGAAATCGTGTGACTGCGGTAAAACAATTGTAAATGGGCCCGCGCAGCGCAGGCGGTAGTGGCCGGGTGCTACGGGGCAAAGCGGGGACAGTCCCGTTATGAGGCGAGGCATCACCCGAGGGGATGAAAATCGGGGCGGGAGTATACCGTGGGGCAAAGCGGTACAGGCACCACTGTCCACGCGGCGCAAAAGCGGCGCCCTGGGGACAGTGGAGCCAGTCCCCGTTTTGCGGCGCACACATTTTCGAGAGAGCCGCGAATTTCCGGCAAACTGCGCCGGAATTCGCGACGGCCCACGACCGTCCCCGTTTTGCGGTGCATCCTTGGATGGTAGTCCCCAAAGCGGTTTAGCACCCTTCGTAGCAACCGTGGGAGAGGATGGATCAGGCGGGCACGACTCGTTTGAGGGGAAGACGGATGACGAAACGGGCACCGGCGGCAGGTTCCATCCACATGTCTCCGCCATGGTCGACCACAGTCTGACGGGAAAGGGCCAGGCCAAGGCCCAGGCCATCTTTCTTGCCGGCCGTGGCGAACGGTTCAAACAACCGGTCACGAATCTCGGCTGGAATCCCAGCCCCCGTGTCTTCGACATCGATCAGTGCGTAATCATCCACCTGGCTGGCACCGATGTTGATGCTGCCGCCGTCAGGCATGGCCTCCAGCGCATTGGTGATCAGGTTGAAGAGCACGCGTTCCATGCGGACGCGATCGAGGGGTAGTTCGATCGGTTGATCGGACAGCTTGAGCACAATCGTGGCGCCCTGGTTCTCCGCCTCCGAAGCAGCGGCATCGCAGGCGGCGGCGATGACCTCCCGAACATCGCAGTTCTCCGCGCAGTTCACCTTACCGCGTGCGACGCCGGCAAGATCGGAGAGCATTTCGCGGAGGCGGCCAGCGGAGTGATAGATGTTGGCGGCCAGGCGCTTGACTTGCGGTGGAGGAAGATCGAGGTCGATCAGCATCTCGGCGCCGCCGTAGATCGCCGCCAGTGGATTCCGCAAGTCGTGAACGATCGAAGTGGCAAGCCGCCCGATGGTTGACATGCGCTCCTGGCGTATCAGGTTGGCCCGAGCGCGCTGAAGCGCGACACACATCGTGTTAAAGGTGTGGCCAAGACGGCCGAGTTCGTCCTGATCGTCCTCGTGTACCTGCACCGCGTAGTCCTCACCGGCGATCCGAGTTGCCGCGCGATCCAGTTCCTGCACCGGCCGAAGGATCTGGCGTGCGATCCACCAGGTAAGAGCCACTCCGGCCATCACGGCAGCCAGCCAGACGATGTACACTTCGCGCAATAACACACTGAGGTTTTGGCGTGCGGCCGAAAATGACCGATATATATGCAACTCGCCGATGCGGCTCGCGTCGACGCCGAGCAGCGGCTTGACGACGCTGGCGTAATCGTCTTTCACGCCGGGCACTCCGCGCGGCAGAGTGGAAGCGATCACGCCGTGGCCGTCAAGAAAGACGAAATCGCTGCCGCCGGTCGCCTCCTTGAGCCGCTGTGCGACGACTGCGTCGATCAAATAACCTGCGACAAGGATGTTCAGCAGGGCCGGGCCGCCGGCCGTATCGACATACACCGGTGTGACCATCACCTGGTAAAGCCGCGATCCCTGAACCATGAAGCCCGACGATTGCCGCGGGAAAGCGCTCCGCGCAGCCATCACTACTGCCAGATTATTCATGGAGAGAGATTCGCTGCCGGGCCCCAGGGTGGCGATCACATCTCCGCCGACGCCGGTGACCAGAACCAACGCCTCCTGCTCCGAGATCGCGGACCACAATTCGCCCAAGCTGTCGCGAATCGTGGCGGGATCGCCAGTGCCGAATATGCGACGGATATCCGACATCTTGCTGAGCAGGAGGCTTACGGTTGCCAGCTTTTCGGCTCTTGCCCGCCAGAGCGAGTCGTAAGCCTGGAAGCTGCCGTTGACCTCCTGATCGAGCGTTCGATTCGCACTCTGCAGGACGTGCCGCTGGACAACTACCAGAGTGACGGCAAACAGTATGCTAATGACGATCGAAGTAGACAGGAGTATCTTCCACAGGAGCGACATTCGGTGCAATCGCGAAGCCATGTCTTTTCGTCCGTCAATCAGCGCCGGGTCCGTGATCCCGGCAAATACATCGGGCGATCCTCGATCACGGCGGGATAGTCCTGTCCGTATTTGTTTTTATGCGGAACCTGGACATACCCGCTCTCCGAAATCTCGATCTGTGCAAGAGTCGCGGAATCGCTGCCGATAGTGACATTGCGCTGCAGGCGGCGCATGGTCTGATCACTGGCCTGCTGGTCGAAAACGTGGAGCCGATACTCTCCCGGCCTGACCCCTTCGATGCGGTATGACCCATCGGGACCCGACACCGCAATGTACGGAGTATTCACGACTACGATGGCGGCGCTCATGGTCGGGTGGATATTGCAAAAGACCAGTGCGATGCCAGAACGCGTGAACAGCACTTTGGGAACAGTGCCCTGTGGATACAGCCCTACATCGAAGATCTGCCCCGAGTAACTTGAGAAGACATTGTGAAAGATGGGATCGAAGTTGGGAAACTCCACCGTGGTACCCACCGGGATCGCCAGGATGGCGGGCTCGAAATGTTTCTTCCTCTGCGCCATTTGAACAGTCCTCGGCCGCATTGGAAGCACGCTCCCGTCGTAGGGCTCCAGCCAGATCGCGACACCCGAGAAATCGTTGCGGCCGCGCGTGCCGGCTTTGCTCGTTTCGACCAGTCGCACCGATCCGGTGACGGTACCGCAAACCCCCGCTACGGCGCACAGAAAGAGGCACGCCATAGCCGGCACTGTCCGGCGGATGAAGCTGAAGCGCAATTCAAAACAGGTATGCAATTGCCAGATCATAATGGTTGTTCAAACGTAGTCCCGGACCAAGATATTGCGTGCGAGTCTGCATCATCTCCAGGCTCAAGATGACATTCGGTGCGAGATGATAGAACGCGTTGCCGCCGTAAGAAAGGTTTTGGGCAATGTCGCCCGGACGAATGTCGCGGTTCCGGCTGTCCTGAAGCCCGCCCATCAAGTGGAAGGTCAGGCGGTTTGTCGCCGGTATCGTGAGTTGGCCCCAGCCGCCTTTGGCATGCACCGGCAGCACATTGCCGGGACCCAGCACGGTGACTCCCTGGCGAATCGCTCCGAGGCCGAAACCGGCTAAATTCTCACCGCTGTAGGCGGAACCTTCGAAAACGATCCAACTCGCCGGGGCGAGAAGCCAATCGAGAGAAGCAACCCTGGAAGGAATGGAGGCACCGGCTATGTGACTCGCGCTGTAGTGGAAGCCGGAGCCGACCTCAATCTGGCGATCCGTCCTGGAGCCATAAGCGATCTCGACGCGGCCCTCGCCGCCAGGGCGATATCGTTCGACCGTAGCGACGTACGCAGTGGGGACACTCGCCAGGAACTCGCTGGTCTGCACGACGCCGGCCTGCGCAGTGACTGTCAGTCCCTGCAGTTTGAACCTCTGCTCGAAGCGGGCTTGCGGCTCCCAGAACCAGAGATTCCCCGCGGCTGCCAGGGGCGCCACCCCGACCTGCGCGAGCGAGTCCGGGTTGCGCGGAGAGAATATCGGCTTCTCCTGGCCTACCAGGAACGTGCGCGAGGGCCAGTCGATCGCGATCTCCGCCGTGCGAAGCCTTACTAACTGATTGTTCGGAAGACTCGTGCCGCCGAAGAAATCCATGAACAACGAACCGCGGACGACGCCGCCCCATAAGGTCTGGGGGCCGCGATAGTCAAGTCCGATGACCGTCTGATGCCAACTTGCGCCGCCGGTGGCGTTGCCCCGGCCGAGGTACGCGATGGTGGGGTCATCTACTCCACCATTCTGTTTCGAGTTGATGAAGGCGTTCACCAGGGCCATACCGGTGAGACGGATGGGAAATCGCTGCGAAGATTCGAGCTTGATCTGCGCCTGTTCGGCCGTGTGGCCTTCCTGCACCGCAAGCCGCTCCTCGATACCCGCGCCCTCGGTGGGATGCAACTCGTCACGCAATGCCCGAAGCTCCTGCCGGAGCGACTCGTTTTCCCGCTCCAGCCGGTCGAGCCTTTCGGCGATCTGTTTCAGTTCCGTACTGCCTTGCGAGGACGCCGGAACGGCGGAAGCCAGCATTATCATCAGGGTGCACGCGATCGAACGATATGACATCAGGATCCTCCAGTGTCGCTTGGGTTCAGGGGACAAACCGGTATCCTACGCCAGCGACGGTCATGAAGTGGCGCGGCACATCGGGATCGGCCTCCAGTTTCTGTCGGAGCCTGACAACGTGCGCATCCACGGTCCGCGAGTTGGGAAAAGTCTCGTATCCCCAAACGGAATTCAGGATCACGTCTCGCGTCAAGAGCCGGTCGGCGTTTTGCAGGAAATAGGCCAGAAGACTGTACTCGACTGGTGTAATGTTGAGCTCCCGGCCGCGGTGCCGGACCACGTGCTTTTCGAGATCCGCTTCGTTTTCGCCGAACGTCACGATTCTGCGCGCCTCGGGCAGCCGGCGTAGGACGGCGTGAACGCGCGCCAGGAGCTCCCGGGTGCCGAATGGTTTGACTATGTAGTCGTCAGCCCCCATCTCCAGCAGCAGTACCTTGTCGATCTCTTCGCCAATGGCGCTGAGCACGATCAATGGCGTCGCCATCGGTGCCGCGCGAACCTGCTGGCAAACCTCCATCCCGCTGATCCCTGGCAACCGGAGATCTACAACGATCAGATCCGGCTTGACCGTCAATGCCTGCTCCAGTCCGCGGCGTCCGTCTGCGGCCTGCAACACCTGAAAGCCTTCCTGCTCTAGCATGATGCAGACGGTGTCGCGTAGATGGTCATCGTCGTCGATGATCAAAATTGACTGCATACAGCACCCCGTTTCAGGTGATTGTACTCCCGAAGACCAGGAACCAGATGCCGGCCGGGCTGGGCGTGTCCCGGCCAGCTGCGCAATCCGGAATCAATATTACGGTTTCGACGGGTTCACATTCCGCAATGGCCCATGGTCGTCGGGGAAGTTGCTGGTATTCAAAACCTGAATGCCGGCGTTGTGCTCGCCGTTGAAGGGCGTGAGGGTTGCGGGGCAGCCCGCCTCCTGAGCGGCTTTTGGCGAGTCAAACCAAACACCCAGATGGTACATCTGAATTGGATTGAACGACGGGTTGAGGCTCGCGTCCGGGAATGGACCATTGAAGACGACGGGCGCCGGCGCGCTACCGGGCGCTACGGCAAACGTCTCAATGCTGAACCGGCCAACGAACCGGTGATGGCCTCTCCCGTTTTTGTCGGTCTGGATGTCGCCCTGATACCAGGACAAGCCAAACGGGCCACGGGGGACTTGGATGACAAAAAGGTCGAAGTCCGTGTTGGCGGGCAGTCCCTCCACTACGACATCCATAATCTCCACGGGCCCGGCCGCTGTAATCTGCACCGTGGCGCTTGCCTTCGGCAAGCACGTCTTGGCTCCCGCCGAGACCACCATGCTGAACTTGATCGAATCATTGCTCTCGTCGGCCGCCGCGAGAAGCGGCGACATAGTCAGCAACAAACCAAGAACGGCCGGTGCCGCCACAAACTGTTTTTTCGTAAGCATTCTGTTCTTCTCCTTCGAAAACTTTGAGGGCGTTGCCCTCACTCACACGAGAAGCGTACCTGGGGCACTCATTAGAAAGCGTCCGCGTCGAGTAAAACAGTTGTAAACGGCCGGCTGCCGGTTCATGTCCCGCCCGTTTGCAATCTCTTCACCGCGGTAAAGGGACTTCTAAACCCAGCCACACGAGAAAGGAAAGCACAGCGATGAAAAACGGGGTAAACCGCATGCTGGAACCCACCCGGGCGGATGCGATCCCGCCCCTCGGAAGCCAACTCTTCCACAACGGCGTTCCCGTGCAGTTGCTCTACCGGATCGGCCGGGAGAAGCCGCACGAGACATGGCGGGTCCGCCCTCTATAGGTGGAGGCTCCGGAGGTGGCGACTTCAGGGGACAAACCGATATCCCACGCCAACCAGCGTGACAAAATGGCGTGGCATCTCGGGATCGATTTCCAACTTCTGGCGCAGTTTGACTACGTGAGCATCCACAGTCCGCAGATGCGGAGGAGTCTCCGGGCCCCAGACGGAATTCACGATGGCCTCGCGGGTCAGGGGCTGATCCAGATTTTGCAGGAAATAGGCCAGGAGATTGAACTCGACAGGTGTGACCCTGAGCTCGTGGCCGCTGTGTCGTACGATGTGGCACTCGAGATCCACCTCATTCTCGCCGAAGGTCACGACCTTCCGCGACGCCGGGGCGCGCCGCAACACAGCATGAACGCGCGCCAGCAGTTCGCGTGCACCGAACGGCTTGACCATGTAATCATCCGCACCCATTTCGAGGAGAAGAACCTTGTTGATTTCTTCGCCCGCCGCGCTGAGAACGATGATTGGGGTTTTTAGATTGGCGGCCCGGACCTGCTTGCAGACCTCCATGCCGCTCAACCCGGGCATGCAGAGGTCAAGCACCATCAAGTCGGGTTTGAGGGTAAGCGCATGATCCAGTCCGCGCCGGCCGTCCCAAGCCTGCGACACCTGGAAGCCGTGCTGTTCGAGCATGAAACTCAGAGTGTCGCGTAGACGCTTATCATCGTCAACGATCAAGACCGATGGCATGTCGCACCCCGATTGACGTTTATTGTACACGCCTTGGACGCGTGCATCTGTTCGACAAGCTTCAGCGGGTGCGCATCAAAGTGAGGCCAGCATGGCTCTCTTTTTTTTTGTGGCGTACTCTGGCGGTTTTGGGGCGGTGGCGCGGAGTTGTCCTGTCTGGCCGTCACTATTCGGTGATTGAGCAGTTCCAGTGCTTCTCGCTCCCGGCCTGCTTTCCAAAGCTCGTTGCTATCGCGCACCGCGTTCTTTACGTCCTCAAGGGTGAGCATCTTCTCTTCTCCTGGGACCGTTCCTTCCCCCCTCATTGTTGCGCATAGTGTATGCCGCATGATGGCTCGTGATTAACGCAGTTTCCGATAAGCGGGGTGCCCGCGGGGCGCGGGTCCATACGGAAGAGGAACTGGGGCATGGCAGACTGAGATGAGCACAGGTAGCGGAAGTAGGCCGATACGTCAGTGGTGCTGTCAAACCCGTCGATAAGCGTGGTCCCAAGTTCCGTGCGCCCATGTAGTGGTTACAGCGCACTCCAGGCTGATCCACAAAATTCCCGTGACTGGCGGAACCTCGATCACACTATGCGGCGTGACCGAGTCTGGACGTTCGTTGCCGGCCCGCCATCGCCCGTATAACCCGGCAGCTTCACCTTCGACGCGCGTGAGCTTGCTTGCGCTGCCGAGAGGCGTACGTGGTAGTGGATGGTCTCGACCGCGGCCGCCAGGGACGTTATATTCTCTGTCGGGCTCGCTGGAAGCACGGGAATCGTGCTGCGGCACTCGTCTTATGCCCGTTAGCAGACGGCGCGGGCATCACCTCACGGCGGATTCGAGTTTGTTGAGCCGTTCTTTGAGGGCCCGGATTTCCCGTAAGGTAAAAATACTCGAACGTGCTGACTCCATGGGTGATGTCCCCACGCGCCGAACGGCTGCGAGGAAAACGTTACACGTCAATTGTGGACCCTGTAACATTGTGTTACTTCGTTTTGGAATGCTTTTCCCTGGATAGTGCGGTCAGCCCGCAACCATCATGGATTCAAGCAGATCGAGTTTTTTGACCATACGCCCATGGATTCAGCACGTTCGAGTATTTTAACCTTACGGGTACGCGGACGTCCGGCCAGCCGTGGTGCGCTGGCCGGGTTACACCTCCCGACCAAGCCCAGGTGGTCGCGGGGCGCATCGGTGAGGTCCTGTCGCATTCCCAGGTATCTTTCCGTAAAGGTGATGGAGGCGTGCTCCGACCGCGTCCGCGGACAGCCGGACGATCACGCCAACGTACACACACTGATGGAAGATGATGGCGACAAGACAGGCTTCGCACAGTTGTTGCCTTTTCCTCGCAAACGAGTTGGACGGCTGCAGTGCGATAAGACGGTAGAGCATATCTGGCCCACTGGGATGTTCAAAGCGGCCCTTCGGTCTGGTCCGGCACTGTGCGAATGATGCATTTCTCTTGAACAGTTGCGACTGCAGCCGCGTAATGCGGAACAAATGAGAGCTCATTCAGCCAAAGCGTTTGCGGCTCTATGGCTGGAGTTCGAAGCGTGACGCGCGATGTCTTGCCTTCAACTACGTCGGTGACATCGACATCGGAAAGAGGGATCGACAGGCCGCGGCCCACGGCTTTGATGATCGCTTCCTTCGCGGCCCAAAGACGAAGGAAACCCCTTTCGGTATGCGCAAGCCACTCCACTTCTCGAGGACAGAAGAATCTTTCGGCAATCGCAATTTCCTCAGTGTTTGCCCTCCCGCGTTCGAGGTCCACACCACATTGGACTCCCGATGTCACGCTTATCAGCGCGCATTCGCCCGAATGCGAAACATTGAATTCAATGCCCGCAGACGGTCTAAGCAGCGCAGGCTTCCCATGGCTCCCAGGCTGAAACTCCAGACTGTGGGGCGGAGCGGAGCAATAAGAGGAAAGAATTCGCCGGAGTCCTCCTCGAGCTACGATAAAACGCACTCGATCTTCTTCCAAACGGAAGCGGCCGGCGCGCGCCCTCTCGTCAGCTGAAAGCAGACTCTCCAGGATTTCACGTTCGGCTGTATAGACACACGCGTCGAGGAGCCAGAGATCACAGTATCGGGGCTCGCAGGATCGCGGTCCGCCTTCTGTGTAGTCCAACACTTGTCTCGGAGTCAGAGGCAGCATTGACGGATATTTTAAGGGACGTAGCGTTGTCGCCGCACCCATATTGGAACAGGACGACGCTATGTTGACCCATAGCGCGCTCTGGACTGCGCCGTGGTCGATCTCAACGTGCTGGTTCTTGTGAGGACACTGGACTCTCGGCTCTGCAACCACATCTCCTTCTCGTTCTAACGCGGCAGCCTCCCCAAAGGGACGAAAGCTCAGGAGCCGCACCGGACCATCTCGGTAGATCTCCATGAAATGAACATGCACTTTACGCATCTCTTTGATAGTTTGGGACTTCTCGGCTATTCTAAGCCAAGTGCCCGGATGTGTTGTGGTCGCATTCTCCACTGCTGTAGACAAATCCGCTACAGTTTCGTTTCGCCCCAGGCTCTCGCTTCGGGGTTTAACCGCCTCGACGACTTTATTCGATGCGATAGGCGCTTTTTCAGATCTTCGAGATCCGTCTCGCTGACATGAATCTTGAACGCCGAATTTCATCACCCATGGTTTGCTCCTAAGGCATGTAGCGCATTTACCGCCAGAATCAGCGCCGAGAGCGGGCGTGCGCCCATGGCCGACGGACTTACCCGAGGCAACTCCACACGCTTCGCGATCTGCCCTCGACTCCGGTGGTGAACTTTTTCGATCTGCTGAAAATGCGGGCGCGAGAAGAGGGGCTCTGTTTTCCGAGCGACGCCCCCTTGACGAAGCTGGCGTACGTTAGCAGTGATCGGAGATAACGGGAAGTGCCACGCTAATTCAGGAACGAGAGCGGGGGACGACGGGGCTCGAACCCGCACTGCGGACAGGCGCCGAGTAGCAACTTACCGGTAAGGACGCCGGGTCAAGGCGACTTCCGCCGTTCGTCAGTAGTAAAACAGCTCAAGAATGTCTTCAAGGGCGAGGGGCTCTACAAACCCGTTGGCCGGGGCGAGACCGGCGCCCGTGCCGTCTCCGTTCTGAACTTCGAGGGCCCAGTGTAGTTGTACGAGCCGGTCCGCCGCCTTCGCGCACAGTTAGGCGCTTAAGGGCGAAGCCCGAAAAAATAATTGTCGATGTTCAGGCGGCTAGTCCCAGTTCCTGGAAAACGCCTTGCATGGCGGTGCGGATGGTATTGTAGTGCTCGTCGAGCGCTCTGGGATTCTGCGCGCCGCGCGAAGGCCGTAGCTCCTGCGCAGCCGCCAGCAAGGGCTTGATGGCTTTATTTCTGAGGACTACCAACGCGGCCATTGCCCGGAGCCCTTTCGGCACGGACTCGTATCGGCGCGTTTTCCCGATCCGCCGCACGATCTTTTTCCCCCGCAGTTTCTTCAGATCGTAGGCGGCGCGGCGCGCA
>Ga0126378_10002983_pt1 | contig 12686 bp, 17 predicted proteins | sample PanSoiMetPlot_23_FD_92587 | JGI IMG/M metagenome (GOLD analysis project Ga0126378, IMG submission 92587) | Tropical forest soil microbial communities from Panama - MetaG Plot_23 | ecosystem: Environmental > Terrestrial > Soil > Tropical forest > Bulk soil | place: Panama | collected 2016-02-17
ATCGCCCACATGGACGGCGTCATCACCGATCCCAACGTCAAGGATTCGATCGATAAGTTGAAGCAGACTCTCACGCAAGCGAACGAACTCACCACCCGATTGAATAACCTGATGGATGCGAACGCGGAAAATCTCGATGAGATCATTGACAACCTTCGCGCCGTCTCCAACAACATGCGCGAATTCACCGAAACGATTAAGATTCGGCCGTACACTTTGATTCGCACCTCGAGTCCGAAGCCGCATCAACCCGGCGGGTCGAAGTAGAACGGAAGATGCGGGAGCTTTGAAAGGAACTTTCATGCGTCGCGCGAACTATGCTGTGCTAGTGGCGGTACTCGCAGGGGCCATCTCAGGATGTGGCGGCACGCGTCCCACCAAATACTATGTGCTCGACGTCCCCGCGCCTCCAACCACTCAGTCGCCCACGCCGCTTTCCGTCTCCTTGCTTGTCGCCAGGCCCGTCACTTCGCACCTGTATCGTGATGATCGAATCGTTTATGGTTCGGGTCCCGTGGAACTCGGCACCTACGAGTTTGAGCGCTGGGCACAATCCCCGGCCGACATGATGCAGGATCTCCTGGTCAGCTATTTGCGCGCGTCCAAGCAATACCGCTCAGTTCTGCGCCCAGGCAGCAGTGCCAAGGGTGATTTCATCGTGCGCTCCTATCTGAAATCGCTTTATGAAGTGGACACACCCGATTTTGTGGCGCGTTTCGACATCCATATTGACGTATACGACCCGAAGGCAGGCAGAACCGTCTGGAGCGGCAATTATTCCCACGACGAGCCGGTTGGCGGCAAGACTGTATCGGCTGTTGTCGAGGCCCTCGACAAGAACGTTCGTGCCGGCATGCAGCAGCTCACATCCGAAATGGGACAATACTTCACCGAGCATCCACCTGCACCGCCGTCAGAGGCTGTCAAATAGCAGCGCTGCCTTAGCTCCCTATCGATCTCTGCCAATCCGCTGTTCCATTCTGAAATTTTCCCATTGATGCGTATTGGCTCATCTTTTTCCTCCTAGCTGCCGATATGAAATTCAAGGCGCCTATGTCACACGTGTCGTTGCGGGGGGACCTTTGGACTTCCTGGGGAAGCTTTTCGGCTCGGGTAACTTCCAACCACACGGTTTCTGCTATCTCTGGAACGCCCGGCTGGTCTGGCTGCACGCGATTTCTGATCTGTTGATTGCGCTGGCCTATTTCACGATCCCGCTCACGTTCGTCTGGTTCATTTGCAAGCGGCGCGACCTCTCCTTCAGTTGGATCTTAGTCTGCTTCGGAATTTTCATCGTCGCCTGCGGCGCCACGCACGTCTTGGAAGTCTGGAATCTCTGGCACGCGAACTACTGGCTCGCAGGCTTCCTCAAAGGCATCACGGCTGCTGCTTCTATTGTCACTGCGTTCCTTCTGATTCGGCTTGTGGCACAGGCCCTCGACCTACCCACCTCGAAGCATGGCTTCTTGCCAACGCCGCGCTTCAACAGGAAGTGAAAGACCGGCGTGAACTTGAGCTCAATCTCCGCCTCAGCGAATCCATGTACCGCGAGCACTCCGAGCTCCTCGAACTCACCCACGTCGCGATCTTTGTCCGCAACCTCGAAGGGAAGATTGTCTTTTGGAACCGCGCGGCCGAGCGGCTGTACTGCTGGCAAAAGGAAGAGGCCCGCGGAAAGGTTACCTACGATCTTCTTCACACTGCCTTCCCAAGACCGTTGCCCGAAATTAAGGCGGAGGTATTCGAAAGAGGTTCCTGGGAAGGCGAGCTGATCCACACGCGGCGTAATGGGACGCCGATCACCGTCTCTAGCCGCTGGGCTTTGCGGGTGGACGCCGGCGGAGAACCGCTTTCGATTCTGGAAAGCAATCGCGACATCACCCATCGCAAGTGGAGGAGCAAGAGCGTATGCACGTTTGAATCAAAATTCCGCGAGCTCTTGGAGTCGGCGCCTGATGCGATCGTGATCGTTGATGAGCACGGCCGCATCGTGCTCACAAATGTCCAGACAGAGAAGCTCTTCGACTACCCCGTCACGAACTAATACAGGAGCACATCGAAATCCTCGTTCCCCCGCTCGTTGTAGAAGATCATCCCAGCCTGCGCGATCTCGCTTTCGAAACTCTCACCAACCTGATTCTTGCCTCTGACGGTGAACAGGCCCTCCATGAATTCGAAACGCGGCGCGACCAAATCGATCTGCTTTTACTGGATGTTGTTCTGCCCAAACTGAGTGGGCCGCATATCTACTCGCGCATCTGCGCAATCAAACCGGATGTTCTTGTAATTTTTGCTACGGGTCACAGCGCTGATATGGCTTCGCTTCAAAAGGAGCTGCAAAAGGATTGCCGATACTGCAAAAACCCTATTCTCCCCGCAACTTGGCGCGGAAGATTCGCGATACGCTGGATCAACCCCGCATTTCAGTTGCGCCCAAGAAGCCTCATAACTCGCCTCAGCCCGCCGCCATTCATCACGATTAGCGTTGACACCATTTCTTTCCTCGTGGTATTTCAGAATTAATCCGTGGACACCGGCTTCTTGCCGGGTTGCCGGGTCGTCAGACGCGGAAGTACCATCCAAAGGACGAGCCGGCAACGAGCCCACCCACCCCGGGAGGTGGAACGCCGCTTGGCTTTCACCTCCCTTTTTGCTGCCCGCTGATTTTGCTGATTTCGGCACAGCCACGCCGTGCGATCGCTTGCTAACTCAAGCACTTGCGGGGTTATAATGCGCACTCGGCAGCCACCGGTATTACGCCAGTATGCTGAATGGGGAGGGGACATGGGCCTGCAAATTGCCGCGCGAAAAGCCGGAAACGTCACCATCCTCGATCTACGGGGTCGCATTACGATCGGGAACAGCAATGACGCACTGGGAGCCGAATTGCGGCGTCTCGCCGAAACCGCCCCCTGCGACGTCCTCGTCAATCTCGCCGGCGTTCAACAGGTGGACAGCTCCGGCATCAGCACCCTCGTTCGCTCCTTCGTCACGCTCGAACGCAACGCCGGCAGCCTCAAGCTTCTCAACCCTACCGGCCACGTCCGCGAAGTCCTCGAACTCACACGCCTGATCCAATCCATCCCCACCTACACCGACGAAGCCAAAGCCGTCGCCAGCTTCCGCGGCGGCGTCGCCATGGCTTAATGGATTCGTGTACTATCCCTCGCAACTGATCAAACTATGAAAGCCGATTTGTGCGAGTAAGAGGTCATTCCCGCCTGCGGTCTTATTTCTGTTTTTTGTGCTCGCGGTTTCCCGGCAGGCTGGAGCGCAAGGTCTTGGAACAACCCCAATAGAGGTTACCTTCAGGTTTACGCAATCACAGTTACGCGTTCTTCTTCAGATTCGCAAGCACCAACTTCGCCACTTCCTTCAGTGTATCGAACACTCCCTGCCCCGTAACCGCCACAGCCTCCATCGAAGGCTCACCCTTCACGCTGAGCTGCTTCTGCAATTCATCCACAGGCAAAGCGTTGGGCAGATCGCGCTTGTTCAGCTGTAGCACATAAGGAATCGTATCGAAATTCAGATTGTGATCCTTCAGGTGTTCGCGCAGATTGTCCAGTGTTTCGAGGTTTGCGTCCAGCCGCTCTTCCTGCGAATCCGCCACGAACACCACTCCATCCGCGCCCTTCAAAATCAGCCGTCGGCTCGCCTCGTAAAACACCTGCCCCGGAACGGTATACAAATGAAAGCGCGTCCGGAATCCGCGCACAGTCCCCAGATCCAGCGGAAGAAAATCGAAGAAAAGTGTGCGATCCGTCTCCGTCGCGAGCGAAACCATCTTTCCCTTTTGATTCGACCCCGTGTGTTCGTAGATCCACTGCAGGTTCGCAGTCTTCCCGCCGAGGCCGGGACCATAGTAGACAAGCTTGCAGTTAATTTCGCGCGCTGGAAAATTAATAAACGGCACAATTCCTCGGTTTTGCAGCCGGGGTTACTTATAGCACAGGCTCGCACCCACGCCAACGCGACCGCCACCCCATGCTGCGCAATTGACAACTCTCCACCGCACTGCCAGTTAGCAGGAATTCAGCCCCGAACTGACATTCTGTGTCCAATTCGCCAAAATCCTCTGGCCAACTACGTTGAGCCCTGCATTGACGCAAGTGCTCGACTTTGCTATGTTTCCTCGACAGTAATCGGAGCCACCACGTGAAGCATCGTGCAGCCCGCACTTCTCGGTCGCCGCGCGGCAGACAGAAGATGCTGAAAACAAATAGCTTAAAGACGGGCGCCAAGGCAAAACTGATGCCCCCGGACCCGGACGCCGCTGCCAAGCTGGCTCAGCTCAAATTCTACGAACAGGCGCTTAAGTACTTTCAACAACAGAAGTTTCAGCGCGCTAAGCAGTCCCTCGAGCGCGCCTTGGAAGGCCCCAGCAAAGAACTTCGCGATCGCGCACAAGTCCATGTCCGCATCTGCGAACAGCGCATCTCTCGCCTGCCCGCTCCGGCCGCCAAATCCGCCGAAGAACATTACACACAGGGCGTTGCGCTCATGAATCTCGGCCGCTGGGACGAGGCGCGCGAACACCTCGATCGCGCCCGCAAATCCGCTCCCAAAGCCGACCACATCGTATATGCGATGGCCGCGCTCGATTGCCTCACCGGCGAAGCCGATTCAGCCATGCAAAATCTGAAAATCGCAATCCAACTCCGCCCCGAGAATCGCTATCACGCCCGTAACGATGAGGACTTCGCATTCCTGCAGGAAGATCCTCGCTTCACGGAATTGCTCTACCCCGAGCGAGACGGTTCGAGCGCCTAGCCTCGATTTTCCTCCGTGAAAAACAGTTTGCACGCTCGCATCCGTCCAGTTCGCATCGTGGCAATCGGCGGCGGCACTGGACTCTCCACCGTTCTTCGCGGCCTCAAGCAACACGTCGGCGACCCCAAACGCGGGATTCAACGCCCCATCTCCGATCTCGCCGCAGTCGTCACCGTCACCGACGACGGCGGCAGCTCCGGCCGACTCCGCCGCGACTATCGAGTCCTTCCCCCCGGTGATATCCGCAATTGCATGGTGGCGCTTTCGAAGGACGAGGATCTCCTCGGCAAATTGTTTCAATATCGTTTTTCCGCGGGCCGAGGCCTCGCCGGCCACAGCTTCGGCAATCTGTTTCTCACCGCGCTCACGAATATCACCGGCGATTTCCCGGAAGCCGTCCATGTTTCCTCGCGCGTGCTGGCCATTCGTGGACGCATCTTTCCTTCCACCACCGAGAACGTCACTCTCGAAGCCGAACTCGAAGATGGTTCCATCGTAGCCGGCGAAACAAGAATTTCGAGCTCCAAGAAGCGAATTCGCCGCATCCAACTCGTCCCGCGTCGCGTTCGCCCGCTGGCCGAGGTGCTTACTGCCCTTCACGATGCAGACCTGATTCTCGTCGGCCCCGGCTCTCTCTACACCAGCATCATTCCTAATCTGCTCGTCGAGGGCGTCACCAAAGCAATTTCCCGCTCCAGCGCGAAATGCGTCTACATTGCCAATCTCATGACCCAACCCGGCGAGACCGAACATTACTCCGTCGCCGATCACATCCGCGCCATTTACGAACACACCCGTATTCCCATCTTCCACTCCGCCGTGATCAATCGCACGCCCGCCTCTCCGCAAATGCTGCGCCGCTATCGCGCCCAGGGCGCCGAGATCGTGAAGCCTTCGCTCAGTGAACTCAAGCGCATGAGCTTGCCCTATATCACCTCCGATCTCTTGCGGCAGCGCGGCAAGATCCGCCACGATACCAGCCGCCTCGCCGAACTTCTTCTGCGCGAATTCGTCACGCAGCACTCCCACAACTGATTACTGTATCGTTTTGTGTCAGTCTGCAGACCATTTTCAAGAAAGCCTTTCTTGCGCCGCGTTCCGCCTGTTCGTATACTTGCCCCCGCTCTTCATAAGCCAAGTTGGCGCAATTTTGTGACTGCCTATAACAACGAATTCCGAAGGTTTCACTCATGCTCGTCAGATCCCTCCAGGAGGTTGCATGTCTGCGGCTGCGCGGGATGAATTAAACGTTTATCAGTCTGCGGAAGCGCGCTTTGAAATCGCCGCGCATAAGCTGAATTTAGAGGATGGCCTTTACCGCTATCTGAAGTACCCCAGCAAGGAAATCACGGTTTACATTCCCGTTCCGCTCGATAACGGAAAACTCGAAGTCTTCACCGGCTATCGCGTGCTGCATTCCACGATCCGCGGCCCAGGGAAGGGTGGTATCCGCTTCGCTCCAGACGTCTCGCTCGACGAAGTCCGCGCCCTCGCCGCCTGGATGACGTGGAAGTGCGCCGTCGTCAATATTCCCTTCGGTGGCGCCAAAGGCGGCGTGATCTGCGACCCGAACAAGCTCTCCAAGAACGAGATCGAGCGCATCACTCGCCGCTACACCGCCGAGCTGAGCGAATGGTTTGGCCCCGAGCGCGACGTCCCCGCGCCCGACATCGGCACCAACGCGCAAACCATGGCCTGGGTGATGGACACCTACGCGATGCACAGCCGCCAGGCCACCACCGCCGTCGTCACCGGCAAACCCCTCGAACTCGGCGGCTCGCAAGGCCGCACCGAAGCCACGGGCCGCGGGTTGATGATCTGCTGCGATAAAGCCGTTCAAAAGCTCGGAATGCAGCGCCGCGGCGCTCGCGTCATCATTCAGGGCTTTGGCAATGTGGGATCGCAGGCCGCGGACCTGATGCACAAAGCCGGCTACAAAATTATCGGCGTTGCGGATATTCATGGCGGTCTCTACAACGAAGGCGGCTTCGACATCCCCAAGTTGATCGAATGGGTGTACGGCCAGCGCAAACCGCTTCCCGATTTCCCCGCTGGCGGCGAAAAAATGAGCGCGCAGGAAGTCCTTTTCCACCCCTGCGAAATTCTGGTTCCCGCTGCCACGGAAAATCAGATCACCACGAAAAACGCTCACCGCGTGGATTGCAAGATACTCTGCGAGGGCGCCAATGGCCCCACCACGTCGTATGCCGATCCGATCATCGAGAAGAAAGGGATCTTTATCATCCCCGATATTCTCGGCAACGCGGGCGGCGTCACCGTCAGCTACTTCGAGTGGGTGCAGGATCGGCAGGGCTTTTTCTGGCGCGAAAGCGAAGTAAATGAACGCCTACAGGACGTGATGGAACAAAGTTTCGATCAAGTTGTTCTTTACGCCGAAACTCACGGGGTGAATAATCGTATCGCAGCATACATAGTGGCGATTGATCGTGTGGCTCGCGCCCTGAAATTGCGCGGCATTTACGCGTGATTTCCTAGGCAGCCTGCGATCCTGAAGGCATCCGTCCAGGGTGCCTGGCGGATCTTAGCTGCGCGCCCCAGCGATCTCGTATTGGGAGGCATTTTTGTATCCGGAAGCCATTTCGCCGGGCGCTTTAAAAACCGAGGACGAACACCGCCGCGACATCTGTGCCGTCGGCCGCTGGATTCACGACCGGGGTTACGTCGCCTCCACCGACGGCAACATCTCGCTTCGCCTCGACCCCCGCCGGATTCTCACTTCGCCCACCGGCATCAGCAAAGGCATGATGACGCCAGACGATCTCGTCATCACCGATCTGTATGGCCGCAAACTGAGCGGCCGTCGCAACGCCAGCTCCGAGCTCGGCATGCATCTCCTGATTTACAGCCGCCGCCCGGACATCAATGCCGTCTGCCACGCGCATCCGCCCGCCGCTACTGGTTACGCCGCTGCGGGCGTTCCCCTCAACAAAGCAATCCTCTGCGAACTCGTGCTCTCCCTCGGCTGCATTCCGGTCGCTCGCTACGGCACTCCCGGCACCAGCGAACTCACCGAAGCGCTCGAGCCTCTCGTCCAGAGCTACGAAGCCATCCTGATGGCCAATCACGGCGTGGTCTGCTACGGCCAGGATCTGCTCAACGCATTTTTCCGCATGGAGACCACCGAACATTTCGCCCGCGTCTCCCTCGTCACCGAATTAATCGGCAAACAAGTCTTGCTTTCCAGCGGAGATGTGGAAAAATTGCTCGCGGCTCGCGCCCGTTACGGCGTTCAAACAGCTTCGTCCATCGGCCCCGACTGTCCAGTCACGGCAGACGGCGCCGATTCCGAGCGCATCACCCTGACGCGTCGCGAACTCGAAGCGCTCGTAGATGAAGCACAGAAAGAGCGGTCGCGCCGTTAGCGCAAAGTCCTTGGGCTTTTCGTCAGGGCACGGCTTCAGCCGTGCCGTCGTGTGCAGCAAGCGTTTGTGTTTGACCTTTCGGCGAGCTTTGTAGGCCGCGGCTTCAGCCGCGGCGCAACGCACGCAAGCTTGAAGGGGCTTTAGCCCCTGAAGTAACGTCCACAAGCCGGAGGAACCAGAATGGGCGAAGCACTCGGTATGATCGAAACGCGCGGCATGGTCGCCATGATCGAGGCCTCAGACGCCATGGTCAAAGCAGCCAAAGTCACGCTCGTCGGCTGGGAGAAGATCGGTTCTGGCTACGTCACTGCGATGGTCCGCGGCGATGTGGCTGCCGTGAAAGCGGCCACCGATGCCGGCGCTGCCGCCGCGCGCCGTGTGGGCGAATTGATCGCCGTCCACGTCATCCCGCGGCCACATCAATCGCTCGAAGACGTGTTGCCCATCGGCAAGACCCCGATGGCAGCCGCAAAGTAGCCGTCGCGAACGGCAAAGCGCCCAGGCTCGGCGCACAAGCGCAGAATCATCTTCGCCGCTATCGGATTCGGATTCACAGACGTTACCGATCTCAGAAACTATGCTCCTCGCTCGCATCGTCGGCACTGTCGTTTCCACTCGCAAAGACCCGCGCCTCGAAGGCAAGAAGTTGCTCATCGTAAAACCCGTCAATCCCGAGGGCGCCGACGAATCCGGCTATTTGATTGCCGTCGATACCGTTGACGCCGGTTTCCGCGAAACCGTCCTCGTCGTCTCCGGCAGCTCCGCCCGCATGGCCGCCGAATGCAAAGACCGCCCCGTCGACGCCGCCATCATCGGCATCGTCGACTCCATCCACCTCGACTCTCATCACGAATCCGAACTCGCCGCCCGAAAAAAATGACGATGCAACCAATCATCGCCATCCTGAGTGCAGCGCAGGATCCGCATCAATGATCCTCGGCCGCGTCATCGGCAAAGTCGTTGCCACCATGAAGAACGTTACGCTCAATGGCCAGCGCCTTCTCATCGTGCAGCCCATCGACCGTCACGGCCGCGACAAGGGTAAAGCGATCGTCGCGCTCGATTCCGTGGGTGCTGGAGCAGGTGAAACCGTCTATTGGTGCCGGGGCAAGGAAGCCAGCTTTCCGTTTCTTCCCGTCGAGCCGCCCACTGACGCAACCATCGTCGGCATCGTCGACGAAATCAACGCCGCCAAATCCGGGAATCCCTGAATGCTGATCGCGCGCGTCGTCGGCGACATTGTCGCCACTCAAAAAGATCCGTCGCACCAAGCCCGCAAAATCCTTCTCGTGCAGCCGATCAATCTCGACGGCTCCGACCGCGGCGAAGCCGTTCTCGCGCTCGATGCCGTGGAGGCCGGAATCGGAGAGCGCGTCCTGCTTTCCGCCGAAGGCTTCTCCGCGATGACCGCCGTCGGCCGCCCCAACTCCCCCATCGACACTGCTGTAATCGGCGTAATCGATGAAGTCACGCTAATCGAAAACGCAAAGTAACAACAGGGGCGGTCTCAGACCCGCCCGCGCAGCCCACACCACCGCCCAATCCATTCGCCGTGGCGTATACCTCAGCGCAGGTCTCCCTCCCGCCGCAACCCATCGTTTGCCCCTCCAACGTTCAGCAAACCGGATTCACGTGCGTCGCTTCATCTCGTCCACCGAAAAAAAGGCAGCGCTCGCTGCATCGAACGCTGCCCATTCCGCGACCACCACGAAAATCCAGCCTGCTCCAGTTCATTACTTCCCTGCTACGGTGCCCCCCGTAACCGAAATGTATTTCGCCTTGCCGTCAAAATGCACCTCGGTGATCTGGTTACCGTCAGTCACAACGGATGTGTAGGAGGCTTTGCTCTGCCCGTCTTTCCACTCGATCGGAGCTTCCGCCACCACTTTTCCGTCGCGAGAGACCGTCATCTTCGACCCGTCGGCAGAGACCTGATACGTCCCGGGCTTGAGATCTTTTCCGGCCAGAGTAGCTGCGCTATGCAGATCGACAGCGACGCGGGAAACCGGCTTGACTGTCTTTGAATCGTCGGCGCGAGCTGCGATTGGAATCACCAGAGCCAGCGCCGCCAGTATTGTCACCACAAAATTCGTTCGACGATGTTCCATTTTGTTTCTCCTTGTTCTCACTCGCCCCTTGCAAACTCTTAGACGCAATGGCTTCTGCACTGGGAGCGCCATTTCAAAAGATTCATAAAAAAAGCCTTGCAGCAATCGTTATAACGAAATCGCTCCGCATACGGACACCGTGCGTGCGAAAGTGAACAGCTTGCTCGACCGGCGACAAAAATGAGTAAAAACGCAACATTCTCCGAATTTTCGGAGAATGCCGAACGCAGCGGCATGCTGTTTTCGCAGCGCTCTTCTTGAATACGCTGCGCCCCGGCGATTAGTTCCACCGCAATCACAAATTAACAAATTCATCGATTCGGATTTTCTACTTGTAGTGTGAGTGCACCTTTTTGGTGCACGCGCATTTTGTGGGCCTGCGGCGCCCGCATTTGACACCCCGGCGACGCTCAGGAATAATCGCTCGACATGATCGGTTCGCTTCGCGGCAAGCTCATTGACAAACGCCCCAATCAGATTCTCCTGGACGTGAATGGCGTGGGCTATCAAGTTCAGATCCCGCTCTCCACGTTCGCGAGCCTCGCCGCCCTGCACGCCGAAACGAACCTCTTGATACACACGCACGTGCGCGAGGACCAGATCACGCTCTACGGCTTTGCTACGGCACGCGAAAAACAGTGTTTTGAGCTGCTGATTTCCGCTTCCGGCGTGGGTCCTTCGCTGGCGTTAAAGATTCTGTCCGGGATGAGCATCGAAGAGCTGGTGCCCGCAATCCGCAAGAGCGATCTCGCGCAGCTCGTGAAAATTCCCGGCGTCGGCCGCAAGACGGCCGAGCGAATCGTCGTCGAGTTGCGTGACAGGCTCGTCGTGATTGATGTTCCGGAAGCTGGCAAGCCCAGCACGCGCTCTCAACTCGAGGACGACGTGGCCTCCGCGCTGATGAATCTTGGTTACGATGCGAAGTCGGTCGAGCGCGCCGTTGAAAAATCTCGCGCGGCCGCCGGCAACGACTTCGAGAAACTGCTTCGTTCCTCGCTGCAGATTCTCGGCAGCTCCGCGATGCAAAAATCCGCCCGCGCAGGCCGCGACGAATGACCGGCGACCGCAACCGGATCATTTCCGGCAGGGCCTTCGACGAAGACGTGCGACTTGACGCAACGGTGCGCCCGCAGAAAATCGAAGACTTCATCGGCCAGTCGCGCGTAAAAGAAAATCTGAAAATCGCCGTCGACGCCGCTCGCAACCGGGGCGAGGCGCTCGATCACGTCCTGCTCTACGGCCCGCCGGGGCTCGGCAAGACCACTCTCGCGCAAATCCTCGCCAACGAAATGGGCTCCGCCATCAAAATCAGCTCGGGCCCGCTGCTGGAAAAAAAAGGCGACCTCACCGCCGTCCTCACATCGCTTGACGCGCGCGATTTTTTCTTTCTCGACGAAATTCACCGGCTGCAGCCGGCGCTCGAAGAAATCCTTTATCCCGCGATGGAGGATTTCCGCATTGACCTGATCATCGGCCAGGGCCCCGGGGCGCGCGTTCATCCCTACCAGCTGAACCGCTTCACGCTGATCGGGGCCACCACGCGCGCGGGCTTGATTATGGCGCCGCTGCGCTCGCGCTTCGGCATTGTCCATCGCCTGGAATTTTATTCGCCGGAGGATTTGCAGCGCATCGTAGAGCGCTCCGCAAAAATTCTCGGCATCACCATGGACCGCGAAGGCGCGGGGGAGATCGCGCGCCGCAGCCGCGGCACCCCGCGCGTCGCAAACCGCCTGCTCCGCCGCGTCCGCGATTTTGCCGAAGTGCGCGCCAAGGGCCACATCACCCTGGGCGTGGCGCGCGATGCGCTCGCCATGCTCGGCGTCGACGAGCACGGCCTCGACGAAGTCGATCGCAATTTGATGCTCACCATCATTCAAAAATATTCAGGCGGCCCGGTGGGCCTGAATACAATCGCCGCCTCGCTCAGCGAGGAAGAAGACGCCATCGAAGAAATCTACGAGCCCTACCTGATGCAGCTGGGGCTGCTTGACCGTACGCCGCGCGGCCGCGTGGCAACGGCGCTGGCGTACAAGCATTTCGGCTTCGATGAGCCGCGGCGCCAGCCTGCTCTTTTCAGTTAGCCCGCCAAATTTTTCCGTTTGAGCCGGGGAACGAGATCAGCTACCCCCCGTTTTCCTGCCGATTATAAATTCGCAAGTTATTGATTTACAGCCACTTGCGCGGCGTTTCAATCTACGGTCGCGACCCTGGCGGGCCGCCCTACCTTCTCGCCAAGTACGTCCTGCTTCCAACTAATTCCACCCTCCTGCTCATTTAGATTAGACGCGCCGCGAGCCGAGGCGGTAACTTCGCCGCAAGAGGCAGGCTGAAATATCTTGCGACTTCATCGACCGATTCAGCTTCGCTTTGGTGAATGTGGTGTGACGCAGGGGGTTGCGGCGATGCTGTAACTGAATCTAAA
>Ga0126378_10002984_pt1 | contig 12686 bp, 8 predicted proteins | sample PanSoiMetPlot_23_FD_92587 | JGI IMG/M metagenome (GOLD analysis project Ga0126378, IMG submission 92587) | Tropical forest soil microbial communities from Panama - MetaG Plot_23 | ecosystem: Environmental > Terrestrial > Soil > Tropical forest > Bulk soil | place: Panama | collected 2016-02-17
GGCCCGGCAGACGGCGGCGGCCCGGTAGACGGCGGCGGCCCGTCAGACGTCGGCCGCCCTGCTGACTGCGAGGGCGGTTCAGCCGGCAGCTCCCGCGCCGTCGAGGTGCGGAGCGCTTCGTCGTACGCCTTCTGCAGCTTGGCGACCTCGGACTGCGGGTCGCGGAACCAGTTCGTCGACCAGACCCGGTGGAAAGTCCAGCCCAGTCGCTGCAGGTGCTCGCCCCGCAGCCGGTCACGGTCGCGGACGCTGCCCGACTTGCGGTACGACGCGCCGTCGGCCTCGATGGCCAGCAGCATCCGCTCGGTGTCACCGGGATGTGTGGCCGCGAAGTCGATGCGGTAACCGCCAACCCCGTACTGCGGCACGACTGTGATGCCGCAGGCCGCCAGGCGATCGCGCACATCGGCCTCGAACGGGTTCAGCTCGCTCGCCCCAGAGGTGGCCGACGACGTTCCGCCCGAGCCCGCGTACTCGAGGTAGTCGGCGAGCAGCTTGGCGCCGGTCTTGGTGAGCCGGTCCGGGTCGACGTCCTTGCTCGAGAACGAGCTGACCAGCGTGAGCCTGTGCTTGGCCCGGGTCGCGGCAACATTCAGCCTGCGCTCGCCGCCGTCGCGCAGCAGCGGCCCCCACTGGTACCGCATCCGCCCGTCGGGGTGCTTGCCGTAGCCGACCGACAGGATGATCGCGTCCCGCTCGTCGCCCTGGACGCGCTCGAGGTTCTTGACGAAGAACGGCTCAGCCCCATCGTCGGCGAAGAACGCTTCGAGCTCCGGCGCGTCCCCGAGCGCCTGGCGAAGCGCGGTATCGATGCGCTCGGCGTGCCTGATCCCGAGCGCGATCACGCCGAGCGACTGGTCAGGCCTGGTCCTCGCGTGCCCGAGTATCAGCTCCACGACCTGCTCGACCTCGGCGGTCACTGAGACTTCCTGGCCCGGTTCTGGCGTCTGCTCGACCACGACATGCCGCAGGCAGTCGTCGCGGGCCACGCCGGGGAAGGTCGTCAGCGCACCGCCGTAGATGTGCGCGTTCGAGAACGCGACGAGCCGCTCGTCCCTGCTTCGGTAGTGCCAGGCCAGCGGCCACGTCGGGAGCAGCGGCCTGAGGGCGTCCAGCACCGACTCGAACCCGGCGCCGAACGAGACCAGCTCGTCGTCCTCGTCCGCGAGGTCATCGTCGCCGTCGCCGACCTGGCGGAAGAAGTTCGTCGGGGGGAGCTGTCTGTCGTCGCCGGCGACAACGATCTGGTGGCCGCGCATGATCGACGGGATCGCGTCCGCGGGAACGATCTGGCTGGCCTCGTCGAAGATCACGACGTCGAACAGCCTGGTCGGCGGCAGGACCTGGCTGACCATGAGCGGCGACATTGCCCAGCACGGCTTGAGCGCGAATAGCACGTCGGAGGTCTGGTCGAGCAGCCTGCGAAGCGGCAGGTGCCCTCGCCGCAGCGCCGCCTGTTTGCGTATCACCCTGGCCTGCAGGGGGTGCTGATCCTGCGCCTCGCGCAGGCGCTGCGCCCAAGCGTGCCGCACCCGGCGCCGGTTGGCCCGCAAGTACTCGACGTCGCGGTCGCGGAAGTCGCTCGCGATCTCGTCGAGCGCGCCGCCGCGCTCCGCCGCGTACCGCGGGTCGCGCACCTTGATCTGGTCGAGTATCGACGAGTACCACGCGTGCTCGAATGCCGCGGCGGCCAGGTCAGGGCCCGCATCGGCCCGGCCGAGCTCGTCGAGCAACGGCCCGAGGCTCATTTCATCGAACCGCTTGGCCAGCTCGTAGAGCCTCGGCAGCTTCCACGCCGTGTCCTGGTCAGCGGAAAGCGCGGCGAGCTGCCCGGCAAGATCGTGCGCGGACAGCCGCACTCGCCCGCCGAGGGCTTCGAGCTTGCGCTCACAGTCCGCATGAAGCTCATTGAGCTCAATAAGTTCAGCTGGAGCCGCGGGAATCCGGCCGGTGTCGCGAGCGTCAGCGTCCCTCGCGCGCTCCCAGTCGGCGAGCTGGCTGGCTGCCGCCGCGAGCCGGGCCGCGAGGTCTTGGCGTGCGGGCTTGCCAGAGCCCGTGTACAAGCGTTGCCCCTCCTTGCGCAGCCTGCGCCGCTCGCTCATCGAGCCGCCGCCGCTCCCGGCGACGGCATCGGCCAGCTCCCGCGGGGAGGCCGCGAAGACGGCCTGGTCGAGCAATCCGAGCGTTTGCCTGATGCCCGAGTAGAGCTTCATCCTGGCCAGCGCCTCGTTGAAGTCCGTGGGCGCCCGCAGGCCGAGGCTGGCGCTGGTCCTGGCGTGCCGGTCCATTAGTCGCGGCAGGTCGTAGCTGCTGAGCTGGGCGGCCAGATTGCAGGCCTCGCGAGCGTCCTCTGGGGTACGCAACGCCGCGCCGAACCACGGCGTCGAACCAGGCCGCATGCTGAACCCGCCCAGGTGGGCGAACTCACGCAGCTCGTCGCTGATTTCATCGGCCCTGGCCGGCGTGACTCGCTCTGGCGCAGGCAGCCTGACCAGGCTCCTGGCCTCCTCGGGCACGCCGAGCAGCGCCGACTGGACTCCGAAGGGCGTCAGCCCCCACGGTGGATGCGCCTCGTGCAGCGCGGTGACGTGGTCGCTGAGCCGCCGCTGCCGCTCGGCGAGCCTGCGGCGCAGGCTGGAGTCGTCTGGCGTGCCTGTCTGCTGCGCGATATCCAGGCTGGAACCGAGGTCGCTGGCAATGCGCTGCCTGTCCCGGGTTCCCTCGTGAATGTCCAGCACGAGCTCACCGAGGTCGACGCCCTTGAGCCGGGACAGCACCGCGTCGATCGCCGCTCGCTTCTCAGCGACGAAGAGCACCTTCCTGCCGCGCGCGACGAGCTCGGCTGTCAGGTTCGCGATGGTCTGGCTCTTGCCCGTGCCGGGCGGGCCGTGGATCACCAGGCTTCTGCCGGACAGCACGGCGGCGATCGCGGTCCGCTGGGACGAGTCGGCGTCAAGCACGGAGTAGTCGGCGTCGGGCGAGTCGAGCAGCGGCGTCGCGTCGTCGTCGGTGGACAGCAGTTCCTGAGCGTCAGGGTCGCCGGCGATCGCGGCGACGACGTCGCTATCGGCAAGCAGCTCGGCCGCGTTCTGGAGGTCGCGGACCATCGGCAGCTTGGCGTAGGTGAACGTCCCGATCACGTTCCTGTCGATGATCGCGAAACCCGGCACCTCAGCGGCCTCGGCGGCAGTGGTCAGCGCCCGGCGCAGACGAGTGCCGCGCAGGTCGGCGAGCTTGTCGGTGGCGACTCCGTACACCGTTGCGAGCTTGTGCAGCAGAACTGGGTTCACCTCTGGCTCGTCGTCGAGCGCGAGGTCGAAGTCGTCGTGCCTGGCGCGGGTTGGCGTGATCGTTAGCCCGCGAAGCAGGACGGGCGCCGCCGGCTGGAGGAACAGTTCGTCCCAGCGCGCCATTCCGGTCGCCAGGTAGCCGGCCCTGATCCCACGCTCCTCGAGGAGCTCACGCGCCTTGCGGTAGATGACGCCGATCCGCCTGATCGCGTCGGCGCGCATATCGACGTCGCGGAAGAGCCTGGTGAGCCTGATCGACCCGGACTCAGTGAAGTGCTGGAACGCGTCAGGATCGGCGTCGGCGAGGTCGAGCGTGCCCGATCGCCGGTCCTTGAAGTAGAGCAGCGTGTTCCTGCCGCCGAGGTCGGTCAGTGCCGCCGCCCAGTGCGACTGCGCGGTCGCGATCAAGTCCACCCTGCGATCGCCGTTCTGGCCGGGCTCGATCTGGCTGGGCTCGATCTGGCCGGGCTCGATCTGGCTGTGCTCGATCTGGGCGGCCTCGAGGTGCGGGGACTTGACCGGTGCAGGCTCGATCCTGCCCGGTATCACAGGTCGGCGTTCCAACTCGTCCGACGGCGGCTGGGACATCGGCAGGTGCACCTCTAAAGACCGGACGGCGCCGCTGCCGTCCGGTTGTTTGGCGGGCATGGCAAACCGGAAGACAGACTCGCGATTCCGGCGATGCGCGGCGGACTCTCAGCTACCCCGTCGGGGGTCGAACATTCACTGGTCCGCGACCGAACCGCGCGACCCTGTCGTACTCGAGGAAGCCGGCGCGCAGGCGGATACATTCCGGCGCCGCGACCGCCTTCTGGTCGGTGCCGACTGCCACGCTCCTTGCTCTCGCCCCGATCGCCCTGCGCCGCTGTGTCGGTCATGACCGGTGACAGTAGCCGAACGCAGGATCCTGCGACCCGCGAGCGCGCCAATCCGCCGAACGTCCGATGTGCGACAATCTGCCGATGCTCGACGCGATCGTGCCGAGTGGTGTCTGGGTGGCTGAGTCGTTCGGCGACCCAGGGGACGACGGGCTGCTGTATCCCGCCGAGCAGGAGGCCGTCGCGAGTGCCGGGGCGAAGCGGCGCAGGGAGTTCGCCGCCGTGCGAGCCTGCGCGCGCCGCGCGCTGACCAGCGCGGGGTTGGATCCGGGGCCGGTCCCGCGCGGCCAGACCGGCGCGCCGGTCTGGCCGCCAGGAGTCGTCGGCAGCATGACCCACTGCAAGGGCTACCGCGCCTGCGCGATCGGCCGCGCCGAGGCATTCGCCGCCATCGGCATCGACGCCGAGCCTCATGAACCGCTGCCTGCCGGCGTGCTGGCGATGGTGGCCAGCGAGGCCGAACGGGCGGCACTGGCCTGCCTTGCGGCAGAGGGCCCAGGAGTCTGTTGGGACAAAGTGCTCTTCAGCGCGAAGGAGGCCGTGTTCAAGGCGTGGTCTCCGGTTGCCGGACGGTGGCTGGGGTTCACCGACGCCGAGCTCGCACTCGACCCGGGCGGCTCGTTCACCGCGCGGCTGCTGGTTCCCCGGCCCGACGATGTCCCGGCCGCTTACCTGGGGCGCTGGATCGTCGACCGTGGCCTGATCGCGACGGCAGTGGTCGTGCCGGTCAGTCGCCCTTGACGTTGACGATCTGGCGCAGCACGTGCCTGATCTCGACCAGGTCCTTCGCGTCCTCCATGATCACGTCGATGTCCTTGTAGGCGCCAGGGATCTCGTCGAGGAACGCGTCGGTCCTGCGCCATTCGATACCCGCCATCGCGGCGTCGAGCTGGCTGCGGCTGAACGCCCTGCGCGCGGCTGACCTGCTGTACTCGCGACCCGCTCCGTGCGGCGAGGAGTTCAGGGCAAGCCTGTTGCCCTTGCCGGTCACGATGTAGGACCTCGTGCCCATCGACCCGGGGATCAGTCCCGGCCGGCCGGCCGAGGCGTCGATCGCGCCCTTCCTTGACAGCCATACCTGCTTGCCGAAGTGAGCCTCCTGCTCGGTGTAGTTATGGTGCGTGTTGATTGTTTCCGCGGGCTCGACCGCAGCGCCGAGCCAGTCCGACGCGCGGCCGGCCACGCGGTCCATCATCTCCTCGCGGTTCAGCAGCGCGAAGTGCTGCGCCCAGCGCAGGTCCCTGATGTAGTCCCAGAACTCGCGGGTGTCCTCGACTAGGTAGGCCAGGTCACGGTCGGGCAGGGTAATCCACCACTTCTCGGCGAGGGCCTGGGCGATCGCGATATGCCGCTGCGCGAGCTTGTTGCCGACACCGCGCGACCCCGAGTGCAGGAACAGCCACACGCGGTCCGCCTCATCGAGGCACACCTCGATGAAGTGGTTGCCGGAGCCGAGGCTGCCGAGCTGGAGCCGCCAGTTCCCCGCGATCTGTTCCGCGCTGTCGGCGCCCTTCATGGCTTCGAGCTCGGCGATGCGCTCACTGGTGCGGTCGCCCCTGACGTGACTGTTGTACTTGCCCGCGGACAGCGGGATCGCGCGCTCGATCGCCTGGCGCAGCGCGGGCAGGTCGCCGCGCGCCCGCACGTCCTCGGCGCTGAACTGGGTTCGGAGTGCGATCATGCCGCAACCGATGTCGACGCCGACTGCGGCCGGAATGATGGCCTTCACCGTCGGAATGACGGAGCCGACTGTTGCGCCCTTGCCGAGATGCGCGTCTGGCATCAAGGCGACGTGCGGATACACGAATGGCATCGACGCCGCGCGCTCAGCCTGCTCGCGCGCGTTGGTTGCGAGAATCGAGGCCCAGCTCATCAGCTTCTTGCTGATCTGCTCCATGACTCCCTCCCGCTGGCCCGCCAAGGCTAGCCCGAATGTTCCGCCCGCTACATCCGATTTTCCTGCCCAACGAACCCGTGCTTGAACTGTTGCCGCAGCGGCGGGACGTTGCTCCACCTGGTGCGCGTTTTGGTCATTCTGCTGACCGCTTTGCGGCATTTGCGGCCACGGATCGTGCAGTAGGTCGGCTGGCTGTAGCTTGGCGCTGTGGGACGGCCCGCAGGTGCGGACATCAGCAGCCTTCGCGCGCTCAGGCGCGCTCGGGACACGATCGACCGCGGCTACGCGGAGAAGCTGTCCGTCGCCGACCTCGCAGCCGAGGCAGGGTACTCGCTTGGCCAGTTCATCAGGGCATTCGACGCCGCGTACGGCGAGACGCCAGGCAAGTACCTGACCCGCCGGCGAGTCGAGCGGGCGTGCGAACTGCTCCGCTCGGTCAACCTGACCGTCACCGAGATCTGCATGGTCGTCGGGTTCAGCAGCCTCGGCACCTTCAGCCGCCGGTTCGCCGACATCGTGGGCCGGTCGCCGTCCGCGTACCGGGAGGAAGCCGCGAGGCGCGGCGGTCCCGCTCCGATCCCAGGTTGCTTCGCGCTGATGTGGCGAACAGGCCTGCGCGCGGTGGACCCTGCGGAGGCGGCGAGGCCAGATGCTGGCGGCCGTGCACGCGCGCACGCGTGACGCGCTCTGGTCCGCAATTTCGGAGAAGCGCCGCCGTCGGGCCAGGCCGTACGGTCGATCAGGCGTCAACCTGGCGCTCGCACAGAGGGAGGACACGATGATCACCGGCGTTTCGATCGTGACGGTCTGGGTGCTCGACCAAGATGCGGCGAAGGAGTTCTACACGAAGAAACTCGGATTCGATCTGACGACCGACATCCAGCTTGATGGCGGCATGCGGTGGCTGACCGTCCGGTCACCGGGGAGCGACGGACAGGACTTCCTGCTGCTGGATCCCGCTCACTCGATGCTCGACGCGGATACCGCCGCCCAGGTACGCGCGCTCGTTGCGAAGGGCGCGCTCAGTCCTGGCGTCATGGGCACGACCGACTGCCGCGGCGACTACGACACGCTCGTCGAGCGAGGGGTCGAGTTCTTGCAGCCGCCAGCCGATCGCCCGTATGGCATCGAGGCGGTCCTGCGGGACGACTCAGGCAACTGGTTCAGCTTCACCCAGCGGGCGGGCGCTAGCTCCGAGTAGCAGCCGGCAGGTTTTCGTGGCCGAGCCGGCGGAATCCGCCGGTCAGGACCATGAGGCCGGCGAGCCCGCAGGCCATGCCGAACCAGTACCCGGCGCCCGCGCCGTGCGCGTCGATCAGCGGGCCTGCGACGGAGGCGCCGATCGCCGTGCCGGTCGCCGCCGCGGAGGTGAGCCACGCCATGCCCTCGGTCCGCCGCCCTGCAGCCACGACGCGCTCGGCGATCGTGTATGAGCTGATCAGCGTGGCGGAGATGCCAAGCCCCGCGACGAAGATCGCGACGGCCATGGCGGCTGGACCCGGCATGACCGCAAGCGGGCCGACACCGATTGTCGTCGCGGCGAACCCGGCGTACAGCCTGGATCGTTGCGTGGCTCGCCACCTGCGCGCCCCGTACCAGAAGCCAGCGATCGCGCTGCCCAGACCGTAAAGCCCAAGCAGCGGCCCGGCGAGGCTGGCGGCGCCGTGTTCTGAGGCGAATGCCACGGTCGCGAGGTCGACGGTCGCGAACAATGCTCCGAGGCAGATGTGCATGCCGATCAGCACAAGCAACCCACGGCTGCGCAGGGTCGATCCTCCAGCCCGGGCCGCCGGTTGAGCGGCAGGCTCGCTGCGCCTCTGCGTGGTCAGGCCCGCCACCCCAACGACGCTCAGGACTACGGCCGCCAGGACTCCGCTCACTGGCTGGACTCCGGTGACCAGTGCGACCGCAAGCGCCGGCCCGGCAATGAAGATGAATTCGTCTGCGATCCCCTCGAGGGAGAACGCGGCGTCAAGAGTGCCGGTCCCGGCGAGCAGCCGACTCCACCGCGCGCGCACCATCGGGCCGAGCGTCGGCATGCTCGCTCGGCTCATGCTGGCGCTGACGATGATCGCCCAAGTCGGCGCGTGCTCCGCAGCGCACAAGGCAAAGGTCGTAGTGCTGACTGCGAAGGCAGCGGCGAGCGGACGCAGGACGCGGGCCTGCCCGAGACGGTCGGCCAGTCGGGCCACGCGGGGAGTCGCGATCGCGTAGGCAACTGCCCCGGCCGATGCGACGATGCCCGCGGTCGCATACCGTCCCGTGACTGACACCACGAGCATGACCTGGGCGATGCTGAGCATCCCGTTCGGCATCCGGCCGACGACGCCGGGAATCGCGAACCTCATGGCGCCCGGGGTCCTGAGCACCTGGGAGTACCTGCCGAGTCCTGTGCCGCCGCGCGGCTGCGTAATGGCTGTCATGCACTGCACGCTACGGGTGAACCGGCCTACTGCTAAGCTCCAATTTGATGTCTGTCGAGTGGTCCGGTTTGGGGCCCGAGCTCATGCTGACCGTGGACCGGCGGGCGCCAGTACCGCTGCGTACGCAGCTTGAAGACCAGCTCAGGAACGCGATCAGGTCGCGCAGGCTCGGCGCTGGCGAGCGCCTGCCGTCCTCGCGCGAGCTGGCGCGCGAACTCGGGCTCTCGCGCGGCCTGGTGCAGGATTGCTACTCGCAACTGCTTGCCGAGGGGTACCTGCAAGCCCGCATCGGATCAGCGACGAGGGTCGCCCCGGTGGCCGCGGGCGGTGGCGCACAGGCCTCCGAGCGCGGCGCCGTGCCGGGCGGCCGCCTGTCCGTCGACTTCGCGGCCGGCGTGCCCGATCTCGCGAGCTTCCCGCGCACGGACTGGGCCTGGGCGGTCCGTGAGGCGTGCCGCGAGGCGCCGAACGCCGCCTTCAATTACGGCGACCCGCGCGGCAGTCACGAGCTGCGCGACGTGCTGGCCGCGTACTGGCGCCGGGTCCGCGCCGCGGTCGCCGACCCTGGGCGGATCGTCGTCTGCACTGGCTTCGCGCAGGGCCTGCAGCTCGTCCTGCGGGCGCTGGCCAGCACCGGCGTCTCGCTCGTGGCGTTCGAGGATCCGGGCTACAGCACGACAGTCGGGGCAGCCGCTGCGGCGGCCGGGGTCGGTATCGTTCCCGTGCCGGTCGACGAGTCAGGCATCGACGTGGCGGCGCTCGCCGCCACCCCTGCCAGGGCCGTTGTGCTGACTCCCGCTCACCAGTGGCCGACGGGCGTCGTGCTGAGCCCGGAGCGGCGGCATCAGCTCGTGGACTGGGCGGCCGCTGCCGACGCGGTGATCGTCGAGGACGACTATGACGCAGAGTTCCGCTACGACCGGGATCCCGTAGGCGCGATTCAGGGACTGGCTCCTGAGCGGGTCGCCGCGATCGGAACGGTGAGCAAGTCGCTCGCGCCGTCGATGCGGCTGGGCTGGGTGCTGTGCCCGCCAGCGATTGCCCAGGCGGTAGCCGCGGAAAAGCGCAGGCAGGATCGCGGATCTCCGGTGCTCGACCAGCTCGCGCTTGCGACCCTGATCGAGTCGGGCCGCTACGACCGGCATCTGCGCAGGATGCGCGCGGTTTACTCGAGCAAGCGCGGGGCACTGACCGGGGCGCTTGCCGCGCACGCCCCCGCCGTCGCAGTCACCGGTCTCGCGGCCGGATTCCACGCCGTCGCCCATCTGCCTGGTGCGCTAACCGAGAGGGCGGTAATCGATGAGGCGCGCGAGCGGTCGGTTGGCCTCTACGGCATGAGCGCCCAGCGGTCGAGCAGGTCAGGGGATCCCGCACAGCTCGTGCTCGGGTTCGGCAACCTGGGCGAGCGCGCGATCACCGCGGGCATCGCCGCGATTGGCGACCTGCTGCGGGAGTGACGAGGGCTGCCTGAGTTGCTCGGCGGATAACGAGGCGCTCGCGTCGGGCCGCGGCTAGATCACCTCGAGCGCGTCTGCGTCCAAGGCCGGGCGCGAGGGCGGATCTGGAGAACGCTGGTACCACAGCGCCGTCGAGGCGATGTCGTCTTGCAACAGCAGATATCGGCCTCGTGATCGCCAGCCAAGCGCTTGCGCCGTCACTTTGAGGTCCGTGTCGAAGCGGATCGGATCGAGCACGTGCCAGCGGTACATGCCGAACCGCGCCTGGCTTCTGTGAAAGCCGTCGGGTCGGATTACCTGGTTCAGCCCGAGGAACGGCGTGGTGTAGGTGACATAACCGCTGCCGGGCTCGTCGAATCCGTACGCGCCGCCGAAGTAGTCCTCTATTCCTGTGCCGCAGATGGTCGGGTGTTCCTGGTCGCCGTCCAGGTAGAACTTGAGCTCTCCCTCGCCCCACCATCCTGAGTTGTTCGCGCCCCAGGCCATGTAGGTCCCCACGTAGTGGCCGGGTCCCGTCGCTCCGTCGAGGATCAGATGCACGTCACCTGGCGGCACCGGGTTGCTCCGCCGCCACTGTGCGTGCAGGTACCCGACGTCGTCAGGAACGTCGAGCAGCGCGTAGGTGATCTGATAGTAGACAACGGCCGCCTCGCCGCCGATGTTGTCGAGAGCGATCCGGGCCTTGCGCCTGAACGGCATGGGCCAGTAGCTGTTGAAGCCGCCGTGCGCGTTGACCGCCACTGGCAGGGAGCTGACCTGGCTGAACTCGCACCAGCCCTGACAGAAGAAATCGCCGATCGGTACTTCGATCGCCGCGCGCTCCGCGGCGTCCCAGGAAAAGCGCAGAACGAGCGCCCGCCAGTGCTGCCGCTGCACAGTGCACCAGATGTGCTGAATGACGCCCGGGCCGTCGATGTCGGCCAGAGTGGCGGACTGTCCTGGCTCGATGACGATGCTCGGCGAGATCTTCCAGCCGGGTCCGAGGTCACGCGCAGCAAACGCACCAGTGCCTTCTGAGGCGGCGCCGCCGCGGCCTTTCTCGCCGGTCGGGTTCTCGGCGCTCAGGGATCGCGTCCGTGCGGACGAGAGGCGAGCCAGCCCGCCAAGTCCGGCACCTGTTCCCCCGAACCAATCGGCCTCCGAAGCGCGCATGCGTGGCTCCTCTGCCCCGGCGGTTCAGTACGCGACCATCGTGGCACGCGCAGCGAAAGAGCCGCTGACCATGGCTTACCTCAGGCGGCAGGCGGGCAATAAGATGCGCTTGGTGCGCATAACGTGCCATAAACGGGAGGTGCCCGACATGCTGGCAACCAGGCCGCTGCGCGGTCTGCAAAGCGGGGGCGGCCGGATGCTGGAGCGAGGCGGCAGGCTCATGCGGTGGGCCGTTGCCAACAAGGTTGACATCGCTCTAGTGGTCTTCATCGCGCTGAATCTCCTCGCCATGCACTTGATCCCGGAATGGCAGACGGTCCCGTTCCTGATCATCTGGCTGACCCTGACTGCCATCTATGGGTTCCGGCTGTGGCACCTCGGCTCGACGCTCGTGACCGTCCTGACTGTCACTCTCGCCACCGGCGGCCTGATCGGCTGGCAGGTGCTTCGCAACAAGCAGGACTGGGACTACCTCGCTGAGGTGCCGCTGCTCGCCATCATGTTCGTGATCATGGTCTGGCACTCCCGCAGGCGCGTCGCGGCAATGGATGAGATGAAACGGGTCTCCGAGCACAACCTGGTCCTGCTCGACCGGCAGCGCCAGTTCCTCCAGGATGCCTCGCACGAGCTTGGCACCCCAGTCGCCATCGCGCTCGGCCATGTCGAGCTGATCGAGCAGACCGCCACCGACCAGGCGATTGCCGCGGATGCTCGCGTCGCCGCCGACGAACTGCTTCGGATGCGGCGGCTCACCAGCAGGCTGTTGCTATTGGCCTCGACCGACGCCCCGGACTTCCTGTACCTCGCCCCGGTGGACGTCGAGGAAATCCTGGTCGAGACGCTGCACAGATGGAACCACGTTCCGCGCCGCTGGTCGCTCGGGACCGTTGCCGATGCGCGGGTCTGCGGCGACGCCGACCGGCTGATGCTGGCGCTCGACGCACTCATCGAGAACGCCGTCGACCACACCGACGCAGAAGGCCGGATCGAGTTGTGTTCACGGCTGGAAGGCGACACGGTCGTGCTTGCGGTCGCGGACTCGGGGCCAGGCATTCCGGCGGCCGAGTCCGATCGGATCTTCGCGAGGTTCTCGCGGGTAGACACCGGGAGGAGCAGGAAGGCCGGTGGCTTCGGGCTTGGCCTGGCGATCGTGAAGGCGATCGCTGATGCGCACCGAGGCTCGGTGCAGGTCAGGAGCAGCGTCGGGAAGGGCTCGGTATTCGAGCTGCGGCTGCCCGCCACCGCCGCAGGTGAGGCGGGAATGCGGCAGCCGCTGGACGACCGGGTCACGCTCAGGTAGCGCCGCGGCGCCGTGTTCGATTCCTGCCGCCCCGGCGGTTCTGGAATAGGTCAGGCGGCGGGGCTGGCGAGCGTGTCGCTGACGCATCGGTGATCGTCCTGGCTCCCCCAGCGAACCGGTCAAGATCGGCGCCGTGTACGACTCTGCCGGGGAACGGGTCAGCCGCGCCGCGGCGGGACAGCTCAGCAACGGGCAGAGCGTCGTGGGAGGCAGCAAGCACGAGGTTGCCAAACTTGCGTCCGCGCAATACGCCAGGGTCGGCAATCAGGCAGGCGCCGGGAAAGACCGA
>Ga0126378_10002985_pt1 | contig 12683 bp, 14 predicted proteins | sample PanSoiMetPlot_23_FD_92587 | JGI IMG/M metagenome (GOLD analysis project Ga0126378, IMG submission 92587) | Tropical forest soil microbial communities from Panama - MetaG Plot_23 | ecosystem: Environmental > Terrestrial > Soil > Tropical forest > Bulk soil | place: Panama | collected 2016-02-17
GCGATGACGCGTTTTATTCTTGTCGCTTTGATCACCTCATGCTTTGTCGGCACCGCTATGGCACAGTCCTGCGAAAGCAAGGCCGTGAGCGCGGAAGGTAAACCGCTTCACGGCGCGGCCAAAACGAGCTTTATAAGGAAGTGCAAGCAGGACGCTTGCGAAAGCAAGGCGGTGAGTGTGGACAATAAGCCCCTGCATGGCGCGGCCAAAAATAGCTTTATGGCGCGCCTGCACTCGATGTCCGCTTCTTCCCCAAAAGCGGACATGGATTGAGCGTGTCGGGATGTCCGCTTTGTGCCAAAAGCGGCGCTTTCAATCATCTTTGCGATTTCGGCGCGGCACCGCAAAACGCTCTCGCGTGCAAGACCATTGAGTCCATCTGAAGTGTAACGCCCTACACCGAGATATTTTGGCATGACCTTGGTCCCTGCTTAAGCAAATCAATGCTTTGTTATTTTGCCCAATCCTCCTCGGCCTCGCACGTAACCTCGACAGACCAAGGCGGCGGGAAGCGGCGAGCGGGCATTATCTCACTATGGTCTTGCCCTCGTGATGGACAATTTGATCTGAATCAAAGACGCCACGCTTAGACCATTGGCTTTCTCTATGCGCGGGGTTTTTCCCGCAAAGGGGCTACGGATGCGCGCGCCAAGTAAACGCGATCAGTGTCAGGCGATGCTCGACATCTTGGTAGAGGGTTTCATGAGTGACGACGTGCCGGCGTATCGTGAAGCGTGCGCGTGGCTGCGCGACTTTGCCGATCAGAAAAATATCGAACAAGGCCGTGTGATGCGCGGCAGCAATTGGTACACGCCGCAAGAGTTCGCGGCACTGCGGGAGCGCAGTCGCATGCACGCACTGGAAGGGTGGCAACGCCGGCTCAAAAACGACAGATGACGTGACTGCGCGGCGGCGGGAAACGGCGTTCGGGGAACTCCGCCGCTTGCATATCGTTGCTGTTAGACCGGGAAGAGCCACACGGGGCTTTATGAACCGGCTGCGGAAAATCATTGGGCTTTTTGGTGATGTTCACCCTGCCGTTGTAATGCGGAGGATGAGTTGTAATGCGGAGGATGAAATGGCTGCGAAGATAGAACCTACCGACCGTCAGTCAGCCGGTGCTGCCATGGGTTCTGATGATCAGTTAAACCAGCAAATACTTACCATTGTCCAAGATTTACAAGGGGTAGGCCTTCAGCCGAGCCATCTGGAGGGGATGAGCCGGTGGAGAGGGATGACCTTCGTTCGGGTATCGCGCCTTACCTCGACCAGGAGACTTCGGAGCGCACGGCAATTTATGATCGTCTCGTAGGAATAGAACGCGAGATGAAAAAGCGAGGTTCGCGAAGGTTCACCCGCTACCTTATCGCGATCTTAATTGGTGTTGCCGCTACCTTGGCTTGGCAATCTTATGGCGAGTCCGCAAAGCAGATAATCGCCACGAGGGCCCCGGAACTTGGGTGGTCGCCAGAGACCAAGCAAATGATCGCGACTTCGATTCAGTGGATTGGCTGGACCAAACCATCGGCTGGTCCTGAAAAGCAAGTACCATCTGTCACGCAGACTGAGCCTACCACACCATCGTTCGCCGCAGGGCAGCAGCAGATGACACAGGATCTTGCAGCGCTGCGGCAAACCGTCGAGCAACTCGCCGGCGGTCAAGACCAGATGGCGCGAGAGATAAGGCGGTGGGAGTCGGCCGTCGCGGAACTAAATGCAAAGATCCGAGAGTCTCCGCAGCCGTCCGTTGCACCTGCGCCCAAGCCCATGCCGGTGCCGCCGTTGTCGCGGACCCGATAGCACCCCGGCAGCAGCAAGTCTCGCCGACGAAAATGCAAGAAGAATCTCGTCGTCGCGTTGGCTAGGTGAGTGATCGACAGACCAAGGCGCCGGGAAGCGGCGGGCGGACACTTTTGTCTGGCCAAACTAACTACTTCCAATTATCGGGAGGACCGCAGTCGCGTTCGAGTTTTTGTAGGGCGTCGTGAAGATATTCCCAATTTTCCACGAATGAATCCGGCTCGGTGCGCAAGTCATACTCGACCGCCCACCGGCAAAACGGATTGAGGCCATTGAGCCAAGCCTGCTCTTCCGGCGGCAAGCGCGCCAAGATCGATTCCAGCGCATTGGGGGTCGGTGTTTCGGGCGGTCTTATTGAGATCCGCCTGTTTCCGCGCGTCGGTTGGCGCGAATAGCTCATCCACCGCTTTGCCGAAATCGATTTCTTCTATTGGTAACATTCGATGATCCCCAGCCCAGGGTGGGTACGCTCACGCAACGACATGACCGCTTAATAGGAGCGGCTGTCTAAAGAGTCGAGTCGCCAATACCCCATGTGCTCAATGCACTTCGCTGCTACATGAAAGCAAAAAATCAGAAATGTTACATGTGAAACAATCTTAAACTGATTTCTGAAGGAGGACCAAAAGAAAGCGGCCCCAGGCCGGGACCGCAAGTTTTCCAGATACGCACCGCTTAAACGCGCGGACGGTTGCGGATGGCCGTTACATTGGCCCCAGTAGCTTGAGCGACCACGGTCTTTAGATGCGTCGCCCATTCATTGAGTGCGGCCCTTTTCTCGGGCTCGTACTTGTTGCGGTCGTATATGCGGATCAGTTTGGCCGGTAGGTGATTAATCGCCGCCTCGGCAATATGAGGCGCGACACCAAGCTCGCCTAGGCCGGTGCGGACTGTCCAGCGCAGATCGTGAAGTGTCCAGGGTTCTTTGAGCTTCACGGTTTTGTCGAATTCAGCTTTAGACTTCGACCCGCCGGAAAAGCCCCCTGCCCCCGTTCGGCCAAAAACAAATTCGCGGTCGGGGTCCCAGGCGCCCCTCAAGATGTCCCGCGCCATGTCCGATAGTGGCACAACATGCTCTTGGCCGCTCTTGGTGCGCTCTCTTGGCAGCGTGATCGTGTGCCGGTCACGGTTATCGACCACGGACCATTTTAGGTCGCCGACTTCAGCGCGCCTGCAATCGGTAAGGAGGATCAGCTTTAGGATGCGGCCGTAATCGTTATCCGGTGCCGAGAGCCATATCTTGGCGACCTCTGCATCGGACAGCGAGCGTTCACGCGAAGATCGAGGATTGCGTTTTGTCGGGCCGCACCAATCGCGCGCCGATTGAGGCGCGGACGACCTACTGAACGCCGCCCAATTCGAGTGCCGTCGCATTCGTGGCGCTGGTGCGGCAGCCGAACCGTCCATCCCGCCGCAACAGTTTCATGCAGTCGTCGCGGTCATGCCATTCGAGCATGCGAGCGTCCGCCCACAAGGGGCCGGATCCGGGCGTGCGTCGAGAGGAGACACCGACGATGGCGACCGAACCGACATTCCAAAACTTTGCTGGCACAATTGCGTGCCGGTGCTCAAGCCAGACCATGTTTGCGTTCGCTGCGGCCAAAATGTCCGCGCTGTGGCGGCATCGTGTTTCTCGCCGACCGTTCGCGCTTCGATCTAGCGGGCCGGATCCAGCACGTTTGGTGTTGTGACGATTGCTGCAACGAATTCGTGACTTCGATCGGCCTCGTGCACCCCTGCCGGTCTGAAGCCGGACCGAACCATCCCTCAGTTGAACTGCCGCTTTACAAGCTGAAGATAACTCATTGTGTTTACGGGTGATTTTACTTACTGGCGTGCTTTCGCGCACTAATAATGGCAACAAGCCGCGCCGGCGATAATCCGGCAATAATAACCGGAACTTCGGTGTTTGTGCTGTGGTCGTGGAAACGTGCATTCAGGAGGGTCATATGCGCCAAACATTCAATCGTCGTACTGTATTGAGCTACGCGGTCGGCGGTGCTGCCGGCGCCGTGCTGTTGAGCACGAGCAAGCCGAGTCAAGCCGCCCCGATGAAATTCAAGGCCGACATGAGCGGCGCCAGCGAAGTCCCGGCGGTCCAAAGCGCCGGCAAGGGTGCGGTCACCGCAAGTTATGATCCGGCCACCAAGATGCTGACCTGGGAGGGCAACTTCTCGGGCCTGTCCGGCCCCGCGACCGCTGCCCATTTCCACGGCCCTGCGGAGCCTGGCAAGAACGCTGCTCCCGCGGTTTGGATCTCGGAAAAGGGCCAGAACCTTTCGAGCCCGTTCAAAGGCTCGGCGACACTGACGGACGCCCAGGCGGCTGATCTCGAAAAGGGCCTGTGGTACGCCAACGTCCACACCGATGCCAATAAAGGCGGCGAGATCCGCGGCCAAGTGGTGAAAGGCTAACGACACGTATTGAACCGCTGGCGCGTTGCGTGGCTGCGAGCGGTTTGCGTCCTCCGCCGGCCCTGTTCGGGCCGGCGATTTTTTTGCCGCGTCAGTCTATATCCCGCTTTGCCGCCCATTGTTCTTCGGTCCGGGCGGTGTAATCGGCAAAACGGCCGGCTGCGATCGCCTTGCGCGCGCCGGCGATGAGGTCTTGGTAGTAGTAGAGGTTCACGATCGATAGCAGCGTGCCGCCGAGCGCTTCGCCAGCCTTGAACAGATGATGCAGATAGGCGCGCGAGAATTCCCGTGCGGCAGGGCAGCGGCTCTGCGGATCGAGCGGGCGCGCATCCTCGGCATGGTGGGCGTTCTTGATATTGATCGGACCAAACCGGGTGAATGCCAGACCATGGCGGCCGTTTCGCGTCGGCAACACGCAGTCGAACATGTCGATGCCGAGCGCAATGGTTTTAAGGATATCCGCGGGCGTTCCGACGCCCATCAGATAGCGCGGTCGATCGGTCGGCAATGCCGGCGCGGTTGCCGCGACCATGCGCAGCATCACCTCCTCGCTTTCACCGACGGCAAGTCCGCCGATGGCATAACCGTGGAAACCGAGTTCGACCAGGCGGCGGGCGCTCTCCTCGCGCAGTGCAGGCGCATCGCCGCCCTGCACGATGCCGAACAGCGCGCGATCGGCGGCCGCCTTTTCGAAAGCGCGCTTGCACCGTTCGGCCCAGCGCAACGACAGCCGCATCGCGCGGTCGATCTCGACTGCGTCCGCGGGCAGGCCTACGCATTCGTCGAGCTGCATGGCGATATCGGCGCCGAGCAGGATCTGCACCTCGATCGCCCGCTCCGGCGTCAATTCGACCATGGCGCCGTCGATATGGGAGCGGAAAGTGACGCCGGTCTCCGCCACTTTTCGCAGCGGCGCAAGCGACATCACCTGATAGCCGCCGGAATCGGTGAGGATCGGCAACGGCCAGCGCATGAATTCATGCAGGCCGCCGAGGCCGGCCACGCGCTCCGCGGAGGGCCGCAGCATCAGATGATAGGTGTTGGCGAGCATGATGTCGGCGCCGGCGGCCCGCACGTCGTCATGGTGCACGCCCTTGATCGCACCCTGGGTGCCGACCGGGATGAAGGCGGGCGTGCGCACTACACCATGGGCGGTCGTGATTTCGCCGACACGCGCGGCGGCATCGGTCGCAATCAGTCGGAATGAGAAGGGGCGCGCCATGGCGGTTTATTTAATGGCGGTTTATTTAATGGCGGTTTATTTATCGGAACAGCAGGCAAGCGTCGCCATAAGAGTAGAAGCGATAATTGTGCGCGATCGCATGGTCGTAAGCGCGGCGCATCACCTTGAGCCCGCAGAAGGCGCAGACCAGCATGAAGAGTGTCGAACGCGGCAAGTGAAAATTGGTCAGGAGTGCATCGACGGCGCAAAAACGATAACCGGGTATGACGAACAATGCCGTCTCGCCGGCAAACGGCGACAGCGTGCCGTCGGAGGTTGCGGCGCTTTCAAGAAGCCGCAGTGACGTTGAACCAACGGCGACGATGCGGCCGCCAGAACGGCGCGCAGCGGTCAGCGCCGCCGTCGTCTCGGCGCTCACCACACCCCATTCGGGGTGCATTTGGTGGCCCTCGATATCCTCAGTTTTGACCGGCAAGAAGGTGCCGGGCCCGACATGCAGCGTTACGCGATGAAGCGCGACGCCGGCTTTGCCCAATGCCGCAGTCAGCGGCTCGGTAAAATGTAGTCCGGCAGTCGGTGCGGCGACTGAACCTTCAGCGCGGGCGAAAATGGTCTGATAATCGCTGCGATCTTGCTCATCGACGTCGCGTCGACTGGCAATATAGGGCGGCAACGGCATGTCGCCGCGTTCGGCCAGCGCCTGGTCGAGCACGGCGTCGGTAAAAGCAAAGCCGAGCGTAACCTCACCCCCCTCGCCTTTGTGCTCGACGGTCGCATCGAGCTGTTCGAGAAAGCAGACGCGGCCTTCGGCCCCGAAGCGAACCACATCGCCCGGCGCCAGCCGTTTGCCGGGCTTCACGAGCGCCTGCCAGCGCGAGCCGTCGAGCCGCTTGATCAGCGTTGCCGAAATCGGCGGCTCGCGGTCGCCGCGCCCGATCCGCCGGCCGTGCAGACTGACGGGAAGAACCTTGGTGTCGTTGACGACCAGCGCATCGCCCCGACGCAACAGCGCCGGCAGGTCCGTGATCGCGCGATCCTCCAAGCCGCCATCCGGGCGCACGACAAGAAGCCGCGCTGCATCCCGCGGCGAGATCGGACGCAAGGCAATGCGGTCTTCCGGCAGCGCGAAGTCGAAGAGATCGGTGCGCATTGAGAAATCGAAGCGGTAAAGCGCAAGGAGCGCGCGGGTTTCCCTGAAGCATTGAGCTACATTACAAGGCACATATCGCAACCGTTTGAACGGCAATCAATGTGACCCGCCGAACAAAGCCGCACAACTCCTCCCGATATGCCATTGAATCCCTTGCATTTAGTGGGCTCTGACATAACACTTTCGAACTCGTTCGAATGAGCCAAATCGCTGAATTTTGTTACCTAATGTTACCTACGGATCACACTGACAAAAGATCAATGGGCACCTTTAGATAACAACCTTAGGTAACAAAATGACCAACAGGACCCTCACTGCCACCGCCGTAGAGCGCATTAGAGTGCCCGCCACAGGACAAGCCGATCACTTTGACCAAGGCTACCCAGGCCTCGCCCTGCGCGTCAGCTACGGCGGCGCCAAGAGCTGGGTCTACTTCTACCGGCTGTTCGGCAAACAGAAGCGGCTGACGCTTGGACGCTGGCCCAGCATGTCACTGTCCGCCGCCCGTGACGCTTGGCGTAACGCCCGCACCACCATCGACAAGGGCGAGAACCCGCAGCATCAGCGGCCGGCCGCAGCCAACAGCTTCGCAGCGGTGGCCGACGAATGGCTCAAGCGCGACCAAGCCCACCGCCGCTCCTGCGCCGCCACCCAACGGCTGATCGACCGCTGTGCCAAGCCGGTCTGGGAAGGTCGGCGGATCGCCACCATCGGCCGGCGCGACATCAACGACCTGATCGATAGCGTTGCCGACCGTGGTGCCATCGTCATGGCGCGTCGGCTGCACGCCCACCTGCATCGATTATTCCGCTGGGCTGTCGGTCGCGGCATCCTCGAAACCAATCCGATGGCGCATCTGCCCAAGCCGGGAAGTGAGGTTCCGCGTGACCGCGCGCTCACCGATCCCGAACTCGCCCAAGTGCTCAAGAACGTCACCCAGCTCCGCCCGCCCTTCGGCCCAATCTTTCAGCTCCTGATCCTGACCGGCGCGCGGCGCAGCGAGATCACCGCTCTGCGCTGGTCGGAGATCAAGGACGACACCATCATCCTTCCTCGCGACCGCACCAAGTCCGGCAAAGCCCACTCCATTCCGCTGTCGCCCCAGGTCGTCGACATCATCAAACAGCTACCACGGATCGGTCCCCGCGACTTTGTCTTCACCATCAACGGCCGCAATCCGGTCACCGATCTCGCCGCCAGCAAGGAGAAGCTTGACGGCCTTATCAACATTCCGGCGTGGCACACCCACGATCTGCGCCGCACCGTCGCTACCGGATTGCAGCGACTTGGCATCAATCTCCAAGTGATCGAGGCCGTGCTCGGTCATGTCGGTGGATCGCGGTCCGGTATTGTCGGCGTCTATCAGCGCCACAGCTTCGATGCCGAGAAGCGCATCGCACTCGAAGCCTGGGCGCGTGAAGTCGAGCGCATCATTGACGGCGAGCCAGCCAAAGTCCGCTACGGAGGCCGCGATGAAAGAGGACAGCGAGGCAACGCTGTCGTCTGGTGAATGCGCGGCGGTGGAGTTTGCGCGGAACCTCATTGAACTTAGAGGTGGCCTTTCCCACAAACATAGCCAGGACTATTGGCGCTTTTCGACCAAGGCCGAACTGCGCGGACAGGTGGATACGGGTGAAAGATTCCTACAGCGCATCAAGGACTGCTTCATCAAAGAGCGCGGAGAAGTATCCATCTACTTTCTTCCGGGGCCAGGGAAATGGAATGAGGAGTTGGCGGCAAAGCTCATTGCCGATGCCAAGCAAGGCGATGCGGATGCTGACCAAGTGTTGCGCGAGGTGGCGTCCGAATGTTTGGTAAGAGGCGAGTTGCCGCCCAAGCCGTTAGCTGACTATGCCGCGACATGTTTACGGGCTCTCCCCGGTCGGAAAAAGGCAAAGCAGCAACCAAACTCAAGCAAACCGCAATCACATAAAACGGACTATCGCGATTGGATTCTTGCGCTGACCGTTGATAACGTAGCTAAGGGCTTCAAACTGAAACACACACGCAACCGAGCGACCGAGGAGCATTGCGGCTGCTCAATCGATGCCCTAGCGAAGAAGCTGTCGGGAGAAGACCGTCCAGAACGCATGGCACAGATACCAAGGCAGTGCCGACCAGCGGGCGGCAACTAACTATGTCCCGCAAGCCATGGTTACAGTGCCTTCTGATGGCACTCGGCCGCCTTTTCCTCGTGTCGTGAATTCTGATGACGCTCAGGAGCATTTTTTGGTGCGGTTTCCTCGTGTCGGTTCAACCGACGCCATGCCACGGCCCAAGCGGCAACGCCGGCCGAAGGCATAGGCCCCGGCGATTTCACCATCACTCCTTCAGAAATCAGTTTAAGATTGTTTCACATGCAACATTTCTGATTTTTTGCTTTCATGTAGCAGCGAAGTGCATTGAGCACATGGGGTATTGGCGACTCGACTCTTTAGACAGCCGCTCCTATTAAATGGTCTATGTCGTTGCGTGAGCGTACCCGCCCCGGTCTGGGGATTGTCGAGCCGTGGCTGCCATCGCCCGCTAAGGCTCCGCCGAGCGGCCCCGGCTGGATCCACGAAATCAAGCATGATGGTTTCCGCATTTTGGCCCGCAAGGATGCAACGGGCGTGCGGCTGATTACCCGCGCCGGAAACGATTTCTCGTCTCGCTTTCCATTCATCGCCATGGCTGTCGGCAAACTCCCGGTTCGGTCGTGCCTGATCGATGGCGAGGCAATCGTTTGCGACGCAAACGGCCTCGCAGTGTTTGACTTAATCCGCCGCCACGGTGCGCTCGCCAGCGCGGTCCTTTGTGCGTTCGATTTGTTGGAATTGGATGGTCGGGATTTGCGCCGCGAGCCGATTGAAACGCGCAAGGCGTTGCTCGCCAAGCCCCTCAAGGGGCAGCATGTGTGAGCATCGTCTTGAACGAGCATGTCACGGACGACGGTGCGATTGTGTTTCGGGAGGCTTGCCGATTGGGTTGCGAGGGGATTGTGAGCAAGCGGCTCGGCTCGATGTATCGCCGGGGGCGGTCGCCGAATTGGATCACGGTCAAGAACCCGAAAGCGCCCGCCGTGAAGCGTGAGGCCGAGGAGGATTGGGGTAACAAGCGATAACGGGGTTACCAATGGAAGAACGCGATCTCATCAAGGAGTTGGATGAGCTAATCAAGCCAACTGAACCGCCGAAAGAGGCGGCTCTCGAGAATACGGCCGAAACGCCGAGCCCCATTTCGCTGGAAGCGATCTTGGCGCGCTTGCCGCCGGAAGGGCAGGCTTGGCTCAATGGCCTCAATCCGTTTTGCCGGTGGGCGGTCGAGTATGACTTGCGCACCGAGCCGGATTCATTCGTGGAGCATTGGGAATATCTTCGCGATACCCTACAAAAACTCGAACGCGATTTCGGTCCTTCCGATAATTGGAAGTAGTTTGGCCAGACAAAAGTGTCCACCCGCCGCTTCCCGCCGCCCGGTCGAGGAATTAGACGCCTGCTATGTTGTGCGCGATCACAGCGGGCAGGCGCTCGAACATCGATTTTGATTGTACGAGCGAGGCCGTCCGTCAAACCGCTGATCCCGGAATAAAGCACAATATGGGAGTACTAGTGTTTCCGCCCCATGCCAGTTCGCCCGGCTTCTGAAACCAAACTACAGCCTTACCAAGTTTGTTAGGACCCGAAATTAGCGTATCGGCAGGCACAACAGTCCATTCGCCGTAGAGGAGAACGCGATAACTATTGCCCTTCATGTCCCATTCACCCTCATCGAGCGGGTGACCGTCGGCTTTGGCACAGCAATATAGCCCAGCCTTGTTGCGCAAAGATTCAAACCAAGGCTGCAATGGATCACCAGCCCACTTACCGGTTGGATCGCGGACCAGGATAACGGCAGCAGCAAGTAGAAGAAACCTCATCACTCTCCTCCACTCTTCGTTGTTGAACGGTAATCGTGGAACGGGAGAAAAGCTGTGCCTTACGTCACTGCGGAAGCTCGCAGTCTCGCTACACACATCTGTGACGTTGGTGCGAAGATTTTGCGAAAGCAATCTGTGTGACGCCGGTCACAGAGATAATCGCTGTCAAGGTGTCAATTGGTACTACACGGGATCAGGAGGGAAAATCACCAACACAATGACGGTGGGTCTTTAAAAGATTGGTGAACAGCGTCTCTCTTACTGAAGAGCCTTCGTCATGCCCACAGTCGTAGCGCACAGCGCAATCGTGATGCACAGCGCAATAGTGACGGAGAGCGGCGCAATTGGGTTTGTCGCCTCCGCCTTGGTGCTCGCCGTATTTGTCATGAAGGACATGGTCAGCCTTCGCATCGTCGCTATTTGTAGCGTTCATCACGTATGCGGTTTGTTTGAACCTGCCGCCCATATTGATACTGCACGTCATTCTCTTGCCACTGAATGGCTGGCGGTTGGCGCAGGAGCTGCAGAGTAGAAAGGATCGTTCAATGCTCCTTACGGCCCTAATCTCCCCGACCAAGCATAGCGAACCGGCTGATTTATTACGCCGCTAAATTGCTGACGTGCGATGAGGCGCGACGGCTCGCGGCCAATATCGCCAAGCTGCCGGAGCTGTTCAGACGTTAACTATGTTTTTTGGTGTTCAAGACGACGTGAAGTCCGATGATGTAACAAGTCTTCTCAGTCGGGGTGGCCCCCAATCCCCCAATCATCACCCCGACACATGCCGCACCAATCCGGCACGGACCCCCTCCGTGCCGGATTTATTTTCACGCGGGTTCGGCTTCGGCCACCTTAACGTCTCGGTTACGAAATCCCCGATAGGCTCTTGTCGGGCCGGGTTGGGGTTTGGGGTCCGGCCTAATGGGACGGGGGAGCCTCGGCTACCTTCCCGGCCGAGGCTTCCGCCTCCTCATTGCAAATTGCTCGAATGGTCATCCTACAAGCAACAATCATTAGCTTAATCATCGTTGCCGCGTCCGTCGCGGCGCGAGTCATTGCCGAAGCTGATCATCGCCTTGCACTGCCCGCATCATCTCAAAGATCCAGACCAAGCGCCGTGCGGCCTCGTACGGCCCCGTATTAAACGCGCTAGCAAAAAGCTGTTATGCCCGCCCGCCGCTTCCTGCCGCCCTGGTCTGTCGCAACGCGTGCCTTCGTGGCGCCGGGATTAACCGGCCGGCAAATTTTTCCCAGTAATAAAACGTGCTCGGAGGGGTAGCCGGAGGGATCGTTTTGGCTAGGCTTATTTGCACACGTTGTAGAGCGGATGTGAAGAGTGTCCTGTGGTGCCGCGCTTGCGGGGCATTATGTCCAACCTCAGAGATTGGGGCGGCAATGTTAAGCCCAAGCGCTTTTGCGTTTTACGTTCTTATTTCGATGGTGGTCGCGATATTTTGGTTTGCCTGATGCGATGATCAGGCATGTCCGACGCCCGCCGCTTCCCCGCCGCCCTGGACTGGCTAGTTTTGGCGGTATTAAATCAAATAATTGAAATTGGCGCGTAGATGTTCAAAGGCTTCATACTCGGGATTATCTTCACTGTCTTGGCTGCCGCAGCCGTGGGCTCCGCCGCCTTGGGCTGTCGAGGAATTGGTGCCCGCGATGAACGATTGCAGCAAAGAGCTTAATCAAACTGACGAAGGGGATCTCCTGAACGGGCGAGTGTCCGACGAGGCAGTAGAGGCTGCCTCCATGACGGGGGGAGGGTTCCCAACTCTTTGGCACGGCACTTATTGCTTCGGGTGCCCTTCTCGGCCGCCGATCGGCCGCCAAGCTGCTCACGAAGGATGAGGCGCGAAGGATTACGGCCAACATCGCCAAACTGCCAGGGCTGTTGCGGTAGCCTTGATGGCGGTATCCTTTATCCGAACGGTGTTTGGGCGACGGAGACACCACCATGCCACCACTGATTCAGCTCGGCCTGTTTTTTGCGGCCATGGCCGCATTAGTAGCCACCGGCTGCATTCTCACGCGGAAGCCGACAAAAAGGCCGCCAGCGTAAAGCCCTGGGATGGCCGCTCCTAAAGCACATTATGTCGTTGCGTGAACGTATCCACCCCGGATTGGGGCCGAAGTTTTTTGCCCGTTTGCCGGCCGCAACATTTGGAATTCTTGGCGTCGCGGTCGTTGCGGGCCAACCCACATCTGCAACAGCACAGTCATATCCGTGGTGCGCCC
>Ga0126378_10002986_pt1 | contig 12679 bp, 10 predicted proteins | sample PanSoiMetPlot_23_FD_92587 | JGI IMG/M metagenome (GOLD analysis project Ga0126378, IMG submission 92587) | Tropical forest soil microbial communities from Panama - MetaG Plot_23 | ecosystem: Environmental > Terrestrial > Soil > Tropical forest > Bulk soil | place: Panama | collected 2016-02-17
CCTCCCCTCCCATCGCAGCACTGCGCGGCGCGCGGCTGACCTTCGGCGGCCGGCCCCTCTTCGCCGATATCGATCTCGGCATCGGGCGTGGCGAGAGGGTCGCGCTGGTCGGCGCCAATGGTTCCGGCAAGTCGACGATTCTGAAGCTCCTCGCAGGCTCCATGGAGGTCGATGCCGGCAGCTGCTTCCTGCAGCCGGGCCTGCGCATCGGCCTCCTCGCCCAAGAGCCCGATTTCACGCGCTTCGCCAACCTCGCCGATTTCGTCGGCGCGGATGGGGCGGAGGCTCATCGGGTCGCGGCGCTGCTCGATCGCCTCGGGCTCGACGGGACACGCGACCCCGCCGGGCTCTCCGGCGGCGAGAGCCGGCGCGCCGGGCTTGCCAGGGCGCTTGCCGGCGATCCCGACCTCCTGCTGCTGGACGAGCCTACCAACCATCTCGACCTACCGACCATCGAATGGCTCGAAGAGATGCTGCTGGGCTTCCAAGGTGCGCTCCTCTTCGTCAGCCACGACCGCGCTTTCCTGCGCCGGCTCTCGACCCGTGTGCTCTGGCTCGATCGCGGCCGGCTGCACGAGCTCGATGCCGGCTTCGAGCGCTTCGAAGCCTGGTCGCAGGATTTGATCGAGCGCGAGGAGCGTGAGGCGCAGCGCCTGGAGAAGCGCATCGCCACCGAGACCTATTGGTATCTGCGGGGCGTCACCGCACGGCGCAGCCGCAATGAAGGCCGGCGCCGGCGGCTGCAGGCGCTGAGGGCGGAGCGCGCCCAGCGCATTCTCCGGCCCGGGCGCGCGAGGCTCGCAAGCGAGACGGCACCCGCCAGCGGTCAGCTCGTCATCGAGGCGGTGGATCTCGCGAAACGCTTCGGGGCCCGTGTGCTACTGAAGGATTTCTCCACCCGCATCCTGCGCGGCGACCGCATCGGCATCATCGGCCCCAATGGCGCCGGCAAGACCACGCTGCTGAAGCTGTTGCTGGGCGAAATCGCGCCGGATTCCGGCAGCATCCGCCACGGCACCAATCTGATCCCCGCCTATTTCGACCAGAAGCGCGCCCCGCTGGCGGAGGATGCGACCCTGTGGGAGACGCTGGCGCCGGCCGGCGGCGACAGCATCATGGTGCGCGGCGTGCAGAAGCATGTGGTGGGCTATCTGCGCGAGTTCCTGTTCGACGAGCGCCAGGCGCTGATGCCGGTTTCGCGCCTGTCCGGCGGTGAGCGCGCCCGGCTGCTGCTCGCCCGGCTGTTCGCGGGTCCGAGCAATCTGCTGGTCATGGACGAGCCCACCAATGATCTGGACCTCGAGACGCTCGATCTCCTGGAGGAGGCGCTGGCCGACTATGACGGCACCGTCCTGCTGGTCAGCCATGATCGCGACTTCCTCGACCGGCTCGTCGCCTCCGTCATCGTCATGACGGGCGACGGCAGCGCAATCGAGCATGCGGGCGGCTATTCGGACCTGCCCCCGGGGGCTCTGCGAAAAGCCCCGCCGGTGAAACCAACATCCGCGCGGACATCCGCGGGCCCGGCGCTCGAGCGCCGGCCGCGCATGCCTCAGCGGCTGAGCTACAAGGAGCAGCGTGAGCTCGATGCGCTGCCGGCCGCGATCGAAGGGCTGCATGGCGATATCGCGGCTCTGGAGCAGGCGTTGGCAGATCCCGCGCTCTACGGCCGCGACCGCGCCGGCTACGAGGCCAAGGCGGCCCGCCTTGCCACGGCGAAGCGGGAGCTGGCGGCGGCCGAGGAACGCTGGCTCGAACTCGAGGGCAAGCGCGAAGCGCTCGAAGCCGCGGGCCGCGAGAGCGCATCGTGACGGCGCCTCATCCTGGCCACAACCACCGATTGATTGCGGAAACCGAGGCGCAGGACTCCGGTTTCGCCGCGATCGCGATCGGACGCTCGATATGAGACGGATCGTCGAGAGCCCGTCGCCCAATCACGACCAGCGGCCGGCCGGCAAGGCGATCGACATCCTGCTGCTGCACTACACCGGTATGCGTGATGCCGAGGCCGCGCGCCAGCGCCTCCGGGATCCCGCGGCCAAGGTCAGCAGCCACTATCTGATCGACGAGGACGGACTGATTCACCGCCTGGTGGAGGAATCCCGCCGCGCCTGGCATGCCGGCGTCAGCTACTGGGCCGGGGAGCGCGACATCAACGGGATCTCCATCGGGATCGAGCTGGTGAATCCCGGTCATGACTTCGGCTACCGGGCCTTTCAACAACCGCAGATGGCAGCGCTGATCGAGCTCGGGCGGGAGATCCTCGGCCGCCACCCGATCCCCGCCTCCCGCGTGCTCGGCCATTCCGACGTGGCGCCCTCGCGCAAGATCGATCCCGGCGAGCTCTTCGACTGGCACGCTCTCGCCGAGGCCGGCATCGGCCTCTGGCCCGCGCCGGCGCCAGGTCCGGTCGATCTGGCTTCGGTCCAGCGCGCGCTGGCGCGCTACGGTTATGAGGTCGAGCCCAGCGGCGAGCTCGACGCGGCGACCAGCGGTGCGCTCCAGGCCTTCCAGCGCCATTTCCGCCCGGCCCTGATCGACGGGCGGGCGGATGCAGATACGGCGGCCCTCCTGCATGGAGTCGTGCAACGCCTTGGTTGACGGCGCGCGCGCGAGCGCTTAGCTAACAGCCGCCAGACGGCCGGATGGCCGCTTTCCGGCCTTCGGGCCGGGGGGAGGAAAGTCCGGGCTCCACGGAAACACGGTGCCGGGTAACGCCCGGCGGGGGCGACCCCAGGGAAAGTGCCACAGAGAGCAGACCGCCGGCGCCCATCCTCGGATGCCGCCGGCAAGGGTGAAAGGGTGCGGCAAGAGCGCACCGCGCCGCCGGCGACGGCAGCGGCATGGCAAACCCCACCGGGAGCAAGACCGCATAGGGGCGGCCGGCCGACCGGTCCTTCGGGACCGGCGCCGGCAAGGCGCGTTTCCGCCGCCGCCGCCCGGGTAGGTCGCGCGAGGCGTCCGGCAACGGACGTCCCAGAGGAATGGTCATCCCCGGCCCGCAAGGGCCGGGACAGAACCCGGCTTATAGGCCGCCTGGCATCTTTTCCTATCCCGCTCCGCGTCCACCGGAACGGAAAAAGAACATGATTTCGCCCCATTGTCTTGCGAGCATTGTCGCGGCGAGGTCTAAGCATGGCGATCGGCAAGCAACGCGGTCTTGTTTTGTTCCGCAGATGGCCATAACCCATGCCAAGATCGTCGCAACGCCCGGAAATACCACGGTTTTACTATGTAATCCCATTGACCCCCATAAGATCCCATGATATCCCATGAATACCCGCATACCGTCCCGGCGGCGGGGAGTTTTTGGCCGGGACGCCCGAGATTTCGTCGGCCCCGCAGATGGAGCTGTCGGGTGGGCGATGGGAGGGGGGTCGGAACGGCCGACGCGTCATGGCTTTGTTCCTGGACACATTCGTCAACAAGCTCGACCGAAAAGGGCGCGTTTCGGTCCCGGCGCCCTATCGCCAGCAGCTTGCCTCCCAAGGCTTTCAGGGAATCGCGGCGCTGCCCTCCTTCAAGCACCGCGCGATCCAGTGCGGCAGCCTCGACTGGCTCGACCAGATCAACAAGCAGCTCGGCGGCGTGGACCTCTTCTCCGATGAGCATGACGACCTGACAGCGACCTTGTTCGGTGATACCAAGCAGCTCCCCTTTGACGGCGAGGGGCGCATCATCCTGCCGCCGGCGCTGACCGAGCATGCCGGTATCGGCGAGCTCGCGGCCTTCGTGGGTCGCGGCAGCACCTTCGAGATCTGGGATCCCTCCTCGCTCGACGCCTACAAGGCCGAGGCCCGCCGGCGCGCGCTGGAAAAGGGCCGGACCCTGCCGCGCCGGGGCCCGGGCGCGGGAGGTGCTGAATGAGCGCGCCCCGCCATCGCCCCGTGCTGCTGGCCGAAGTGCTGAGGCTGCTCGCGCCCCGCGACGGCGGCATCTATGTCGACGGCACTTTCGGCGCTGGCGGCTACAGCAGCGCCATCCTCGAATCCGCCGATTGCCGTGTGCTGGGCATCGATCGCGATCCCCGCGCCATCGCCGATGGCGCCACCCTCGCCGACCGGTTCGCCGGGCGTCTGACCCTCATCGAGGGCCGCTTCGGCGAGATGACCGATCTCCTCGCCGCCGAAGGCGTCACCGCTGCCGATGGCGTCGCGCTCGATCTGGGCGTTTCCTCCATGCAGCTCGACCAGGCCGAGCGCGGCTTTTCCTTCCGCGCCGACGGGCCCCTGGATATGCGCATGGGACGCGAGGGGCCGAGTGCCGCCGATCTCGTCAACAGCCTTCCGGAGACGGAGCTCGCCGACATCCTGTTCCGTTATGGCGAGGAGAAACGGTCGCGCGCCATCGCGCGCGCCATCATCCGCAGCCGTGGCGAGGCACCCATCACCCGCACCGGCGAGCTGGCCGCCGTCGTCCACAGCGTCACCGGCCCCAAGCGGCAGGGCGGCCGGGGGCAGAGCGCCATCGATCCGGCGACGCGAAGCTTCCAGGCGCTGCGCATCGCGGTGAATGACGAGCTGGGCGAGCTCGACCGCGGCCTCGTCGGCGCCGAAGCGCTGCTGAAGCCCGGCGGCCGGCTCGCCGTCGTCTCCTTCCATTCCCTCGAGGATCGTCGGGTGAAACAATTCCTGCGGCGGCGGTCGGGACGCTCGCCGCAGGCCTCACGCCATCTCCCGGCCGGTGGCCGGGAGATGGCGCCCAGTTTCCGACGCTGCCCAGGCGATGAGGCCGTGACTGGCGAGGCGGAGGTCGCGCAAAACCCGCGCGCTCGTTCCGCCCGGCTGCGCGGGGCCGAGCGCAGCGAGGCTCCGCCCTGGGGCGCGATGCGGGAGGCCGCATGATCCGCCCCGGCACCCTTCTGTGGCTCGGCCTGGTGGCGCTCGCGGGCTTCGGCCTGTTCCAGCTGAAATACCGCGTCCAGGGCCAGGAGCAGGAGCTCGCGCATCTCTTTCACGAGATCCAGAACGACCGCGACCAGATCCAGATCCTGCGCGCCGAATGGGCGCATCTCAACGACCCGCATCGCCTGGCCGACCTCGCGCGCCGCTATCTCGATCTGGCTCCCGTCGCCGGCGTGCAGATCGTGCGTTTCGATACCTTGCCGCCGCGGGCGACAGCCACGGTGGAGCAGGCCGCCAATAGCGGCGATGCCTCGGTCCTTGCTTTGCTGACGCAGCTCGGCGCCGTCACCTTCGTCGCCAAGGTGACGCCATGAGCCCGTTCGGCGGCAGCCCCGGTCCCTGCAGCCCGCGTCATGCCGACCCCCTGCCGCCGCGGCGCGAGGAGATCGTGCAGCTCGACGGGTCGACCAAGAAGGCGCTGGAAACCGGCCGCTCGCGCCTCCTGATCGGCGCCGCTCTCTTCGCGCTGGCCTTCATCGCCATCTGCGGGCGCTTGGTCGATGTCACGCTGTTCGAGGACGGCATCGATCCCCGCACCGCCGAGCAGCCCTCGCTGGCAGCCCCCGTCGCCGAGCGCGCCGATATCGTGGATCGCAACGGCGTCGTGCTGGCGACCAGCCTGCAGACCGCCTCTCTCTTCGCCAATCCGCGCCAGATCAAGAATGTGGACGAGGCGGCGAAGGAGATCGCCGCCACGATCCCCGAGCTCAGCGTCGCCGAGCTCAAGGCCAAGCTCAGCACCGATAAGAGCTTCGTCTGGCTTCAGCGCAATCTGACGCCGCGCCAGGAGTACGACGTCACCCGCCTCGGGATCATGGGGCTCTACTTCCAGGCCGGCGAGCGCCGCGCCTATCCCATGGGCTCCCTCACCAGCCATGTCGTCGGCTTCACCGACATCGACAACAAGGGGCTGGGCGGAATCGAGCAGTCCTTCGACGACGTGCTTGCCGGCGGACGTCACCCGGTGCAGCTCTCCCTCGATGTCCGCATCCAGCAGATCCTGCGCCAGGAGCTGCAGCGCGGCATCGACGACTTCACCGGCATCGGCGGCGCCGGCATCGTCCTCGATGCCCAGACCGGCGAGGTCCTGGCCTTGGTTTCGCTGCCGGACTTCGACCCGAACCAGATCAACAGCGCCAATCCCGATCAACGCTTCAACCGCGCCACCCTCGGCGTCTACGAGATGGGCTCGACCTTCAAGACGCTGAACACCGCCATGGCGCTGGACAGCGGCAAGATCAAGATGACCGACGCCTTCGATGCTGCCCATCCGATCCAGATCGGCCGCTACACCATCCATGATTTCGAGCCGATGCATCGCGCGCTCTCGGTGCCCGAGGTTTTCATGTACTCCTCGAATATCGGTGCGGCGCGCATGGCCATGGTCATCGGCATCGAGGCCCAGAAGGCCTTCATGGCCAAGTTCGGCATGCTGCGCCCGGTGAGCCTCGAGCTGCCCGAGCTCGGCAAGCCGCAATACCCCGCCGACTGGCGCCCGATCAACAGCATGACCATCGCCTTCGGCCAGGGCATCGCCGTCAGCGCCGTGCATGTGGTCTCCGCCGTGGCCGCGATGGTGAATGGCGGCCTCATCCGGCCGGCAACCCTGATCAAGCGCGCGCCCGACGAGGTGAGCGACGGCCAGCGCGTCATTTCGCCCGATACTTCCAGCAAGATGCGCGAGCTGTTGCGTCTAGTGGTCCAGGCGGGCACCGGCAAGTCGGCCGACGCGCCGGGCTATCTCGTCGGCGGCAAGACCGGCACCGCGCAGAAGCAGAAGGGGCATGGCTACGAGCCGAATGCGCGGCTGGCCTCCTTCATCGGCGCCTTCCCCATGAGTGCCCCGCGCTACGTGGTGTTCGTGATGGTCGATGAGCCGCATCCGAATGCGCATTCCTACGGCTTCGCCACCGGCGGCTGGGTGGCGGCCCCGGTGGTCAGCCGGGTCGTGCAGCGGATGGCGCCGATGCTGGGCCTCCCGCCGATCCCGAAGGACGCGCCCGAGGCGAAAAACGAGCTGCTGACGCAGGTAAGCGCCACGGCGAATGCGGCTGAGTGAACTCTTGCGTGGGCCCAGGGAGGGCCGAAGCGTGACGACAGGACTCGAGGTCGAGATCCGCGGACTCTCGGCCGATTCGCGTAAGATCGAGGCAGGTTTCCTCTTCGCCGCTCTGCCGGGCAGCAAGCTCGACGGCCGCCGCTTCATCGCCGAGGCCGCCGCCAACGGCGCCGTCGCCGTGCTGGCGCCGGAAGGCACCGAAGTGCCCGCGGGCATCGCCCTGGTCGCCGACGAGAACCCGCGCCGACGCCTGGCGCTGATGGCCGCACGCTTCTATGGCCGCCAGCCGCGGACCATCGCCGCGGTCACGGGCACCAGCGGCAAGACCTCGACCGCCGAATTCACCCGGCAGATCTGGGCGCTGCTCGACCGGCGCGCCGCGAGCCTCGGCACGCTCGGCATCGTCGCACCCGAGGGCAGCGAATATCTCTCGCTGACCACGCTTGATCCCATCGACCTGCATCGCCGGCTGGCGGGCCTCGCCGAGGCTGGCATCGACCACCTGGTCATGGAGGCCTCCTCCCACGGCCTCGACCAATACCGCCTCGACGGGGTCGAGGTGACGGCCGCGGCTTTCACCAATCTCAGCCGCGACCATCTCGACTATCACGGCACCATGGCCGCCTATCTCGCCAGCAAGACGCGGCTCTTCGCCGAGGTGACAGCGCCGGGCGGCGGCGCGGTGCTCAACCGCGACGCACCGGAATACGAGACGCTGCTGGCCGCCAGCCGCGGCCAGGGACATCGTGTGATCACTTTCGGACGAAACCGCAGCAGCGATCTCAGGCTGGCCGAGCAGCAGCCCGAGGCGGAGGGGCAGCGCCTGGTCGTCGAGGCCTTCGGCCAGCGGGAGGGTCTTTTCTTTCCCGTCGCCGGCGCTTTTCAGGCCGACAATCTGCTGGCAGCCATGGGTCTCGCAATCGCCTGCGGCGAATCAGTCGAGCATGTGATAGCGGTCGTGCCGCGGCTCACCGGTGTTCATGGCCGCATCGAGCATGTGGCCGATCACCCGAATGGCGCGCCGATCTATGTCGACTATTCCCACAAGCCGGCCGCGCTGGAAGCGGTGCTCACGGCGCTCCGTCCTCATACCCGCGGCCGGCTCGTGGTCGTCTTCGGCTGCGGCGGCGACCGCGACCGGGGCAAGCGTCCGCTGATGGGCGAGGTCGCCACGCGGCTCGCCGATCGTGTCATCGTCACCGACGACAATCCGCGCAGCGAGGATCCGGCGGCGATCCGCCGCGAGATCCTGGCCGGCGCCCCGGGCGCCATCGAGATCGGCGATCGGCGACGCGCGATCCGCCAGGCCGTCGGCGAACTCGGACCCCAGGATCTGCTGGTCATCGCCGGCAAGGGCCATGAGACCGGCCAGACCGTCGCCGGCGTCACCTATCCCTTCGACGACAGCGCCGAGGCGCAGGCTGCCGCGGAGGCGATGCGATGAGCCTCGACTGGACCGCCGCCGAAGCCCGGGCCGCAACCGGCGGACGCCTGTTGGGGCGCACCGACTGGCGCGCCGAGGGCGTCTCCATCGACAGCCGCAGCGTGAAGCCGGGCGAGCTCTTCGTGGCGCTGCAGGGGCCGAGCTTCGACGGCCATGACTTCGTCGCAGCCGCGCTCGGCAAAGGGGCGGTCGCGGCGCTCGTGCATCGTCCCACCCTGGGCACGGGCGCCGATGCACCGCTCTTGATGGTGAGCGATTCCCTGGCCGGGCTGACCGGCCTCGGCCTTGCCGGGCGCGCCCGCAGTCACGCACGGGTCGTCGGGGTCACCGGCAGCGTCGGCAAGACCGGCACGAAGGAAGCGCTCCGCCTCGCGCTCTCGACCCAAGGCGAGACCTACGCCAATGAAGGCAGCCTCAACAATCACTGGGGCGTGCCCCTCAGCCTCGCCAGGCTGCCGAGCGATGTTCCGCTCGGCGTGTTCGAGCTCGGCATGAACCATGCCGGCGAGCTCGGGCCGCTCTCGCGCATAGTCCAGCCCGATGTGGCGGTCATCACCACCATCGAGCCGGCCCATCTCGAGTTCTTCGATTCCATTGCGGCCATCGCCGATGCCAAGGCCGAGATCTTCGAGGGCATGACCACGGTCGGGACCGCCGTGCTCAATCAGGACAACGCCCAGTTCGATCGCCTCGCGGACCACGCGCGGCGCCGGAGCATCGGCCGCATCCTGGGGTTCGGCGAGCATCCGGGCGCTGCCATCCGCCTGCTCGACTGCAGGCTTGGCGCCTTGGGCAGCGAAGTCAGCGTCGAGGTGCTGGGGCGACAGATCGACTATCGGCTGGGCGCGCCCGGCCGGCATTGGGTGCAGAACAGCCTCGCCGTGCTGGGGGCGGTCGCCGCGCTCGAGCTCGATACCGGGCTTGCGGCCGGGGCGCTTGCCGCCCTCACCCCACCCAAGGGCCGCGGACAGCGCCGCAAGGTCTCGCTCCGCGGCGGCACGCTGGAGCTGATCGACGAGAGCTACAACGCGAGCCCCGCGGCCATGCGCGCCGCCCTTGCCGTGCTGGCTTCCGCCGAGCCGGGTCCCGGTGGCCGCCGCCTCGCCGTGCTCGGGGATATGCGCGAGCTGGGCGAGACGGCGGCGGCGCTCCACGCCGCACTCGCACCTTCCATCGCCGAGGCAGGCGTCGATCTGGTGCTGACCTGCGGGCCGGTGATGAAGGCGCTCCACGAGGCACTGCCCCGCGCGCGCCGCGGCGCCTACGCCGTCGACTCCCAGGCGATCATTCCCGCAGTGCTGGCGGCCGTCAGACCCGGCGATGTGATCCTGGTCAAGGGATCGCTCGGCACCCGGATGGCGCCGATCGTGGAAGCCCTGCTGCATCTCGATCTCGGCGCCGACCGGGGCAGCACGCGCGCCCGCGCGGCCAACGGTCACTGAGCGGGGGCGGCGATGCTCTATAACCTCCTCGCGCCCTATTCCGGCGAGACCATCGTCTTCAACCTGTTCCGCTACCTCACCTTCCGGACCGGCGGAGCGGTGATGACGGCGCTCCTCATCAGCTTCCTGCTGGGTCCGCCCACCATCCGCTGGCTGAAGCGCAAGCAGCGCGAGGGCCAGCCGATCCGCAGCGACGGGCCGGAATCCCATCTGCTCACCAAAAAGGGCACGCCCACCATGGGTGGCGTGCTGATCCTCTTCGCGCTGACCCTCAGCACCCTGCTCTGGGCCGATCTGCGCAACGGCTATGTCTGGGTCGTGCTGTTCGTCACCGCCGGCTTCGGCCTCATCGGCTTCGCCGACGACTTCCTGAAGCTGACCCGGCGCAACAGCAAGGGCCTGCCAGGACGGCGTAAACTCATCGGACAGCTCGCCATCAGCCTGATCGCCGCCTACGCCATCATGCGGCTTTCCCCAGCCCCGCTCGATGACGGTTTCGCGGTCCCCTTCTTCAAGGCACTCCTGGTCCATATCGGCTGGTTCTATCTGCCAGTCGCGGCTCTGGTCATGATCGGCGCCTCCAACGCCGTGAACTTGACCGATGGGCTCGACGGGCTCGCGATCGGCCCGATCATCGTGGTCGCCGGCTGCTTCGTCCTCATCGCCTATCTCGCCGGCAATCTGGTCTTCGCGACATATCTGCAGATCAATTACATCCCCGGCTCCGGCGAGCTCGCGGTGCTCTGCGGGGCGCTGGTGGGTGCCGGCATGGGCTTCCTCTGGTTCAACGCGCCGCCGGCGATGGTTTTCATGGGCGATACGGGCTCGCTCGCCAGCGGCGGCGCGCTGGGTGCGATCAGCGTCATCGCCAAGCACGAGCTGGTGCTCGTCATCATCGGTGGGCTCTTCGTGCTGGAGACCGTCTCGGTCATCGTCCAGGTCACCTCCTTCAAGCTGACGGGCCGGCGCGTGTTCCGCATGGCCCCGCTCCATCATCATTTCGAGAAGAAGGGCTGGGCGGAGCCCACCATCGTCATCCGTTTCTGGATCATCGCGGCAATCCTGGCGCTTGCCGGCCTCGCCACCTTGAAGTTGCGGTGAGGGCGCGCGCCATGATCCGCATCCCGCATGACTCAGGCCGTCCCGTCGCCGTGCTCGGTCTCGGCAAGTCCGGGCTGATCGCCGCGCGCGCGATCGCCGCGAGCGGTGCGGAGGTCTGGGCCTGGGACGATGACGCGGCGAAGCGCAGCGCGATCGCGACCACTGATCTCTATGACTGCGACTGGACGAAGCCCTCGGCGCTGGTGCTGAGCCCCGGCATCGCCCACCGCTTCCCCAAGCCCCATCCTGTCGCGGCCAAAGCCGCGGCGGCCGGGTGTCCCATCATCGGCGAGGTCGAGCTGCTGTTCCGCGCTCAGCCCCGCGCCCGCTATGTCGGCATCACCGGCACCAACGGGAAGTCCACCACCACCGCCTTGATCGGCCATTTGCTGTCGCGCGCCGGACGGCGGATCGAGATCGGGGCCAATCTCGGCACGCCGGCGCTCGCCCTCGCGCCGCTCGAATCCGACGGGACCTACGTGCTCGAGATGTCCTCCTACCAGCTCGAGCTGGTGCCGACAGCGCGCTTCGACATCGGCGTGCTGTTGAACATCACCCCCGACCATCTCGACCGCCATGGCGGCATGGCCGGCTACGCCGCCGCCAAGGCGCGCATCTTCCAGCATCAGCGGGGCGAGGACTGGGCCGTCATCGGCATCGACGACGAGCCCTCGCGCGAGATCTATCGCGGCCTCGGGAGCCAGCATGTCGCGGCGCTGGCCATCGGCCGTGACGCGCCAGAGGCCATCACCGTGCAGGACGGCATCCTCAGCGACGAGGGCGGGCACCGGGTGATGGATCTCGCCCGTGCGCCGGCTCTGCCCGGCCCGCATAACTGGCAGAACGCGGCGGCCGCCTTCGCCGCCGCCCGGGCGCTTGGCGTGCCGGAGAGCGAGATCATCGCCGGCATTGCCACATATCCGGGCCTCGCCCATCGCCAGGAGCTGATCGCCGTCAAGGACGGCATCCGCTTCATCAACGACAGCAAGGCGACCAACGCCGATGCCACGGCCAAGGCGCTGGCCTGCTACCAGCCGATCTATTGGATCCTGGGTGGGCGGCCCAAGGAGACCGGGCTCGACGGGCTCGAGCCTTTCTATCCGCGCATCGCGCGCGCCTATCTGATCGGTGAGGCGGCGGCGGATTTCGGGCGCCGGCTCCAGGCCCATGGCGTCGCCGCCGAGCAATGCGGCACGCTCGACCGGGCCGTCACCGCCGCGGCGAAGGATGCCGCCGCCGAGCATCGGCCGGGCGCGGTGGTGCTGCTCTCGCCCGCCGCAGCCTCCTTCGATCAATTCGCCAATTTCGAGGAGCGGGGCAACCGCTTCCGCAACCTTGTTGAATCCCTGGGACTGGCGCGGAGGGGGGAATGAACAGCTTCTCCCGCACCGACCGCAGCGTGCTCGGCCTCTGGTGGTGGACCGTCGACCGCTGGACGCTCGCGGCGCTGGCCGCCCTCATCTTCATCGGGGCGCTCCTGGTGCTGGCGGCGAGCCCGGCGGTGGCGGTGCGGCTCAAGCTCGACAGCTTCTATCTCGTGCGCCACCACTTCGCCCTGCTGGGACCCGCGATCGTGATCATGCTGGGGGTCTCCCTGTTCGGCCCGGTCGGCATCCGGCGCATCGCCATGGTCGGTCTCGTGATCGCGCTGGCGCTCACCGCCGTCACCCTCTTCGCCGGGCAGGAGATCAAGGGTGCGCGGCGCTGGGTCGATCTCGCTGGGCTCTCC
>Ga0126378_10002987_pt1 | contig 12676 bp, 14 predicted proteins | sample PanSoiMetPlot_23_FD_92587 | JGI IMG/M metagenome (GOLD analysis project Ga0126378, IMG submission 92587) | Tropical forest soil microbial communities from Panama - MetaG Plot_23 | ecosystem: Environmental > Terrestrial > Soil > Tropical forest > Bulk soil | place: Panama | collected 2016-02-17
GGATGAATATGTCGCGCTGTGGGAGCGCCGGCTGGCCGACGAGGGGCCATTTCGGTGTGCTGGGCGGAGGGTATGCGGGCGTGGCAGGAGCTGAGCCCGGTCACGAAGCGGCCAGCTTGGGCTCCCTTCTGGTGACCACTGCCGGCTGCGGCTGCTCCTTGCTCCAGTTGAGCACCAGGATCACGGCCATCAGGAGCATGGTTCCCACGATCTGGAAGGGCAGGACCTGCTTGCCGAAGCCGATGGGTGGCGGAATGAAGTAGACGAGCGTGATGGCCACCGGGTAGGCCATCTCGGCGATGGTCGCGATCGAGGCCGGCGTGCTGGCTAGGCCGCGGTAGTAGAGCAGCAGCGCCAGCAGGCCCGGAATGAGTGCGATCGCCAGCAGGTTGGGCACCAGGTCGGTCGGGCGGTAGTGGCTGAATCCGCCGATCCCGTTCTGGACCAGGACGATGGCGACCAGCACTGGCAGGGCCAGGGAGAAGCGGAGCCCAGTCATAGCTGGGAACGAGATCCGGCTGAGCGCCACCCGGCCCAGCACGGTGCCGCTCGCCCAGAGGACGGCCGCCCCCAGCGCCTCCAGAGCGGCCAGTAGCTGTCCGCTCTTGAGCGACGCCAGCGGGCTGCTCAGGTCGGGTGCGAAGACGACCATGTAGACGCCAGCCATGGCCACGAATACTGCGGCCCAGAACCAAGGCCGCCGCCGCTCGCCCAGGACCAGCCAGGCCAGGCTGATGGCGATCAGCGGCTGGGTCTGCTGGAGGACGTAGGTCATCTGGTAGTTGCCGAAGGCGAAGGAGGCGGTGAAGAGCACGGTCGCGATCGCCTGCGGGCCGACCGCGATGATCACCACCGCGAGCCAGCCGTTGCTGCCCAGGCCGCGCACCTCTGACCAGCGCGAGAAGAGCAAGGGGAGGACGAATAGCGTGATCAGCGCGTCCTCGGCGACGACGATCTGGCTGGCGGTCAGGTGGGTGACCAGCTGGCTCCGGAAGTAGACGTCGGTGGCCCACATGATGGCGGCTACCGCGACCAGGACGACCGAGAACCGGCTGACGATGGGCTGGCTGCGCCGCGCGGTTTCTCCCCTCACGTCTCAGGATTATGCAGGGTCGACTGGCGACCAGGGGCAGCGGCCGGTTCTGAGCGGATGGCCACCGACCGGCCGCATCCTTGGCGAACGTTGGCCAGCAAGCACTCGCAGAACTTGTCCGCCGCACCGGCGTGGGACCAGGCCGACCTCGAGGTGCTCGACAAGGGCCCGATCGCCCCGGGCCCCCCGCCTGCCCAGGTTGTCCGCCGCACCGTCACGATTCTCTTCGAACATGACGCCGTCCTCCGCACCTACCGGCTCCTGTTTCAGTTCAGGCCTCTGACGTAGTGCGTCAGGCCATCGATCAAGCCTGCCCCCTCGCTGACGGATCGCGTCACTACGTGGCCAGGTTTCGGCCGACCGCGCGCTGCGGCAGACGTCCCTCCGAGAATGCACCGGATCGCGGTCAGGGCTGGGGTGGTCGCGGAAGGGCTACCAGGGACCAGTGGGCACCCCCGTCTGGGCTGCGGGTCAACGTCGGCGGGCTCCCCGCAATGGGCACCGCCCCAGCGGATACCGGTCTGACGATCCGCACGGGACCGCCTTTCTCAGCCATGGCGTAGAGCGCGCCAGGCACGGCGCTGATCAGCATCGTGAGCCGCAGCTCAGCCGGCACCTGCATCAGGAGCGCTGCCCACGTGTCGCCGTCGTCTTCCGAGATCCACAGGCGGCGATCGTCGAGCAGCAGCAGTCGGCCCCGATCGTCCAGCCTCGGATACGGGCCGATGTACCAGGGCTGCACGATGCTGGGCGCAGGCCGAGGCTGGCTCCAGGTCTGGCCGCCGTCGTCACTGACCGAGACGAAGGGCAGGTACTCGATGGAGGGTCCGCCGACTGCAGTCACCGCCAGGAGCCAGAACAGGAGGCGATGGCCGTGCCTCAAAAGCACCCCGCGTTCAAGTCGGTCAGCCTGAACCGTCACTCGGGGGGCCTTTGTCGCCCCCCAGCTCTCGCCGCCGTCGCTGGTCGCGACAGCGGACTGAGTGCCGTCCGGGGCCGTGAAGAGCAATACGCCATGAAGTGGATCGATGAACACGGGCGGCCCCGGAACGCCGGTCTCACTGAGGCCGGAAGCCACCAGCGGGCGCCACGTGGTCCCCCCATTGCTTGTCCGCCAGATCGCCACCGGCGTCCGCGCGTCTGGCGACGACACGGCATCGATCCACCAGGCATGCTGGGGGTCGAGAAAGCCTGGCCAGCCCAGCCCAGGGTTGTGCCGCGGGTCAGGCAGCGGTCGCCAAGTGCGTCCCGCGTCGTGACTGATACGCGTCTCGATTGGGACCGCCGGGCCAGGCCCGAGGCTGCTCGCGGTCTGGGCCACTACGGTTGTGGTGTCGAGGAAGACAGCTGCGGCGTATCCGTTAGTTGGGGCCCGCACAGCCAGGTGCCACGTATTGCCCCCGTCCGATGTGAGAAAAGTCGTCGTGGGGGCCTGTCCAGAACCGAACAGGACAGTTCCGTGGTTTGCGTCCGCGAAGGAAGCCGAGGTCAGTCTCCAGGCACTCCCGGGCACTGCCGCTCGAGCGGAGGCTGCGGGAGTAGTCGCGGCCGGCGGCGCCAGGCTGGGCCTCAGATATACGACTCCGGCGACCAGCGTGCCCAGCGCCGCCAGGCAGATCCAGGCCAGCGCCCGCCGGGAGCGCTCCTCGCCCACCTCCACGGCGTTCAGGCTACGGCCGACGGAGCGCTGCGGCAAGCGGCGCGGCTCACTCCGGGATGTTGTCCTCGGCCCTCGAGTAGCCACGCCCCGGTGGTGGCGATGTGGGACCAGGCCGGATCGCCAGGGGGTTGTGGTAGCCGGCACAGGCTGAGACGGCGTCTGGCTGCGTCACCTGATGTACACAGACCGGCTCCAGGACCAGGTCGCCGCCCTCAGCCGCGTTGCGCCGCCGGATCTGGCTCGCCCGCCAGGAGGAACATCCCTGGCAGGATCTCCCTGTGAAGCCAATGATCTACGGACCCGAAGAGGGGGAGATGATCTCTCTCGGCCCCACCCGGACGCGCTTCCTGGCCCAGCAGTCCGATACCCAACAGCTCTCTGTGACCGACTCTGTGCTGGCGCCTGGCTTTCCAGGACCGGTGCCTCACCGTCACGAGCACACACTCGACGTCTTCTTCGTTGTCGAGGGAACGGTGACATTCCGCTTGGAGGGTGAAACGCGGGAACTGCCAGCGGGCTCCTTTGTGCTGGTCCCACCGGGGAACGTTCACACCTTTGCCAACCCGGGTGACAAGCCCGCCCGGCTGCTGAACATCATGGCACCCGCTGGCCTGGAGCAGTACCTGAAGGAGGTGGCTGCGGTGGCCGCTAAATCTGGCCGGCCCCCCGACCCGAGGGAGATGGCAGAAATCGCCGCGCGCTACGACTTCCAACCGGTGTAGAGGCTTGCTCAAACCTGCCCTCGCCCTGGCCAGTATCAGCAGCACTGGCCGAGCGCTCCTCCGTGAAGGGCAAGTCGCCCGTAGGGTGGTGGTCGGCCTTGCGGCATGCCGCTCATGTCGCATCTGTCGTATCGGGCAACAGGAGCTTGGCGACCTTCTGGCAGGTTGCCGCTTCGAGCAGGCGCTGGGTGGCGTCCACATTGTGGCGCGTGTATTCGGCAAAGCCACTACCCCAGCTGGAGCGGACTCCTGGCTGGGCGGCGAGGTGGAAGACGAGATCCCCGGGCCTGAGCACCTCGGTCAGGTCGAGCTCGTTGAGGTCGCCGGTCAGGAGCTGGAAGAGGGGATGCTGGCAGGCGGTCGCAATGTTGGCGCGCTTCAGGCAGCGGCTGTAGTAGGGCGTGAAGGCGTCGATGCCAACCACGGGGCGACCGGCTGCCAGCAGTGTTTCCGTCAGCTGGGAACCTATGAACCCAGCTGCGCCGGTCACCACCGCCCGGGCGCGCATTTCTGTCGAACCGCTCGGGTGAGCCGGTTCACCCCTGCCACAAAGCGGCGCTGTCCGACATACCCCTCATCGGGCGTGCAAGTCAGGCCGCCCCGGGCGACAAGAACCGAGTTGCTGCCTCTGCGACTCCCCCAAAATGCTCCTCCCCCGGGGCGACCACCCCACAGCCTGCTCTTAACTATTAACGCTTCAGCGCCGTCAAGTACTTGGACCGGATGCGGATCCGACCTGGGATGGTCGAACGGATATGTGGGGGCATGAGTCTCGCCCAGTGGCGATGCCCCGCGCACCATGGTGGCTCCAGCATTGGCCCCCTGCCCGCCGCAAAGGCTGGGCATGGCGCAGCAGTAGGTCTCGGGCCTGGCACAGCAGGGCACTGGCCGGCTCCAGATATGCCCTCACATACCAACCAGCGCTTGATCGGGCAACGTGGCAACCGAGTCAGGGAGCGCTCAGGGCGTGGGCTACGCAGGCCACCCCCCCGGTCCGCGACGCCAGCTCACAGCCCAGGCGGTAGCTTCATCATCCCGCCTCTCGATATCCCCGTCACGTAGATCCGGTCGGGATCAACCTGATCAGTGGCCTCGAAATGATCACTGCTCCTCTCCCACGCTCCCGACGATGAGCGCGACACCTCAAACCGCGATCGCTGACTTCTTCGCCGCCCCACCGCGAGGTCGACCTCATCTGCGCAAACCGGCCGAGGAAGCGTCACGGGCGCCAGCAGCCAGGCGGTCCCGAGACCGCTGTATGTGGTCGACCATCGTCCGCTCTGCGCATTCGGGTCGCCCCTTCGCGATTCCTTCAACGATTTTGTCGTGCTCGGCGATGGTTTCCGCGCCGATGCCGGTGGTGTAATAGAGGCGATACAGGTGGAGGTGAGCGCGAAGACGCACGAGCGTATCGCGGAGTAGGTCATTCCCAGACGCCGCCACCACGTGCTCATGGAAGCGAGCGTCCTGCCTGGCGAGTTCGCGATATTCCCGGTAACCCAAAGGAGTCTCGCCACGACGCCTATTCAGCGTCTTGCGCATGGCATCGATCTCCGCCCGGAGAGCCCTCACCAGTTGCAGATCTCCGCGTTCACATGCGCGGCGAGCGGCGAACGGCTCCAGGAGCAGGCGAACCTCGAACAGTTGATCGAATGCTGCCGCGTCTAGAAGAGGGGCAATCGAGTAGCCGCGTAGCGGCTCCTTTATCACCAGTCCATCCATCTCCAGCCGGGCGAGCGCCTCACGGATCGGTGTCGGCGAGACATTGAGGTCTCGGGCCAATTGATCGATGTTGACTCGCGCTCCAGGCTGGATGTGCTGGTTCATGACCAGCTCCCTCACCGCTTCATAGACGCTGTCGGTGAGGATCTGCCGCTGGAGCGGCAGGGGCCGAGAAGGGTCGGTCATCTACTAGTGAGGTCGAAGACCTCCCCCATGGTGGCCCACCACTCATGTTCCTGTGCCTCCGGTGCCCGCTCTTGCATAGTTCTCATGAGTTCGTCCCACTCGCGGTATTTCGGCAAGTCATTGAGTCTTGGAAAATCGCGTTCGGGGTTAAATCCATCGACGGCCTCCATGTACATAAACAGGCGACGGCCGATTAGATAGATCTTCATCGAGGTCACTCCGATCTCCTTCAGGCGAGCGACCACATCTGGCCAGGGATCGCGGTGGTAACGCTTGTAGCGTTCAATGACCTCCGGCTCATCTTTAAGTAACAACGTCATCCCGTAGCTCTGCATAGTGTTCCTAGCGGAGGCGGCTCATGATCGCCTCGCTGACCTCCTCGTAGTTGTGGTTATTCGTTATCTCTCTGACTATGCGATGGTCACGCATGACGAGGATGATGGAAATCGGCGGCCGCGTCTACGATGGCCTGTCTCATCGGCTCGAAGTAGGGATGGGGACCACCCGGCACGATGGCGACCGCAGCGGCCTTGCCGCCTGCGGCTCCGCCTCCACTTACCGCCCCCGCCGCATCCTGCGAGGAGCAGGAACCCGGCCAATACCGGAGCCAGCGCACTACTCCCCCTCATTTTAGATTCCCCCTCTCGGTTTCTGAATATCCAATAGGATATTGGGGTCCGTTCGAGATTTCAAGTCGAAGCCGGCGGACTGGTGAAGAAGGAGCACGGCTACTTTGGGGTTGGCCTCGCCGCTACTCTGCCCCAGCTGCGCCGACATGCCCTTCCTGGCGCCGCGGGCGGACCAGGCGGCGACGGCTGCGGCAAACGCTCGCCTATGACACAGGTGGGAGCCCGGCCCAGGGACGCCGTCAATGCCGTGCGGGGTGCCTGACTGCGAAAGGTTGAGGTGCAATGGAGGGACGTCTGTGACAATTCGGTGTCGGTCGCGGATCCCGCTCGCCAGGAGACCCTGGTCGAGGACTACCTCGCCCACCGCGGCGCCGCCGGGGTCTCGCCGAACACGATCCGCCCGGCCTACGGCCTCCGGCTCCGGGCGGTGTTCCTGCGCTGGTGGGCTGAGCACGAGGTGACCGAGCCACCCAACCCACCTCGCAGACGCTCGACGCGAAGGCTCTCGATCCTCGACCAGGCGCGTATCAGCGCATCAGGGCAACGCGGCTCGCTGTTCCAATGCCCCAGTGGAGGCCGGGTGAATGCGTATGAGCCGTGGCGAGCTAGTCAGAGGGCTCGCCACGTCATACGACGCTATACGAGACGCGGTACTAACGTGCAGACATTGGGGGTCTCCGCGGCGGGCGTGGAGACCCCCACACCTTGGTTATGGAACCTGCTTCAGGACGTAGAGGCCGAAGTTGCGGTCGCTGACCAGGATCAGGTCACCGAGCAGAGCGACCCCCCATAGGTTGACCCCCGGTGCGTCGTCTGGAGCGCCGGCACCAGTCCAGGACCCGATCTCACGGGGGGCCGACGGCTGCGAGATGTCGATGATGCGCAGACCGTCGTTGTACCAGGACGCGTAGATCGTGTTCCCGCGCACCTCCGGGTTGTGCACGCTGAAGGTCCCCATGGTGGCGACGTCAGGGTTGTTGGTGTCGGGCGTCGCAAAGCTGCCGACCTGGACGGGTTGGGCCGGGTCCTTGATGTCGAAGATGCGCAGGAAGCCCCAGCCGTTGAACTTCGCCTCGGCCCGCACCGTCACGGGCGGGGTGGCCGAGGCCAGCAGTAGGCCTGTGCTGCGCTGAACGAAGATGCCCGGGATCGTGATCCTGACGACTGTGCCGTCCGGGAGCCTGACCGGGTTCTCGCCGCCCATGAGCACCAGCCCTTCGCCGCCGGCCGCGCTGTTGAATACGATCACGCCCGTCGCACCGGAAACCTGGGCGCGCCCGATCTTGTTGTCGAATCGGCAGGCCCCTCGCTCGATCAGCGCGATCTTGCCAGCGGGGTTGGCGAGGTAGGGATCGGCAGGATTGGTACCGGTGATCGAGCCGGCCGGGCAGCCGCGACCCACGAACACGACCTCACCGGCCATGGCTCGCCCTGGCAGACTAACGATGGGTGCGGTGAACGCGCCCTCGACGGCAGGCTTCGTGCCGGTGAATGCGCTGCTCGTGAACTGGAGCTCGAAGGGGCTGAAGTCCTCGTCCGCCTGGACCAGGATGTTGCCGCCGCGGGCCTGGGCGACCGAGTGGGCGTTGCCCTCGGCACCCTGCGGGTAGACGGTGCGGCCGAGGAACTTCGGGCTGCCGGGGTTTGTTATGTCGAGCAGGATCACGCCGGCATCCCAGTAGGACAGGTACGCCAGCGTGCCGTCCTGGTTTGGCCGGACGCTGTGCAGCAGCGTGCGGGCATCGCCGCCCTGACGCACGCTGAGGTAGAAGTCGAGGCCCAGCGTGGGCTCGTCGAGCACACCCCACTCACCGGCAAGCGTCGGACGTGCGGGGTCGCTGATGTCGATGATGAGCAGGTCACCCGTGCCACCGCGGCCTTGCTCGTCCGAGGTGAGGGCCTCCAGGTCGGGGACCGACGCCAGCGCGAGCGTGCGGCCGCTCGGCGTCTGAGTCACGTGCAGCTCGTGGATGCCGACGACGTTGGCGCCGAACTGGTCCACGTCGAAGAAGCTCAGCAGCTGCGGGTGGCTGGGATCGGTGATGTCGAACAGCTCGAGGCCGCTCTTGCCAGCGACAGGGCCCGGGTTGCCGCAGTCCTGCAGGCCCACCGCGAGCACGTCGCGACCGCCGATCGTGATCGCCTCCATGTCCTCCATGGACGTGTTGGCGTGGTGGAGGGTGTCGGCGATCTTCACCGGCGCCACGGGATTGGAGACGTCGATGATGTCGACGCCGGTGCCCGGGCATAGACTGCGCCACTTGCCGATGAAGGCCAGGTTCTTGAAGCCGCCGACGTCGCCGTGCACGCCCTGGTTGAAGGGCTCCAGTTTGAGCGCCCCGAGCAGCGACACATTCCTGGCTCTTCGCTGGGCTTGGTCGGCGGGCGCCTGGCTGCCGAGGTGTTCCGTCACAGATCTCAGACCGGCGCCGTCAAATCCGGTAACCGACCCAGCCCGCTCGCCGGCCGGGTCGTCGGTGACGACGCCGGGGTCGGCGGCGTACGCGGGCGCTGGGAGCAGGACGAGCCAGGCCATCAACGTAGTCGCCAACAGGGCTACGCGTCGCATCCCTCAACCTCCTCGTAAGCCGGTGCGCCGTGCGCCCCGTAGGATGTCGCTTCGGCCTGAGTCTAGCGTCAGCGGCGGATATGTCAATGTACGATCGCGCGCTAGTACGAGCCCACCATAGTTCCACGGCGCCATGCACGACCCGCTAGCGGGATCGCCGACCGCGCGATAGTATCGACCGGTCGGTTCCCAATTACTATCGACCGGTAGGTTGAAGAGAGGAGGTGAGCTGGGGCTGCTTTGGCCAGCCGGTCACGGCCGCCGCCGCTCAAAGGAGGTCTGCATGCAAACCCGGTGGAAGCTCGCCGCGCTGGCGGCGGCGTTGTTGACCGCGCTCGTTGCGACTGCCGGCCCGGCCGCAGCTGCGAGGGACCCGGAGCTCCTGCCCAACGAGCAGAACTTCGTTGACAAGTCGCAGAAGTCGTTCAGCGCCGGCGTCAAGTCCGGCTCCTCCCGGAACATGGTCGCCGTAGGCCAGAACGATCTAGGAGGGCGCGGCTTCAACGCCGACGTCTTCGTCCATCGAGGCTTCGCGTATGTAGGCCGCTGGGGCTTCCAGGACCGGAGCCACCCACAGTTCTGTCCCTCAGACGGCGGCATCGCGGTGATCGACGCGCGGGATCCGGCGGCTCCGGCGATGGTGTCCATGCTCCAGAATCCTGCACTGACCTCGGCCGAGGACGTGGTCGTGTATCGCTCCCGCTTTGGACCCCAGCAGGGCCATGACATCGCCGTCTCCGGCATCCAGGCGTGCGGATCGCGCTACGACACCAGCATCCTCCGTGGCCTCATGCTCTGGGACGTCAGCGACCCCGCTCATCCGGCGGAGTTGGGCCGTCTGGACATCGGATGCTGCACACGCGGGGTGCACGAGCTCGAAGTCGGCGACCGGGATGACCTCGGCCGCACCTTCGTCTACGGCAGTGTGCCCAACAGCGAGCTCCCCGATCCCAACACGGCCAGCGGCGTGCGTGACCTGCGCGGCAAGGGCGATGCTCGGATCTTCGACGTCACCGACCCCAGCCATCCGAGTGAGGTCTCCGATTGGGGCGCCAGGGCCTCTCTGGGCCTCGACCCCAGCGCGGGTCAGGGCTGCTTCGCCCGACGCTTCGGGCACGGGATGACTCCCTCGGCCGACGGCAGACTGCTTTTCGTCTCCTATTGGGATGCAGGCTTCATAGCCCTGGATGTGAGCGATCCTGCACACCCCGTATTCCGAGGCAGGAGCGTATATGCGGCTGACGAGGACGGCGACGCCCACTCGGCGAGCTACGACAGTGCGCGCAAGCTGCTGTTCACCGCCGACGAGGACTTCTGCAAGACGGGCCCTGGCATCGTTCCCGGATTCGGCTATCTGCGAGTCTTCGACTACGCGAACCTGGCCGCTCCGCGACAGATTGGGGCTTTTCGCACCGCCAATTCCACCGGTACCGCCGACCCGGGCGCCGGCGACTACGTGATCCACAACCCGCTCCTGGTGGGCAGCACCATCGTCGCCTCCTGGTACACGGATGGGGTCAGGGTCATCGATGTCAGCAATCCCACTGCACCGACGGAAGTAGCCCACTTCGTGCCTCCAGCAGGGCAGCAGCCGATCAGGCCGGCCAGGCGTGACACACTGACCAACACGACCCAGATCTGGGGCGTGGCGTTCGACGAGGCGAGCGGCCTGATCTTCGCCAGCGATATGAACACCGGCCTCTGGATCCTGCGCCGGACCGGCTGACGTTGGCGGCCAGAGCAGGCTGCGCCGGCCCAGCGCGGCCTGCTCCATGGCTGCAGATATCCTTCACGACGTGACCCGCAAGGACCTGAGTCGAGCTCTTGCCCTCCTCGGTCCCCTGGAGGCTCGGATCATGCGCCTGGTCTGGCACGGGCGCATTCGGCAGCCGTTCGTGGTCTGGGATGTCCAGGCGCGGATGCCCGAACTCGCCTACACGACAGTGATGACGACGGTAGCCAGGCTCGCCGAGAAGGGGCTCCTGACAGCCGAGCGGGTGCCCAATCAACGCTCGGTTCTCTACCATGCTGCCGGCTCCCCCACAGATTTCCTGGCCAGGGCGAGCCAGCAGCGAGTCGAGGAGCTGGTGCGGCTTTTGGGCGACGCCGCCCTGGCCGCCTTCGAGGTGCAGCTGGGGAAGCTGAGCGAGGACCAGCGTAGGCGGCTGAGGGACATGGCGGGGCGGTGAGGCGGCATCCTCTTATCGCTGCCGCGGCGGCGGTGCTCATGCCGGTTGGCTGCCTTCTGCTTCCTGATGACCTGCCGTTGCTTGGGCTGTGTGTCACTGCGCTTCCAGCCCTCTCGGCTATCGCGGTCGTGGCTCGAGCCGTCTACCTGGAGGCAGCAACGCGTCGATACCTGCGACGCCTTGTCACGGCAGAGGCTCCGCCCGCGCTTGCGGCGTCAATCGCCAGGACAGGGGCAGGGCCCGTCCGCTACGTCGTGTCGGGCCATCCAGCAGCGTTCTGCGCAGCCGCTCTGCGGCCGGCCATACACGTGACCGAGGGCCTGGTCGAGCGCCTGCGGCCGGGCGAGCTGGATGCCGTGCTGATCCACGAGCAGCACCACGTGCGGAGGCGCGAGCCGCTGCGAAGGCTGATCTGGAACGCCCTGGCTGCGGTCTTCTTCTATGTGCCACTGGTTCCCTGGTGGGCCAGACATCGGGCTGAACTGGCGGAGCTGGCCGCAGATCGCACTGCGATCACGCAACGCGGCCCCGCCGCACTGGCCGGCGCCGTCTGGGTCGTCGGCTCCGGAGGAGCTCCGCGGGGGGCGGTGGCGTTCGGCGATGCGACTGAGGCCCGTGTCTCACAGCTGCTGGGAGAACAGCTCCCGAAACGGCGACCGGGCGCAAGGCTTTGCGTGCTCTCTGGCGCAGGCCTCACGCTGGCTGCCGCTTTCGCGGTCTGCCTGTTCCAGTCTGAGCACGTCCTGGTGCCCACGTTTTGATCACGCTCAACTGAATTAGAGGGGTTTCGCCCGAACCGTTGCCGCCCGACCACTCCGAGCCGGCGCTCAGATGACGGCTGCCTCAGGGCCTCCGGACCACCGCGAGCAGATGCGGCGGGACCAGCGCCGCGTGCGTCTCCGGTTCCGGTCCCTATTCTTCAACCTGCGTCCCAGGCCAGACCGTCGAGGATGCGGTGCTGCGAGAGGTCTCCGCCACCCCGCAGCAAGTGTGCGAGCGCCGGAGCGAGCTCATGTCAGGCTGGGACGCGGCGCCGCGCCCACGTCCCGTACCGACGGTGGAGCACGATCATCCAGGCGCCCAACGCGCCCTCAGCTAGCGCTAACGGGATGCTGATGAAGACAACCCACGAAGGGAGCAGCAAGAAGGGGTTCGGGCTGAGCGTGTAGACGATGTCTTGGGGGATGGCGAGCACCGCGATCAGGTAGGTGATGACGAGATACCAGTAGACCCACCGCCAGAGCTTCACGGCACCGATGATGATGACCGCCGCTATGGCCACGCCGACTGCCGCGCCAAACCCGACCGTCACGTCGAGTATTTCGTTCATAACCGTCCGTAACTGCTCTGGGTCCACGTTCGTGTTGGTGGACTGGATAGCTAGCGACCGCTCCATGCTCTGCTGCATGGACGGGACCAGTACTGTTGGGAAGATCGCGAACGCGAACAGGATCCCGAATGCTGTCAGCGCTATCGCGATGATCTGCAGCCGCAGTGTCCACTCGGTGGGCTCGTAGCGCCACTGCTGGACCGGCGGCGGCCCTGCCGGGATCCACCGCTGACCGTCCCACCGCCAGCGCCGGTCAGGCGAATAGGCAGACCGCCATTGGGCTCCATCCCAGTACCACTGGCCGTCGGGTGAGAACTGCACGGAGGCAGGTTATTAGACCGCGGCGCCATCCCGCTCTGGCGCCCGGTCGCGGGCAACATCGACCTCGTGTTCACACCGGCGGCCTCGCTCGGCCATCTCTGCGGCTTGGCCGCCTGGGTGGACCGGTCATAGCCTTTTCGCCAATCCAGACCAGGCCGCCGACGAGTTGCTCACGATTGGTTGCGGAGCCGCTCCTCCGGGAGGGCGACCATTGGGCCGGGGAACGCCACCGGCCCCTGGTCAGACCCCTGCTAC
>Ga0126378_10002988_pt1 | contig 12675 bp, 12 predicted proteins | sample PanSoiMetPlot_23_FD_92587 | JGI IMG/M metagenome (GOLD analysis project Ga0126378, IMG submission 92587) | Tropical forest soil microbial communities from Panama - MetaG Plot_23 | ecosystem: Environmental > Terrestrial > Soil > Tropical forest > Bulk soil | place: Panama | collected 2016-02-17
GATTCCGCGAGATGGCGCCCGTCGTCGAGCACCACCGCGGGGACCTTGCCGATCGGATTGATGGCGCGAAAGGCGGGCGTGCTTGGATCGCCGCGCACCTGGCTGACATCAACCGCCCAGTAGGGCTGGCCGGTCAGTGCAAGTATGAGTCGCACCTTGTAGACATTGCCGGAATCGAGATTGCCGTAGAGCGTCAGCATCGATGCCCTCCCCATGGCGGATGGTGCCGCGCGGTTGTACCCGAAGCGCCGCCCGGCGAGACGCGATCAATTCTCACGCCTGCCGACGCAAAAACTCACGGATTGGCCGCGTTCTCTCAGGAGCCGGGCGGCGCCGCGCCACTGGTCCAGAGACCGCCATAAAGCCGGACAGAGACTGGTTTCACCTTGATTTGCTTATTTTATTGATCATGGTAGCGTCGCCTTCCTTCCTCCTCTGGAGCCCGTCATGACCCAATCCGCCGTCTACGAGCAGGTCCCGAACAATCTCGAGGCCTTCTGGATGCCGTTCACCGCGAACCGGCAGTTCAAGTCCAAGCCGCGCCTTTTCACCGGCGCCAAGGACATGCACTACAGCACCGTCGACGGCCGCAAGGTGCTGGACGGCACGGCAGGCCTCTGGTGCGTCAATGCCGGGCATGGCCGGACCCAGATCATCGAGGCGGTTCGCGATCAGGTCGGCCGGCTCGACTATGCGCCCGCCTTCCAGATGGGCCATCCGGCGGTCTTCGAATTCGCCGCGCGCCTCACCAATCTGCTGGGCGCGGATTTCGACCATGTCTTCTTCACCAATTCCGGATCCGAATCCGTCGATACCGCCCTCAAGATCGCGATCGCCTATCACCGGGCCCGCGGCGAGGGCACGCGCACCCGCCTGATCGGGCGCGAGCGCGGCTATCACGGCGTCGGCTTCGGCGGCATCTCGGTGGGCGGCATCGTCGCCAATCGCAAGACCTTCGGCAGCCTGCTGACCGGCGTCGATCACCTGCCCCATACCCACAACCCGGCGAAGAATGCCTTCAGCCGGGGCCAGCCCGAACATGGGGTCGAGCTGGCCGACGAGCTGGAGCGGCTGGTGACCCTGCATGATGCCTCCAACATCGCCGCCGTCATCGTCGAGCCGGTCGCCTGCTCCACCGGCGTGCTGGTGCCGCCCAAGGGCTATCTCCAGCGCCTGCGGGAGATCTGCACGAAGCACGGCGTACTTTTGATCTTCGATGAGGTGATCACGGGCTTCGGCCGCCTCGGCGCCAGCTTCGCCGCCGAATATTTCGGCATCGTGCCGGACCTCATCACCACGGCCAAGGGCATCACCAACGGCACGATCCCCATGGGCGCGGTCTTCGCGCGCAAGGGCATCTACGATGCCTTCATGAATGCGCCCGACAACACCATCGAGCTCTTCCACGGCTATACCTATTCAGGCCATCCGGTCGCCTGCGCCGCGGGCCTGGCGACCCTCGACATCTACAAGGAGGAGAGCCTGTTCGAACGCGCGGCCGACCTCGCCCCTTATTGGGAGGATGGCGTGCATTCGCTGAAGGGCGCGCGCAACGTCGTCGATCTGCGCAATCTCGGCCTGATTGCCGGCATCGAGCTGGCGCCGCGCGCCGCCAAGCCCGGGGCGCGGGGCTTCGAGGCCTTCATCAAGGCCTATGAGGCCAATCTCCTGGTCCGCGTGACCGGCGACATCATCGCCCTCTCGCCGCCGCTCATCTGCGAGAAGAAGCATGTGGACGAGATCTTCGGCGTGCTGGGAGATGTGCTGAAGACCGTCGACTGAGCGAAGGGACGATTTGCAGACCGGCCCGCCCGTTCCGGCGGGCCGGCGACTTTTAAGACGAGGAGATGATCATGCTGATCGGCGTGCCAAAGGAGATCAAAACCCACGAATATCGCGTCGGCCTCGTGCCGGCGAGCGTGCGGGAGCTGATCCACAATGGCCATCAGGTCCTGGTCGAGACCAATGCCGGTTCCGGCATCGGCTTCGACGACCAGGCCTATGTGGCGGCCGGCGCCGGCATCGCCAAGAATGCTGCCGAGGTCTTCGCCAAGGCCGAGATGATCGTCAAGGTCAAGGAGCCGCAGGCGGTCGAGTGCAAGATGCTGCACAAGGGCCAGCTCCTCTTCACCTATCTGCATCTGGCCCCCGATCCCGACCAGACCAAGGGCCTCATGGAATCGGGCTGCACCGCCATCGCCTATGAGACGGTGACGAGCGCGCGCGGCGGCCTGCCGCTGCTGGCGCCCATGAGCGAGGTCGCCGGCCGCATGTCCATCCAGGTCGGCGCCCATTGCCTGGAGAAGGCGCAAAGCGGGGCCGGCATTCTCCTGGGCGGCGTGCCCGGCGTGGCGCCGGCGCGGGTGGTGATCATCGGCGGCGGTGTCTCGGGCACTCATGCCGCCCGCATGGCCATCGGCATGGAGGCGGCCGTGACCGTGATCGACCGCTCCATCGAGCGGCTGCGGGAGCTGGACGAGGTGTTCGGCTCGAAGCTCACCACGATGTACTCCACCGTCGATGCCATCGAGCACAACGTCGTCGGCGCCGATCTCGTCGTCGGCGCAGTGCTGATTCCCGGCGCGGCGGCGCCCAGGCTGGTCACCCACGACATGGTCAAGCGCATGCGGCCCGGCTCGGTGCTGGTGGATATCGCCATCGACCAGGGCGGCTGCTTCGAGACCAGCCATCCCACCACCCATGCCGACCCGACCTATGTCGTCGACGGCGTGATCCACTACTGCGTCGCCAACATGCCGGGCGGCGTGGCGCGGACCTCCACCTTTGCCCTCAACAACGCCACCCTGCCCTTCGCGCTGGCGCTGGCGAACAAGGGCTGGCGCCAGGCCTGCCATGACGACCCGCATCTGCGCCACGGCCTCAACATCCATGAGGGCCATGTGGTCTACAAGGCGGTCGCCCAGGCGTTGAACCTGAAATACACGCCGGCGGAGACCTTCCTCGCCTGAGCGCCGGCGGACAGGGTACGGGCGTCGCCAGCGGTGATGCCTGGCATCGCTCGCACCCGAGAGCACCGCATTAAATAATTGATTCTACAACCATTTATTTAGGCCCGTCCGGCCACCTTGCCAAGCTTTCGGCCGCCATGGTAGCCCTAGGCCTCCCTCCGGAACGGCCATCATGACCGAACTCGCAGACTGGTTGACCGAGCGCAAGATCGACGAGGTCGAGTGCCTGGTCCCCGACATCAACGGCATCGCCCGCGGCAAGATCCTGCCGGCGGCGAAGTTCATCAAAAGCGTCCAGGACGAGAGCCTGCGCCTGCCGGAGAGCATCTTCATCCAGACGGTGACCGGCGAGTATTCCGAGAACGCCGATTACGAGGACATCGCCAGCGACCAGGATCCGGACATCTATCTCCGGCCCGATCCCGAAACGATCCGCCTGGTGCCCTGGTATCAGGAGCCGACGGCCCAGGTCATCTGCGATGCCTTCGATGGCGACGGCAAGCCGCTGGACGTCTCGGCCCGCCACGTGCTGCGCCGCGTGCTCGCCCTCTACGAGGCCAAGGGCTGGAAGCCGGTGGTGGCGCCGGAGCTCGAATTCTTCCTGGTCCAGGTCAATACCGATCCGGACCTGCCGCTCCTGCCGCCGATCGGCCGCTCCGGCCGCGCGGAGACCGGCCGCCAGTCCTACGGCATCGATGCGACCAACGAGTTCGATCCCATCTTCGAGGATGTCTACGACTACTGCGAGGCGCAGGAGATCGACATCGACACGCTGACCCATGAGGCCGGCGCGGCGCAGATGGAGATCAACTTCAATCATGGCGATGCGCTGACGCTCGCCGACCAGTCCTTCCTCTTCAAGCGCACGGTGCGCCAGGCTGCTTTGCGGCACAATATCTACGCCACCTTCATGGCGAAGCCCCTGGCCAACCAGCCGGGCAGCTCCATGCATATCCACCAGTCGGTGGTCGAGATCGAGACCGGCCGCAACGTCTTCGCCGACAAGCTCGGCCGCGACAGTGCCCTCTTCCGCTCCCATGTCGCCGGGCTCCAGCGCTTTCTCCCCCTGGTGATGCCGCTGCTCGCCCCCAATGTGAATTCCTTCCGGCGGCTGAAACCCTATTCGGATGCGCCCATCAATGTGCAATGGGGCGTGGACAACCGCTCGGTGGGCCTGCGCGTCCCCATTTCCGATGGCCCAGCCCGGCGCATCGAGAACCGCCTCGCCGGGGCCGATGCCAATCCCTATCTCGCCATCGCGGCTTCGCTCGCCTGCGGCTATCTCGGCATGATCGAGCGCATGAAGCCGACGAAGCAGATCGAGGGCAGCGCCTATACCCTTCCCCATACCCTGCCGCGCACCCTCTATGAAGCGCTGCACCGCTTCAACGGCGCCAAGAAGATGCGCCCCGTCCTGGGCGAGCGCTTCATGCGCGCCATGACCCTGGTCAAGCAGTCGGAGCTCGAGGCCTATCAGGGCGTCATCAGCTCCTGGGAGCGCGAGCATCTGCTGCTGAACGTCTGACCAGGCGCGGCACCTCGCCGGCGAAGGTCAGGCTTTGCCAGGGTCCTTGGCCGGCTCCTTTTCGGACTCGGCACCTGTGATCAGGCGGATGCTGCGCCGGAAGGTCACATAGGCCCAGATCCAGTCGAACATCACCGCGAAGCGGTTGCGTGCGCCGACCAGGAAGGCGACATGCACCAAGCCCCACAGCCACCAGGCCGGCATCCCCCAGAGCTTGAACGGGCCGATATCGGCGATGGCGGCCTTGCGGCCGATGGTGGCCATGCTGCCCATATGCCTGTAGCGGAACGGCCCGGGCGGCGGGCGATTCTCGGTGCGGGCGCGGATCACACGGGCGACATAGGCGCCGCCCTGACGCGCCGCGGGCGCGAGCCCGGGGACCGGCTGGCCCCCGGGCCCGGCGACGAGCGCGGTGTCGCCGATCGCGAACACATTCGGCAGGTCCGGCACGGACAGGTCGGGCAGCACCTGAACACGGTCGGCGCGGTCGGCCTTCGCCCCCAGCCACTTCGCCGCCGGAGAGGCCGCCACACCGGCCGCCCAGATCACGGTGCGGGCGGCGATCCGCTCCTCGCCGATCATGACGCCCGCTTGGTCCACGACATTCACCCGGCCGTTGAGCCTCACCTCGATGCCGAGCTTCTCGAGCGATCTCTGCGCCCGTGCGGACAGGCTTTCGGGAAAGCTCGGCAGCACCCGTGGGCCCGCCTGGACCAGGATCACGCGCGTGGTGGCGGGGTCGAAGCGGCGGAAATCCTTCTCCATGCCCAGGCGCGCCAGCTCGGCGATCGCGCCCGAGAGCTCGACACCCGTCGGGCCGGCACCGACGATGACGAAGGTGAGCAGTGCGGCGCGCTCGATATCGTCCTCGCAGGCTTCGGCCAGCTCAAAGGCAACGAGCATGCGCCGGCGGATCGCCGTGGCGTCGTCGATCTTCTTGAGGCCGGGTGCGATATCCTCCCAGGCATCCTTGCCGAAATAGTCATGTCGCGATCCGGTCGCAAGCACGAGATAGTCATAGGGCAACTGCCGGCCGTCGATCTCCACGACGTGCGCCTGCTTGTCGACGGCGCTCACGCGCCCATAGCGGACGACGAGATTGAACTGGTCGCGCAGGATCGTGCGGATGGGCGTGGCGATGTCCGCTGGCGACAGGCTGGCGGTTGCGACCTGGTAGAGCAGCGGCTGGAACAGGTGATAGTTGCGCCGATCGACCAGCGTCACCCGCGCCTTCGCCCAGCGCAGGCCGTGCGCGGCGGCGAGGCCACCGAAGCCGGCACCGACGATGACCACGTGAGGCGCGTCCGCCAGCGAGAAGGCCGGCTTGCCATCGAGCTGCGGAAAGCGGCGGCGCAGCTTGAGATAGATCAGATTGTCGGCCGAGAGCGTCCCTGCGCCCTGCAGGCAGATCAGCCCGAGGACCATCAGCCAGTAGATCATCTCCGGCGGGCCTGAGCCCATCATCATGCCTTTTCCCGCCATCATGACGAGCCACAGGAGCGCGACGATGCGGGTGGCGAAGCCGGCGGCGAGCAGGATGGCGGCCACCGGCGCCATGCCCCAGAGGAAGGCGGCCATGAACAGGCGCATCGCCAGGAGGCCGATGGGGCGGCCGACCCTATCGACGAACTCCAGCAGCCGGCGGACCCGGCCGGCCGCCGGCAGCGCGCTCGACAGCAAGGCCGGCCCGAACAGCTTGTCGAGCGACAGGGCCCCGGGGCCGCGCAGGATCATCAGGGCGAACAGCAGCGCCCAGAACAGGTTCTCCGGTAGGGGCTTGTAGGCGAATTGAATAACCAGCGACAGGATGAGAAGCGGGATCGCGGCGAGGCGGGTGAACGCTCCGAAGGCGATCAGCGGCGGACAGATCAGCTCGATCGCCAAACCGATGATCGCCGCCTTGGTCGGATCGAGCCAGCTGACGGGATACTCATAGGTCGCCAGCAGAAGCGCGGTATTCCAGCTCGCCGCCTTGACCATGCCGGAGAGGAAGAAGGACTGCGCCAAATAGAGCCGGATGAAGAGATCGAGCAGCGGACCCAGCACCCGTTCGGCGAAGCGCAGCAGATCGCTGATGATCTGCATCAGGCGGATGATCAGGGTCATGGCCGGATCCCCTTCCTCGCAGTGCAGCGATCATTGTCCCGCCTGGGCGTGACAACAGCAATGCTTCGGAGGATTCCGCCTTTGGTGGGGTCGCTGCTAAGGCAGGATCGGCATCGCGTCCGCCGTCGGATATCCCGCCTTCACCCAGCCCTCGATGCCGTCGGGATACCAGTAGACCTGGTGGTAGCCATAGCTGATCGCGCGCTTGGCGGCGTTCCAGCCGGGCCAGCAATTGGGATGGCAATAGAAGACCAGCGGCGTGTCGCGCTTGCCGCGGCTGAGCTCGGCCAGGCGGGCCCGGTACCAGCCATCCTGGGCGGCCGTCAGCTTGCCGCGCCCCATATCCGCCAGCCAGATGGAGCTCGGAAGGCCCTTATGCGGCGGGGGCAGCCATTTCGCCTTGGCCGCAACTCCCGGCGGCCGGGGCGGGGCAGGTGATACATCGATCAAGATCGCGGCCGTGTGGCGCCACAGATCGTCGACCCCCTTCGCATCGACGACGTGACCACCCTTGATGGTCGCTGGCACCGGGCCATAGGGCGCACCCGTCCAGAATCCGGCCGGCTCCGGCGGGGCGGCCTGACCGGGCGCCGCAACGAGAAGCAGCATCAGAAGCAGCCCGAGGGGCCGCAGGACGGCAGCGGCTCTCATGACAGGACGCGACGGCATGGTCGGCGGCTGGCGCCGTCAGGTCGCGGGAGGAGCCGGCGGCGGACCGCCAGCTGATCCCGGCGGCGCGGCGCCACCGCTCGGCTTGGCCTTGCTCAGCGCCCAGCCGCCCCACCACAGCAGCGCCCCGATCAGGATGAAAGGCCCGCCCACCACAAATTGTATGCCGCTCAGATTCAGATCGCCGCCTCCGCCGCCACCACCACCGGTCATGTCGCCGATGGTCATGCCGGCGGTGCAGATGCCAGAGAAGGCGGTCACGATGATGCCGATGATCATGATGGTGAGGCCGCAGCCCCGCTTCCAGGTCGACGCCAGAACCGGCGGACCTTGAGGTGGCGGGCCGTCGGCCGGCGGGCCGGCGGTTGGCTCATCCGCCGGAGGCTGCGGAGTGTCAGACATGCGCCGGCACGGCACGGCGCCGGATGGGCTGGCCGTTCCGGTAGAACAGATTGTAGGTATCGAAGGGAATGATCTTCTGCTCCGGCGTCACGAAATGGATGCAGGAGCGCTTGACCTGGGCGAGGCAGAAGTTGAAGCGGTCCAGGAACTGCACGATCACCACCCGGAAGACCTTGTCATAGCCGAGGCCCGCGGGAACTTCGAATTGCGGGAGGCAGCAGAGCAGCCCGCGCAAGGTGGGATCGGTCTGCTCCCCGGTGCAGGATAAGGACAGCAGGTCGATCAGCCGGCGCTTCAGCTCGGCATCCTTCTCGAAGCTGATGGTGTTGCCGGCATGGGCGATGAGCTCCGCCTCGGGGATGATCCGTGTGATGGGCGTCACCGTCCTTCCATCGCGTAGCCCATAGCCGATGGCAATGCCCTCGGGATTGCAGGGCAGCGGCAGCAGATCCTCCGCGGCGAAAACGCCGGAAGTCTCGGCGATGACGCGGCGGATATCGGTCAGCATCGCGCGGTCGCGGTTCTTGTCGAAGCCGAGATTGCGCCCGGCATCCTGCACCGGCTGGAAGGTGAGGCCCCGCACGCAGTCATACTCCAGGGCGTGGCGGGTGATCTCGCCCACCTCCTGGTCGTTGACCCCTTTCTTGACCACCACCACGAGGGTGGTCGAAACGCCCGCCGCCTCGAGATTGGCGAGCGCGCGCGTTCGCACTCCCCTGAGATCGGCGCCGCGGATGTTCTCCAGCCCCTCCTTGCGCAGGGAGTCGAACTGCAAATAGACCTCGAAGCCCGGCCCGAGCTTCGCCAGCGCCTCGACGAAGGCGGGCTCATTGGCCAGCCGCACGCCGTTGGTGTTCAGCATCAGATGGCGGATCGGCCGCTCTTTGGCCAGGCGCAGGATCTCCAGGATCTGGGGATGGAGCGTCGGCTCGCCGCCGCTGACCTGCAGCAGATCGGGCTCGCCCTCGCTCGCCACCAGCGTGTCCAGCATGGCCTCGATCTCGGCGAGGCTGCGGTTCTTCGGCCGGTGCGGGGCCGAATCCGCAAAGCAGACCGGGCAGGTGAGGTTGCAGGTCTCGTTCACCTCCAGCAGCGCCAGGCAGCTATGCTGCTCATGGTCGGGGCAGAGGCCGCAGTCATAGGGGCAGCCGAGCTGGGTGCGGCTCTGAAAGGCGAGCGGGATATCGGCCGGCTTCAGATAGTCCCGGCACTTGCGGTAATAGGCGGCGTCGGTCGAGACCAGCGTCTTCTGCACCCCATGCTCGATGCAGCGCTTCTGGAAGAAGACGTTATCGCCTTCGATCAGGATCTTGGTGGGCACGAGGTCGAGACAGGTCTCGCAGAGCGAGGTGGTCTGCCCGTAGAAGATGTAGGGCTTAAGCGAACGCACGGGCCGGCCTCGCGACTCGCAGCATGAAGGCAGCGTAGAGGACCAGGGCGGCCGCCGCCAGATGGAAGACGTTCAAAGGGCCGACGACCGTGGGATAGGGCTTGAGGAATTCCCAGAGGAAGCGCTGGAGCCCGTAGAACCCGGCGAAGACGTAGAAGCCATAGCTCGCCGCATCGAGCGGCCGGCGCCGCAACCAGAGGAAGAATCCGAGCGCGAACAGCGCCATGGTAACGGATTCGTAGAGCTGCACGGGATGGCGCGGGATGCCGTCGCCGAAATCCACCGCCCAGGGCAGGCTCGACGGCGTGCCGTAGGTATAGTCCGGCAGCCCGGCCAGGAAGCAGCCGATGCGCCCGGTGGCAATGGCGACCGCCAGCGGCAGCACCAGCACCGCTCCGGTCGAGCCCCGGAAGCCGAAGAATCCTTTGTAAGTCTCTGCCGCGATCACCCCGCCGAGGATGGCGCCCAGGATGCTGCGCCCCTCGCCCGGGATTCCGGCCAGCTCGAGATTCAGGCTCCCCAGCCCATAGGCGCCGGCCACGGCTCCGAGCCAAAGGATCAGCAGATAGACCGGATAGCGCCGGCCCTCCATGGGCAGCCGGACTCCTGCAAAGGCATGCCGGCGCGCCCACCAGCCGACCGCGAGCGCCGCCGTCCAGGCAAGGGCTTCGAACAGGCTGTGGAGGCCCGAAGGGGACATGGCCGACCATAGCATCTCCCGGAGCCGCCGGCTCGCAGGCTAGGCGGCCCATAACGAGCGATTGTGGACCCGTTAGCCTGCCTCTTCTTGCGACGCGGGTTGTGTCCGAGTCTGAACTCTAGCTCGTGACCGGTGCTCGCGTAGCGCGAATGACCTTGTTATGCTCGGCGCGAGCCAAGGGGGGACACATAATGGAACATTTCAAGGCACTGCGAGCGGATTGGGAAGTCGCCAAAGGGGCTCTCGTCGCCCAACGCGAGTTGATGGAGCGGGACCCTGTTTTCCTAGATGCAACAATGGCGGCGGAGCAGAAGAAGAAGCTCCTGGATCGGCTGAACAGGCTCATTTCGGAATATGATGAATTGCTTCGGGAGTACGACACCGCCCCGAGGCCCTAGAGCGAGAAGTGAAATGACCGACGTGATCGGGGTAGTCGTCAAGATCACGCGGGTCGCGGCCGGTGACTATCGGAAACGCGGGGGCCTGACCGACGTCCTGCTCGACCATCTGGGTTGAAGTCGCCAGGATCGATCGCCCCGCCTCGCCCGGCGCCAGCCTTCATGCTATGGTCGCGGCATGCAGACGCACATGCTCCTTTTCCCCGGCATCGACGCAGCGCCGCGACGCTCCCGGCGGAGTCCGGCCCATGTCTCCGCCGTCTCGCGCCGGCATGAGCTTCTGATTCTCTGCGCCCGCATCGGCTTTAATCCCTGATCACACCGTCGAACACCACGCATCAACGCGTTGACGCTTCGGCAATTTCAGATCTGGGAGTCCCTCACATGACCGCTACCGCCCTGCGCAATTCGACCCGCGATTGGCAGACCTCCGACGCCGCCCATCACCTGCATCCCTTCACCGATCATGCCGAGCTCGCCAAGATCGGAACCCGCATCATCACCCGGGCCGAAGGCTCTCATCTCATCGATTCCGAGGGCAACCGGCTGCTCGATGCCTTCGCCGGCCTCTGGTGCGTGAATGTCGGCTATGGCCGCAAGGAGCTGGCGAAGGCGGCCTATGACCAGATGCTGCAGCTCCCCTACTACAACACCTTCTTCAAGACCTCGACCCCGCCGGCGGTCGAGCTCGGCGGCGTGCTCGCGGGCCTCGCGCCCAACAAGCTGAAGCATGTCTTCTACGGCCTCTCCGGCTCCGACGCCAACGACACCATCGCGCGCATGGTCCGCCAGTACTGGAACCTGGTCGGCAAGCCGGGGAAGAAGACCATCATCAGCCGGGTGAACGGCTATCACGGCAGCACCATGGTATCGGCGAGCCTGGGGGGCATGAGCTACATGCACCAGCATGCCGACCTGCCGCTGCCCGGCTTCGGCCATATCCCGCAGCCCTATTGGTATGGCGAGGGCGGCGATCTCTCGCCCGAGGAGTTCGGCCTCAAGACCGCGCGCGAGCTGGAGAAGAAGATCTTGGAGCTGGGGCCCGAGCGCTCAGCCGCCTTCATCGGCGAGCCGATCCAGGGCGCCGGCGGCGTCATCATGCCGCCCGCCACATACTGGCCGGAGATCCAGCGCATCTGCCGCCAATACGACCTGCTGCTGATCGCCGATGAGGTGATCTGCGGCTTCGGGCGCACCGGCCATTGGTTCGCCAGCGAGCCTTATGGCATCAAGGCCGATTTCATGACCCTCGCCAAGGGCCTCACCTCGGGCTATGTGCCCCTCTCGGCGGCGATGATCGGCGACCGGGTGGCTGATGTCCTGATCGCAAGCGGCGAGTTCGACCATGGCTTCACCTATTCCGGCCATCCGGTCTCCTGTGCCGTCGCCATCGAGAACATCCGCATCCTCAAGGAGGACAGGCTGGTCGAGCGGGTCCATGGCGAGACCGGCCCCTATCTGGAGAAGCGCCTCGAGGAGCTGCTGGATCATCCCCTGGTGGGCGAGGTGCGCCTCAAGGGGTTCATCGGCGCTATCGAGCTGGTGAAGGACAAGAAGACCCGCGCGAGCTATCAGCCCCAGGGCGAGGTCGGCACCATCTGCCGCGACCATTGCTTCGCCATCGGCCTCGTCATGCGGGCGACCCGCGACACCATGCTGATCTCCCCGCCGCTTTCCTGGACCAGGGCGGAGATCGACGAGTTCCTGACCCTGACCCGCAAGGCCCTGGACCTGACGCTTGCGGATGTGAAGCGGCGGTTCAACTAGCGCGGGCGACCTACTCTCCCTCTCCCGCTTCGAAGTGCGGGAGAGGGCATATGGACGCAGAGGACGAGGGATGTCGGCCAAGGCGAACCCGACCGTCCCGCCACATCTCGCGCTTGAGATCGAGGCGGCCGGCGAGAGCGTGCCGCAATGGCTGGAACGCATGGAGGGACGCATCGCCGCCCTCATGCAGGCGAAGCTGGAGGCCGGCTGCCCGCCCGATCTGGAGGCGCTCGGCCGCGCGATCGAGGGGGAGCTCGCAGCGGATGACGAGCTGCGGAAATACCTCATGGCCAAGGCGATCCATCGCCAGATCGAGGAGATCCTCGCCGATCGCGGCTATCGCCGTGACCCGCAGGACCCCGATCTCTGGCACGCGCCGGAGGCGTAGCACACTTCCTCTCCCGCGCATTAAAGCGGGAGAGGGCAAAACTTCTCATCCGAACTTGTTGCTGCGGGTGAAGCCTTGCGGTGGCAGGCGGCCGGCCTGGCCGCGCTCGCCGCGCCATTCCGCCAGCGCGGTCTCGGTGCGCTGGCGCTCGCCCTGCTTCCAGGTCAGGCCTTCACCATAGGCGAAGCATTTCACATCCGAGAGCCCGCCATCCTTGTAGCGCTGGAGGATGACGCCGCGGCCGCGGCCCATCTCCTGCAGCTCCTTGAGCGGAAAGAGCAGGAGCTTGCGGTTCTCGCCGATCACCGCGACCGTATCGCCCTCCACGGGCGCGCAGGCCGCGGCCTCCACCCCCTCCGCC
>Ga0126378_10002990_pt1 | contig 12674 bp, 12 predicted proteins | sample PanSoiMetPlot_23_FD_92587 | JGI IMG/M metagenome (GOLD analysis project Ga0126378, IMG submission 92587) | Tropical forest soil microbial communities from Panama - MetaG Plot_23 | ecosystem: Environmental > Terrestrial > Soil > Tropical forest > Bulk soil | place: Panama | collected 2016-02-17
GAGAGAGGTCGTGGGTGACGAAGAGAATCGACACCCCGCGGCTCTCCCGCAGATCGAGCATCAGCTTGAGGATGCCGGCCCGAACCGACACATCGAGCATTGAGACAGGCTCGTCCGCCAGTATCAGGTCCGGGCCGAGCACCATCGCTCCGGCAATGACGAGCCGCTGCCGCTCACCCCCAGATAGCTGGTGCGGGTAGCGAGGCGCGAACGCTTCGGCAGGATGTAGCCCAACCTGTTCGAGCGTGGCCAGCACTTGCTCGCGCCGGGCCGCTCGCGTTCCGCCGCGCCTATGCACCAGCAGCGGCTCCTCCACGGTCTCGTAGGCGGTCAGGCGAGGATCCAGCGACTCGAACGGGTCCTGGAAGACGACCTGGATGTCGGATCGGATCCGCCGCAGCGCCCGCTGCGGGACGTGGGCGATGTCCTTCCCGCGGAGGAGCACGCGGCCGCCAGCGACCTCCTCCAGGCGAGCGATCGCCCGGACGATGGAGGTCTTGCCGCAGCCTGACTCCCCGACAAGGGCCAGGATCTCACCGGTGCCGAGCGCGAAGCTGACCCCGTCTACCGCCTGGATCTGGCGTTGCTTCCGCTCCCCGCGCCGGCTGCGGTAGGACACGACGAGCTCATCCAGGGCAAGCAGCGGCTGGCTGGGACTGGTGGTCGCTTCGGCGGTCATTTGTTGCCGCTAAGGACGAGGGCGGAACGATGACACGCCGCACGGTGGCCAGGCCCGACCAGCTCGAGGGGTGGCTCGTGGGTGCGGCACTCGCTGATGGCGATCACGCACCGGTCAGCGAACCGGCAGCCGGCTGGCGGGGCCACGAGGTCGGGCGGATGGCCGGGTATCGCCTCGACGAATGTCCGCTCACGGCGGATGTCGGGGAAGGCGTGCCGCAGGCGCGCCGTGTAAGGGTGCGCCGGGCCGAGCCGGCTCTGGTCGGGCGGGAAGATGGCCGACGTGGGTCCTGACTCCACGATCTTCCCCGCATACATCACGTTCACGGAGTCGCAGACCTCCGCGATGACCGACAGGTCATGCGAGATGAGGATCAGCGACAGCTCCAAGCGGTCGGTGAGGCTCCGCAATAGCTCAAGGATTTGCGCCTGGGTCATCACGTCCAGAGCGGTAATCGGCTCATCCGCGACAATGAGCCGCGGGCGGCACGCAAGCGCCATCGCGATGAGTACTCGCTGGCGCATGCCTCCGGAAAGCTCATGCGGGAAGCTGCGGGACCTGCTTGGGTCGATCCCCACACTGTCCAGCAGCTCGATGACCCGCTCCCGTGCCTGCGCAGCGGTCGTCTTCGGCTCGTGGGAGCGGATCGGCTCCGCGATTTGGTTCCCGATGCTACGCACTGGGTTGAGCGAGTTCATCGCTCCCTGAAAGACGATCGCGATCTTTCGCCAGCGGATGGAACGCAGCTCCTCGGCGGTCATCGCCAGGACGTCGACGCCATCGAAGGTGATCGAGCCTGCTGAAATCGCCGCTTCACGCGCGAGCAGCCGGGGAATCGAGAGCGCCAGCGTAGTTTTGCCGCACCCGGACTCGCCGGCCAGGCCGATGACGCGGCCCGTGTCGACCTCCAGGCTCGCGCCGTCGACGGCGATCACAGTCCCGCGCGGCGACGAATACTCGACGCGCAGGTCACGAATCTCCAGCAGGCTCATCGCGAGCCCCGCAGCCGCGGGTTGAGCGCCTGGTCGATGGAATGGCCGGTGAGGGTGAACGCCAGCACTACCACCACGATGCCGACGCCCGGCGGGATGAAGTACCACCACGCGCCGCGCCCAATGGCGCCGGATTCGAAAGCGAAGTGCAGCATCGTCCCCCACGAGGTCTGGACTGGGTCGCCGAGGCCGAGAAATGAGAGCGTTGCCTCTGCGAGGATGGCGCCGCCGATAACCAGGACGGTGTTGGCGAAGATGAGCGGCATGACGTTCGGCAGGATGTGCACCCGCAGGATCCGCAGGTTGGACGCCCCTAGGGACCGGATCCTCGTCACGAACTGTCGCTCGCGCAGCGAGAGGGTCTGTGATCGCACGATGCGGGCGGTCGTCGGCCAGCCCGTCATGCCGATCACCAAGATGATGATCCCCAGGTTCTGGCCGAAGAACGCTGCGAGGGCGATCACCAGCGGCAGCTGCGGCAGCACAAGAAAGAAATCGGTGATCCGCATCAGCACCACGTCGGCCCACCGGCCGTAGTAGCCAGAAGCGATGCCGATCGCGGAGCCTAGGGCCATCGAGATCGCGGTGGCTGCCAGGCCCACGACCAGCGAGATGTGCGTCCCGGCAAGGAACTCTCTGAAGACGTCGCGCCCGAGGTAGTCGGTTCCCAGCCAGTGGTGCAGCGACGGCGCCAGCAGCAGCCCTGCCGGGGTCTTGGCGACCGCCGCGGCGTTGAAAGGAAAGAGCAGCGGCCCGGCCACCGCCATCAAGACAACAAGGACGAACAGCACAAGCCCGGTGCGCCCGATGGAGCTGGTGGTGAGGTGGCGCCATACTCGCCGCAGTTCGCTTTCGCGCGGAGCCGCGCGGGCGATGCTCGGCGCAGCGTCAAGGTCAGGCCCGCCGACGAGACCACCGGTGATTTCCGACCCGGCCATCAGGACTCCCGCACTCTCGGGTCGAGGATCTGGTACAGCAGGTCGCTGGCGAAATTCACGAGCAGGACCGCGACCGCGAAGACCAGGAAGGCCGCCTCGATGACGGGATAGTCGCGGTTCAGCACTGAGTTGTATGCGAGCAGGCCCATGCCCGGCCACGAGAACACGGTCTCGACCTCGATCGCGCCGCCCACCACGAGGCCGACTAGCAGCGCAGACGACGTGACGATCGGGAGGAGGGCATTCCGCACAGCGTGCTGCCAGAGGATCTTCCTTGGCAGCAGGCCTTTCGCCGTCGCGGTGAGCATGAAGTCCTCGGCCAGAACTTCGATCACCGATGCCCTCGCCACCAGCACGAACTGGGCGATGTTCACGACGACGAGCGTCAGCGTGGGCAGAGCCAGGTGCGCTGCGATGTCCTCGATGTGCTGCCACTGCGACGTATAGACCGCGTTCGGTGTCTGTATGCCGAAGATCGGGAAGACGTGGAGCCAGACGCCGAGCATGAACGCGAGTATGAGTCCAGTCCAGAACGTCGGCAGGCTCCAGCCGATGACCGACGCAGTAATTGTCGCTGAGTCGTAAGCGCCGCCACGCCGGTTGGCCGCCACAACTCCGGCCATGACCCCCAGGACGATAGTGAGTATGGTCGCCCCGGCTAGGAGCAGGACTGTGTTGCCGAGGTACTGGCCGAGCAGCTGGCGCACGGGCTCCCGGTAGGTGAAAGAAATTCCGAGCTGGCCGTGTAGCAAGTTTCTCAGGTAGATCACATACTGCTCGAGCGCTGGATGGTTCAGCCCGTAGACGCGGGTGATATCGGCCACTGCCTGCGGGGTGAGATGACCGGACCTGGCTAGCAGCTGAACGGGGTTGCCCGGGAGCACGTGAAACAACACGAAGTTGAACGTGACGATCCCGTAGAGCGTCAGGAGCAACCAGATGATCTTGCGAATCAGATAACGAAGGCTGAACACCTCTCTGTCGGCCCGACGGCTAGACGGGCCGAACTCTCAGGTAATTGTCACGCGTGAAGTTCTCGATCATGCCGCCGGTGATCGGCGTCCAGCCTTTCCAGGTGTCCGTACGGTAGCCCTGCAACTGGTCCTGGTACCACATGATGATGTAGGCGGCGGCGTCGTAGTAATAGCGCTGCGCCTCGTGAACGAGGGCGAGCCGGCGGGCGTGGTTGAGCTCAGTCGCCTGCTGGTTATAGAGCTGGTCGTAATGGTGGTCGCAGTAGTAGACGTCGTTGTTGGCGCCGATCTGGTTGCAGAGCGGGACACCGAGCAGGTAATCCGGGTCATAAACCCCCGAGTCCCAGCCCCAGACGAAGATGTCCCAGTTCGGGGCCTTGGCGTTATAGACCGTGCTCCCCAGTGTGTTGACATCGAGCGTGGTCAGATGCAGCTGGATACCGACCTTCGCGCACGCGTTCTTGAAGAGCTGTGCAGCTGCCACATCGACCGACGTGTCCGCGATGGCGATCAGGCGGAAGCTGAGCGGCTTGCCGTCCTTGGACGTCCGGACACCAGAACCAGTCCGGTCGATGTAGCCGGCCGCGTCCAGCAGCGCCTTGGCCTTCGCCGGATTGGCGTTGAACTGCTCGGCCTCCGGGATGTCGAGGTGCCACTCGCCGAAACCCTTTGGCAAGATGACGCTGCCAGGAATTCCCTTCCCTGCCAGCGCGACGTCGACGAGCTGCTTGCGGTCAACCGCATAGCTGAGCGCAAGCCGCACCGTCCGATCCTTGAGCAGCGGGTTCCCGCCTGACTTCGGGTTGTCGGAGACGTTGATGCCGATGTGGTGAAACGAGAAGGACGGCATCGACACGGTCTTCACGTTCTGGGCCCCCGCCAGGCCAGCGAAGATCGTCGGCGGGATCTTCGGCATGAAGTCGACAGCTCCCGTCCGCAGGCCTTGGGCCAGCACGTCCTCATTCTGGAACAGAATCCAGGTGATCTTCTTCGCTGCAGGAGTCTGGCCCCACCAGTTGTCGTTGCGCGCGATCTCAATCGACTGGCCGTGTTTCCAGTTCACGAACTTGTAGGGGCCTGTCCCGACCGGATGGGGGTTGGTGTACTTCTGGATCGCCGATGCCGACATGCCCTGCCAGATGTGCTGCGGGAGGATTGGCATCGCCAGACCAGGGTTGAACGCCTGCGCCTTGGAGAAATGCAGGACAAAAGTCTTCGAATCCGGCGCGTCAGTGGAGGCTAGGTCTGTAACCCACTGCGCGTACTGGCTGACCTTCTCGGACTTGATCAGGTCGAAAGTGAACTTGGCATCCGCCGAGGTGAATGGCTTGCCGTCGTGCCACTTCGCCGACCGCAAGTGATAGGTGATCGTCTTACCGTCCGGGCTGTATGCCCAGGAGGTGGCCAGCCCAGGTTCCGGCTTCAGGTTGACGCCGTACTGGATCAAGTGGTCATAGACGAGCTGCAGCACCTCGACCCCCTCGGTGCTGTAAGTCGTGAGGGGATTAATAGTGTCAGGCTCGATGGCCCAGCCCACCCGCAGCGTGCTCGCCTTCGCGCTCGTGGCCACCGAGCTGCAGCTGTCGATCGCGGCGGCAACTGGGGCAGCGAGAGTCAGCAGTCCTGCCTTCTTCAGGAAATCTCGCCGGTTGGATTCGGCCGACATTCTCACTCCCCTCTCCGACCACCTCACGGTCTGCTCACGGCGTCGCACGCAGCGCTGTCAAGGCTGCCGCCAGAGGGTTCGCCTACCGCGGGTGGGCGTCCACCTGCGTCTTTGACATGCAGGAGTTGTGAGCCAAAGTAAAGTGCATACAGAGTATAGACAATATGGCGTTCCTCCGCGATGCGTAACTTCCGACTACGGATAGGTGTTTTCAGTCACAGCGCCGATGCACCACTAGCAGCTGCATCACCCCGACGAAGCCGTACAGATGGGCGCGAAGGTCGTGTTGGTGCCCGCCAGGCCATGCGTAATCGGGCCGCAAAATGCAAGCCAAACGCGCCCCAACACTGGGCAGACCTTGGCGTCGTAGCGGGGGTAGGATTTGTCCGCGTGGCCAGCCAAGGGATTGCAATCAGCGACGATCGCGGGTTGAGGTTTTCTGGCGTCGGGAAGAGCGCTGGTATGGCATACCTGGCCGGGTGAGCGGGGGACCGAACCTGACATCAGGAGGGCATGGCGAAGGCCTTGGCCCTGGGGAGTGGTGGATGGCGAGCCTTGCAGGTGCATCGAGGACGATGGCTGGTCGCCGGGCCCTCGCCGGGCTCTGCGGTGCCGCGCTCGTCGTGATCGCGGGCTGCAGTGGCGGCGGAGGCGGCAGCAGCGGGGATGCGGGCGGGAGCAAAGGAGCCCGCCACGCCGCGGTTGTGGTACCGGTAATCAAGATTACGCCCGCCACCGGGGCTAGGCGCGTGCGCCCGAATGTGCCTATCCGCGTCCAGGCACTGAAGGGCCGGCTGCTCAATGTCACGGTGCGGGCGGGCGGGCGTGATGTCATCGGCCTGATGAACCACCAGGCCAGCGAGTGGACATCGCGGTGGGCGCTTTCTCCTGGCGCTTCGTACGTCGTCCAGGCCACCGCCGGGAACTCGGCGGGCAAGACGGTCACCGCTGACAGCATGTTCAGGACCCTGCGGCCCACCAGCACATTCTCCGCCTCGCTGGACTGGACGCTGGCCGCCAACCAGGGCCGGCCCTACGGGATCGGGCTGCCGATCATCTTGAACTTCAGTCAGCCGGTGCGGGACAAGGCGGCGGTGGAGAAGGCCCTCGTCGTGAGGGCCCAGCACCCGGTTCCTGGAGCTTGGCGTTGGATCACGGATCAGCAGATCGTCTACCGGGCCGACGGGTTCTGGCCGCCGCACCAGACGGTCACTTTGCACGCGCATCTGGCGGGAGTTCGCGTGGCACGCGGCGTCTTCGGCACGAAGAACCTGACCTACAAGTTCAGGATCGGCCGAGCCCAGGTCAGTTCCGTCAACGTCAGGACGCACCACATGACCGTGCGAATCGACGGGAGGATCGCGCGGAGCTACGGCATCAGCGCTGGGGACGCCACCAGCCTGATCTACACCACCCCCAGCGGGACCGCCCTGACGATGGACAAGGCGCGCATAGTCATAATGACCAACCCGAACGTCCCGAAAGGGGCACCCGGGTGGTATCGGGAGCCCGTCCCGCTTGCGGTTCGTCTGACGAACTCGGGAATCTACCTGCATGAGACCCCGGGCGCGGCGTGGTGCCTCGGGGTGACGAACTGCAGCCACGGGTGCATTAGGCAGCCGCCGGCCGACGCGCAATGGTTCTACAACATCAATCAGACGGCTGACGTTGTCCATGTGACGGGCACGAACCGCAGAATGGTGTTTGGCGACGGCTGGACCTTCTACCAGATGCCCTGGAGGCAGTGGGCGAAAGGCGGCACCGTGAACTATGCGACCTATGCAACCTATTCGCCCAATTCTCCGAATCCGTCTAAGCAGCTTAGGCTTAGGGTCAGGGTCTAGGAATCGGCGGGCCAGAGGGCTCGCTGTTTCCCAAGATTGCCGCGGTTACTGCCCTCGCGGAAGGTCAGCGCCGATGACGCAAGCGTGGCACCGCCAGCGCTGGATGGCGTGAAGAGGGAGCTACCGGCCGCACTGCTGCTGCGGCTGAATGATCTTGCGAGAGAATTCTGCGTACTCGGAGCCGTCAAGAACCAGTTTGGCTAGGCCGAGCGCTTGATGGGCGGGGAGATTGCGGGGTAGCGCGACAATCACGTCCGCGGGGGTCTTGACACGGACGACTGCGGGCGGTCCGGACCAGCGGAATACTTGCGTGACCCAATACTCCTGCGTCGCTGCGGCGGCCTTGGGGTCCCTCTCGGGCGGGTCCCTCTCGGGCCACGTTAGGCGTTGCGAAGATCATCCGCTAGGGGAGAAGGCTGATGATCATCGGCCCGCATCAGCATGAACTCGCTAGGTTGCCGGCTCGGCCGCAGAGAGCATCGAACGCACAAGTGCGGCCACATGCCGGCGGTCGGCCGGACTGAGCTGAGCGAAAGAAGCGATCAGCACTTCGACTTCCGGATCGTCTCCCGCGGTCGATTCAAGCACTAGCCCAGCCGCGGAGGCCGCCGCCGCGCGGACCATGTTCAGCGGCAGGTCAAGCCCCGTGGCCAGGCGCTCTAGCGTCGTCGGATTCGGAAGCCTCCCGGAGTTGCGGTACGTGGCCAGATGATGCACCGTCGAGCGAGGCAGCTTGCCGAAGCGCGCGACATCACCGTAGGAGCGCCCCAGTTCCCGCATCCGCCCAACGATGAGGCGCTGCAGCGCATCGGGCGACGAATCATTCATCTGCTATTCCTCTGGCACCAAGGGTACCTGCGGGGCAGTTCCAGGCGTCCGATCATTGGCCCCTTGCGGACCGGAATGGGGCACGGGTATTGTCCGACAGGTTTGGACACTACATCTGGCCTCATCGGACGCCGCTAGTCGGGCGGACATCAGCTAAGGAGGACGCGTTCATGACAGCCACCGCCTGGGTCTTTCCCCGCGAGGTCTGACCAGGCTGGGGATGGCCTCTCAGCTTGGCTCATCCAGCACAGCGCTCCGTGCATCGACCGGCACGGTGACATTTGCGCGCCTCCCGCATGCCCCGGGCTCTCAGCTGTCGACATGGCCGCGGCCTGCCTATGCCTAGACGACGTGCCGCAAGCCGACCAATCTGGTCAGTCGGATTCGCAAGTGGCCCGGGCGCGTCGGCAGCCGCGCGCAGGACTTACGACCAGGGGTCCCCGAAGGGCAACGCCAGGCCGCACTCGCACCGTTCGAAGCGGCGAGCGAACCCGTAAGAGTGGTCGCTAGCCGGCCAACGCGAAAGGACCGAGGTCCGCCAGGCGCCGCCTGCGGGCATACCCTGCCAGACCTAGACGAGGCAATCATGGAGCGTATGAGCACGCTTGATGCCGGGTTCTTTTTCGCCGAGCACGAGAATGTGCCGATGCACCTTGGCGCTCTGGCGGTGTTCGAAGGCCCAGCGCCATCGCACGAGGAGCTGGCGGGCCTGTATGCAGCCAAGCTGCCGCGGGTGCCGCGCTACCGCCAGGTCGTGCGGACTGCGCCGTTGCAGCTGTTCGGCCCGGCCTGGATGGACGACGAGCACTTTGACATCGGCAATCACGTGATCCGGGTCGTCGTGCCCAAACCCGGCCGAACTCCGGAACTACATCGCTTGGCGGGCCAGATCTACGCGCAGCCGCTCGACCGCAGCCGTCCGCTATGGGAGGCCTGGCTGCTGGATGGGATTGAAACCGGACGCTGGGCGATCTTGTCCAAGGTACACCACTGCATGGTCGATGGCGCGGGCGGCGCCGATCTCATGGCCGAGATATTCGATCTGCATCCGGACGCCACGCCGCCGGACCAGCCCGCCGACTGGCAGCGACAGCCTGGGCCTTCCCTAGCGGGCGCATTAGCGAGCGGCCTTCGCGACGCGGTTGTCAGGCCGCTGCAGGCTGTCATCGCGGTGCCAGGGCTGATGCGCGAGCGGCTGCCGGGCTGGAATGACCTGGCGTCGTTTACCTGCGGTCTTGCCAGCGGCATCCAGCGGCTGACGGTGCCGTCGGCTAGCTGCCTGAACGGCCCGATCGGCTCAGCGCGGCGGTGGGCCTGGACGACGGCCAACCTGAACACGGTAAAGCAGATCCGCGCCGAGTTCGGATGCTCGGTCAACGACGTGCTCCTGGCGGCAATCACGCGCGGCTTCCGCGACCTGCTGATAGAGCGTCACGAACTCAGCAGCGGGCTGGTCGTACGCTCCCTGGTCCCGATATCGATCCGATGTGCGACTGAGCGAGGAGAAATCACCAACCACCTGTCGGCTGTTCTGGCCAACCTCCCGGTCGCCGAACCCGATCCGATCCGCCGCCTGCAGCTTGTCAGTGAGCAGATGGGCGAGATCAAGCGCACACGCCAGGCCGCCGGCGGGGAACTGCTGACCCAGATGCTGGGGGCCGCCCCGCCCAGCCTGCTGAGGCTGGGCACCCTCGCCGCCTTCCAGATTCCCCAGCCGCTCGTCCAGACCGTGACCACGAACGTGCCCGGCCCGCCGTTCCCGCTCTACATTCTCGGCAGGAAGATGCTGCAGGCACACCCGTACGTCCCGATCGGTGACAACGTGAAGATCGCCATTGCGATGTTCTCTTACCTAGGCGAGCTCTCCTTCGGCATCACCGCCGATTCCAGCGCGGCATCCGACTTCGACGTTCTCGCCAAGGGAATCCACCGCGGCCTGGCAGAACTGCGACCGTAGTTCACAGTCGCCGGATACGCCCTGCCCAGGCCAGCGTCGCGGAGGAGGGTTCGCGATTCAGGCGGGTGGTGGGTCCGGCTTGCTGTCTGGGTCCAGGCGGCGAGACAGGAAAGGGAAGCCGAGGTGAACTGTGACTGGATAGCCCCGCGCACGAAACTCTCGGAGAACTTGCTTGAACCGCGGTGGGTTCACGGCCACGTCAGCGAGGTTTGCCGTGATTGTCGGTGAACTTGATGTGACGGGAGGACTCTAACTCCGCACTGAATGAGAGTGGCTCAACGCGAGAGCGGCTCAATGCGCTCTAGCTCTCGGAGTTCTTCTTCGTCATGGGACGCCTTGTACAGGTCGAGCGCGAGCTGGCCGTTGAGCCAGAACTGCGGGGAGGTGCTGAACGCCTTGGCCAGGCGCAGGGCCGTCGAGGGCGTGATACCGCGCCTGCCGTTGACGATCTCGTTCAACCGCACATAAGAAACCCCGATCCGATCTGCCAACTCCGCCTGGGTCAGGCCCAGCGGCCTGATGAACTCCTCCAGCAGCATCTCGCCAGGCGGCGTCGGCGACCGGTCAGCCGGGATCCTCACCTGTGCCATCTCCATAATCTCCTCAGTGATAGTCCACGATCTCAACGTCTTCGGCGCCCGAGTTGGCCCACCGGAAGCACACCCGCCACTGATCGTTGATCCGAATCGAATACTGTCCTCCTCGCTCACCCTTGAGCTTTTCCAGGCGGTTGCTCGGCGGAGCGCGCAGGTCCCCAAACAAGACTGCCTGGTTGAGCAGGTCAAGCTTTCTCCTCGCCGCGCGCACAAGGTCCGACGGGCAAGCCCTGCGCGCCTGCTTGGTGTCGCGCCCGTCGAACAGGTCTTCGGTGCCCTTGTCCCGGAAAGATGCGATCACCTTGCTCAATATAACGGATCACGTAATCCGTGGCAAGGCTGCCCGGTTCGTCCCGGGCCAGTCCGGCAGGAGGCAGTTCAGCAGTTTCCAGCGGCCCACCGGGTCGGGTTGGACAGGATGACGGTCGAGCCTTGCATTACCGCGATGTTGTCGTTCGCCCCTGCCTGCGTCCTGAGCCGGGCAGAGAATTTCCCTGACTGCCCGGACAGCTTGAAGGAGCCGAGGTCAACGCCCTGGCCGGCCGAGGTCCCGCCGTAGTTCACGATCAGCTTGCTGCCGTCCGGCAGATTCACAGACTGCACGCTCAGGGTGAGCGTGCCGAACTGCTTGGGGAGATGGCACTGGTTGACCTCAGCCTGCCCGGATGGGACGACGCCGTTGATTGCCGGCCCGGTCAAGGTCGTGGTCAGAACCGGGTAGATGGCCAGCGCCGGGGCCGCTGTGACGGTGAGCAGCGCTGCGGTCCCGCCGGCTATCGCGAGCGTGAGCGCACCCCGCCTTAGCGCGACACGAAGATGAGTGAGCATGGCAGTCCTCCGATCGCGGCAGCACCGCCGCTTCGACGGCGCTACGCAAACGACCTGCTAGCCACTTCCGCTGTCGGCGCTGGCGCGTTCCGCGACCGAACGCGGGGAGCCGCCGGCCCGTTCGATCCTGATCACGTGCCAGGGAGTAGATCCGTTTCACCGCGGTCGGCCAGTGCATTTGGGAATCTCCCTGCGCAGCGGATGCCACTGCGATCCGGGCGCGGGCGACCACTGCCCTTGACGTCCCTGGCGGGCCTTGTTCTGATGTACACGGCGCGTGCCAGGCACCCGAGTAGTCCAGCGAACTGTTGAGGACCTATGACGTACACCCGCATGGACCGAATGTCAGCAGAGGATGCGCTTCGCTTGGTAGGCACGCCGTCGGCCGTTCCCGTGGACTATCTGCTCAGCCAGCTTGTGCTGCTCAAAAGTGAAGATCCCGAGGGAGCAGCCGTTGACCGTTATACGCACTCGCTGCAAACGGCGACGCGCTGCCTGCGCGATGGATCCGACACCGAAACTGTTGTCTGCGCGCTGCTGCACGATATCGGCGACGTGCTGGCGCCGGAGAATCACGCAGAACTCGCTGCCTCGATCTTGCGCCCTTACGTGAGCGAACAGAACTGGTGGGTCGTCAAGCACCATGACATCTTCCAGGGCTACTACTATTTGCATTACCTGGAAAAGGACCGGAGGCTTCGGGACCATTACCGGGCGAGCCCTTACTTCGGAGCTTGCGTCAGATTCTGCCAACGGTGGGACCAGGTCTCCTTTGATCCCACGTACCCGACGGAGCCGCTGGATACTTTCCTGCCGATGGTGCGTGAGGTCTTCGCCCGCAAACCTCGAGACCTTCTCATCGCCCGCGACTGCTGAGAGTCTCTTTCAGCCTGGTCCGCTCGGAGACAACGGCGATGAACAGCACGAGGAGACGGGCCCTGGATGTCCACACTCTGACGTCGTACCATGCCGAGCCCACGGCGATCACGAAACACAATCGCCCCGCCAGCGTTGCCGATCGTCAGCTCACCGACACCACCGGCGCCCAAGATCACGGCGATCGCCGCCCAGAGGGTGCCGCAGCTGATGCGGAACCCGCTCAGCCGGCCGCCCGGACGCGGCTCCGCCGACGCGGCACTGCGCCCGAACGCGTTGCCCTGCTCACCGCCGTTACCGGAACCGGGCAGACCTGGCGCGGGAGACATCGAGCCCATAGCCGCGATGCTGCCATCCTTGCGGCATGATCGCGAGCATTCCCGGCTTGCTGCCGACACGGAGCGTTTCTAGATAGAAAGGAAGGGCTTAAAGAGCCGGAGACCGCTGCAGCAGCCGGCAAGTTCGCCTGGTCACGGCAGGCCAACGACCAGCTGGC
>Ga0126378_10002991_pt1 | contig 12674 bp, 12 predicted proteins | sample PanSoiMetPlot_23_FD_92587 | JGI IMG/M metagenome (GOLD analysis project Ga0126378, IMG submission 92587) | Tropical forest soil microbial communities from Panama - MetaG Plot_23 | ecosystem: Environmental > Terrestrial > Soil > Tropical forest > Bulk soil | place: Panama | collected 2016-02-17
AACCCGGAAAAACCGTTCGTGGCAATCATCGGCGGCGCCAAGGTTTCCGACAAGATCGACGTCTTGCGCAGTCTGATGGGCAAGGTCGACGCCCTGCTCATCGGCGGCGCCATGGCTTACACGTTCCTGAAGGCCCAGGGTAAGCGCATCGGCAAATCGCTGGTTGAAGAAGATAAGATCAGCCTGGCGAAAGAGCTTCTGCAGGAGGCGCAAGTCAAAGGCGTGCGGCTGTTGCTGCCGCTGGATCATGTGATCGCGGCCAAAATCGATGCCGGCGCATCAACGCAGATCGTTAGCGCAGCCAGCGGCATTCCCGATGAAGAGATCGGGCTGGATATCGGCCCGGAGACTGTTGCCGCCTTTGCTGCCGAGATCACGGCTGCCAAGACTATCGTTTGGAATGGTCCCATGGGCGTTTTTGAGATGGCGCCTTTTGCCAAAGGCACTATGGAGGTGGCCCAAGCCGTAGCCGCCAATCGGGCCGCGACTTCCATCGTAGGCGGCGGTGACTCGGTAGCCGCCGTTCAGCAATCTGGAGTCGCCGCCAGGATTAGTCACATTTCTACCGGCGGGGGCGCTTCTCTCGAATTCCTTGAAGGCAAGAAGCTGCCGGGCGTAGAGGCACTCACTGACAAATAGAGCCATGGAAGGTCACCTGCGCTACCGCATCGGCAAGGATTCTGTTCTGGAGTTGATGTTGGGGGATATCACCCACGAGACCACGGACGCCATCGTCAATGCGGCCAACTCTTCCCTGTTTGGCGGCGGCGGCGTGGACGGCGCCATCCACCACGCCGCTGGACCGCTGCTGCTGGCCGAATGCCGCAAGATCCGCGACCGCCGCGGCCCCCTGCCTCCCGGCCAGGCCGTTGTCACATCGGCTGCGAACCTGAAAGCCAAGTTTGTGATCCATACCGTCGGTCCGGTGTGGAATGGTGGATACTACAACGAACCTCAGATTCTGGAGAGCTGTTACTGCAATTCCCTGGAACAAGCCAATCTCAAAGGTTGCACCAGCATGAGCTTCCCTTCCATCTCCACCGGCGCTTACCGCTACCCGGTCAGGCTGGCTGCCAAGGTCGCCCTGCGCGCGGTTGCCGCGTTGCTTCACCAGCCGCGCTCGGTCAAGTTAGTGCGGTTTGTCCTCTTTGATCAGGAAACCCATACGGCTTATGCTGAGGCAGCCGAAGAGCTGGTGTCCTTGTTCCCACACTTTCAAATTGTTGTTGCTCCCACCTCATGAGAAAGAAACTGATTGCCGCCAACTGGAAGATGTATAAGACCGTGGAGCAGGCGCGGGAGTTTGTGGCCGCTTTCCTGCCGGAAGCCAGGCACCACCACCGCGACGAGATCGTGTTGTGCCCGGCCTACGTAGCCATTTCCGCGGTAGCGGAAGCCGTGCGCGGCAGCGCTCTCGGGGTTGGCGGCCAGGATATGTTCTGGGAAAAGGAAGGCGCTTACACCGGCGCGGTTTCCGCGAGCATGTTGCGGTCGGCCGGCTGCACGCATGTCATTATCGGCCATTCAGAAAGGCGCCAGTATTTTGGTGAAACTGATGACACGGTCAACCGCAAGCTCAAAGCCGCTTTGGCGGCCGGACTCAAACCTATCGTGTGCGTCGGCGAAGTGCTTCAAGAGCGCGAAGCCGGCTTGACCGATGACATCCTGCGCCTGCAATGCGGCATCGCACTCCGCGATATTTCGGGAGCGCAAGCCGCAGGTCTGGTGATGGCCTATGAACCGGTGTGGGCCATCGGCACGGGCAAGACAGCCACCCCCGAAATAGCCGTGCAAGCTCACCAGGTGCTGCGCGCGGAGGCTGCAAAGGCGCTGGGTGATAACGCCGCAAATCACATGCGCATCCTCTACGGTGGCAGTGTGAAGCCGGAAAACGCTTCGGCCTTGATGTCGCAGCCCGAGATCGACGGCGCTTTGGTCGGCGGCGCCAGTCTCGATCCCAAGTCGTTCCTGGCCATTGTTAAGTATTAATCAAACCGAAGGTTGATTTGTGCAGTAGCTACCAAAGAACGCGAACCACAACTGCTTTGAATTCCTCATGTTTCATACTTCCTTAACTTCAGGTGCCCGGGTAGCAAACAAAAAGCTCCGCGGTTTTTAAGAAGCGAACGTATAATGTCGCGATCCCCCTCTGCACGTTAGCCCAAAAATAAGGAGAATTGTCATGTCAACCACTCCGTCAGCGAGCCAGCAGCCGCCGGCCGCTCCGGCACCACCGCCTTCTTCGGGCAGCGGTCTCAAGATTTTTCTCTGGATTCTCGGCGTCTTTGCCGGCCTCGCGATCCTTGTCGTAATAGGTATCGTCGGTCTGGGATTTTTCTTTGTCCACAAAGCCAAACAAGCCGGCTTTGATTCGGATTTGATGAAAAAGAATCCGGCGTTGGCCGTAGCCAAAATGGCGGTCACCGGCAATCCGGATACCGAATTGATTTCCAGCAACGATGATGCAGGAACCATCGTCGTCAAGGATAAGAAGACCGGAAAAGTCATTACCATGAAGTTCGATCCGGAAAAAAAGACCATGGTGGTGACGGACGAGAATGGCAAGACCGGAAGCTTGCGGCTCGACACCGACAAGGGATCCCTGGTCGTGACCGATGCCCAGGGCAAGACGTCCACGATCACCGCCAACGGGCAAAGCGGCAGCGTGCAGGTCAACGGCGCCGATGGCAGCACTGTTAAGCTCGGCGCCAACGCAGACAAAGCTCCCGGCTGGGTGCCGGTATATCCAGGATCAAGTCCGCAGAGCACTTTCTCTTCCTCCAGCGCCAAGGAGCAAAGCGGCACCTACACATTCATTGCCGCCGACACGCCGGATAAGATCCTGAGCTACTACGAACGCGCACTGAAGGCAAGCGGCATGAGGACGTCGAACACGCTCAGCACTACCAACGGTAAAGTCACCGGCTTTGTAAGCGGCTCCGCCGATGGTGATAAGCGCTCAGTGATGGTTACGGTCAGCGGTGAAACCGACGGCAGCCACGTTGGCGTCGTGTTTTCCAGCAAAGATTAAGAAGAAGCGCCGGGATCGCCATCATCGCAGCTAAGAGAGCGCGAATGTCGACGATGACGCGCGATGCCGGCGATCTTCCTATCTTCCCTTGCGAGCGGGCGCTCTCGCTGCTCCGGCCTCCACCTTGGCGAGCAAGTCTTTAGCCATCGGTTGATAGGGTCCTTCGATCTTGACCAGTTCGGTCAACGTGACCTTGGCATCTGCGAGCTTGCCGGTCTTCGCGTAGGCGAATCCAAGGCGGTAAAGCGCCAGGCTGTAGGCATCCGACTGACCCTTCAATTCTTCAGTTGCGCTCTTGAGCTCGGCAATAGCAGGAAGGTTCTTATCCTGCTTGAGGAGGGCGTTCCCCAAAGCGGAGTGGGCCATGCCCGTGTACAACTGAAGCTGACCGGCATCGCCCCCGGTTTGTGTTTTACTGAGATCGAGGGCCTTGCGAGCGTAAGATTCAGCGCGCGCCCCCGCGCCCGCATCGGAACTCTCACCAAAGGCTTCAGAAAGCACCACCAGAGTGCTCATGCTTTTGGGATTGGCGGCCAGGGCCTTTTCGCCGAAGCTCACCAACCTGGCTGAGTCCTTCAATTCTCCCAACGTAGATACCGCCAGCTGCATGACCTGCTCCTGGAACCGTGAGCCGTGAAAGGCGGTGATGTATTGCTCGATGTATCCCATGCGCTTCTTGGCGTTCGGCTCGGCGAGCATGGCATTCAGTCCCGCGACCTCGAGGAACTCATACGAGGAGCGAACCGGGTCTTGAGCTTGCTTCACGCGCAACGCGAAGTCTTCCTGATCCATGCCCTCGGGCTTAGGTTGGGCAGCGATCCCGTTAAAGGCCGCGGCGCCGCGCAAAGCAGAATCCACCACAACGTCGTAAGCCTTAGCCCGCTGGGCGGCGCCGGCAACAAAGACCAGGATATCCATGTTGTTTGGCTGGCCGGCCACCGCCTTTTGTCCATATTCCAGGGCCTTGGCCGTGTCGTCTGTGTCCAGATACTGCTGGGCCAGCTGCCACTGGCCATAGATAACAGCCTGAGGGTTGGCGGCGTATTTCTGTAGGAAGTCCTGCAGCATTGGGATTCGCTTTGCGGCGTCGTTCTCCGCTGCTACAGCCTGGAGATCCTTATCTTCCGGTGATCCTGCGGGAATCAGCAGATGGGCCACTTGGGCGCTGGCGATGATCGATTGCAACAGAAGAATGATAAGCAAGGCGCGTCGCATAACTCACCTCCGAAGAGCTGTCAGCATTCAGCTTTTGGCGGTAGGCATCGTATCGCCGCTCACGGAGGCTGGCAAGCTTGAAAATAGGCGCCCGGAGACCGGCGATCACCTTCGCGCTACCCAGCGCGGCATCAACGCCAAGACCCTTCGGCTTCGCTCCCACGGCACGTGTGGGGCAGGCGGGCCAGGCAGGATTTCTCCTGCAGACTCGCGCTCTCCCGCCTTGCGGGATCGCTCATTCCCGCAAGACGGGTCAAGATCACGAGCGAGAGACAGGTAGACGGTCCCTGAAACGGGATCCCCTTGGCGAGATATCGACAAAAATAGAACGCACCCGACTTCAAAACTTGAAACCTTTAATTGTCAAGAAACGCATAACAAGAGAAATATCTTTCTTTTTAAAACCAGGGACGCCTGCTAACTTCACGCAGGATTTCACGTCTTATGCTATGTGAAAAGAAGGTAAATGGGTCAGAATCCTGAGTCGAAACGTCGAGTTCAAACATCGAAAGCCTGTACGACGATACCCGGTTTTCAGCCCAAGGAGAGGTGCTGAGATGATCGAGTACCTGAAGAAGCTAGAAAGTCAAGCTTGCACGTGGCCCGGGATATCCGCAGAGCCGCATCGCTTTGGCGGAAGGGTGTTTCGCCTGGGCAGGTCCGAGGTCGGACACGTGCACAACGACGGCGCCGTAGAAATCCCTCTAACGCCTTCGTTTCGAGACGAGCTCCTGGCCGAAGGCCTTGCGGAAAAACACCGCACTTGCCCTGATTCAGGCTGGATCACCTTTCATGTTCGCAACGAGAATGACGTTGACCACGCTGCGTGGTTATTGTGGCTCTCCTATCTGCGCTATGCCCTGAAGGCTGTTCCCGATCCGGTAAAACGCTTCGAGCAGGAGAGCGATCGCCTGCGACTCAGCCCGCGCATCCGCGCCATGCTTGAACAATTTGTGCCGGAGCGGGAAAAACAAGCAGCATAAAGCGGTACTTGGCTATTGGTATTTGGCAGTTGGCCCAATATTACAACTCATCTCATCAATGACGTCCGCTTAGCTTAAAAGCTCTCACCACCCTAGTCGACCTGCAAGGAGCAGCTTGAAACAGGAAAGGGGTTCTAAAACGCGGAGGCGCAGAGACGCGGAGGAAGATTGGAGATCTCGGACGCTGGTGACGGCGGCCCTTGCCAGGAGCGCACCTGGCCAGCTTTAGGACGTGCCATATTTCTCCGCGCCTCAGCGGTCTCTGTGTTTAAAGCGGATAGTCCCTAAACGAGTCGAGGCGTACCAGAAAGCGTGCCGTGAACGCTCCCGTCATCACCGCACCTCCATCGACCCCGAATGAGTCAGTGCGCGACGTGCAGCAGACCTCGTGTTGCATAGCCGGCGCCGGACCCGGCGGAGCCATGCTAGCGTTGCTGCTGGCGCGTCGCGGGGTCTCTGTCACGTTGCTGGAGGCGCACAAAGATTTCGATCGCGATTTCCGAGGTGACACGATTCATCCTTCGGTGTTGGAGATCCTGGACGAAATCGGCCTGGCCGCCCTACTGCATGAACTGCCTCACAGCAAGCTTTACGGTCCGGTGATCCAGGCCGCCAATGGCCCATTCCAGCCGTTTGATCTGCGCCGCCTGAAAACGCGCTATCCCTACATCCTCATGGTTCCGCAAGCGCGCTTCCTGGAATTCATCACGGCCGAATGCGCCAGGTATCCGCACTTCCACCTGGTCATGCGCGCGGCCGTGCAACAGCTGGTTGAAGAAGACGGAATGGTGCGTGGTGTGCGGTACATGGGACCGGATGGGCTACATGAAGTGCGCGCGACGTTGACGGTGGGCGCGGACGGACGCTTCTCCCAGGTGCGGCACCTTGCTGGAATCCAGCCCATCAAGACGTCGCCGCCCATGGACGTGCTTTGGTTCAGGCTGCCGCGCTTGCCAAACGATCCGCGAGAGAGCCCAGGCGCGTTTGCCGGTGTCGGTCGTATGCGCATCCTGATTGTGCTCGACCGCGGCGATTATTGGCAGGCCGGGCTGGTCTTTCCCAAGGGAATGTATCAGGAGTTGCGCGAAAAGGGACTGGAAGAGATGCGGCGCTGCATCGTAGAGATCGCGCCGAGCTTCGCTGCCCATGCCGCGTCGCTGGCCGACTGGCGGCAATTCTCATTGCTCTCCGTTGAATCCAGCCGCTGTCCGCAATGGTACAAGCCCGGGTTGCTGCTGATCGGCGACGCGGCGCATGTCATGTCGCCGGTAGGCGGCGTTGGAATCAACTACGCCATTCAAGACGCAGTGGTAGCGGCCAACGTCCTCGCCGGGCCGCTTCTGGCCGGAAGCGTAGCCTTGACCGACCTCAAAGAAGTGCAGCGACAAAGGGAGCGGCCTACCCGCATCATCCAGGCGCTGCAATCATTCGCCCAAAAGAGAGTGGTTGCCACGGCCCTCAAGTCTCAGGAGCTTCGCGTTCCCTGGTTCGTCCGCCTGTTCACGCGCATTCCCGTGGTACGCGACCTGCCCGCACGCGCCGTAGCTTTCGGTGTGCGCCGCGTTCATGTGAAAAATAGCAATTAGCAATCAGCACTCAGCAATCAGCCGGACGAGTCGGGCATATTAGCGTTACACAACAATGCCGCGAGCAAATGGCATCCTCACAGATTGTTTTCACCTGTCCGTTTCTCGGTGGCGGACTTGTTTTGTTTGCGGCGTCGGCTGCGCCCTGTCTTTACCATGTGGTTCCTGTAAGTTTCGGCAGCAAGGCATCGACGTCCGAAACAAAAACACGCTACTGCCGCGATTACACTCTCTAACAAAGTCCCTCAGAGAGTTGCTTTTCCCAACATACGCGGAGATGTCGCCGATCACGGCCAGTTTTAACTGATAATTGACGATCTTCTGCACGAACTCTCCGGCGAAGCCGGAGCGCAACTGAAAGATTGCCGGATCGAGACGGGTAACCGGCACCACGATCACTCGCGCCTTCTGCGTCAACGCCTCTCCTATCAGATCAAGGACGTCGCGGGTTGTTGCCAGGATCGAGCCTGCAGGCCCGACCACCAGCAGGCGGTGACCGTTGCGTTCCACAAGATCTGCAGTCATTGGGTTTTTGTTTAAAATCTCGAGCTTGTGCGAGGATCAGTTGTCAGCCCATCGCCCTCATCGTGATTTTCCCAAATCATCGTGACCGTAGCGATCCCTCGCTTGCGCTCGGGATTTCAAAGGAAAGCTCCTTCACGCCGGCTTTTCATGCGCCTGCTGCTGTGAATCTTCGTCGCTGGGCAGAAGATCGAGAGCAGCCTGCTCGCCAGAAACATCGCCGATCTGGTGAAACATCTCGGCGGCTGTGCGGACGAATTCCTGGCCGGTCGCCAGGTCCACCTTGCCCAGTCCGAGCAGGGTAAGGGCCTGACCGCGTTTGTCTCCCGTTTCTTTGAACAGACGCAGCGCGTGCTCAAACTCCAGGCGGGCTGCCGGCCAGTTGCGCGCATCGAAATGGACACGCCCCAGGTTGCCATGCGTGACGGCCTCTAGAGCCACGTTATTCGATTTCTGGGCCAGCGCCAACGCGCGAGAGTGTAACTCCACCGCGCGAGCGGTCTCGCCCGCTGAGTGATGCAAAGAAGCGATGCGGCTCAGCACCAGGGCCTGGCGCTCCATCTGGTTTTGCTGCTGCCAGAGTTGCAGCGCGCGCCCGTAGCTGTCAACGGCGGCTTTGGGGTTCCCTGAACCAGATTCAGCAGCGGCCAGATTCTCTAAAGCCTGGGCTTCCCACGCCGGTGCCTTGGCGGAACGAAAGAAGGAAGCGGAGAGAATGAACTGCTTGCGTGCCTCTTCGTAGGCCCTTAGCGTCAGGTGGACGCCGCCCATATTGTTGAGGGCCATAGCCTGACCGAAGGGCTGCCCGGCGGCGCCATAGATGCCTAGAGCCAGCGTGAACTGCTCCAAAGCCTGGGGATATTGCTTATAGTCCAGGTACGTCCCGCCCAGGTTGATCAGAACCGTGGCCTTTTTCTCGGCGTCGTCCAAGGCGGTGAAGTACTCGAGCGCTTTTTGGAAATGCTCCACAGCTTTCGCGGATTCGCGACGGTCTTTGTAATAGTCACCCAGGTTGTTGAGGGCAATTCCGGCTTTCCAGGGATCACCGGCGGCTTCGGCTTGGCGAAGCTGCTCCGTGATCTGCTCCAAGCTCGGCTTTGGTTCTGGCAAAGTCGGTTCCTTCAAGGGGGAATCCGGCGTCGCCTCAGGACGCCGCATTGCGAGGGATTTGTGTCAAGAATCATGTACCGGGACGGTGTTCTGACGCAAGTCCAAACTGTGCAGCGGAATCATCCTTATCCACTACCGCGTATCAAGCGTCTAACGATCGCCGGCGTGCCGGGATCGCGGGGTTTAGGCGGATGGAGTTTGTTATAATGATGATTCCGTTGCCAGTTTGGGGCTGATCATTGCAATTCAGCAGCGGGCCGATGGCAATTAGCCAGAAGGACAGCGTGGGGAAACGACCACCCGTTCGGCCAATTGCTATTTTGCGAAGTTGCTTCAGTGCGGAAGTGGTGGAACTGGCAGACACACCATCTTGAGGGGGTGGCGCCGAAAGGCGTGGGGGTTCAAATCCCCCCTTCCGCACCATAAAGTTCTGAAAGGATTTTTGAGGGAATGTGGTTAATAGCTCTTATTACGGTAGTTCATGTGTTCGTATGCGCAGTGCTGATTGTGGTGGTGCTGCTCCAGCATGGCAAGAGTGCTGATATCGCCGCGACTTTCGGCGGCATGGGCAGCCAGACGGCCTTCGGTCCACGCGGTACAGCCACAGCGCTTTCCCGGCTGACTACCTGGTGCGCCATCATCTTCATGTTGACCTCCATTTCGCTGACTTTCTTCGCCAGCAGAAATCGCCCGACGTCAATCATGGAAAATGTCAAGACCCCACAGAGCGCGCCGGCGAAAAAGTAGGTGCCTTCTTCTAGAATCCCGAACGAATGTGAGGGATCTCTATGATCAAATTTTGCCTTTGGTGAATCATCAAACGCTGCTCCGTGAACCGTTAGCCCGATGGGGAGTCCGTCGGGTACACTCCGGGTTTTTAAGAAGAACGTAGAGATCCCTCACATGCGTTCGGGATTTCAGAGAAAACCATGCTCCACAGAATCCTTCCCGTAGGTCCGCTGCAATGCAACTGCTCCATCCTGGGCGACGAGCAGACGCATGAAGCCATGGTCATCGATCCCGGCGACCAAATCGACGACATCCTCGAGATTCTCCGCGAAGCGAAACTCACCCTGAAGCAGATTGTGATCACCCACGCCCATATCGATCATGTGGGCGGGGCCATGAAGCTGAAGGCCGCCACCGGGGCTCCGATCCTGCTGAACCAGAACGACTACGCTCTATTGAAGCTGCTGGACATGCAGGCCGCCTGGGTGGGCATGAGGCCGCCGGGCGAAGTGAAAGTTGATGCGCCTGCAGACGATGGCCAGGTGCTGCGGGTAGGAAACATGACCGCCAACGTGATCCACACACCGGGCCACACAGAAGGCAGCGTGTGCCTCTACTTCCCCCAAGAGAAGAAGCTAATCGCCGGGGATACGCTGTTTGCGGGCAGCATCGGCCGCACCGATCTGCCGGGGGGCTCGTTCGACACGATCATGCGCTCGCTGCACAACCGCGTGCTGGCGTTGCCCGACGATACGCTGGTGACTCCGGGCCATGGCCCGCAGACCACCATCGGCGATGAGCGCGAGACTAATCCATTTCTGCAAAAGTGATCGCACATGTGTGGAGCACAACCGCCTTCGACTGCGATGTTTACCGCACGAAGATCGTCACACAAATAAGTCGCGTCACTTCTTGATCTCAGTTGTAAGCGGCGAGTAGGATGTCCAGCCCTGCAGATCAGTGTGTTTCCCGGCAGCCAGGCAGGTTGAGCCGCGACCGTCGTCCGCAGCGCGCACGTTGTGGGTAGCGTCGGTACAATAGGCCTTCACACCCGTCCCCGACGCCACCGGCTCGGCGATCACCTGAAAGCTTCCCGCCGGCTTCCCTTCACAACCTGCCAGGGTAAATTTGTATCCGTTGTAGGGACCGTTCGCAATTTGCCCGTCAAGGCCCATGGCGCCGGCAGTCTGCAGGATTTCAGAGAGAGAACAGGTGAAACCGGTCTCCGGATGCTCCGACGCGTACGAGCTCTCGGCATATCCCATCATCATCACAACCATCTGGGGTTCCAGGGCATGAAGCTGTTCCATGTCATGAACATGTACATCGACTGGCGCCAGGCTGGCAACCACCGTTTGGTGGACTTGCTCGCTGGCGCCCTGAGGCTCTTGACCGAACATTTTCTTCAGGAATTCGGGATCGCCGATCGCGAACTTAACGTTGACGCTGATCTCGTTCAAACGCCAAATGTTGTCTTGCTGTTTCAATTCGATCTGTACTTGCGGCGACAACGATCCCAGCTCGTCTTTTAGCTCTTCACCGTCACGAAAGGCGTGATAGGAAACCTGCATGGTTTCTTCGGTCCCGTTCAGATCGTCGCTTTCGACCACTATTTCCACCTTGGTGTGCGCTTTCTTGTCAGTGGCGGAGAACAGCACTGGACCCGTGTCAAAAGACTGAAAATCCGAACCTGCCTCGCCCTTGAGAGCGGTCATCATGCCCAGCTGCGCGGAAAGGAAGTTCGTGCTCCTCTGTTTGCCCAGCGCCTGCTGAGCTTCCACGGTCAGGTGTTTGAGCAACCCTTTCTCGCCTCCGGTGACCATTTCGATGAGCGCCTGGCGCGCGGTTTGTACGGGAGGCGCCGACGGCTGTTGCTGCGCCCAGATGGCTGGGAAGGCGAGTACGGTAAATGTCAAAACGGATACTTTGTTTTTGTCCATGCGAACCTCTATCCGGATTTTCAAAGTCGTGAGTGCTTAATCCTTGTGTCAGGCTTCACAAGTTGTTACCTCACCCGTGCAGATGAAACACACTCTAACATGACTTCGGCAGCAGGTCCCAGCTCGGCTTGTCCCTTCGACAAGCTCAGGGTCACGCTCGCTTACCGCCTCCAATAGAGAATCCCTCGCTGCGCTCGGGATTTCGCCATCTGCAGATGGCAGGCTTTCTTAGCAAAATCCTGGTAGTGGTACAGATGGACGCGGTGGAATCATGCGCCAGTACTTTCAATCCGCCAGATAGCTGATCTCAGTTTGCCTGATCCGCAAGCAGGCAAACAGCAGGATGACTGAGCATAGGCCAAGCAAGCCAGGTACGGCGATCCATCCCGGAACCGGTTCGGCGACCACCGTGAACAGAACCAGGACGCCTTCGGGCGGAATCGAAACCGGACACAGCTGCTTCAGGTAGAACATGATGCTGAGTTTTTGCAGCAAGGCCGGCAGCACGGCGTGGAAGGTTTCCCACAGTAGCACGACGATCCCCGGCAGAATGGGGTTCTTGAACACCAGGCTGAGAGCAAGGAACAGCGAGCCGTAGCCGATGCAGGCCAGCGCCGTCACACCCAGGTAGCTGAGCAGGTGTCCCAGGCCCGGCCCGTCAAAGACGAAGGCGCGTCCGGCCGCTCCAAAGTGGGCGTACATGAAAGTGAATGACAGCAGCACGCCGAGCCCGAAGAGGACCGTGGAAGCGGTAACGCCCGCCAGGAACTTGCCTATCACCACCAGTTCGCGCCGCATCGGCGCCAGAAAGTAGTAGTGGAGGGTCTTTTCCACGACTTCCCCGCGAAACAGCCAGGAGAAGAGGCCCATGCAACCGAAGAAAATTCCCAGGTGCAGGTAGTAGATCTGGAAAATTAGCGCTAGAACTTGCGTGTCGTCCGGGATCATGGAGACATAAGCCCGCTCTAACAACGCACGCAGGCCGACGGTCGCCGCGGGACCGAACGCCAACAGATAAATCCAGATGCTGCGCCGCATCCAGAAATTTTTTCTCATCTCGATGCGTAACACCGAGATCAGCTGCGAGGTCCAGAGCTGCCAGGGAGCATCGGCCAATCGCCGGCGCAAGCGTGCGAACCAACTCATACTGTGCCCCCTCCCCCGCCGACCAGGTACTGGTAGAGGGAGTTGACATCGTCGTCCGCAGGCGTCACGCCTTCCAACGCAAAATCTTCTTCGACCACGATACGGTTCAACAGCTTGTAAAACTGTGCGGCATCGCGAGTCCTCACCAGAACTCCCTTCCCATCTTTGTTCATTTTGGCTTCAACCACGTGGTCCTGTGAGAACAACCGCGACGCCAGGCCGCTGGGATTGCCGCAGCGGACAAGGATTTGCATGGGATATTCTTTAACCTCACTGCGCACGCCCTGAATCTGTCCTTCGGCCACGACGTAACCAAAGCTCATCAGCACTACCTGGTCGGAGATCTTATCCACCTCGTGAAGCACGTGGCTGGAGACGATCACGTGCAGTCCTTCCTTTCCCAGAGCTTCGA
>Ga0126378_10002992_pt1 | contig 12673 bp, 16 predicted proteins | sample PanSoiMetPlot_23_FD_92587 | JGI IMG/M metagenome (GOLD analysis project Ga0126378, IMG submission 92587) | Tropical forest soil microbial communities from Panama - MetaG Plot_23 | ecosystem: Environmental > Terrestrial > Soil > Tropical forest > Bulk soil | place: Panama | collected 2016-02-17
GCCGGGCTCACGCAAGCCGATCTTGCCCGCGCAGCTGGATGTCACCCTCGGTCGGTTCGATATTGGGAGAACAAGGGCAGCAACCCGCCGACCAATGTCGCCTCTACGCTCGACAGCATCGAATAGGCGCTTAATCGACATGGCGTAATTCCGTTTTCGACACCGACACCAGGAGTCCGATGCTCTAATTGAATTAAATCCGATTGCAATTTGCCGCTGAGGGGCAAATCCTGGGTGTTATTTTTTGTTTAAGCCGTCGTGACGCGAAACGATACAATTACCTCTTAAGCTACTTAAAAGGTATTTGGGAAGTGGGCGACCCGTAGAATTTCTTCTCGGATGGCCATATACTCGCGCCCTAACCTAGGCAGCCCGTAAAGGCTAGAACGCGGCGCTAAGGGGTGAAAGATGGCACGCCGTCCGCAGAAGCCAGACGAACCTTCGTTGCTCGATCAGTTGAGCGGCCCGTTGCGCGACTTCGTGCAGGACTTCAAGACGCACGGCAAATCCGTGCTCGAAAAGGTCCGGGAAAGATCGCCAGAGAAATATTTGGAGTTGAGCACGAAGCTTGCCGGGTTGGTTGCGCTGGTGAAACCGAAGCCGAATGAAATTAACGAAGCGAGTACCATGGAGGAAGTCGGTAGGAGCTTATTGCAGAGCGTGGGTTGTGCTGACGAAATGACCGACGAGATGATCGCCCAAGCAATCGAGGCGAACGACGAATTTGTCGACCGCTTGGAAGAAATCGCGAGTTCGGCTGTGCGTCATGTGCCGAAGCGCGAGAGCACTCAAGACGAGCGAAAAGCGGTTATCAGGCACCTTGAACGAACGACGGGACTGCCGACATGAGCGCGCCTGTCTGAAAGAATTGCCGATGGTTTTGGGAGATCGACGCGGGCGACGAAAACCCGACTTATCATCGAATGCCAAAATCCTCGGCTGCTCGTCCAATCCCCCGTCTTAGGACTGATTTCCAACTCTCGGCCAGCCGCTGAAATCAGAGACAATGGTGACCGCTGTGGACCGGAAGGCCAATGGTTTGAGCCAATTCAGAGTTAGATTTTCTTCTGCTCGCGGGCCGCTACAAATATTTTCCATCGTGCATAGCGCGCAAGAAATGACTCACGCGTCTCGCCTTCTTTCAAGGCGTGCATTCCCGGATGATCCGGCTTCCATCCATTGCAATGCCCGATTTCGTGGCCCTTTACCGTCTCATAGGTATAGCCAAGCGCCTCAAGCTCATCCGCAGGCCCGATATAAACAAGGCAATAGGTTGACGTCGCGATCTTGGTGCACGCGATACGCTGGCCATGGATATTCGGCGGACAGAGTAATTTCATTTCTTCCGCGTCGACGTGGCGAATATCAAGCTTGCCCTTGTAGGCGCGATCATATTGTGGCGGCGGGAATATGCGCAATTGTCCCTGATCGAATGGCGTGAAGTCAGCGCCGTGGGCATAAGCGGATATGGTACTGAATAAACAGATTGAGATCATCCAAGTATGCATATTCATTTACTCCTATAATACGGATTGTATGATAGCACACGAATAGCAATAGCTTTAACGACAATACTGCATAGGCTCATGCAAAAAGGAATGCCAAAACAGTATCGGCGGCAGCGAGTGGAGAACGTGCCGCGGATCAATATCAATCAACTTCGAGTGCCGCGAGACTGGCAGGTGCATTCAATGATGTGGCCGAGCTTTCAATGGCCTTTTATCATTGCCCTAAAGATCAGTTGGAATGAAATCGTCGTCACATACAAAGGCAATCCATATCCAACACGCTTTGCGCTCAAACGCGTAAAGACCGGTATGAATAAGTATTTCAGACACCATTTCATCTGCCGTGAGTGCCGACGTCCTGTTGGAGCGCTGTTTCATTATCGCGAGCGCTTAGCGTGTCGGCATTGCCACGACTTGGTGTATGCTTGCTCGATGAAATGAATGCCTTGCCTTGCGGGTGATGGAAGTGGCACTTCACGCGTTTGTCTGCACCAGAAAAGTTAGCAAGCGAAACGTAACAACAGCGAGCTCGAGCTCGAGCACGAGCAACATGACGGATGTTCTGTCTGTTCACTTACATTGAAATCATTGAGAAAAATAGAACAATTTCATTCGTACCCACATTGCTTCCCACTTTTTCCGGATGGCAGGATGGCACCGAGTACCCACGGGAGGGGACCGGTAGGGCGGAGGGGCGCCGGCGTCGGAGTCTCGGCCTGTCCTCATTACATTCCCAAATTAGGAGGCTCAATTCCCAATATGGGAACCCGAATTGGCCAATTGGAAATTTATGAAATTGAAGTTGGAGGCCCTTAGCTTTTCTTGCGCCTATTGCTTGCTTGTTCTTTTGCTGTGGTCCATCGGCAATTGCCAGGTTCGTAATGACCGTCGTTATCAATGCGGTCGATGCTATGTTGTAGTGAGGGCTTACGGCCCATATCGGTAAGAAAGTTCTCATAGCTATTACGCCAACGCTCACAGACTTTTATGCCGCGGGCGCCGTATCTTTTCCAACCAGTGTCGCTTGGCCGGGTGCATCGGCCGATCATACCTTTCCAACGTATCCATTCCGGTGTCCTTCGACCTTTGCTGGTATCCCCATGTTTGGTTCGGAAATGACGCCTCTGGCAGCCACAATGTTTGGTCTGTCCGCGACGAAGGTTGTGGCCGGTGGTGTTGATGGCTCCTCCGCAATCGCACCGACAATGCCAGACTACTTCCCCCCGTTGAGTGTTACCGGCGCGCGCGAGCGCAAGTAAACGGCCGAAGCGTTGGCCAGTGATGTTCTTAAAAGGGTGTGCCATTTCACTTACTTTCACTGTTTGTGCGTTCTTTCAACATGCCCCCTGGGGGATGTCCTTCACCTCGCCGCACTTCTCCCGGGTTCTTCTGGCGAAGGGCGTGCCAGGGTGACCAATTCATAATCCGGCCGGTTGGTGACGTGGTAAATCCAGACCTTTGTCCCGTCGCTCGGGGTACCTTCATTTTCCATTGGTTTTGCTCCGCCGTTTGTTCCAGTACCGCTCTATGGGGATCACGTTCGGTGACCGGAACCAGCGCCACCCGTCGACGTACGGCCCATAGGCCGGGTACAGATGGCGGTCCTCTTCGCAGGGGACGAGGTCCTCCAAGGTCCAGTCTGTACCGTCCTCTTTCATCTTGGAATGCTCCTATCGGGCGCCCGTACCATGGGGTGTGTGGGGCATCGCCAACTTTGTGAGTTGGGGTACGCACCCTCCTGCTATCTTGTTCATTTTTCTCCCCTTATATACCCCCCACATACCCCCTACTCACATTTTTGGCGATGGTGGAACTCTTGCCGACGGGCAGCGCATTCTGGGCAACGCCAGCCCGTGTTGAACGGGGCGTCTGGGCTGTAATTTGTCCAATGTTGCCTTCTCGCCTCCTTTGCGGTCGCGCCCCTCTCGCAGTCATCGCAACGTCGAATTAATGGCTCGCTCATATCGTGAAGCTTTCCACCTTGTGTTTCGCCATGGCCAGCAGCGTGGCGCGGTCGAAGTCGAAGTCGATGGTGTACCGCCAGACCGTCTTATCCTCGAAACCTAGCTCCTCCTCGCAGGTGAGCAGGCCCAGCATGTGCAAGGCCTCCATGGCTCGTTTTACCGTGCGCCACGGCTTATTGATGCGCTTGCGGACGTCTGCCGGCCGCGTGTTTGGGTTCAATGCGACGTCAACGAGGATACTCAACCGCAACGGCGGCATGCTGTCGCGCGCGCAGCGGAGCGCGAGCTCGAGCGCGCGCTCGGGGGTCATGCCGACGGCGATACCCCCGCGCACCAACTGGGTGAGCTGCTTGGCAAAGCGGGTGGGCATTTCCGGTGCGTGTGAGTTGATCACCTCACCCTGGTAGTCCTGTTCGACGGCGGTGCGCGCCAGCGTCACGATGTCCGCCGCGTTCAGGATGGCATCGAAGGCAGGGTCGTCTTCGTTCAACGTCGGTACGTCGGTGCGGGCGTGGTAGACGATACCGCCGACCGCCGCCGCCAGCTCTTCCCTCATTTTCGCTTCTTGGCCGGTGTTGCGGATTGCCCGGCGCCCCGATCCCTTGCGCCCATTGTCGGAGTCGATGCGGATCAGAACGAAGCGGTCGCCCATTGCGGCGACGACGGCGTGCGCGGTGTCCCACGCGGTGGTGACGGCGCCGACGATGACGATCCGCCCGACCCACGTCAGGGTTTGACCGCCATCGCTACCAACGTTTCGTTCCCATCGGCCGTCATAGACCTCGCGCAGCGCGGCGAGCACGCCCCCGCGCACGTTGCGATCAGCAGATAGGACCGAAGTCACGTCCTTGATCACCAGAATGCCCCGATCGCCGATCTTGCGCAGTAGCCCGCCGGTTGCGTTTTTACCCTTCTGCGTCGAGGCAGAGAGCAGAGCACCCTCGCTCTGAATTGTACTGGTGATGTAGGCGTCGCATCCGACGAGAGATTGAACGGTCTCGGTCTTCGCGGCGCCGGGACCAGAAACGATCAGCAGCCAGAGCGGGTCGCCCTCAAGTTTCTCGGCGGCCGCCGCCGCGATCGTGGCATCGATGGCATCGATATCGTATTCGTCGCCAAGCCACTTGCGGAAGATAGCGTGCACGTCAGTGAGCGCGCGCGGCTCTGGTGGCGGTTTCGGTTTGTCGGATTGATCGTCGTTGTCCTGTTCCGGTGCCCGTCGCGGTTGCTCGCGCCCCTTCTTGGCACCGCTCTCGATCGTGGCGAGCACCGACCTCTCGCCGTCGTCGGCCACGAGACCACATTTCTCGGCCGCAGCGAATAGCTGCTCGCGCACCTCAGTTTCATCGAGGCCACCGCCGGCGACGAGCTGGAATAGACTGAAGGCGGCACGGTTGAGCGCTTCGTTGCGGGCACCTTTTGGTGCAGACGCAAGTGCTGAAATTTCATCTTTCAGTGCGAAATGATAATAAGGATTATTATATCCATCTGGTTTATTATTCTTATATTCATTCGGTTTAGTTCTATCATTCGCTTTGCCCTTCTTGGGGCGTCCTTGCGGATCAACTTTGGTCCATCCTGCGCCTTCCATAATTGCGCTCGCCTCGTTGACGAAGCGGCGAGCCAATGCCTCGTCAACCAGCGGCAGATGTTCATGCGCCACTGAGAGTAGGTCAGTACTGTCTTCCCACCTATAGGGTTGGTGCGTGTCTTCGTGAATGCCTTCGGCAACGAATTGTTGCCCATCGGCCAGCACTTCGATCTTGTGAATCACGTTGTCGGGGGATTTGAACGACGCGCTGATCTTGTTGAACGGCGTTGTGCATCGACACGGGATCAGTCGCTTCGGGGGCAAGCCGGTGCGTTTCAGGATTGTACCGCGCAGCATATGGACCAGTACTTGCTGCACCCGATCCGCCATATCAGCATCGTGAACATCGATGTCGAAACCGGGCGTGTATTTGGTGCGAACGCCGGTGCTGAGTTCGCCCGGGCGATCGTTGGCCCACGCGCTCACCGTGTCGAGGTCGAGCTCGGCCTTGCGCCAGTCCTCGAGCGCCGGCCGCTTGCGACCGGAGATAATCGGGATCGGCTCGTAGCCGAGCTTTACGTAACGGACGCGGCGCGCGGTGACGGCGATCCGCAACCGCTCGTGCGGTAGCGGCGGCACGATCAAGAACGGGTCGGAGTTGGGTAGAGGCATTGCGAAATCTTTCTAAGATGAAAGGCCGCCGGGGTTGAATCCGGCGGCCCAGAGAACCGCTTCACATCGGCGGTATCTCGTCATTCATCTCATCGTTCTTGGCCGCTGGCTTGGGAACGATGGGATCGAGGCGAATGCCGTCGACCGGCTTGCCCTGAAAACTGGTGCGGACGGCCTTTATCCTGACCTTGTGTCCGGCCCAGTTATCGGAGTCGCCGAAGGCATCTTCGAGCGTTTCCCAATTGGTGCGATTGAGCACCATGGGCTTACCGTTCTCGAAGAACAACGCGAACTTGTCCTTCGCGTCCTTGCCTTGTCCGATGGTCACCTGCTCGATGTGTGAAATCGTCGCGATGACGGGACGATCCTTCACATCACTCGACTTCAGATACGTACTCGGAAACGCATCTACAGATTTCATGATATTTGCGCCTCCTTGGCGCTGATCTGGGATTGATGTTCGAGTTCAGTGTGAGTTCAGTGTGAGTTGGTGTCTGTGTCGGGTGCCTCCTCTTGATCGAGTGATGACGGCCGCATCACGGTGATGATCGCCGGTGCGCCGAATTTGTTGATGACGGTTTCAATCCATGCGGCGGTGGTCTTGCTCAACCAGCCACGATGATTGCCGCAGTCGGCACAACGGAGCGCGCCGGCGTGTGGGCCTTTGCCTTCACCGATGATGGCGAGGTTTCGGCAACATGGTTTTTGCTGATCGATTGGGCGAGCAAGTTTTACTTTCAGGCCAATGATGGTCATGGTTTTTTCTCTTCATCGATTTGGAGGCAGCGCATGCCGTACAGGCGCAGCAAGTCTTTCAATACACGCCTCAACATGCGGACCGGATCCTCGATGTTAGGTTCCGGGCGCAGGCGGACGACGTAGATCGGTCGCGGTGTCGAGCGCGTGATCGACATTTCAGCGCTTCCCCACGTTGTCGATCAGCAGCCGGCTTCGAAGCACCGCCTCGACGATCTGTTGGTCGGCGGCGCCGCGCGCGCGGTAGTGCTTGACGAGCTCGTCGAATTTCTTGCGCGAGGCGCGCTTGGCGCGGATCAGCGCGTCGCCGTTGATGTCGATGGTCTCGGTCTTGGTCATGATCGCTTCCACGAAAAAAGCGCCGGCATTTGCGCCGGCGCCGTTGACGTCACTCAGCCGCAACCGCAGCGTCGAGAACGCGATCGACGCCAATCTGCTTCACCGCCTCGACCAGCTCGAGCTGGCCGAACCGCGCCCAGTCCATCGGCGGCCTGGACCTGACCTCCGCCGGCTCGATCAGCGGCCGCGTCCCGTTCAGAACCTGCTCGCGCTCGCTGACGGAGAGCGACAAGGCAGCGTGGACGTAAGCCAGGTTCGAGCCGGTGAGATCGGCCACGGTCTTGGTGGTCAGCCCTTGCAGGATGACGCGCCCGTCTATAATTTCCGCCGCGAGCACAGCACGCTCGACGGCCGTCATACGCCGACGGAGTTGGGAAAGACCGGCGCCACTGATCGTGCGCCGGGTATCATGAAAGTAAGCCATCAGCTTACATTCCTTCTTCGGCCCTACCGGCCCCCGCCGTCACAGCGGTTGGGGGCCTTCTGTTATCCGCGACAGGGCCGACGGCCGCGGCAGTTTCGCCCGGGATGGGCGAATTTCACTTCGAGCGGCGCGGGCGCGCCGGCCTTCTGTTGGAGATCCCAATAACGAGGTCGTGGAGGTCGAGACCTTTGGCCGCCAGGAGGTTCGCGATGCCTGTCAGGCTAGCGAGCGCGCTGGCGCGGTCCGTCTCGCTGTCCGACTTGACGTGAGAGAGCGCGGAACGGAGTGCCTTGGTGAGCTTGTTGGTCAATTCGGACTGCTTGGGCGGCGCCGGCGGCACGGTCGAGGAGGAGCTCGAGCTCGAGCTCGGCTTCGCGATCAGCCGCCGCGCCGCGCGCAGCGTCAGATCCGGCACCCGCGCGATCTCGGCCTCGATCTCCTCGCGGTGCCGCGCTAGTTGCATGTAAAGCTCGGCAGTACGCAGGCTGAGGAAGCAATTGGCCTTCAGCCAGGGCTGCCAGGGCTGCCAACTGTTGCGCGAAACTTGGTCCTGTGCCTCAAGGAGCACGGCGCCGGCGTCGAGTGATTTCCGTAACGCGTTACGGGCGGCGGTGTTGGCGGCCTCAATGGCGTCACGAATTTTGCGGGCGAGTTCGGGGAGGTCAGCACCGGCTTGATCGGGCGAGTTCTTGGTGATAGTCGAATGGGCCACGTTCATGATCTCCTTGGCGGGGGGTCGGAACAGAAAAGCCCGGGACCGCTTTCGCGAGCCCGGGCTCTTCTTTTTATGCTGTCTTGATTTTTGCGGCGGGCAGCTGGTCGACGATCCGGTCGATCATGTCGAAGTCGACGATGGTCGATTTGCCATCCTTGCGGAAAAGGCCGGGATATTTTCCAGCCCATTCATACAAGGTGGAGCGGGATCTGCCGCTGTAGTGAACCGCTGCTGGAATTCTTCCGGCGCGGGGCCGAAAGCCTGTGGACGTTATGGACATTGGCACCTCGTCGTGGATGAATCACGAACGGGTGCGAACGTAGAAGGATTGGTTTTATCTACCAGGTCAAGTAAGTGTACTTACTTGCCCAAAAATCTAACCTTTAAGCTTTTTGACCCTAACTGCGCTCAAGGTAAATCCAAGTTCTTCCAACACTTCGGAAATGATCGAACTACCAATTTCCTTTGAGAGATTAAAATCTCGGCATATTTCGTCCCGCGCGGCAACAATGGTTCGATTACGCTCACGTTGTTCTTTCGCGGTGCGGCCATGTGTACCTTTTGCTAGCTGCAATCGTTCCTGCGCTGATTTCAACAGCATATTCGCTATTACCAAGTCCGGCGGCTTTCTGCGTCCATTCGCGTCGATTTCTCCCTCTAAAAGGTAAGTGCTCACATGGTCCAGCACCGCAAGCGCCGCGTCGCGTTCCAGCTTGGGGTTGGTGGTGTCGCCGCTCCAAGATACCAGCGATAGCTTGAGCCGTAGCAGCCGTGCTCTTGCCACTGCGGCAGCATTCTTTTCGTTACGCTCGGCCTTATTCACCGCCGGCCCTCCGCAGCGGCACCACGTCGGCCGCGGCCGCGGGCCGGTCGCAGTGGGTTGCCCATGCTTCCATCAATCGCCGGCGCTTCTCGAACAGATCACCGCGTCGATATGCGCGCTCGACGGCGTTTGGGATCGCGTGTGCTAGAGCTTGTTCACAGACCTCATGGGCGAATGCCGTTGCCTCGCCCGCCCATGTGCGGAAGCTCGACCGGAAGCCGTGCGTCGTGATCTGGCCGCCGAAGCCGAGGCGTTTGATCAGATGCTCGAACGCGCTCTCGCCGAGGCCGCCGTCGCGGCCGGGAAATACGAAGTCGTTGCGCCGAGTTGCGGCCATGGTGCGCACGATCTCGACCGCGCGCGGCGCCAGCGGCACCCGAAATTCTTGGCGTGATTTCATGCGCCGGGCAGGTACAACCCAGACCGCCTCGTCGAGGTTGATCTCGTTCCAGGTGGCGCCGCGGACCATGCCGGCGCGCGCGCCGGTCAAGATCAGAAATTCGAATGCCGCCGCCGGCGCGCCGCCATGCTCACGCAGCTGCTGGATGAAGCTCGGCACCTCGACATATGCCATCGCCGCATGGTGCTCGGTATGTTTTGGCGCGGCGAACACGTGCTCTAGGTGGCCAGCCCATCGCGCCGGGTTCGGCGTATCGGCCGGCCGAAAACCGGAAACGCCCGCCCAATCAAGGATGGCCTCGATCCTTCCGCGCAGGCGGTTCGCGGTCTCCGGTGCCGTTTCCCATACCTTCTGTAGTGCCTGCGTCACCAACGCGGTGTCGATCGTACCTACCGGCAGCTTGCCGAGCGTCGGCATGATGTGTTTGGCGAGGCTCGCTGGCCATTCCTTGGCGTGTTGTTCGTTGGACCATTCAGCACGATGGGCGGTGATGTAACGGTGGGCACACTCCTCGAAGCTGACGGCTTTGGCGGTCGCGGCGGCCTTGGCTGCGCGCGCGGCGTTGCGCTGTTCTATTGGATCGGTACCGTCGAGAAGCATCTGTCGACACTTGCGGGCGCGCTCGCGTGCTTCCACCAGGGAGAGCGTGTTCAGCGAGCCCAACCCCATCTCGCGGGTGCGACCGCTGAGCGTGTACCGGAAGATCCAAGATCGGTTGCGGCGCTGTTCGTCGGCCGCGGCCGAGACTTGCAACCACAAGCCCTCACCGTCGCAAAACAGGCCGGGCTTGGTGCGCCGCAGATCGGCGCCGGTCAGTCGATTGATTCCGCGTGCCATGATTTTCGTCCCACATTGATACCCACGTTTGGAGGCTGGATAATGGTGGACAAATGGCGAACGTGTCAAGACGCTCAGGCGAAGAAATGCCCATTTTTATTGGATTACTGTAGACGGTGGCGGACGATCGGGGATGGAACTACCCGATAGTTATTTCCGCCTTGATGTTCGCCGCCTTGATGATCGGCCACCACTTCTCGACCTCGGCCTTGTGGTAGGCGGCGAGCGCCTCCGGCGTCTGTTGGTCGCGCGAGGGCACTTCCTGGCCCTGATCGACAAATCGCTGCCGCACCGTTGAATCGGCCAACGCCTTCACGACTGCTCTATTGAGGTTGGCGACGATGTCCTTTGGCGTCCCCTTGGGGACCCAAAGCCCATGCCAAAACGAAATATAAATGCCCGGCACTCCCATCTCGTCGACGGTCGGAACGTCGGGCGCCCCAAACCAGCGGGATTTGGCCATGATCGCCAGCGCCTTGATCTGGCCGCCACGCACATACGGGAGCGAGTTCGACGACATGTCGCACATGATGTCGACCTGTCCGGCCACCAAGTCCTGGACCGCGGGGGAGCCGCCGCGATAGGGCACGAATTGAAAGTGGGTTCCGGTGTTGTTCTGAATGTAGATCCCGCAAAGGTGCGACCCACTGCCCGCGCCGACCGTCGCGGCCGACGCCTTCTCCGGGTTCGCCCTGAGCCATGCGATGAGTTCCTTCAGGTCCTTTGCCGGCAAGTTTTTTCTTGCGACGACCCAGAGCGGAGTATCGGCGACCCGCGCCACTGGTTCAAAATCCGTCAATATGTCGTAGGCAACCGGGTACACCGCCCCGGCCCCGACGTGGCGTGCCCAATTGCCGAAGCTGAGCGAGTAGCCATCCGCCGCCGCGCGCGCTTCGGCTGACGCCGATGCTGCCCCCTGCGCCTCCGACGTTTTCGACCACGATGGGTTGACCGAGCGTCTCCTTCATATGCTCGGCTAGGACACGCGCGAGTGTCGTGGTGGCTCCTCCTGCTGGGAACGGCACAACCATCGTGATCGGTCGCGACGGATAGGATTGCGCGATCGCGATGCGCGAGACCGCGGGTATCGCGGCGGCAGCCGCTGCCAGATGATGCAGAAATCGACGGCGCGGAAGTTTCACGGCGTTTCCATATAGACTCCTCAGCCCGCGAGCAGCGGTTTACGAGCCCGGCAGGAATCGCGGGCGCGCGGGCCGCGCTGACCCAACCTTGTGCCTCAATCCACCAGCTTCGCACCCGAGGCCTTGATTACCTTGGCCCAGAGAGGGGCCTCCGACGCGATCGCGGCGGCGAACTGCGCGGGCGAGGTGCCCATCGGCACCATGCCGAGCTCGTCGAAGCGCTTGCGCACATCGGGCAGCGCCAGGATTCGCACCGCCTCGCGATGGAGCTTGGCAATGATCGACTCCGGCGTGCCGGCCGGTGCCAGCAGCCCGAACCAGGCAGTGGCGTCGAAGCCCGGGAAGCCCGCTTCCACCATGGTCGGCAGGTCGGGCGATGACGGCGCGCGTGTGAGCGAGGTGACCGCGAGCGGGCGCACCTTGCCTTCGCGGGCGAGCGGCAGCGCCGAGACGGGACTGGAGAACACCATGGTCAGGCGACCGCCGAGCAGGTCCGGCATCACCGCCGCGATGCCGCGGTAGGGGACATGCTGGATCTCGAGGCCGGCCATGGTCTTGAACAGCTCGCCGGACAGATGCTGGGTGGTGCCGACGCCGGCAGAGCCAAAGGTGAGCTTGCCGGGCTGCGCGCGAGCGAGCGCAGCGAGCTCGGCCACGCTCTTCGCCGGGACATCGTTGTTGACGACTAGAACGTTGGCAGTGAAGCAGAGCTGCGTGATCGGCGCGAAATCCTTTACCGGGTCGAACGGTAGCTTCGGGTAGAGGCTCGGATGGATGACGAACGGCCCAGAGGTGCCGAGCAGGAGCGTGTAGCCATCGGGCGCGGTCTTGGCGACGCGCTCGGTCGCCATGTTGCCGCCGGAGCCGGTCACGTTCTCGATCACAACCGGTTTGCCCCAGGCTTCGGTGAGCTTGTCGCCGACCACCCGCGCAACGATGTCGGCGGGACCGCCGGCCACAAAGCCGACCAGGATGCGGAGCGGCTTGTCGGGATAGCTCGCCTGCGCAAACGCGTTGCCCGTTGTCAGCAGCGCCGACAGCGCGGCCGCGATACCGATGGCCTTCATCGCTGTTCCCTGTCGTTTCGACACATCGGGCCGCCGAGAAGAACGCAACCGTTGCGCCGGCGGCAGAACGGAAATCTCTGGACGTGTTGTTATGCGGCGAAATCTAGCATGACGAGGACGGCGGCGGAACCGGCCGCGGCGCGACTTTCCGGCCCGTCGCATCGGGTTGCATGGCCACGGAGTTCACGGGACGAAGCGGTTTTGAATGTGCAGCGGGGGCTCACTGCACCGTGATCCCCGCGGACTTGATTACCTTGGCCCACTTGTCGGTCTCGTCGGCGATGAATTTTGCAAATCCGGCGGATGTCAACGGCATCGGCTCGACGCCTAGATCGGCAAGTCGCGCCTTCGACTTCGGATCGGCAAGGGCAGCGCTCATCGCCTCGCTGAGCTTGTTGATGATCTCGGGGGGCGTTTTGCTGGGCGCGCCGAGACCATACCAACCGAACGCGTCGTAACCCGACACAAATTCGCCGATGCTGGGAACATCCGGCA
>Ga0126378_10002993_pt1 | contig 12673 bp, 10 predicted proteins | sample PanSoiMetPlot_23_FD_92587 | JGI IMG/M metagenome (GOLD analysis project Ga0126378, IMG submission 92587) | Tropical forest soil microbial communities from Panama - MetaG Plot_23 | ecosystem: Environmental > Terrestrial > Soil > Tropical forest > Bulk soil | place: Panama | collected 2016-02-17
ATCGCCCTCCTCGCGGACGGCGTGCCCATGGACAAGCTTTACCCCATCGATATCGAGCGGGCGTGGAAGAGCACGGACCGCCTCCGGCCGCTCGTGACCAAGTGGTATCAGAGCCACGCCGAGGCGATACAGCTCGTGACGGCCGGCGAGGTCGACATCGCCTGCACCATCGGTCCGCGCGCGGTCTACGCCAAGCGGTCCGGTGCGCCCGTCGACGTCGACTACAACCAGGGGAAGCTCGGGTCCGACTACTGGTGTCTCGTCAAAGGGGGGAAGAACCAGGAGGTCGCGATGCAGTTCATCAACTTCGCCCTCGACGGCAAACGGCAGGCGGGCATGGTGAAAGAGAACCCGTATGGGCCGAGCAATTCGGCGGCCTTCGAGTTCCTCACACCGCAAGAGGCGAGGGATCTGACCACCGCGCCCGACAACGTCAAGCGGCAGTTCTGGATCAACGAGGACTGGTGGGGCAAGGTCGGCGCCGACGGCAAGAACGAGAACCAGAAGCAGAAGGAGCGCTTCGCGGCCTGGATGCTGAAGAAGTGACCGCTCCGGCGGCGCTCGGCCGGCCCGCCCCCGGCCGGGCCGCCCGCCGATACTGGCGCTCGCGCCAGGAGCTCGCCCTCGTCGGATCGCTGGCGTTCTTCCTCGCGATCTATCTCTACCCGCTCACCCGGCTCCTCGTCTGGAGCTTCTTTTCCCCCGGCTTCACCCTCGCGCACTACGCCAAGCTGTTCGGAGAGCCGGAATACATGCAGGCGTTCCGGAACACGGCCGAGATCAGCGTCTGGGTCACCGTGCTCTCCCTTGTTCTCGGCTATCCGCTCGCCTACCTGATGACGGTGGTGTCCGGGCGCGTCCGCACGCTCCTCATCGTCCTCGTCCTCGTCCCCTTTTGGACGAGCGTGCTCGTGCGCACCTTCGCCTGGATGGTCATCCTAGGGAAGCGCGGCATCATCAACCAGCTCCTGATCGGCTGGGGTGTGATCGACAAGCCGCTCGCCCTGATCTACAACATGATCGGGGTGCAGGTCGGCATGGTCCACGTACTCCTCCCCTTCATGGTGTTCCCGCTCCTGAATGTCATGACCCGCATCGATGCCTCGCTGGTGACGGCGGCCCGCAGCCTCGGCGCCTCGCCGCGCCAGGCCTTCCTTCGGATCTTCCTTCCCTTGAGTATGCCCGGCGTATCCGCAGGGTGCGTGCTGGTCTTTCTCCTGGCCGTGGGCTTCTATATCACCCCGGCACTGCTCGGGGGTGAAGGTCAGGTCACCTTCACCACTCTGATCGAGCTGGTCGTCCGCGATCTTCTGGACTGGAACTTCGGGGCAAGCCTCGGCGTGTTCCTTCTCACCATCGTCGGCACGCTCTTCATCATTTTCAGCACGCTCTTCGGCCTGGAGCGCCTGGCCGGGGACAGCCGCGCGTGATGGACGCCCGCCCATCGCTCGCCCGTCCGCTCCTCTGGGCCTATTGCTCCCTGGCCCTGGTATTCCTCTGCGCGCCCATCCTCATCGTCGTCGTGGTCTCCTTCAACGCGAGTGAATTTATCCAGTTCCCGCCGCGGGCGTGGTCGCTCCGCTGGTACGAGAACTACTTCGGCTCCCGCCAGTGGGTGGAGCCGACGCTGCTGTCCCTTCGCATCGCCTTCATCACCATGGTGCTGTCGACGGTCCTCGGCTCGGCCGCCGCCATCGGCCTGACCCGCGGCCGGTTTCGCGGCCGGCGCGCGCTCGAGTTCTTTTTCGTGTCTCCCATGGTCATGCCGACGATCGTGCTCGCCATCGGCCTCTATCTCCTCTTGGCACGCTTCAAGCTCGTCGGCCAGCCGCTGGCCCTCTACCTCGCGCACACCGTGGTGGCGACGCCCCTCGTGATCGTGATCGTCTCGGCCGCGCTCAAGACGACCGATTCGGCCATCGAGTTGGCCGCGCGGAGCCTGGGCGCGGGCTACTTCCGGACGCTGTGGCACGTCACGCTGCCCGCCATCCTGCCCTCGGTGGTCTCGGCGGCGGCCTTCGCCTTTCTCCTGTCGTTCGACGAGGTGGTCCTGGCCATTTTCCTCGGGGGGCCGGCCACCACCACCCTCCCCAAGCGGATGTGGGAGAGCGTTCGCTACGAGATCGATCCCACGCTGACCGCCATCTCGACCCTGCTCGTCATCGTCCCTATCGTGATTCTGAGCGGGGTCGCCGTCGTCCGGCGATCCTTCGCCACCACCGCCGCGACGGCATCGCGCCCTACCGACGGCGAATAGTGCCCGACCTTCTGGACCGGGTGGCGGTGGTGACCGGCGCCGCCGGTGTCGTGGGCGCGGCGGTCGCGCAGCGCTTCGCGGAGGAAGGGGCTCGGCTCGTCCTCGTCGACGACGATGAGGCCGCGCTCGCTCGAGTCCGCGAAGCGCTTCGGCGCCCGGCCGCATCCGTGGAGAGCCTTGCCGCCGACCTCAGCTCGGAGAGCCAGACTGCTCCGCTGCTCGCCCGCACCCTGGCCAGTTTCGGCCAGATCGACATTCTCGTGAACGCCATGGGCATGACGGAGGAGCCGCCGTGGGACAAACCGGGACCAGCCTCGTGGGAGCGCCGGCTTCGGAGCCTGACGGCGTGCGTGCTGTGCTGCGAGGCCATCGCGCCCGAGATGCGCCGGCAAGGCCGTGGACGCATCGTGAACATCGCCGCCACCGCGGGACGCTATCGCTCCGCGTACGCTCGCCCGGAGGGCGTCACCGGCACGGGCGCGCCGAGCGCGGCGACGAGTGGCGGCATCCTGGCCCTGACGCGTGAGCTGTCCCTGGAGCTCGGCCCGCACGGCGTCACCGTCAACGCGGTGGTGCCCGGATGGATCCTCACCGAGCGGTCGACGCAGGAGTGGAAGCGGATGTCCGAGCGCTCGCGGCGCGACATCCTCGCCGAGATCTCCCTGGGCCGACCCGGACGGCCGGGCGAGGTGGCCGGGGTGGTCCTCTTCCTGGCCTCGGACGCGAGCAGCTACCTATCGGGAGCGACCATCGACGTCAATGGCGGCTGGTGGATGTCATGAAGGGGAATCCCGGATGAAGCTGGCGGAGCGAGTGGTGATTGTCACGGGCGGGGCGCTGGGGATCGGGAAGGCCATTGCCACGGCCTGTGCCCGAGAGGGAGCTCGAATTGTCTTGTGCGATATCGCCGCTCCGACTCTCGCCGCGGCGGAGGTGGAGATCCGCGCGTTCGGAGCCTCCGTGTGGTCCTGGCGGGTGGACGTGACGGACGGCGCGCAGGTGGCCGCCATGGTCAAGGACGTCGTGAAAACATGGGGGCGCGTCGACATCCTCGTCAACAATGCGGGAGGAGGCATCGGCCCGAAGGGACTGACCGAGACGCATGACGACGAGTGGGACGCCGTCGTGAATCTCAACCTGAAGGGTCAGTTCCTGTGCTGCCGGGAAGTAGCGGCGCCCATGCGGCGCCAGGAGTGGGGGCGCATCATCAATATCGCGTCAAACGCCGGCCGCTACCGGAGCAATACGGGCTTCGGAGGCCTCGCGTACAGTGCGGCGAAGGGGGGTGTCCTCCAGCTCACCCGGAGCGTGGCTCATGAGCTGGGGAGCGCCGGGATCACCGTGAACGCGATCGCGCCCGGCAGCGTCCTCTCCGAGCGGGGGTGGAGGGAGTTCGAGGCGCTGCCTGTCGAGCTTCGGGAGCGGGTTCTCGCCGACACGCCGCTGGGGCGGTTCGCGCGGGCCGAGGAGATCGCGAGCATTGCCGTCTTTCTCGCCTCCGAGGACGCGAGCTATGTCACGGGCGCGACCATCGTCGCGAATGGCGGCTGGTGCGCGGCGTGAACGCGATCGGTCAGCGGGCTCCCGTGACCTCGAGCGTCGCGCCCGAGACATAGCTCGACTCGTCGGCCACGAGCTGCTCCCGTCATGATCGCCACCCGTCCGGTGAGCCCGCTGCCCATCATCCGCACATCCTCCCAGAACAACCTGCGATCCCCGCAACCGCCGCGGCGCCCGGCGTGTCCGAGCGTGGCTCACGTGGCTTGCCGCGCGCCCCGCGCCAATCTATGCTGCCGTCGATTGCCCGATCCTCACAGCAAGGGTATTCACCCCGCTCGATATGGAGGCGACTGTCAACGTGGCCACGATGATCGACCCGACGCTCTTCACGGTGATCCGCGGCGGCGAGGTCTTCGCGCCGGAAGCGCTCGGTACGAAGGACATCCTGATCTCGGGCTCGCGCATCCTTGCCATCGGCGAAAACTTCGCTGACAAGACGGCGGCCCTCGGCGGCGCCCAGATCATCGCTGCCACGGGGAAGAAGGTCGTCCCCGGCTTCATCGATCAGCACCTGCACTTCCTCGGCGGCGGCGACTTCGAGGGGCCTCTCGGCCGGGTGCCCGAGCTGCACGTGAGCTGGATCACGGAGGGCGGCGTGACCACCGCGGTCGGCATCATGGGCATCGACATGGAGTCCAAGGGGCTTCACGGCCTCCTCGTGAAGGCGCGCGAGCTGGAGCGAAGTGGGCTCAGCACGTTCATCTATACCGGGTCCTTCCAGATCCCCTCGCCCTTTCTCACGCGCAGCGTGCGCGCGGACATCGTGCTGATCGACAAGGTCCTTGGGGTCAAGGTTGCGATCTCCGAAGACACGTATCCGAATCTCTTTCCGGCTGCGTTGGCCCAGCTCGCGGGCGAACTCAGGCTGGCCGCCGGCATGAGCGGCAAGGCCGCCGTCATGCATTGTCATACGGGCAGAAACCGCCGGCGGCTCCAGCCGCTCTTCGATCTGCTCGACAATGTCGGCCTGCCCATCCGCCAGATCGTGCCCACGCACGTGAACCGGAAGGCGCCCGAGATGATCCCGGACGCGATCAAATTCGCCAAGATGGGCGGCACGCTCGACTTCAGCGCCAATCTCAGCCAGCGCTCGGGGAGCGTCACCGGCCTGAACCCCGATGAAGCGGTGCGGACCGTGCTCGAGGCCGGCGTGCCCCTCGACCAGATCACGCTCTCGTCCGACGCCAATGTGTCGATGCCCCTGCTGGACGGCCAAGACCAGGTCGTGGGTCTTCACAACGCGTGGCCGCGCATCCTTCATCGGGAATGGCTTCACATCATCCGGACCAACCGGCTGTCGCTTCCGCAGGCCCTGCCGCTCGTGACCTCGAACGTGGCGCGGGTCCTCGGGATCGACAACCAGAAGGGCTCCCTCGGCCCGGGCAAGGACGCCGATATCCTCCTCCTCACCGGAGACCTCATGGTCGACACCGTCTTCGCGCGGGGCCGGATCATGGTCCGCGACGGCCATGCCGTGGTGCGCGGGCCATTCGAGGAGCGCGGCGTCTTCGACTACATGCTCTGACGCGCACAGGCGCGCGAGGGAAGCTATGCTGGCGATCGCCCGAGCACCTTCCCAGCGAGCATGTACATGATGACGTACACGATGGTCCGGTAGATGACGGCGGAGCCCGGCGGAATGCAAATGAATGACAGGCCGGCCAGTCCCCGCTTGCCGATCTCGTGCGCCACCCGGATCACCTCGTAGTCCGACATGCCGATGGGCTCCGCGAGCTCGCCGAGAATATCGCCGGGGGCGGGGCCGGCGCCCCCGAGAACGTCCATGTCGAAGTGCACGTAGACGGCGTCGGTGCCCGCATAGGCATGCTCGAGCTCCCGGCACAGTCCGTCGATGCCAAGCTCGGTGCGCACCTTCCACATCGGATAAAAATGCGCGCCCCGGCGCAGGAAGTCCCGGACGATTTCCTTGCTCTCGAGCATGCCCCGCTCGCCGATCTCGACGAGGTTGCGCGGGGTGATGTTCTGGTGGAAGTCGTACATCTTCCGTTTCCAGTCACCACTGCCCGCGATCCGCGCGTCCATGGTCAGCCGGTCATACCTCCGAGAATCCCAGTGGGTGTCGAGGCTGATGACGCCGACATTACCCTTGGTCCGCTCCGCGATGGGCTTGGCGATGGCGTATGAGCCGCACGGCGAGTTCTGCCCGACCACGATGGGGAGCGCGCCCGCATCGAGCGCCTGGTTGACCTTCTCCTCGACCGCGGCCTGCGCGCGGAGGATGTTCTCCACCGTCGGCTTGTCATTGGCCTCCGGCGGAATCTTCGCGTCGCCGAAATCGACCACCTTGAGATGCTCGAACACGTCGAGGTCGAAGTCTTGGATGTAGCCCGACTGGTACCGGATGGATTGCTGCCGGACCCGCTTGGGCCCGGCAATCCAGTCGCTCTTTGGAACGCCGGCATACTCGGTCCAGCTGGCGACATAGGGAGCGCCGATAATCGCCGCGTCCGTTCCTTTCAGATCCGCGGGCGAGATGGCGTGGGGCAGGCCCATGAACGTGGGCTCATCGGCTTCGAGCATGGGGAAGTATCGCTGCCGAGCATAGGTCGAATTCCGGATCGTGTCCCATCCTGGATAGCTAATGGGTGCCTCCTGTCCTCGCGGGATAACGACGAGAAACGCGTTCGGAGCTCGCGGATCGTGATGATCGGCGGAGAACCGGCGATACTCTAGCACATCCCCTGAACTGAGAGAGGAAGCGGACATGGACAAGACAGGTTTTGCTACGGGCTACGACCCCGCGGTGAGCGTCCGCGAGATGGCGGACCTTGCGCGCCAGGCGGAGAGGCGCGGGTACGACATGGCCTTCTTCTCCGAGACCGTGCTCTGCAACCGCGATTCGGTGACGGCGATGACCGCCTTCGGTCTGGCCACCACGACGATCGCCCTAGGCTGCACTCAGGTCGTGCGGCTCCGCAGCCCGGTGGTCATGGCCCAGAGCCTCGCCTCGCTGGATGAGCTGACCGGCGGCCGTATCGTGCTCGCGCCGGGCGCGTGCACCGACAAGCACGCGCGCCGCCACGGCCTCGTCTCGGCAAACCCCGCGCGCACTCTTCGGGAATGGGTGGAATGCGTCCGACTGCTCCTCGCCGGCGGCAAGGTGACCTACAAGGGCGAGGCGGTCGAGCTCGACGGCGTGCAGCTCAACTGGGTTCCGCCCCGTCCTCGCATTCCGTTCTGGTTCGCCGCCATGAGCCGGACGGGCCTCCAACTGGCCGGACAGCTCGCCCACGGGGTCTTGCTGGACGCTCACACCTCCCCGGAATACGTGGCAAACGCCATCGCCGTCATCAAGGACGCCGCGAAGGAAGCCGGGCGGGACTGGGCGGGCTTCGAGATCGCGCAGATCATCCCATGCTCGGTGGAGGATTCGCACGACGAGGCCGTCGAGGCGGTCCGTTGGGAAGCGGCCAACCGCTTCGAGTCTCCCAATTTCCAGGCCGAGACGGAACGGCGGCTGCGAGTCGGCGAGCCGGCTATCGATCCGGCGGATTTCCCCATGCTGCGGGAGGCGCTGACCAGGGGCGGCAAGGCGGGCGTGGCCAGGGCCCTGCCCCGCTCCCTCATCGAGAACACGACGGCGACGGGCACGCCGGAAGAGGTCCTCCAGCGCGTGCAGCGCTATCGAGGGGCCGGGGTGACGCTCCCGCTCATCCGCCCCCAGGCCCCGCGTCAGGTCATTCGCATCCTGGATCTCTTCGCGAAAGCTTCGGCGTGACCGTCTCGCGGGCTCGGGCGCGCCCCGGCTGATGACCGTCAGCCGGGCAATACTCCATTCCCGGCGATGACGCCGGGAAGCGGCGCGTCCCTGTACGGGAGACGGTCCACGCGCGGCTTCCACCCCGCCGCGATCTCGCTCCGCACGTGGGTGGCGATCTCGTCGAGGCGGGCGAACCACACCCCGCCCTTTGACTTCATGTATTCGATCAGCTCGATCATCGCGTCGCAGCGGGCCGCGCGTCCCGACACGAATGGGTGCCAAACCGCGTTCCAGAGCAGGCCGTGCCGCCACGCCGCGTCGAACTCCGCCCGAAACACTTCGGTGGCCCGCTCCGGCGACGCGATGGGCAGCATGTATCCGAACTCGCGAAGGCACACGTACTGGGTCCAGTCGTCCATGGTGGCATCGTGGGGCAGCTCCACCAGCGTGCCCTGGCCATTGCCGATCAGGTACGGGATGTCGTGGCCGTCGAGCGACGCGTCGTAGTCGAGCCCCGCCTCCACGAGGAAATCCACGGTATGCCGGGAGAAGGCCCCGGAAGGAGCGCGAAAGCCGCGCGGCGTCCGGCCGGTGGCTTTCACGATGCTGTCGAGCGCGCGAAAAAAGACGGTCCGCTCTTCCTCCCGGGTCAGCTGGTTGATCTTCTCGTGCATGTACCCGTGGTGCGCGATCTCGTGCCCGTGGTCGGCAATGAGGGCGATGGCCCGAGGATACTGCTCCATGCACCAGCCGGGAATGAAGAACGTCTGGCGAAGGTCGTGCCGCTCGAACGCGTCGACGATCAGCGGCACCGCCACCTCGGGCCCGTACCGGAGCCGGGACGCCATGGCCACTCGGTTGTGCGCCGTGTCCGGGAAGTAGATATGAAGCAGACTCTCCGCGTCCATATCGAACGAGAAGTTCACCGCGCACCGGTATCCGTTGGGCCACTTGATAGGATTCTCGATCATCGCCGGCTCCTCTTCTCAGGTCGAATGCATGCGTCGCGCAGCGCCAGCCCAGACTGTCGGCGCCGCGCCGCCGCTCATGGTATCGCGGGCAAGCTGAGCGGGGAGATCTCCGCCGAGCGGCGATGCCGTCCATCCCGCTCAGGCACCTTCGCCTCCATGCGCCGCTGGGCCGCGGTCAATCGCGCGAGGGAGCCATCCCGGTCCAGGGTGACGACCCGGCCATTCGCCACCACCTTCTCGCCGTCGATGTAGACGTCGCGTATAGCGCGATCGGCAGCGTGAAAGATGATTGAACGCAAGGGATCCCGGGCCGGCATAATCCACGGATTGCCCAGATCGACCAGGACGAGGTCCGCCTTGGCGCCGGGGTGGAGGAAACCAAGGTCGTCGCGCAGGAGGCACTGCGCGCCCCCGATGGTGGCGGCGTGGAACACGTCGGCCATCTCGGTGGCGCGGATGTTTTCGGCGGCGATCCGCGCGAGCACGATGGCCCAGCGTATCTCCTCGATCATGTTCTGGGGCACCGTATCGGTGCCGATCCCCATGTTCACGCCGGCGTGCCGGTACTTGCCGAAGTCTTCCAGCATGTGGCCGTAGCGGGCGAACGGAGTGGGGCAGTGCGCCACCGAGGTGCCCGTCTCCGCCATGATCGCGATATCCTTCCGCGACCCCCAGTGCAGCCACGAATGCTCGTCGATGAAGAGCGCGTGGCCAAGGAGGGTGCCGGGCCCGCCCAGGCCGATCTGATGCGCCCACTGGATAGGGGTGATGCCGTGACGGCGCACCATCTCGTTGAACTCGGCCACCGCTTGGCCGCAGTGGACGGTGAAGGGCAGGTTGCGCTCGCGCGCGGCCGCCACGCTGTCGCGCAGGAGATCCTCCGTGCAGGTGTCGATCTGCGCCGGCGAGATCATGCCGGATAGCCGCCCGCTCGGATGCTTGGCGATCTCGTCACAGAGCCGCAGGGCCGCTTCGAACTTCTGCCGGCCGGCCGGCTCGTTCCATTCATACTCGAGCAGATGGGACCGACGCACCACCCACCGCGACGAGGCATAGCTGGGGGCGAGCACGCCGCGCAGCCCGCTCCGGGCGATGAGATCGATCCAGCCCGGGTAGTCGCCGGAGATGTCGACGAGGGTGGTCACGCCGGAGAGGAGCAGCTCACAGTAGGCGGCCTCCGCGCAGGCGAGCCTGCCTTCGTCGTCCAGCCAGTAGGCACCCGCGCGCTCGAACAGGCCAGACATGTACATCTCGGGAACGCCGTGCTCCTCGCGAATGCCGCGATAGCTCGCTTCGTGACCCGGATGCGCGTGGACATTGACCAGACCGGGCATCGCCATAAGGCCCCGGCCGTCGATTGCTTCATCGGCGGAGCCCGGGTAGCCCCGGCCCACGAACGTGATGCTATTGCCGGCGAAGACCACGTCGCCGTGCTCGAGATAGGCGTGACGCCGAGTCGAAGGATCCCACGCCACTACCCAATCCGCATTCCTGATCCATACCGTTCTCGTCAAGGCGTTCCTCCGATCACTGTCTGAGAGCCGTCTCGCAGGATGTCCCTTCCCCTACCGCCACACGACGTACAAGTCTCCACGAATTGACTCAGGTCGCCGCAGCTTCCCCGGCCGTGGCGCAACTTCCCTGCACGGGTTGCTGTACGGGCCACCTTGAGTCTTCGCTCCCCTAAAAGATTCACGAAAACAACTTGGTGGCCCCAATAGGATTCGAACCTTTTGCCCTGGCGTCGTCAAACCGGGCGTTCGTCGCGGTCACCAACGTCAAGAACGAGCATGGGCAACTTGAGCCGTTGACGTTGGCCGTCGATCGTGAGGCGCTGGCGCCTGCGGTGCGAGCGCTGGATGATCGTCTCGCCTGGCTGCTCGATGCGCTTCTAGAGCCCGGATTTCCCTGTCCCTTGGAAGGAGACGCGCCTCGGATAAGGGCGTTCTGCCGGGCAGGATTGCCCCGTAAATGTTGGCTACCCTCTCATGCGTCCCTCAGTGCGAGGTCGTCGTAAGGCGCCGTGTAGGGAAATCCTGGGATCAATCCCAACGCTGACTCGGCCACGCGCGGCCCGACGCCGTTGATGAACGCGAGCTGCCAGATTGGTGCGAAGATCGTCCGTTCCACCATCATTTGTTGCATTTTGTAGAGTAACGCCTCTCGTTTGCCGCGATCCATTTCCCCCGCCTGCTGAGCGAACAGCACGTCGATGTCGGGGTAGTTGCCATAGACGAACTGCCCGCCTTTCACCACGAGCATTTCCAACCGCGTCGCCGCATTGCCGAACGCACCAGGTCCGGCCTGGATGAGGTTCTTGAACTGTTTCTCGGCATAGCCCTTGAGGAAGCCCGCACGTTCAATGGCACGGATCTGAACTCTAATGCCGGCTTCTCGGAGATTGTTGACTACCGCCTCTGCGATGTTGGCGTAGGACGAATCACAATAGTAAAGACCCGCATCCAGGCCGTTGGGAAACCCCGCCTCCCCCAACAACCGTCTCGCCTGGGCTGTGTCAAAGACCGGTCGCGGCGGCTGCCAGTAATATTCATACATGTTGGGAACGATGGGATTGCCGGTGACCTGGGAAAAGCCCATGGTCAGCGCCTGATTGATGGCTTGGCAATCGATGGCGAGGCTGGCGGCCCGGCGTACGCGAGGATCGTGCCAAGGAGATTTCGGATCCCATTGATCGGCGAAATACACGCAGAACGTTCCCTGGACCGCAACGGGTTTCAAGGTCAATCCCGGCGTTTGCTTCACCGCCTCTGCGGTTTCGCCGCGGATGGAATACGCGATGTCCACCTCTCCTCTCTTCAGCGCCGCGGCGCGCGTGGCCTCGTCGGGAATGACCTTCATCACAAGCCGTTTCACGCGCGGTACCTTGCGCCAGTACTGGTCAAACGCTTCCAGCACGAGTTCAGTCCCCGGGGTGAACGAGACGAATTTGTAGGGTCCGGCGCCGATCGGAGCCTTCTTGAAACCGGCTTCGCCAACCTTCGTCACGTATTTCTCCGGAACGATCCACCCGGCCCCCGTGGCGCCCGCGTAGAAGGTCAGAAAATCTGGCCAGGGTTCCTTCAACTTGATCCGGATATGGCGGGCGCTGGGTGTGTCGATCTTGTCCACGCGCTGTTTCAGCAGACTAGAATCGGCGCCGCGATAACGCTGGTAGGAAAATTTCACATCGTCTGCCGTGACGGGTTCGCCATTGTGAAACAGGGCATTTTGGCGCAGCATGAAATCGTAGGTCCGGCCGTCCTTGGCGATGGTCACTGTCTCGGCAAGGCTGGGCGCTTGGATCTGGCCGGGCATCGCTTTCACGATGGCATCGTGCAGTGCGTACATCACCAGATACGGTGTGATGATCCCAGTGCTTTCCGCCGGATCGAACCAGGATGGTGTGAGCGCGACATGCACCGCGAACGTCAACTGGCCAGGAGTGCTGGCGTTGGCGGGCAGAGTGGTGGCCGCGAGGCCCATGGCGGTAAGCGCCAGCACGTCGCGTCTTGATAGCAGCAGATCCTTACCGCCTCGACCAGAAGAAGCCGTCATTGTCTTCTCCCTGAAGGAGGTTGAGTACGGCACCCGGATGCGACTATTGACGCCCCCAAAGGGGTGACGCGGTGAGCCGAGCGCAGGAAACAATAGCACGCTCCGGCAGCGAGAGCCCCGCTCTGGCCATCCCGTGCGGCGAGTGCTCTGCTCGTTGGAGAGCCGGCTGGACAGCTGTCGCGGGTCATCGAGTGCGGCATGCGCATCGCGTCCCTCCGGCCTCGACCGGCTGAGCGTAGACGGCGAGAGCCGGACCTCGCCCTCGCGGGAAGGCCGGTAGATCGGATCGGGGAGCGGCGGGCGGGCCACAGTGTCGGGAGCCGCCGCAGCGCGGCGTCGCGCGCTAACTCCATCGCAATGCTGAAACGCGGCCGCTTCGAGACCCGCAAGAGGTACCGTCAGGCAGGCTTCAGGCGGAGGAGGCGGCGCGCGTTGCCTTCGTAGATCTTCGCCTTGTCCAGGTCACTGGCTCGCACCCGCTCCATGGCGACGATGGTGTCGCGGATGAACCCGGGGCCCCGCTCAGGGTCGAAGGGGAAATCCGTGCCGAACAGCACGTGATCGGCCCCGAAGAAGGCGAGCCCGCTCTCCATGGCGTGCCAGGCGCCG
>Ga0126378_10002999_pt1 | contig 12664 bp, 21 predicted proteins | sample PanSoiMetPlot_23_FD_92587 | JGI IMG/M metagenome (GOLD analysis project Ga0126378, IMG submission 92587) | Tropical forest soil microbial communities from Panama - MetaG Plot_23 | ecosystem: Environmental > Terrestrial > Soil > Tropical forest > Bulk soil | place: Panama | collected 2016-02-17
CACACTCGGGCCGACGGGTCGAGGTGCGCCTTCAACGCCGCTGGTCGCGGAGCAGGTCGGAGACCGCCGCCCCATCGAGCTCGTCGCGCTCGCGCGGGAGCCCTCGATGTCTGGACCGCGGCGGGGTGATGGGTCCGGCTGCAACGAGGGGCTCGGCGTGCGCGCCTCTGGTGGCGTCGATCGGGCCGAGGCGTGCGACGGGCCGGCCGCGATAGGTGACAACGACCTCCCGCCCGGATCGAACAGCCGCCAGGTACGCGCCCAGCCGGGCCTTCAGCTCCCGAACGCCCACGCTCGAGCTGACCATCTCCATCGACGCCGGCCCTCCGGTCAGCCCGCGGCGGCCGCGGGACGCAGGAATACCCGGTTCACCACCCACTGCTGGCCCGCCGCCACCACGTTGCCCGTCACCCAGTACAGCACCAGCGCGGCGGGGGCGAAGTGGGCGCTGACCGCCAGGACCAGTGGGTACACCACCGCCGTGATCCGCCTCGAGGCGGCGGCCTGCTCGTCGTCCACCAGCGGCGACGGCTGCGCTGCCGCCGCCAGGCGGGAGACCAGGTAGGTGGTGAGGCCCGCCAGGAGCGGCAGGACGAAGGCGTCCGGCGCGGCCAGGCTGGACAGCCAGAGGAAGTGCAGGTCGGGGCCCGAGTGCGCGAACGCCGAGATGGTCGAGTACAGCCCGATGAGCAGGGGCGCCTGTACGGCGGCCACCAGCAGACCAGTTCGCAGAGCCCGGCCCTGGCCGCCGAGCGGGCCGGCGCCGTGCTCCTGCAGCAGCTCGCCCAGCGCTCGCTGGAACTCGGCCGGCCGGCGCCGGTAGCGGCGGCGCAGGACCGCGACCCGGGGGGCCAGGCGGCGGTGGAGCGCCAGGGTCTCCCGTCGCGCTCGCAGGCTGGCGCGGACCTGGTACGCGGTGAGCGGGGCCAGCACGAACCGGACCATCAGCGTCAGCGCGATGACCGCCAGGCCGAACGGCCCGATGGCAAGGCTCAGCGGGTACACGGCCAGCGCCCCCACCAGCCACTGCAGCAGGGCCGTGAGCGGGACGCCGACCACCGCCCACCAGGCGGCGTGCAGCGGGAGCAGGACGTCCCACGCCGACAGCGTCGGAGCCAGGACCAGCCGGCGCATCGAGGTTCTCATCTGAGGGCGAGTGTACGCCCGCCGGACCCGACCGCCGCCCCCGCACCCCCTCCCCGCGCTCCTGGGAAGGTGGCGATCAGCGCTTGGTGTACTGGGGCGCCTTGCGGGCTCGCTTCAGGCCGTACTTCTTGCGCTCTTTCATCCTCGCGTCGCGGCGCAGGAGGCCGGCCTTCTTCAGGGTGGGCCGGAGCTCGACGTCGTGGTCGATCAGGGCGCGGGAGATGCCGTGGGCGATGGCGCCGGCCTGGCCGGCGACGCCTCCCCCCTCCACCTTGACGCTCACGTCGAAGCGGCGGATCGAGTCGGTCAGCCGCAGCGGCTGCAGCACCACCTGCTCAAGCCGGCGCTGGCCGAGGTACTGCATCGGGCTCTTCTCGTTGATCAGCACCCGGCCCTCGCCGGGCTGGATGCGGACCCGCGCGATCGCGGTCTTGCGGCGGCCGACCGCCCTGACCAGTTGCTGCTCAGCCAACCTGTATGTCCCCTTTCTCGTTGAAGGTGATGCGCTTCGGGCCCTGGGCGGCGTGCTCGTGCTCCGGGCCGGCGTAGACGCGGAGCCGCCTCAGCATCTGGGCTCCGAGCGTGTTCCGCTGCAGCATCCCCCGGACGGCGTTGCGAACCGGGAACGTCGGGTCGAGGTCCTGCTGCTGGCGCAGCGTGCGCCGACGGAGGCCGCTGGGGTAGCCGGAGTAGCGGGTGTACACCTTCGCGTCGAGCTTGTTGCCGGTCACGAGGACGCGGGCCGCGTTGACCACGATCACGTGGTCGCCGGTGTTCAGGTGCGGCGTGTACGTCGGCTTGTGCTTGCCCTTCAGGACCTTCGCCACGTTGCTGGCGAGGCGGCCCAGGGCGATGCCCGTGGCGTCCACCACGTACCAGTCACCGTGCAGGTCCTCCTTGCGGGCGGTCCAGGTCTTGAACTTCGTCACGTCGGTCGCCACCCCCTCAGTCCACCAGCTCGATGATGACCATCGGCGCGGCGTCGCCCAGCCGGTAGCCCTTCCGCACGATGCGGGTGTAGCCGCCGGGCCGCTCCCTGAGCCGGGGCATGAGGTTGCTGAACAGCTTGTCCGCCACCTCGTCGCTGGAGATCTCGCGCGCGACCAGCCGCCTGGCGGCGACGTCGTCGGCCTTGGCCTGGGTGATGAGCCGGTCCACCCAGCGCCGGAGCTCCTTGGCCTTCGCCTCCGTCGTCGTGATCCGGCCGTGCTCCAGCAGGGACGTGCACAGGTTGCGCATCAGCGCCTTGCGCGCGTTGTGGTCGCGGTTGAGGTGCCGGCCGCTCTTCAGGTGCCTCATCGCCGCCTACCGGAAGACCGCGTCCATCTGGTCCGGCTCGACGAAGCCCTTCTCGACCAGCTTCTCCTTGATCTCGTCCAGCGACTTGCGGCCGAAGTTCCGCAGGCTGAGCAGCTCGTCCTCCTTCTTGGTCAGCAGCTGCCCGACCGTCGTGATGTCGTTGGCCTTGAGGCAGTTGAAGGCGCGCACCGAGAGGTCCAGCTCCTCGATCGCGATCTGGTCCAGGCGGTTGCCCGTGGGCTGCGGGCCGCGGCCGGCCCGCTCGTCGTCCTGGATGTTATCGCCGAACCGGACGAACAGGTCCAGGTGCTGGGTGAAGAGGGCGGCGGCGTTGCTCACCGCCTCCTCGGCGGTCATCGTGCCGTCCGTCCACACCTCGAGGATGAGCCGGTCGTAGTCGGTGGCCTGCCCAACGCGCGTCTTCTCGACCAGGAAGTTCGCCTTGACGACCGGGGAGAAGATGGCGTCGATGGGGATGACCCCGATCGGCTGCCCCTCTCGCTTGTTGCGCTCCGCCGGGACGTAGCCCTTGCCCCGCTCGACCGTCAGCTCCATGCGCAGGTGCGCACGGTCGGCCAGCGTGCAGATGTACAGCTCGGGGTTGACGACATCGACGTCGGCCGGAGCCTGGATGTCGGAGGCGTGGACCTCCGCCGGTCCCTTGACGTCGAGCATCAGCATGACCGGGTCCTCGGTGAAGCTCTTCAGGCAGAGCTGCTTCAGGTTGAGGATGATCTCGGTCACGTCCTCCTTGACGTGCGCCACCGAGGTGAACTCGTGGGCGACGCCCTCGACCTGGATGGACGTCACCGCGGCGCCCCAGAGCGAGCTCAGGAGCACCCGACGGAGCGTGTTGCCGAGCGTGGTGCCGAAGCCCGGCTCCAGAGGCTCGATCTCGAACTTGCCGTACCGGTCGTCCCCCGCGACCTTGCGGACCTGCGGGTTCACCGCCATTCTCAAATCAATGGCCAACGAAACTCGACCTCCTGGGATCTCCCACAAGTCCGGGGAGAGGACCGGCGGGAGCGTAAGCAAGGGCTTCGCCCGAGCGTGTGAGTCCCTGCTCCCGGAGCCGACCCGCCTCGCGTGCAGGCCCGAAGGGATGCACCGAAGGTGCCTCCATGGTCCCTGACAGAAGGGGGGGTCCGGAAGGGGGGGCCTGCCCCCACTTGCATGACATATCAGCGGGAGTAGAACTCGACGATCAGGTGCTCCTCCACACCCATCTCCATCTCGTCGCGCTCCGGCAGGGCGAGCACCTTGCCCGACCTCTCCTGCTCGTTGAAGGCCAGCCAGGACGGAACGGTGCGCACTCGGGACGATTCGAGGGCCACGGCGATGACTGCGCTCTCGCCGTCGCGGACGCTGACCTCGTCGCCGGGCTTGATCTGGTAGGCGGGGATGTTGACGGTCCGACCGTTCACCGCGAAGTGGCGGTGACTCACGAGCTGGCGCGCCTGCCGCCGCGAGGCCCCCAGGCCAAGCCGGTAGACGACGTTGTCCAGCCTCAGCTCGAGGTGGCGCAGCAGGTTGAGACCGGTGACCCCCGGCTCACCCGTCGCCATGTCGAAGTAGTTGCGGAACTGCTTCTCGAGAAGGCCATAGGTGCGCCGCGCCTTCTGCTTCGCGCGCAGCTGCAGCCCGTAGTCCGACGTCTTCCGCCGCCGCGCCTGCCCGTGCTGGCCTGGCGGCACCGCACGACGCTCGATGGCGCACTTGGGCGTATAGCAGCGCTCTCCCTTCAGGAAGAGCTTGGCGCCCTCGCGGCGGCAGAAACGGCAAACCGGGCCGTGGTAGTTAGCCAACTCTCCTAATCCGCTCCTTCAGACGGGATCACACCAACCGGGGTCACACCCGCCGCCGCTTGGGCGGCCGGCAGCCGTTGTGTGGGATCGGGGTGACGTCGATGATCGCGCTCACCTCCAGGCCAGCGGCCTGCAGGGAGCGGATGGCGGCCTCCCGACCTGAGCCAGGGCCGCGTACGAAGACCTCGATCGACCGCATGCCGTGCTCCATCGCCCGCCGGGCGGTCGCCTCCGCCGTCACCTGGGCGGCGAAGGGCGTCGACTTGCGGCTGCCCTTGAACCCCTGGGCGCCCGCCGATCCCCACGAGATCACGTTGCCCTGCAGGTCGGTGATCGAGATGATCGTGTTGTTGAACGTGCTCTGGACGTGCGCCTGGCCCACGGCCACGTTCTTGCGTTCGCGGCGCCGGGTACGGGTGGTGGCCTTCTTCTTCTGCTTGCCCACGATGCCTAAGCCGCCCTCACTGCTACTTGCCCTTCTTCTTGCGGCCGGCGACCGCCCGCTTCGGACCGCGCCGGGCCCGGCCGTTGGTCCGGGTGCGCTGTCCCCTGGTCGGCAGGCCGCGGCGGTGGCGCTGGCCGCGGTAGGTGCCGATCTCCTGCAGGCGCTTGATGTTCATCGCCACCTCGCGCCTGAGGTCGCCCTCGATCAGGATCTCCTTGTCGGCGGAGAGTCGGTCGAGGACCTGGCGCAGGCGGCCGAGCTCCTCGTCGGGCAGGTCTTTGACCCGTGCGTCGGCGTTGACGTTCGCCATCCGCAGCAGCTTCTGGGACGTGGTCAGACCGATGCCGTGGATGTACGTGAGCGAGACGAGGACGCGCTTGTCATTGGGGATGTCGACGCCTGCCAGGCGCGCCATCGCTCAGCCCTGCCTCTGCTTGTGCTTGGGGTTCGAGCAGAGGACGCGAACCACGCCCTCGCGCTTGATCACCTTGCACTTCGAGCACATCTTCTTGACCGACGGACGAACCTTCATCTTCTTATCTTCCGAATCCTTCCTCGCGATCCATCGTTCCCTGCCAGCTCGACGCCCACCCGGTCGCCGGCTACGAGCCTGACGAAGTGAGTGTCGAGACGATCGGCGACGTGAGCGAGGACCCTGGCCCCGTTCTCCAACTCGACCCTGAACATCCCGTTGGGAAGCGGCTCGAGTATCCGACCTTCGACGAGCTCGGGAGGCCCGGGCACGAGCCGCGATTATACCGAAACGCAGGCGCGTGTAAACGCGGCGCCCTCGCGAGCCTCTCAATCATACAGGCGCCCCTCCCCCCTTGCGGGGGAGGGGGCCCGCCAGGGCCGGAGGGGGGCCTCCCGGAGGGAAGGGGGGCTGTTGCCAGTGCTCACACCGCGACCTGGGCCTTCATGGCGCCGTTCGAGCTGGTCAGCACCCGCGGGCCGTTCCTGGTGATGGCGACGGTGTGCTCGAAGTACGCCGAGAGCGAGCCGTCCGACGTGCAGACCGTCCAGCCGTCAGGCTTGATGAACACGTCCGCCAGGCCCTGGTTGACCATCGGCTCGATGGCCAGCGTCATGCCCGGCTTCAGCTCCGGGCCGGTTCCGGGCTGCCCGAAGTTGGGGAGCTGCGGATCCTCGTGCATCTGGCGGCCGATGCCGTGCCCGACGAACTGCCGGATCACCGAGAAGCCGGCCACCTCGGCGTGCGCCTGGACGGCCGCCGAGATGTCGCCCAGGCGACCGCCGGCCCTGGCCTGCCCGATGGCTGCCTCGAGGCACTCCTCGGTCACCCGCACCAGCCGGCGGGCCTCGGTGCCCACCTTGCCGACGGGCACCGTGCAGCCCATGTCCGCCCAGAAGCCGTCCAGCACGAGGCCCAGGTCCAGGCTGACGATATCGCCGTCCTGGATCCGGCGCCGACCGGGGATGCCGTGGACCGCCTCGTCGTTGATGGAGATGCACAGCGAGTTCGGGAACCCGTGGTAGCCGAGGAAGCCGGGCCTGGCGCCGCCGGCGCGGATGCGCCGCTCGGCCAGGCGGTCGAGCTCGATCGTCCGGACCCCCTCGCGGCAGGCCGCGCGCAGCTCGTCGACCACGGACTCCAGCAGCCGCCCCGCCCTGGCCATCATCTCGATCTCGTGCTCGGTCTTGAGGTTGATCATGATCCACCCTCGGCGACGCCGTCCGGACGCCGGGAGCCGTCCCGCCCGTTCCGCCTCCTGTCGATCGCACGCAGGATGCGGCTGCGGACGTCCTCGATCGGCCCGGTGCCGTCGACATCGCTCACGACATGCTGCTGACGATAGTGGGCCAGCACCGGGAGCGTCTGCTCCAGGTAGACGCCGATGCGCCGGCGGGCGGTCTCCGGCCGGTCGTCCTCGCGCATGACGAGGCCCGTGCCGTCGACGTCGCACCGGTTGGCGCGCCTAGGAGGCGCCAGCTCCGGGTGGTACGTGCGGCCGCACCGGGGGCAGGTGAGCCGTCCGGCCATGCGGCTCACCAGCATCTCGGTCGGCACCTGCACGAAGATGACGTGGTCCATCCGCCTGCCCATGCGTGCGAGCATCCGATCCAGCTCCGTCGCCTGGGCCACGGTGCGCGGGAATCCGTCGAACAGGACCCCGCCCGCGGTGTCCGGCTCGGCCAGGCGCCGCCCCACCACTTCCAGCGTGGTGTCGTCAGGCACCAGGTCGCCGTTATCGAGATAGGTCCTGACCTGCTCCCCCAGCGGCGTGCCCGCCTCGATCTCGCTGCGGAAGAGGTCGCCTGTGGACACCTGCGGGATGCCGAAGTGGCGGACCAGGAAGCCCGCCTGCGTTCCCTTGCCGCTGCCGGGCGGCCCGAACAGCGTGAGGTTCAACGGCTGTGAGCGTTTCGACTCCGGCCCTCCTTGCCCGGATGCCGGCGCATCAGCGGCCCCCCCACCGGCCCTGGCGGGCCACCTCCCCCGCGAGGGGGGAGGGGCTTCTCATGGTCACCGGATGAATCCCCGGTACTGCCGCATGCGCAGCTGCGTCTCCAGCTGCTTCATGGTGTCGAGGGCCACGCCCACCACGATGAGCAGCGCCGTGCCGCCCAGGTACATCTGCTGCTGCGGGATGTTGGTCACCCTGGCGGCGGCGAGAGGCAGGACCACGGTGATCAACCCGAGGAAGATGGCGCCGGCGAACGTCACCCGGCTCATGACGATGCCCAGGTACTCGGCTGTCGGCCGGCCCGGGCGGATGCCGGGGATGAACTGGGAGGTGCGCCGCAGGTTGTCCGCGACGTCGTTCACGTCGAACGTGACGCCCGTGTAGAAGTACGTGAACCCGAAGATGAACAGGAAGTAGAGGACGTTGTAGGCGATGACCGCGGTCAGGTTCGGCCCGTTGGGCAGGAAGTTGTCCCGCACCCAGAGCGCCGCCGAGTGCCAGGGAGTTCCCGTCGGGGTGCCCTGCAGGTAGCCGGCCACGATGGTCGGGAACGTCATGATCGAGATCGCGAAGATGATCGGGATCACCCCGGCCTGGTTGACCTTCAGCGGCAGGAAGCTCTGCCTGCCCTGCACGGTCCGGCCCCCGCTCAGCCGCTGCGCGGACTGGATCGGGATCTTACGCACAGCCTGCTGCACGTAGATGACGAACGCGATCGCCAGCACCGCCAGCATCGCCAGCACGATGAACGGGATGTAGTCGGCGATGCCGCCCCCGCCCGAGTGCGCGCTGAACGTGGAGATCAGGGTCCGCGGGGCCCGGCCGATGATGCCGGCGAAGATCACGAGCGAGATGCCGTTGCCGATCCCGTACTCGGTTATCAGCTCGCCGAACCACATGGCCAGGATCGTGCCCGCCGTCATGGTCAGCATGATGGTCAGCCGCGCGAACCAGTCCATGTTCGGGTCCAGGATCGGCGGGTTGTAGTTCTGGAAGAGCACGGTGTAGCCGTAGGCCTGGCCGAGGGCCAGCGCCACCGTCAGGTACCGGGTCCAGCGCGTGATCCGGCGGCGCCCCTGCTCGCCCTCCTTGGAGATCTCCTTCACGCGCTCGGAGATCACCGTCATCAGCTGCATGATGATGCTGGCGTTGATGTAGGGGTTGATCCCCATGGCCACCACGCTGAAGTTCGACAGGCCGCCGCCCGAGAACAGGTCGAGGAGGCCAAGCAGCGCCTGGCTGTTGAACAGGTTGTTGAGGGCCGCCTGGCTGGCGTTGGGGATGGAGATGTTGGCGAAGAGCCGGAAGGCGACGAGCAGGCCACCCGTGAACAGGATCTTGTTCCGGAGCTCGGGCAGCCGGACGGCGTTGTACAGCGCCTCGATCACGTTCATCTTCTGGCCTGCCTACTCCTCTGCGGCCTGCTTCTCCCCGGCCGCCTCCCCGACGAGCGTGAGCCGCCCGCCGGCGGCCTCGATCGCCGCCCGCGCGCTCTCGCTGGCGGCGTGCGCCGTGATCGTCAGCCGCCTGCGAAGGCGGCCGGTCCCCAGGAGCTTCACGGGCATCCCGGCCCGCGCCAGGCCGGCGTGCTGAAAGTCATCGGCGGCGACCGTGGCGCCGTCCTGGAAGTGGTTCAGCTTGGTCAGGTTGACGACGGCGTACACCTTCTTGAACCGGTTCTTGAAACCGCCGAGCCTGGGCAGGCGCTGAGAGAGCGGCATCTGGCCGCCCTCGAAGCCGAGCCGGAAGCCCTGGCCGCGTGCGTGCTGTCCCTTCTGACCGCGTCCCGAGGTCTTGCCCCGGCCCGAGCCGGTGCCCCGGCCCACCCTGCGCGACTTCTTGCGGGCGCCGTCGGGCGGCCGCAGCTCGTGCAACTCCACCTACCTACCTCGCCTGTGCTTCTTGGCCGACCGCGTCCTGGGCAGCTTGTAGCGGGCGCGCCGCGGCGGCTGCCAGGGCTCCCCGTCCACTGCGACCAGGAAGCTCACCTTTCTCAGCATGCCACGCACCGCCGGGGTGTCCGGCAGGTCCCGGGTCTGCTGGAGCCGTCGAAAGCCCAGCGACCGGACCGTGGCCTTCATGTCCTCGGAATACCCGATGGCGCTCTTCTTCCACGTCGCCCTGATGGTATGCGCGGCGGCGGACCCCGTCATGATCCCGCCTCGCCGGGGGGCGGCTGGGGCGCCGCCTCGGGGGCGGGCTCCGAAGCTGCCGGGGGCGGCTCCGCCGCCGTGGGCCGAGCGGTGCTCGCCGGGGGCGGCTCCGCCGCCGGGGGCCGAGCGGGGCTCGCTGGCGCGGCGCCGGTCGCGGCCGGCCGCGGCCGCCCGCCCGGCCTGTGGCCCATCTCCGCCGGCGTCGGGGCGCCGACCGGAGCCGCCGTCGCGGCCGGCCGCGGGACGCCCGGCAGGCGTCCGCCGGCCTCGGCCGCCCGGTACGCGGCGGCCAGGTCCGGGCCGACGATGTCCTCCACGTTCTTGCCGCGGAGCTCCGCGATCTCCTGGGCCGTGCGCAGCGACTGCAGCGCCGCCATCGTGCCCCGGACGGTGTTGATCGGGTTGTTCGTGCCCAGCGACTTGGTCAGGATGTCCTTGATCCCGGCCAGCTCGATGACCGCGCGCATGGCTCCCCCGGAGATGACCCCGGTGCCGGGCGCGGCCGGCTTCATCAGGATCCTCGCCGCGCCCCACTTGAAGCGGACCTCATGGGGGATCGACGTGCCGACCATGGGCACCGTGATCATGTTGCGCTTGGCGATCTCGACGCCCTTGCGGATGGCCTCCGGGACCTCCCGCGCCTTGCCCAGCCCGGCGCCAACGCGGCCGTTCATGTCTCCGACCACGATCAGCGCCGAGAACGAGAAGCGGCGGCCGCCCTTCTCCACCTTGGCCACGCGGTTGAGGCTGACCACCCGCTCGGTGACGTCGCTGCGGTCGCCGTAGCTCGAAGCTCGCATCGCCATCGCCTAGAACTCCAGCCCTGATGACCGGGCGGCCTCGGCCAGCGCCCGGACGCGGCCGTGGTACAGGAAGCCGCCGCGGTCGAAGACCGCGGTGGTCACACCGGCGGCCCTGGCCCGCTCGGCGATGGCCCTGCCGACCGCCGCCGCCGCCTCCACGTCCTTCCGACCGGACCTGAGCTGCGCGGTCGAGGCCGACGCCAGGGTGCGCCCCGTGTCGTCGTCGATCAGCTGCGCGTAGAGGTGGTGCAGGCTGCGGTACACGCTCAGCCGCGGCCGCTGACCGGTGCCCGCGACCTTGACGCGCACCCTGCGGTGACGGCGCGCCCGCGCCGCCTTCCGATCGAACTGCTTCAGCACTGCTCCTCCATACCTCCGCGCGTCACTTGGCGCCCTTGCCGCCCTTGCCGGACTTGCCCGGCTTGCGCCGGATGCGCTCGCCGCGGTACATCACGCCCTTGCCCTTGTACGGCTCCGGCGGCCGGAGCCGGCGCAGGTCGGCGGCGACCTGCCCCACCTGCTCCTTCGAGATGCCGCTGACCGCGAAATGGGTGGGATCGGCCACCTCGACGCTGATCCCGGCCGGCGGCCGGAAGCGGACGGGATGCGAGAACCCCAGCGAGAGCACCAGGTCCTCGCCCTGCTTCTGCGCGCGGTAGCCCACCCCGACCAGCTCCAGGTCCTTCCGGAACCCGGCGGAGACGCCGGTCACCATGTTGGCCAGCAGCGTCCGGGTGAGACCGTGCAGCGACCGGTGCTCGCGACCGTCCGTCGGACGCTCGCATGTCAGCTGCGCGCCGTCGATCCTGATCGAGATCTGGGCCGGGAGGGCGCGCTCGAGCCGGCCCCTCGGGCCCTCGACCGTCACGTGGTTCGCGTCCATCCGGACGCTCACGCCACTCGGCACCGGGATGGGAAACCTTCCGATTCTGGACATGGCTACCGCGTTCCTACCACACGTATGCGAGCACTTCGCCGCCGACGCCGGCGTGCAGCGCCTGCCGCCCGCTCATCACACCCTGGCTGGTGGACAGGATCGCGATGCCCAGGCCGCCCAGCACCCGCGGGATCTCGGTCTTGCGGGCGTAGACGCGCAGGCCGGGACGGCTGATGCGCTTCACGCCCGAGATTACCTGCTTGCGGTCGCTGCGCGCCTTCAGGGTGATCTTCAGGTACTGACCTGCGTGCCCCTCGGCCTGCTCCACGTCGTAGCCGGCGATGTAGCCCTCGTCCTGGAGGACGCGCGCCATCTCCAGCTTCAGCCGGGACGACGGCACCCGCACCTCGGCGTGCCGCGCCGTGTTGGCGTTGCGGACCCGCGTCAGCATGTCGGCGATCGGGTCCGAGGTCACGCCGAGGCCCTGCTTGCCCATCACCAGCTCGACTTGGTCACGCCGGGGATGCGGCCCTCGGCGGCAAGCGTCCGGAAGCAGATGCGGCACATGCCGAACTTCCTCATGTAGGCGCGGGGCCGCCCGCAAAGCCGGCAGCGGTTGTGGAACCGCACGCGGTACTTGGGAGCCTGCTTCCAGCGCTCGATTGCTGACTTCTTCGCCAAGATCCTCTTACCTCTTGTGAGTCCCCGAAGCCTGCCGGCTTCGCGGGGTCCCCGATGGCCAGGTCACGACCGCTTCCGGAAGGGCATGCCCAGCTGGGTCAGCAGCGAGCGCCCTTCCTCGTCCGTCTTCGCCGTGGTCACGATCGAGACCTCCAGCCCGCGCAGCTTGTCGATCCGGTCGTAGTCGACCTCGGGGAAGATGATCTGCTCGCGCAGGCCAAGGGAGTAGTTCCCGCTGCCGTCGAAGGCATCCGGGCTGATGCCCCGGAAGTCCCGGATACGGGGCAGCGCGACCGTGACGAGCTTCTCGAGGAAGTACCACATGCGGCGCCCCCGCAGCGTCGCCCGGATCCCGACCGGCATGCCCGCCCTGAGCTTGAAGGCGGCGACGGACTTGCGCGCCTTGACCACGACCGGCTGCTGGCCGGTGATGATCCTCACGTCGCTCACGGCCGCCTCCAGCGCCTTGGCGTTGTCCTTCGCCTCGCCGATGCCGATGTTCACGATGACCTTCGCGATCCTCGGCGCCTGCATCACGTTGTCGTAGTCGAACTCCTTCATCAGCGCCGGCAGCGCCCGCGCCCGGTACTGGTGGAGCAGGTTCGGCTCGGGATGGCGGCCGCCCCGGCTCGCCGCGCCGTTCGACCCAGGGCTCACTGGACCTCCGTCCTCCGGACGCGCTCGTACGGCTGCCCGCAGTGGACGCACACGAGCGCACGCTGCCCGCCCTCCAGCACCGTGTGCCGGATCCGGGTCGGCCGGTCGCACCCGGGGGCCGGGCAGACCAGCATCACGTTGCTGTAGTCCAGCGGGGCCTCGAAGTCCACGATGCCGCCCTGGATGGCGCCCGAGGTCCGCGCCTTGGTGTGGCGCTTCAGCACGTTGACGCCCTGCACGACGATCTTGCCCTCGCGCGGGAGCGTGCGGAGCACCTCACCCCGCTTGCCCCTGTCCCGGCCTGCGATAACGATCACAGGGTCGCCGGGCGCCAGGTCGAGCCGGCGCAGCCGCGGACGCGGCTTGTTCCTC
>Ga0126378_10003000_pt1 | contig 12663 bp, 13 predicted proteins | sample PanSoiMetPlot_23_FD_92587 | JGI IMG/M metagenome (GOLD analysis project Ga0126378, IMG submission 92587) | Tropical forest soil microbial communities from Panama - MetaG Plot_23 | ecosystem: Environmental > Terrestrial > Soil > Tropical forest > Bulk soil | place: Panama | collected 2016-02-17
CATCCTTTTCCTGACGCTCGCTTCGCCGCTATACATCTGCGATAAGAACCGGATGCGCTAATCAGCGCCCGTCCGGGTCCGTGGAGGGGGTCGTGAGCAATCACGATCCCTACTCCGATCAATTGTTGACTGCTCGCCCCTTCCGCTGGGGTTTAGCAGCAACCTTTTGTAAGGCGTTTTCCGTATTTACTTCGCGCTCGTTCAATGCTCCGTTTGTAATGTGAAGATCTCAGAATGTTGGCCGAGTTGCCTCCTCCGCAATTCCAGGTTACGACAGGTCTGAGGCGGTCATTCAGCCTCAGTTTCTCCAGAGATCGGGAGAACAAGTCTATGAAAGTCATTACGCAAGAAGAAGTTCGTACACGCCGCCAGGCGCAGCAGCCGAAAGAGACCACGATTTCCTTGCTGCGCGAATTAGTCGCTCATCTTTGTGAAAACCGCACCGAACTTCGCAGCGAGTGGGCTCGCCGTATTCGCGACGGGCAATTGCTGACCGCCATGACAGAGGAAGAGGTTTTCGCCGAAGTTACTTCCGTGTACGACAACTACGTAGAAGCGATTGAAACGGGTACCTTTGAAGCCTTGCAGGCGTATGCGCGCAACCTGTCGGAGCGCATTATCCCAAAAGGCGTCGAGACTCATGAGGTTCTAGGTGTCGTGTTGCTTTTACGCGACCTGTTAGCTCGTTCACTGTTCGCAAAATATCAAGACGATTTCGCCAAGTTGAACCAGATTCTCGACGCTTACGAGCCGGCGGCGAATCGTATCGCCAATACCGTCGCGGTGGGTTTCGTTGACGAGCGCGAGCGGATAATTCGAGAACAGCAAGAAGCCATTCGGGAGCTTTCGACCCCGGTGCTGCAGGTCCGAGAGCGGCTCCTGATTCTTCCTATCATTGGCGCCATCGATCCTCAACGTGCCCGTCAGCTCACGGAGCAGCTCTTGCGCGGCATCCGAACGAATCGCGCAAGGGTAGTCGTAATTGACATCACTGGCGTGGCGGCCCTCGATTCGAACGTGGCCAACCATCTGGTCCAAACGGTTGAGGCCTCAAGGCTGCTCGGTGCAACCGTCATCGTAACCGGCCTTTCTCCAGAAATTGCTCAAACCCTGGTCACCATCGGCGTGGACCTGGAAAAAATGAATACAGTTGGTGACCTGCAGGGTGGGATTGAGGAGGCAGAGCGCCTCCTAGGCTATACCGTCGTCCCCGCGCGCGACGTCTCGGCGCAGCCGTCTTAGATCGGGAGGGTTATGGAAGTCCCTATCCTTAAGCAGCATCACTATCTCATCGCAACTGTGCAAACAGCGCTTAGCGATGCCGACCTTCTCCATCTGCGAAACGCATTGCTCCAAAGAGTTGGGGAATTCCGCTCCCGCGGGGTAATCGTAGACGTAAGAGCGCTAGACGTGTTGGATTCTTTTGCGTCTCGCACCCTGGCTGACATCGCTCACATGATCCGATTGCGCGGAGCCGAAACTGTAATCGTCGGCATTCAGCCTGAGGTGGCTTTCGCCATGACACAGCTTGGTTTGAAGCTCGAAGGCGTGGCGACAGCTTTAGATCTGGAGGAAGGTCTCTCCTTCCTAGATAAACGAGTTGCGACGGGTACAGCGAAGCTCGCTCGGCCGGTGTCATTTAAACGATGAAGCGCGTCGGCCCATCTGGACAACGACAGGTAAGACTTCGGCACAAGACTGTAGAAAGTGAGAGAGTTCTTCCCGGTTCGGGGTTGAGCGGATCGCCGGGTGGAATTGAAGTGTTCCCGAGGCCTGAGAAGATCAGAATTCCTATCGGCAGCGACCGCGACATTGTTAAGGCACGTCAGGAAGGCAGACGAGTTGCTGGAGAACTCGGCTTTTCTTCCACCGATCTAGTCCTGGTTGCCACGGCGATCTCCGAGCTTGCCCGCAACATCGTCTCCTACGCAAAAACGGGAGAAATTGATATTAGACCGATTGTGAACTCTGCCCACCGAGGAATTGAAATCATCGCTCGTGATGAAGGGCCTGGTATTCGGGATGTCGACAGAGCCTTGCAAGTTGGCTTTTCCACCTCTGCGGGCCTCGGAATGGGACTTCCGGGTGTTCGCCGGCTTATGGATGAGTTCAAAATCCAATCGAATTTCGGACACGGCACAGTGGTGATCACAAGAAAATGGAAGAATTGAAATCTAAGAAGGCCGGGGATCAGTTCATCGACTATGGGGTCGCGATTTCGACCGCGGAGGGCGAGCGTCAATCGGGAGACGAATATCTTGTTCACCCGTCCGCTGACGGAGTACTGGTTGCGCTAGTTGACGGTCTTGGACATGGTTACGAAGCTTCGCAGGCTGCCCGGACCGCAGTCGAGACCTTGAAGACATATGCAGGGGAGTCTGTGATCGCTCTTGTGCGACGGTGTCATGGCGCTCTACGAAACACCCGCGGTGCAGCCATGAGCCTGGCTTTCTTCAACGCAGTTGACTCCACCATCACGTGGATGGGCATCGGCAACGTAAGTGGAGTGTTGATCCGCCGCGATAGCGCCGTTCTACGTCGCCGGGAAATTCTGCTCATACGATCCGGGGTAGTTGGAGCCGCATTGCCGTTGCTGAGAGCCTCCGTCGTGGCTGTCTGTCAGGCAGACAAGCTCATCTTCGCTACGGATGGTGTTGCGGCTGGATTTTACGATGGAATTAACATCAACCACCCCCCGCAAGAAATTGCCGATCGGATCCTTAATACACACAACAAAGGCAGCGATGACGCGATGGTGCTAGTTGCTCAATTCCTTGAGAAAACGACATGAAAACAACATGGGCGGAATCGGTTCGCCATTCATTGAAACGGGACTACCTGGTAGCTGTGCGTCGCTACCTTCGGCATGCAGACGAGTCCAACTTGGCGTCAGCCTATGAATTGGGAAGGCAAGCCTTGGAACATGGGCTTGGTGTAGTGGAGTTTGCCACACTGCATATTCATGCACTTGGCAAACTCATGCAACGCACTCAAAGTGCTCGGCAATGTTCACGCACCCTGCAGCTGGTTAACGAATTCTTCATCGAGAGCCTCTCTCCCTTTGAAATGACACATCGCGGATACGGTGACGCTCAGGCAACACTGCGACGACTGAATCAAACCTTGGAAGCAGAGGCTAGACGAGTCGCTCATGCTTTACATGACGAAGCAGGACAACTCCTGGTAACCGTCCACTTCGCGTTGCAGAACTTGGCCACTAAGATTCCGCCGAATTTCGAATCGGAAGTCGAAGAGGTACGGTGTCGGCTTATTGACGTCGAGAAAGATCTGCGTAGAATCTCACACGAATTGCGGCCTCCCATGCTGGATGAGCTCGGGTTGATACCTGCATTGGATTTTATGGCCGAGGGCGTTTCTAAAAGGTCAGGAATCCACATTGTCATTCAAGGAGTGTTTTCGAAGCGACTGCCAAACGATGCGGAGATTGCTCTTTATCGGAGTGTCCATGAGGCAGTTACGAACGCGGTAAAGCACGCCCAGGCGAAAAGCGTTGCGATCAGCCTTAGACAAGAACGCCAGAATGGCTTGGACACAATCATCTGTTCGGTCAAAGACAATGAGATAGGTTTGAAGCCTGGAGCTAACCGGGGATTAGGTCTTCTGGGAATGCAAGAGAGGATTCACGCCCTGGGCGGCTCATTCGAGATTAACTCCAGGGCAGGCATCGGGACCGAGTTGCTGTTTAGCATCCCTCGCTTGGATTCGGAGTCATTGTAAGCAAGAGGAATACCCTCCAACCAGTTGAAGGAATAAACTCGTGCGTATGACGCCCACGATCGAAAAGATTTCTGCGGTCACTCTGCGGGTTGTGAACATGACGGATTCTGTGAGGTTTTACAGAGATGTTCTGGGCATGGAGCTTCTCTACGGCGGAGAGGGCGCAGGATTCTCTTCCCTGTGCGCAAGAGACACTCAATCTGTGATCCTCAATCTGGAGCAGGGGCAGCCGATGACTCGCTGGGGGCGGCTGATTTTCTACGTCACGGATGTGGACGCCCTCTGGCATCATCTGAAGGATCGGGGATTTGATCCTGCGATTCCACGAGATGCCTCGTGGGGAGAACGCTATTTCCACATGCCCGACCCAGACGGCCACGAGTTGTCGTTTGCGCGGCCGCTCCGATGACTTGCAAATAGTTTGATCTCGTGAGAAGGGTGAGGAAGCAGCACAAAATCAGGACTTCCGCTCCTTCTTTTGCTCGTTCATCCAGCTCCATCTGCTTGCGGCGCTGGCACAAAATTGGACGAAGTCGCCGATTCTGCTTGGTGAGCGATAAAACATTTTTCTGGGGCAGCGACGACCCCCTGCAAAGAATGTTTTGGCACTCCGGCCAATGGGCCGTGATTCTTACTAGAATGCATTGTGCTGCGCTTCCCCAGGAGATCGCGCGTCCATTCCCTTACCCCGTGCAATTACCCTGCTCTCTGCGGTCCCAACTGTGGCGATTTGGGCAGCACTCCCGGAGAGCCCGACTCGCGAGATTCTCCCTTGTCCGTCATGTCACCGCGATGCTGAGATTGTTCGGTATCTCGGAGACGGCGGTACAGTTCGCGTCTTGCCATTCTGGGAATAAGAAAAGCCGTCCAAGGTTCCTCGGCCATGGGCGGCTTTTCGAGCGGAGTTGAAACAGTCTGATAATCCCACACGCCCCGCCAGCCGTTAACTATCAAAACTGCTAGCAACGCGAATCAGTTCGGACTCTTTTTCGGCTTTCCCGTCCTTGACGAGAAATTCCCTCCAGCCGATCGATCTTCTTTCGGGAAGGCATCGAAGCGGGGGAAAAGGCACCGACCGCCCCGAACGCGATGACATCTCATTACACTGGAAAGTAGTAAAACGACACACTTCGAACGGGCAGAAGAGCCCGCGCTTGCGCTCTCCCCCCTAGGTGCGAGTTCTTTTTATGTATTCGGTCTCTTTCCTCGTGAGTCGCTGTTCTTTTTCGTCCAGTAAACGGTTTAGCTCCTCCACCAGCGCGCAGAATTTCTTGGAGTCCTGTTCCTTTGTGATCAGTTCACAAAGTTCCATCCAACGTTCCTTGACTGCACCTTCCATGTGCAACCCCTGGGACGTGTAAGTTTTGAGCGGGAGGGGTTATTGCTTCGATTATAGAGTGTTTCCGCTAGGGTGTTAGCGCCAAAGTGCGCCATTTGCCAATCTGGCAAAACCTGCCCGGTTTTTCCGCATCTCACAGCGCTGCGGCGTGTAGGGGTTCATCATGTACAGCGATTCGATTTCTTCTTACGTTCAAACGATCCGCGAGGAAATAAAGCGTATTCAGGATCAAGAACTCTTCTATCACAGACAAAAATATCCGACTTTCGTGGAAACGGCGGCGCACGAGAAGCGCGAGTCAAGAATGCTCGCAATACGGGAGACGCTGCAACAGCTGCGACGTGAAAACTCTATTCACTCTCCTATGTAAAACATCCAGCATGGCCAAAGGCTTGCACAGGCAAAATGCGCAACGACTGAGGCGCCGCGATTCGGATCCAGGATGGCTTCGAGGCGAAAGCAAAAAGGCTTGACGCCACCGGACTCAGCCTTTTGTCGAGTTGAGTCCGAATGCGCGAGCATCAGTTAGTTCCTATGAATACATCTGAGACACGAGTCCACGGATCGGGCCACGGCTCGAGAACTATAGTTGAAAAGAGGACACCTCGTTCTCGCCTCGTCCAGTTACTGGCAAAATTTCCGCAGCGACTGGTATGGGCAGTGTTTGTGTTGTGCATGGGATTCTTCTCGATCGCAATCTTATCTGCGGTTGCGCTAGTTACCCACACACCTTTCGTTCTTCCATCTCTTGGACCGACCACAATTCTCTTTTTCTTCCATCCGATGTCTGCCAGTGCATCTCCTAGACACGCGCTTTACGGGCACGCGATCGGGATTCTGTGCGGATATGGATCGCTTGTCGTGATGGGATTGGAGCACGCGGGTTCCGGCGTGGATGCCGGCATTGGACTACGGCGTTTATTTGCAGTGGCTCTTTCCCTTGGAGTCACAGCATTTCTCATGGTGTTATTGAAGGTCGCTCATGCACCTGCCGGAGCCACCACCCTGATCGTTTCCCTGGGGATCATCACTCGTCCGTGGCATCTGCTGGTGATCGAGATTGCCGTGGCCCTGCTTTGCCTTCAGGCGGTAGCCTTCAACCGCCTGGCCGGTTTGAAATATCCGCTGTGGGTTGGGCCGGTGGACAGCGCGATGGAAGAACTCAGGAGTGGACGGCGGCTTGAGGAACGCAAAGAGAGGATTGTTCCCAAACCGTAATGGCGGAGCTTGGACGGCTCACCGGATCTGATTTCCGCTAGCTGCACTCATTCTCACTCCCGTTGAACACAAGTTATGAAGGCCCCTGAGACTCTCATTCTGAAGCATTACGAAATCTCATTCCGACCTTCCACTTTGTCGGGACCTTGTTGCCTGCGGCGCGGATCGCTTCGCGGCTCACAGTACGATGGACGGCAATATTTGTTATGGCAACGGCCCGGCCTGTGAGGCCTGGAAGTACGCGCCTTCCCGCTTTAGTCGTTCGGCGTCGGCCTGATCTGATTGCCCACTCTGCGTGGCATCCTGAGGAACGGGTGCTTTCTCCACCTGCCCGACGCTATTCAGCGATTCGCCTTCGCGGAGAGTCGCCCTTCTTCAGTTTTGAGTCGCAATCGGGCGAATTGAAACAGAATACCCCGTCTCACAGCGCGATTTGAGATTTGTCGAGGGATCGCAGGGCAGCGATAGTATTGAGGCGCACTCTTCCTTCTCGATCACAGTTGTTGAAATCGAACCTCGCGACTCGGTATAGCCCTCGAAGAGATCAACACAGCAGCTGCGAATAAAGCGAGACCTGCGCCGATCCATCGTCGCCCGAGGCTGGCCTGGACCTCCCAACTCCGCTCGTGAGCCTGGCCTTCGAACGTGCCGTGGGCTCCATGATCGCCCTCTAGTGGTCTCCATAGATTATTCGGTCGATTGGGGTCGTCCGGTTCCGCGGTTTGCTGAGAGGCGAATCCGGTTTTGCCGAGATAGCGATCCAGCCAACTGGGCACGAATTTGTTGCCGACGATCGCCTCGACGGTCGGCCAGCCGGCGTAAATTTCTCGCCGCGAGTGGTGTGCTGCCCAATAGATCGCCCTGGCGCCCACCTCAGGCTGAAAAATAGGAGGGACTGGTTGCGCCTTGTACTTCAAACGGCTCTTCACCCACCCGAATTGCGGCGTATTCAGAGCTGGCATCTGCAGCATTGTGACCCGGACGTTACTCTTATCGTGGATCAGTTCGCAACGCAGCGAGTAGGTGAATCCCGCAATAGCGTGCTTGGCTCCACAGTATGCCGACTGCAGAGGAATGCTTCGATAAACCAGGGCCGATCCCACTTGAACAATCGTGCCGCGATCGCGAGGTAACATGCGTCTCAACGCGGACAGCGTGCCGTAAACAACTCCAAGGTATGTGACCTCGGTGACTCGCTTGTATTCTTCCGCCTTCATCTCCTTTACGGGCGAAAACACAGAAGCCATCGCATTGTTCACCCAGATGTCGATGGGCCCGAACTCGCGTTCGACGGACGCGGCTGCGTTCTCCATTGCATTCGCATCGGCAACATCGAGGGGAAGCACCATCGCCTTTCCGCCTGCGGCTTCGATTTCGCGCTTAGCGGCATCAAGCCCGTCGATGCCGCGCGCGATCAGGCCGACCTTAGCGCCGTGCCTGCCGAATTCTCGTGCGGTAGCACGACCCAATCCCGCGGATGCTCCCGTAATTACAACCACTTCATTCTTCAAAACTGCCTCCGTTGTGACCGTTTTTCCGACTAGATAACTTCCCGCACCTGGTCGGAGATTGTGGTCAGCGCAATTTTCTTCCGATTCGGCTCTCCACGTGCTAGAGACTCGGCGAAGTGTAAAGCTTGATCCGCCTTAACCTTTGCCGGCATTGGAGGCTCGAAAGGATCGACTGCCGCTTGCAGAATGGCCGGTCCTGGAGCGGCGAGAAGTTCCTCTAACGCTCGTCCGCACTCCCCGGGATCTTCGACGCTGAAGCCGATTCCGCCGCATGCGTGAGCGAAAGCAGCGAAGTCTATGGGATGTAGATCGACGCCATACTCCGGATTGCCTAGAAAAACCATCTGCTCCCATTTAATCTGTCCGAGTGTATTGTTCTTGATGATGACCACTTTGATGGGGAGTTTGTATTTCACGGCAGTCACGAAATCGGCCATCAGCATCGAGAAGCCGCCATCTCCGACGAAAGCTACGCATTGCCGGTTCGGATACGCGACTTGGGCGGCAATCGTATAAGGAAGACCGGGCGCCATCGTCGCCAAGTTTCCGGACAGAGTGTGCATCTGGCCGCGGCGCGCCACAATGTGCCGTGCCCACCAGGTGGCGATCGTGCCGCTATCGCAGCTCACGATTGCATCGTTTCTCAATCGCTTGCCGAGCTCCCGTGCCACAACCTGGGGTTTCATAGGCTTGTCTTGTCGAGTCGCGCGCTTCTCCATCAGTTCCCACCAGTCTTTCATCCCAGCCTGCGCCACTTGCAGGAACTTCCGGTCTTCGGTGCGCTTCAGAAGTGGAATCAATTCGCGCAATGTATTTTTGCTGTCACCAACTAATCCGACTTCCACCGGATAACGAAGCCCAATGCGCTTTGGATCAAGTTCGATCTGCACTCCTCTGGCTTGACCCGGTTTTGGCATGAACTCGATGTACGGAAACGACGTTCCTACCATCAGCAGTGTGTCGCAATCTTCCAAAGCCTCCTGGGAAGGTTTAGTTCCAAGAAGCCCGATGCCTCCGGTTGTGTATGGACTGTCGTCGGGCACCGCCGCCTTTCCGAGCAGAGGTTTTACGATCGGCGCGGCTAGGAGTTCGGCCGTCTGCTCGAGTTCTTGGGTTGCATTCAAGGCCCCTCGGCCTGCGAGAATTGCCACCTTTTTCCCTTGATTGAGAATGTCAGCCGCGCGTTCGAGGTCAGAATGGTCGGGGAGACGCGCGCTACGGGCATAAACATCTGAAGTGTGATGAGCGATGTTGCGGTTTGAAGCCTGTTTCTTTTTTACCTCTTTCTCCTGGAGGTCGACTGGGAAGGTGATATGCGCCACTCCGTGGTATGCAAGAGCGGTTCGACAGGCCAGGTCGGCGATGTTCTCCACATGGGTCGGTCCCATGATGCGTTCATTAAAGACGGCGACATCTATGAAGAGCTTGTCGAGCGCTACATCCTGCTGTGTGAAGGTGCCGATGAGATCGTGAAATTGAAGTCCGGTAATCGCCAGCACAGGCTGGTTGTCAAGTTTGGCGTCATAGAGGCCGTTGAGAAGATGTATCCCTCCTGGCCCTGAGGTAGCAAGACAGACCCCCAGTTTGCCAGTGAACTTCGCGTAACCACAAGCCATGAAGGCTGCGGCTTCTTCGTGCCGCACCTGAATGAAACGAATTTTCTCTTCGTGCCTGCGAAGAGATTCCATGATGCCGTTGATTCCATCGCCCGGAAGCCCGAAAATAACCTCCACGCCCCAGTCCAATAGCGTTTCTACGAGTAGATCAGCCGCTGTCATAACAAACCCTCCGCGCGAAATCATAATCGTCCGTTGTCATAGCTCTGATGCAATCTGAATCGGGACAGTCCACGTAGAACAAAGATTTTGAATAGCGCACGAGGACTGTCTGCGAAATAGGGTGTTGGTCGCGAAATTTGTGCTTTCTCAGCCCACCCCTTTTGCCCAGAAACTCATCTCTACGTTGTCAGGTTCGAACGTGTATTGCGGTGAAGGAATACCGTGTTCACTGCACTCACGGTTCGTATGTCACGAAGGAGGCTGGCGTCACGTTATCGCGCATCGGAATCGAACGAATCGAAGTATCCACCTACACCGTGCCGACGAATCTCCCCGAGTCGGATGGCACCCTAAAGTGGAACTCGACAACGTTGGTTCTCGTACGCGCTTATGGCGAAAGTAAACACGGGCTCGGCTATACCTATGCCGACAGGGCGACCTCCACACTAATCCAGGACCGATTGTCGAAAATCGTCGAAGGTCAGGATGTCATGGCCCCGGCGTCGAGTTGGAATGCCATGATCTGCCGCACTCGTAATCTGGGACGACCTGGCATCGTCTCAATGGCAATTTCTGCGGTTGATATTGCGTTATGGGATTTGAAGGCTCGTATGCTGAACCTTCCGTTAAGCACGTTATTAGGAGCCGTGCGGGAGTCCGTGCCTATCTATGGCAGCGGCGGGTTCACCTCATATTCGGATGAGCAACTCCAGGGTCAGCTCGCTGGGTGGGTCGAACATGGCATCACCCGCGTCAAGATGAAGATCGGTCGCGACGCCGCGGCCGATGTAAGAAGAGTCGGAATAGCGCGGGCTGCAATCGGTCCGACCGTTGAGCTATTTGTCGATGCGAATGGCGCTTACAGTCGAAAGCAAGCATTGCAGCAGGCGGAGAAGTTTGCGGACATGAATGTCAGTTGGTTTGAGGAGCCCGTGTCGTCCGATGATCTTGCAGGTCTGCGTCTGGTACGGGATCGTGGGCCCGCGGGGATGGATATCGCGGCCGGCGAATACGGGTACGACGCGGATTATTTCCGGCGAATGCTGGCCGCGGGCGCCGTCGATGTCTTGCAAGCCGACGCCACTCGCTGCGGTGGTATCACCGGGTTTCTTCAGGTAGCGGCGCTGTGCGAAGCGCATCACGTTCCGCTATCGGCGCACACCGCCCCCTCAGTGCATACCCACCTCGGTTGTGCTGTGACGCCGTTACGTCACCTGGAGTATTTTCACGACCACGTTCGCATCGAAAGCATGTTTTTTGATGGCTCTCTCTCGCCTGTGAATGGAGAACTCGCACCCGATCGCTCACGGGCGGGTATGGGAATCGAATTTAAGCACGCTGATGCTCAGCGATTTGTAGCCTAAAGTGGCTAGGAGGAAAGATGTCTGTGAGTCGTATTCCGCTTGTCGCTCCGCAGGAACTGAAGCAAACCTGGCAGAATCGTTGGCCGAAAGTTGACGCTGCCGGATTGGAAATGGCACTGCGGCAAGTTGTAAGCGGCGAAGTCCGTTTCGATGCCGGGAGCAGAGCGCTGTATGCGACCGATGGTTCGAACTATCGGCAGGTTCCGATCGGTGTGGTCATTCCTAGGTCCACACAGGACGTCATTGAGACGGTCGCAATTTCTCGGCAATTCGGTGCTCCGTTGCTTTCCAGAGGTGGGGGAACCAGTCTGGCTGGCCAATGCTGCAACGTTGCGGTGGTTATCGATTGGTCGAAGTACCTGCACCGGATTGTCGAGCTCAACCCGCAACAAAAATATGCCCGCGTTCAGCCGGGAACGATCTGCGACACACTCCGAAATGCCGCAAAGCCTCACACATTGACCTGGGGACCAGACCCAGCCACGCACGATCACTGTACGTTCGGCGGTATGTTGGGCAACAACTCCTGTGGCGTTCACGCCCAAATGGCGGGCAAGGCGGGAGAGAACGTGCTCTCGATGGAGATTCTCCTTTACGACGGTACGCCAATGACCGTTGGATGGATGGATGAAAAGCAGCTTGAGACAAAGATTGCGCACGGTGGTCGCGAAGGCTCCATCTATGCGCAATTGAAGTCTCTTCGCGAAAGATACGGCAGCCTTGTCCAGGAAAAATATCCACGCATCCCGAGGCGAGTTTCGGGATACAACCTCGACCATTTGCTGCCCGGCGAAGATGGCCGATTCAACGTCGCCCGGGCACTGGTGGGTAGCGAGAGCACTCTCGTCACGATTCTGGAAGCAGAGGTGCAGCTTGTCTACAGCTATCCCCAACGAGTCCTTCTCGTTCTGGGTTATCCGAGCATCTATGAAGCTGGCGATCACGTCCCCAAGATTCTCGAACACAGGCCGATCGGGTTTGAAGGGCTCGACAACGTTTTGATTAACAACGTGAAAAAGAAGGGCATGCCCCAGGTCGATGATCTTTCTATCCTTCCGCAAGGCAAAGGGTGGTTGGTGGTGGAGTTCGGTGCGGGCACGACAGAAGAGGCCGAGCAACAAGCGCGAGTCACGATGTCTGCGCTCGAGGGTTCGGGCGCACCGTCCATGAAGCTCTTTGTCGACCAAGCCGAGCAGCAAAAGGTCTGGGACGTTCGCGAGGCCGGATTGGGCGCAACCGCCTTTGTGCCAGGCGAGCCATTGACGTGGGAAGGATGGGAGGATTCTGCCGTCCCCCCGGAGCAGGTTGGAAGCTATCTGCGAGAGCTGTGCAAGCTGTACGAGAAATATGAGTACCACTCAGCACTCTACGGACATTTCGGGCAAGGCTGTATTCATTGCCGGATCAATTTCGATCTCATGAGTGAACCGGGAATTCGTAAATGGCGTTCGTTCATGGAAGAGGCGACCGATCTGGTTACAAGCTATAGCGGATCGATTTCCGGCGAACACGGCGATGGGCAGTCCAAAGCGGAATTCCTCTACAAAATGTTCGGTTCCGAATTGCTCGAAGCCTTTTGCGAATTCAAATCCATCTGGGACCCCGATTGGAAGATGAATCCAGGAAAGATCGTCGATCCTTATCACATTGACGAAAATCTCAGATTGGGAGCTGACTATCATCCCTGAACCCCTCCAACGCATTTCAAATTTCCC
>Ga0126378_10003003_pt1 | contig 12657 bp, 9 predicted proteins | sample PanSoiMetPlot_23_FD_92587 | JGI IMG/M metagenome (GOLD analysis project Ga0126378, IMG submission 92587) | Tropical forest soil microbial communities from Panama - MetaG Plot_23 | ecosystem: Environmental > Terrestrial > Soil > Tropical forest > Bulk soil | place: Panama | collected 2016-02-17
TACTACTGCCGCTGACCATTGCCGGCGAGAAGCCCGATCGCGGCTGGTTCGACGAACTGGTGCGCCGGGTCGGGCTTTCCGATCGGCTACGGCACCGGCCGGCCGAGCTGTCGGGCGGGCAGCAGCAGCGCGTCGCCATTGCCCGGGCGCTGGTGTCGCGGCCCACGGTCGTATTCGCCGACGAGCCCACGGGCAATCTCGACTCGACGACCGGCGCGGAGATCCTCGAGCTGATGCGCGCCTCGGTCGAGGACTACGGCCAGACGATGGTGATGGTGACGCACGACGCCGAGGCGGCGGCGATGGCCGACCGGGTGCTGTTCCTGGCCGACGGGCGCATCGTGCAGGAGCTCCCGCGGTCGAGCCGGCACGAGATCCTCGCCGCCATCGAGACCCTTACCGTCCGATGATCGCCTTCGCCTTGCGTGGCCTGCTCGCCCGCAAGCTGCGCACCGTCCTCACTGCGCTGGGCGTGGTGCTCGGCGTCGCGCTCATGTCCGGCACGTTCGTACTCACCGATTCGATCGACGACGCGTTCCACTCGATATTCAGCCAGACCTACCGCAACGCCGACGCGGCCATCACCGGGAAATCGGCGTTCTCGCTGAGCGGCGGCAACGGCAGCACGCCGCCGTCGTTCGACCAGTCCCTGCTCCCCACGGTCCGCGGATTGCCCGAGGTGGGCGCCGCGTCGGGATTCGTCACGAGCGACACGCACCTGATCGGCAGCAACGGCAAGGCCATCTCATTCGGGGGCGCGCCGAACCTCGGTTTCAGCGTCGACCCTGCGCAGCCGGACCTCAGTGTGCTGACCCTCGTGTCCGGTGCCTGGCCGCATCAGGACGAGGTGGTCGTCGACAGGACCACGGCGCAGCGCAAGCACCTCAGCGTCGGGCAGACGATCGGCGTGCAGGCGCGCGGTCCGGTCGAGCGCATGCGCATCGCAGGCATCGTCAAGTTCGGGTCGGTCTCCTCGCTCGGCGGGGCCACGCTCGCCGGGTTCGATCTCGGCACAGCCCAGCGGCTGTTCGACAAGCCGGGCAAGCTGGACCAGATCTTGATCGCCGGCAAGCCCGGCGTCTCGACGTCGCAACTGCTCGCCGGGGTTTCGAAGGTCCTGCCGCCGAACACGCAGGTGCGCACCGGGTCGGAGCAGGCGTCGAAGGATGCCTCCGACGCTTCCGGCTTCATCTCCTTCCTCCGGACGTTGCTGCTGGCCTTCGGCGGCATAGCGCTGTTCGTGGGCTCGTTCGTGATCGCGAACTCGCTGTCGATCACAATCGCCCAGCGCACGAGGGAGTTCGCCACGCTGCGCACGCTTGGCGCCTCGCGGCGGCAGGTACTGCGTTCGGTGATCCTTGAGGCGCTGGCGATGGGCTTCACCGCGTCGGTGGTCGGGCTGTTCCTCGGTCTAGGGCTTGCCGTCGGGCTGTTCAAGATCTTCGACGCGGCCGGGCTCACGCTTCCCAACAGCGGCCTGGTCTTCCGGACCCGCACGGTCGTGGTGGCACTGGTCGTCGGCACGCTGATCACCCTGCTCGCGAGCCTGCGTCCCGCGATGCGTGCCACGCGGGTGCCTCCGATCGCGGCCGTCCGCGAGGGCGCCAAGCTGCCGCAGGGTCGGTACGCCCGCTTCCGCCCGCTCGGCGCTGCCCTGCTCACCGCCCTCGGCTTCGCCTTCCTGCTGCTCGGACTGTTCGTGCACGGGCTCGGCACCGCCGGCGTGCTGACCCTGTTGCTCGTCGGCGCGCTCCTCGTGTTCATCGGCATCGCCACGTTCTCCGCGCAGCTGGTACGGCCGATCGCGGCGGCGGCCAATCCGGTGGCCCGGTGGGCGGTGATCGCGTTCTCCGCAGTCGTGTGGCCACTGTTCTCGCTGCCGTTCTGGTTGCTGCGGTACGGCGCGTGGGGTCCCGGGACTACCGGGCGCCGGGTTGGAGCATTCGTCGGGGGCGCTGTGCTCAACCCGCTACTGCTCCTCCTGGTGCTGGCGATGATGCTTCGCCGCACCGTCTCGGGGTGGCGGCCGGAGTGGCCGGCCGACTTCCCGGGCGTGCTGACCGAGCCGTCGGCCACCCGCATCGGCAGCGAGAACAGCCAGCGCGACCCGCAACGCACCGCTGCGACCGCGGCTGCGCTGATGATCGGGTTGGCGCTGGTGACCCTCATGGCCGCTCTCGCCGCGGGCATCATCCGCCCGTTCGAGCAAGCTGTCGACGCCATCTTCGTTGCCGACTACGCAATCACCGCGCAGAACAACTTCGACCCGATCCCGACAACGGTGACAGCAGCCGTCGCCAAGACGCCCGGAGTCGAGTCGATCGCGGGCGTACGGGTGGGTGACGGCCGCGCGTTCGGCAAGCACATCGAGCTGACTGCCGTGGACCCGCAGGCGGGCGACGTGCTCCGTCTCGACTGGCGGCAGGGCTCGCAGGCGACGTTCGGCAGCCTTGGCGCGGACGGCGCGTTCACGACGGACAGCTACGCCAAGCAGCACCACCTCGCGATCGGCTCGCCGTTGACCGTTGAGACGCCGACCGCAGCGCTGCTCAACCTGCACCTGGCCGGCACGTTCCACCCGCCCGCCGGCGGATCGCCCTTCGGGGCCGTGACGATCTCGAGCGCGACGTTCGACCGCCACTATGAGCAGCCGAAGAACCTCTACACGTTCGTGCAGATGCACGGCGGTGTCAACGATGCGAACACTGCGGCCCTGAACGCCGCGCTCACCTCGTTCCCGAATGCGAAGGCGGTCACTCGCGACGAGTTCAAGAACAACCAGAGCGCCGCGATCAAGAACATCCTCAATGTGCTCTACGTGCTGCTGGCGCTGTCGGTTGTCGTCAGCATCTTCGGCATTGTGAACGCCTTGGTGCTCACCGTCTTCGAACGCACCCGCGAGCTGGGCATGATGCGCGCGATCGGGATGACGCGGCGGCAGACGCGGCGCATGATCCGGCATGAAAGCGTGATCACAGCGCTGATCGGTGCCGTGCTGGGCATCGTCGTGGGCCTGTTGCTCGCCGGGCTGCTCACCACTCGCCTGGACTTCATCGCGTTCGTGGTACCCGTCTCGCAGCTTGTCCTTTTCGTGCTGGTGGCCGTGGTGGTGGGGATCTTCGCCGCCGTGTTCCCAGCCCGGCGCGCGGCCCGCCTAGATCCTCTAGCAGCACTCCACTACGAATAGGTGCGCCGGGGGGTGTCTCGCGGCCGGCGCGCTCTTCGCGCAAGCGCTCATCGCCCGGTGGTTGGGTCCCCCTGGTTGCCTCCCAGCGTCGGGCGGCAGGATCTAAATCAGGCGCTCTTTTCGCGCCGTTCGCGCTTGGGCTGCTCACGCGGCACGAGCGTGGGGTAGACGTGGTCGAGCACGGTCTCCCGCGTGATCAGCACGCGGGCCACATCCTCGCGCGACGGCACCTCGTACATGACCGACAGCAGCACTTCCTCCATGATCGCCCGCAGCCCACGAGCGCCGGTACCGCGCAGTACGGCCTGGTCGGCGATCGCCTCGAGCGCATCATCGGAGAACTCGAGTTCGACGTTGTCGAGCTCGAAGAGCTTGCCGTACTGCTTCACCAGCGCGTTGCGCGGCTCGATGAGGATCTGGACGAGGGCATCGCGGTCCAAGGGGCGTACGGACGTGATCACGGGCAGACGCCCGATGAACTCCGGGATCAGCCCGAACTTCATCAGGTCTTCGGGCATCACGTCGGAGAAGACGTCGCGCTGGTCGCGCTCGAACTTGGTGCGAAGCTCCGCGCCGAAGCCCAGCCCCTTCTTGCCGATGCGGTTCTCGATGATCGCGTCCAGTCCGGCGAACGCCCCGCCCACGATGAAGAGCACGTTCGTCGTATCGATCTGAATGAACTCCTGGTGCGGGTGCTTGCGGCCGCCCTGCGGCGGCACGCTGGCCGTCGTGCCCTCGAGAATCTTCAGGAGCGCCTGCTGCACGCCTTCCCCGGAGACGTCCCGGGTGATCGACGGGTTCTCGGCCTTACGCGCGATCTTGTCGACTTCGTCGATGTAGATGATGCCCGTCTCCGCGCGCTTGACGTCGTAGTCCGCGGCTTGGATGAGCTTGAGGAGGATGTTCTCGACGTCCTCGCCGACGTAACCAGCCTCGGTGAGCGCGGTGGCGTCGGCGATGGCGAACGGGACGTTCAGCATGCGGGCCAGTGTCTGCGCGAGCAACGTCTTGCCTGACCCCGTGGGGCCGAGCAGCAGGATGTTCGACTTAGCCAGCTCGACGTTGGTGTCGGCGCTGCGCGGCTTTGGTTCGCCGCCTGCCTGCACTCGCTTGTAGTGGTTGTAGACCGCGACGGCGAGCGTCTTCTTGGCCTGATCCTGGCCCACGACATAGCTATTCAGGAAGTCGTAGATCTCGCTGGGCTTGGGCAGCTCGTCGAAGCTGAACTCGCTCGTCTCGGCGAGCTCCTCCTCGATGATCTCGTTACAGAGGTCTATGCACTCGTCGCAGATGTACACACCAGGACCGGCAATGAGCTTCTTGACCTGCTTCTGGCTCTTCCCGCAGAACGAGCACTTCAGGAGGTCGCCCGTCTCTCCGACACGTGCCACGGCCTACTGGTTCCCCTCTGGTCGGTTGGTGCCCAGACCTCGAACGGTACCCGGTGCGGCGCGGTAAGTCCCTCGCAAACCCCACCGGCGTGCCGTGGCAGGCCCTGAAAACGCTTCCACCCGGACCCCGCGCGGTGTTGGTTTGACGACCACGAGGCGATGAGCACTCGCGCGAAGAGCCCCGGCGCCGCGACGTGGCCCGCGCCGGAAGCGCGGAGCGGAGCCGCGGATCCACCCGAGCGGAGCGAGCGGTGGAGACGCGGATCCGCCGCTGCCGGGTTCAATTAGTCAGCTTGCGGGTGGTGATGACCTCGTCGACCATGCCGTACTCCTTGGCCTGCTCGGCGGTGAAGATCTTGTCCCGCTCGATGTCGGCGCGCACGGTCTCGATGGTCTGCCCGGTGTGGCGGGCCAGGATCTCCTCCATCAGCTCGCGCATCCGCTGAATCTCTCGAGCCTGGATATCCAGGTCAGAGATCTGCATCGGGCCCTCGGTACCGCCGGAGGGCTGGTGGATCAGAATCCGCGAGTTCGAGAGCGCGAACCGCTTGCCCTTGGTACCGGCCGCGAGCAGCACGGCAGCCGCTGAGGCCGCCTGGCCCATACAGATCGTCTGGATCTCGGGCCGGACGTACACCATCGTGTCGTAGATGGCGGTGAGCGCGGTGAACGAGCCGCCCGGCGAGTTGATGTAGATCTGGATATCGCGATCGGGATCGGTCGACTCCAGCACGATCAGCTGCGCCATCACGTCGTTGGCGACGACGTCGTCGATGGGCGCGCCGAGGAAGATGATGCGCTCCTCGAACAGCTTGTTATAAGGATTGGACTCCTTGATCCCGTAGTTCGTGCGCTCGACGAAGGACGGCAGCACGTACCGGGCGGAAGGGTTGATCAACTCGGACATCTCGTTCACTCTCATTCCGCCGGGCTGACGCCGCCGGGGACCTGGCTGGCGCGGGACACGATGTGGTCGACGAATCCATACTCCACGGCTTCCGCTGCGGTGAACCAACGGTCGCGGTCGCCGTCGACAATGATCTGCTCGACGCTCTTTCCGGTGTGCTCGGCGGTGATCTCCGCGAGCTCCTGCTTGCTGAGGTTCCACTGCTCGGCCTGGATCTTGATGTCCGACGCGGTACCACCTAGGCCTGCCGAGCCCTGGTGCATCAGGATCCGCGCGTGCGGCAGCGCATAACGCTTGCCGCGGGTGCCCGCCGAGAGCAGGAACTGGCCCATCGACGCCGCGAGCCCCAGCGCCCAGGTGGCGACATCGCACTCGATTAGTTCCATGGTGTCGAAAATGGCCATGCCGGCCGTCACCGAGCCACCCGGCGAGTTGATGTACAGGTTGACGTCGCGCTTGGGGTCCTCGGCAGCGAGCAGCAGCAGCTGTGCGCAGATCTGGTTGGCGATCGCGTCGTCGACCGGCTGGCCGAGGAAGATGATCCGCTCCCGGAGCAGCCGGTCGTATACGGAGTCGTTGAGGTTCATGCCGGCGCCTGGGCTGCGCATCTCCATGATGCGCACTGGCTGCGGATCGAAGCGGCTCACGGTACGGACCTTCCTTCGAACTTGGGTGTTTCTTCGAACCTAATCGACTGGCACAGGCAAGCGCCGGCTGCTGGGGCCGGTTTCGCTCATGGCGTGACGTCCTCTTCATCGATCGGCGCCAGGCTGCTCGGCTCCGGGGCCGGCAGCGAGGACAGGTCGACCTTGTTGCCGGACGCGTCCGTTACGGTCGCCGACTCGAGCACGCTGGCAAGCGCCTTGTTGCGGCGCACATCGGACATCAGCGCGGGCAGGTTGCCGGCCTCGACGATCTGGTTCGCGAAGTCCTTCGGCGGCATGTTGTACCGGGCAGCCTGGCGGACCAGGTACTCGGTCAGTTCGGCATCGGCGACGGTGACCTGCTCAGCGTCCGCGATCGCGTCCAGGATGAACTGGGCGCGCACCGACTTCTCCGCCGACTCCCGTAGCTCCGCCGTGAACTCCTCACGAGTTTTGCCCTGGCTCGCCAGCAGCTCCTCGAACAGCTTGTCGTCGTGGCCCAGCGAGTGGACGACATCGTGCTCGCGGTAACCCACCTCGGCCTGCACTGCCGATTCGGGCACGGGGAAGTCGGCTGACTCGACGAGCTTCTCGACCAGCCGGTCGCGGGCCTGGCTGCCCTGGCTCAGCGACTTCGCGCGGATGAGCCGCTCCCGCAGATCGGCGCGCAGCTCGTCGATCGTGTCGAACTCGCTGGCCAACTGGGCGAACTCGTCGTCAGCCCCGGGCAGTTCCTTCTGCTTTACCGAGTTGACGGTCGCCGTGATGTCGCCCTGCTCCCCGGCATGATCGCCCTGGCGCAATGTCGTGGTGAATGTCGCCGTGTCGCCCGCCGATTTGCCGGTAATGGCGGCGTCCAGCCCGTCGATGAGGTCCTCGCTGCCCACCTCATACGACAGCCCCTTCGCCGAGCCGCCCTCGACCTCCTCGCCGTCGACCGCTGCCGCGAGATCCAGCGACACGAAGTCGCCGGTCTGCGCCGGCCGGTCGACGCCGGTCAGGCTCGCGAACCGTTCGCGCAGGGCGTCGAGCTGCTCCTCGACCTCGGCGTCGGTGACAGCGACGTCGTCGACGCTGACCTCGATGCCCTTCAGCTCGGGCAGGGTGATCTCCGGGCGAACGTCGACCTCCGCCGTGAAGCTCAGGGACTGGCCGTCGTCGAGGTTCGTCACCTCGATCTCCGGCTGACCGAGCGCGCGCACCCCGCTCTCGCGCACAGCTTCCGAGTACACGCGAGGCAGCGCGTCGTTGACGGCCTGCTCCAGGACCGCGGCGCGGCCGACCCGCTGATCGATGATCCGGGCGGGCGCCTTGCCGGGCCGGAACCCAGGAATGCGGACCTGCTTGGCGATCGCCTTGTACGCGGCGTCCAGGCTGGGCTTCAACTCGTCGAACGGCACCTCGACGGCCAGCTTGACGCGGGTCGGTCCCACGTTCTCGACGGTGCTCTTCACCACGCTGCTCGCTCCTAGGGGTTTGTTCAGATGCACGAGCTCAGTCGGGGTTGAGACACGAGCCCAGGGCCCCTCGAGTCTATGGGTCGCGCTTCGCAGGCCCCACGTCCGGCCGGGCGGAGCAGGTCCGGACCTCGCCTCGAACGGCCGGGCAGGTCTGCACCGCCATGCTAAGCAGAGGCGAACTGTGGCAGGTACGCCCGACCCGCATCCAGGATCGCGTCAAGCATCGGCACGACGGTTTCCCACTGCCGCACCAGCGGGTGCGCGACGAGCGCACGCAGCGCAGTACTGCGGTCGCCCGAGCGGGCGGCCTCGATTGTGAGCACTTCGTAGGCAGTGACCGCCTGCACCAGACCGAGCAATTCCGGCGCCAGTGGCGCGACCGGCTCGGCATGCGCCCCAGAACGGTCGACCGTGGCGGGCACCTCGACGACGGCCTCGTCCGGCAGCCCGGTGATCGTGCCGGAGTTGCCCAGGTCGACATAGTGCAGGGCGCCGTCGCCGGTCAGCAGCGACGTTACGAGTGCGGCGGCAGCCTCGCTGTAATACGCCCCGCCACGTTCGTCGAGCAGCGCCGGCTTGCGATCGAGTGCTGGGTCCGCGTACATGGCGAGCAATTGCTGTTCGATCTCCATTACCTGCTCGGCCCGGCGCGCACCGCCCTCGCGCAGCACCTCGTTCGTGCTGTAGTAGTAACGCAGGTAGTACGACGGGATGGCGCCAAGTGTCCGCATCAGCTCCGCGGGCGAGCCGACGTCAATCGGGTCGGCCAGCAGTTCGGGCAGGCGATCCACCCCGTCGACAAGCACGCGGCGCACCCACGACAGGTGATTCAGCCCGGCGTGGTCGAGGCGCACCCGCTCCGGCTCGACGCCCAGCCGCGACGCCAGCCGACGCTGCAGCCCGATCGCGACGTTGCACAGCCCCAGCGCTCGATGCCCGTCGTCCAGCAGGGCGCGCGTCACGATGCCGACCGGATTGGTGAAGTCGACGATCCATGCGCCGGGTGCGGCGCGCTTGGTCACGACGGACGCGATGTCCAGCACGACCGGCACGGTGCGCAGCGCCTTGGCGAATCCGCCCGGCCCGGTGGTCTCCTGGCCGATCAGCCCGAACTGGCCGGGCAACGTCTCGTCTGTCAGCCGCGCCTGCTGCCCGCCGACGCGCAGCTGCACAAGCACGGCGGCCGCACCGTCGACCGCATCGTCGAGCGAGGTAGTGGTGACGAGCCGGGCGGGATGACCTGTCCGGGCCAAGATCCGTCTCGCCAGGCCACCGACGATGTCCAGTCGCTCCTCCGAAATGTCCTCCAGGACCAGCTCATCCACGGGCAGGACGTCCGCGCGCGCCGCGAATCCCTCTATGAGCTCGGGGGTGTAGGTACTTCCCCCGCCGATCACCGCGATCTTCACGGCTCGCTCAACGACGGCTCCGGCGTAGCGACGTGGCACGCCGCACTGTGTCCGGGCGCAAGCAACCGCAGCTCCGGAGTCACTCGCTCGCACACGTCGATGGCCAACGGGCAGCGCCAGCGGAACCGGCATCCCGGCTTCGGGTCGATCACGCGCGGTGGCTCGCCCTGATCGGCCGAATCGGTGGACAGCGGCGCGCGCGGGTCAGGCACCGCCGACAGCAGCAGCTGCGTGTACGGATGCTTCGGCCGGGCCAGGACGTCCTCGACCGGCCCTGACTCGACGATGTGCCCCGCGTACATCACGAGCAGCCGATCGCTGACGTAGCGGGCGCTCGCGATGTCGTGCGTGATGTAGAGGATCGACACGCCTTCCTGCTCGCGCAGCGCCGTCATCAAGTTGAGCAACCCGATGCGGATCGACACGTCGAGCATCGACACCGGCTCGTCGGCGATGATCAGCTTCGGCCGGTACGCGAGCGCCTGGGCGAACCCGACTCGCTGCCGCTGCCCACCCGAGAGCTCGTGCGGATACCGGTCGAGGACGCCGGGGGCAAGGCCGACCGCGGAGATGACGCGAAGCGCCTCCTCGCGACGCTGGGCGCGGTTGAGATCTCGGCGATGCAGCTTCAGCCCGCGCATGATGCCATGTGCCACGCGGTATGCCGGGTTGAGCGAGCTGAACGGGTCCTGGAACACCATCGGCACATCGCCGCGATACGCGAGGCTCTGGCGCCGGGTGCGCATCGACGACAGTGGCCGGTCCTGGTAGCGGATCTCGCCGCTCGTCGGCTGATACACCCTGGCCAGCAGCCTGGCAATGGTGCTCTTACCGCTGCCGCTTTCGCCCACCAGCGCGACGATCTCCTGCCTGTCGATGGACAGATTTACGTCGTCGACAGCGTGCAGCGTGCGCCGCGACACGTTGCCGCCGATCTTGAAATGCTTGGTGAGGCCAACGGTTTCGAGGAGCGTCATGAGCGCACCTCGCTCAGCGGTGCCCGCTCCGGCGCGTGCAGCAGACACCTGGCCTGCGCTCGGCCCACCGAGTACAGCGGCGGTTCCGTCGTCGCGCACTCCGGCATCGCGACCGGGCAGCGCGGATGAAACCGGCACCCGCTCGGCGGACGCGCCAGGTCGGGCGGGCTGCCTGGAATCCCGGTGAGCGGCCTGCGCACCCCGCGGATCGACGGAAAAGCCTCGAGCAGACCGCGGCTGTACGGGTGTGCCGGGCTGTCGAACACGGTGCGGGTCGGTCCCACCTCGACGATCAGCCCGGCGTACATCACGAGCAACTGGTCGGAGAAGTGGCTGACCAGCGACATGTCATGCGTGACGAATACGACTGCGAAGCCCAGCTGGCGTTGGAGTTGCTTGATCTGCACCATCAGCGAGCGCTGCGCGACGACGTCGAGCGCCGACGTCGGTTCGTCCATGATCACCAGGTCGGGCGTGAACAGGAGTGCCATCGCGATCATGGCGCGCTGTCGCATGCCGCCGCTGAGCTGGTGCGGATAGCTCTTCAGGTGAATGGGGTCGATGCCCACCAGCCGCAGCACCTCGGCGGAACGCTCCGCGACCTCGTCCGCCGACCAGTCCATGTGTGCGTGGGCCACATCACGGAACTGCGCGCCGATCGTGGTGATCGGGTTCAGGGCGTTCATCGCACTCTGCATCACCACTGAGCAATCGCGCCAACGCAGCGCGTTCAGCTGCTTCTCGGTCATCGTGACGAGGTTGTGGCCCTTGAAGACGATGCTGCCGGCCGTGATCGCCGCAGGTGGGCTCAACAGCCGGGCGATCGCGAACAGGAGCGTCGACTTTCCACAACCGGACTCTCCGACGACGCCGACGAACTCTCCGGCGGCAACATCCAGGTCGACGCCGTCGACGGCGACCACCGGCGCCCCGTCCGTCGCGTATTCGACGCTCAGCCCTCTAACCTCGAGCACGGCGCCTGCGCCTTCCCCGGACCGGCCGCAACGCGGGGTTGCTGATCTCGTCGAATGCATAGTTGATCAGTGCGAACGACGCGCCGAGCAGCGCGACGCACAGCCCGGGGGCGATCGACCACAACGGTGTGCCGGTCTGCAACGCCTGCTGGTTCTGGGCCCAGTAGAGCATCGTCCCCCAGCTGATGGAGTTCGGATCGCCCAGGCCGATGAACTGTAGCCCCGCAGCGGTGAGCACCGAGTAGAGCGCGGCGCCCAGGAAGGTGGCCAGGATCAGCGACGTCATCGTGGGCAGCACTTCGGCGAATATGACGTATGAACGTCGCTCGCCGCGAATCTTGGCAGCCTCGAGAAAGTCTCGGTTGCGCAAAGACAAAGTCTGCGCCCGTAACTGGTTCGCGCCGTAGGACCAGCCGGTCACGATCAGCACGATCAGCACCACAGGCAACGTCCCCTTGCCGGCGTACGTCGCCAGGATGATGATCAGCGGGAACGTCGGGATCACCAAAAAGATGTTGATGATCATCGAGAGGACCTCGTCGCCGACGCCGCGCAGGTACGCCGCCGATACGCCGACTACCACAGATAGCAGCGTCGCAAATGCTCCGGCCACCAGGGCGATCACCAGCGATTCGCGCGTGCCGTATACGAGCTGCGCCCAGATGTCCTGCCCCAGCGCGGTGGTGCCCAGCCAGTGCGCGCCGGACGGCGGCAACCGCGGCGCAAACGCGAGGTCGTTCGGATGCCGCACCGACGTGAACAGCTGCGGAACCACGGCGAACACGCAGAACACGAACAGCATGGCGAGCCCGACCTGGGCTTTGCGGCTACGCCGGACCGCGCCCAAGAACCCACCACGCCGCCGGGCCACTTCCTCGACGGGCGGCGCACCTGAGGTGTCGACGAGCAGCGCGGTCATGGGTTATGCCCTCGCTCGCGAACGGGGATCCAGCACCGCAATCGCGAACTCGCATATCAGCAGCGCCAGCAACACGGCGACCGTGAACAGCATGAACAGCGCCTGCATGAGCGGGTAGTCGGTGTTCTGCACCGCGTTGTAGAGCTCGTAGCCCAGGCCCGGGTAGTTGAAGACATACTCGACGAGGATCGAGCCGGTGATCACGAAGCCGAGCGACATGGCGAACCCAGCCAGGTTGGGCAGCATCGCGTTGCGCGCCGCGTAGTCGAACATGATGCGACGGTCCGGCAGCCCTTTGGCCCGGGCCATCCGCACGTAGTCCTCGGCGAGCGTGGTCAGCATGTTGTTGCGCATCGTCAGAATCCACGCGCCGATCGCCGTGATCAGGATCGTGGCGCCCGGCAGCACCGCGTGTTGCAGCACGCTGCCGACGAACCCCGGCGAGAGCCCGGGTTGCAGGCTCGTGTCGTAATTGAAATCGCTCGGCAGCCACCCGTGCGTCCACACGGAGAACACCAGGATGAGCAGCAACCCGACCCAGAAGTACGGCAGTGCAGAGGTCACGACGAAGATCGGCGGCAGCACGGAGTCCAGCGCGCCGCCGCGCCTCCAGCCGGCCAGCACGCCGATCAGGGAGCCGAGCAGGAACGCCAGCACGGTGGCCACGCCGACCAGGCCCAGCGTCCACGGAAGCGCCTGCCCGATGATCTGCCGGACCGGCTGGCCGAGCGTTGCACCGATCGACACACCCCAGTGCCCGGTGAACATGTTGCCGAGATAGGCGAAGTA
>Ga0126378_10003005_pt1 | contig 12656 bp, 12 predicted proteins | sample PanSoiMetPlot_23_FD_92587 | JGI IMG/M metagenome (GOLD analysis project Ga0126378, IMG submission 92587) | Tropical forest soil microbial communities from Panama - MetaG Plot_23 | ecosystem: Environmental > Terrestrial > Soil > Tropical forest > Bulk soil | place: Panama | collected 2016-02-17
GGGATTCCCACTTTCCCACAGCTCCAACAACAGCAAGAACTTCCGCCTTCTCGAAGGCGAAGAAAAAGCAAGCGGACACATCACGTGCTAACAAAAGCGGACATCTCGATTTGCTAACAACAGTAAAATTATAAAATAGTTTATAAGTACTTGAATTATATAGACTTGCCGGGAGGCAAAAAACCCGCCGATGCATCGGAGTTTTCCACAGGCCCAAAAGATTGTTGTAAACCGTTATTTTTCAATATCTTGGCCATTTCAGCGGACTTGAAATCGACACGGATCTCACGAAAAAGGCGTAAGACGCTTGAATGCAACGAGATACGGGCGGGCAGCGGGTTATGAAGGAAAAGCAAGGAGTCGGCTAGAAGCCGGCGCTACCAAAACTGGCGACGTAAAGTCGTCTTGGTCTCCGCCTCTCGCGACGAGGTTCGGGGCCCTGGCGTTCGGGGTAGAATCGGTTGGCAATGGAGGCGCTATGAAGCAGATTGTCTTGGGACTCTGCGCGGGATTGTTGCTGGCAGCAGTTGCCGTAAGGTCGAGTCCTCCGGCGCAGCCGGGGATGATGCCGTACACGCCTACGCGACTCGAATGGCTGGCGGTAGACCTTGAAGCTTCTTATCACCAGGACTTTAGCCACGACAGTCCCCTTAGCCTGCACTATTTGCCGAAGCCGCCAAATACCGTGCTGATTTATGTGCACTACACAAGCGAAACGTCGCCCGCGGCCTTAGAAGGAGCAATCGATGCTGCCAAGGGACAAGTGAATCAGGACGCCTCGAGTCATGGCTGGTCGTCCTGGGTGAAGATCGAGGTCCAGCGAAAACTGATTAAGAAATGAATGCCCCAGCCGCTTGAGAAAAGCATCAGCTCTTAATCGCTTCTCCCGGCGGAGCCTATTGCGAGCCAGCAGATGGCTTGTCAGCCTGCGCATGGCTCGTACCGTCATGCGCCCCAAGGGGAACGATGATGAGGGCGTGAGGAGTGCCTTCACCAGCGACAAAGGCTGGCCCGGCGAGATTTCCGTCCGAGCCGAGGTCGGCGTTGGTCAAGTACGGACCATAGAACATCACGTGCGGCGGGAAGTGTCCGATCGTGCCCTTATCGTCGAGGGGCACAATGTTCTGTGTCGAGAGCATGTAATCAACGCCTGGCCGTGTCGGCGCCTGGAAGATGCCTTTAGCGAACGCGTCGGCTACGTAGCGCCTGATCTCTTCGGGGCTCTTTCCCTGAGCGCGCAGCTCGGCCACCTTCAGGTACCGAGGAAGGAACGTGCGCGTGCCCTCCGCATCCATGCACTGTGGCTCTTGAGCAGCAGGCTGCGAGTGCTGCACGATGGCCGTGAAGCCGTTCTGGCCGTCGCGGATCTTGACGTAACCTGATTTCTCGAGGACGTAGACCGCCGCCTTGCTGGCGACGGACGCCGGGCAGGCGCTGAGGGCCAGAGCGCTCTCTTTTTGTCGGTCCATGAGTGGCGGCTGGCTGGCCGAGGCTTGTGTTGATTGGGCCAGGGCGGGAGCGCTTACTGCGATTTGGGCGGTGAGCCCGAACAAAAAGAACTGCAACACTTTCATTCCTTTGCCAAAATGCTTCGCTTTGTAGTTCATAGGATTCCTCCTCTTATTTCGTCCTTCCACTCTCAAGACGTTTCAGTGGCGGGGCGACGGACAAATTTTTGCAAGACTCCGTGAGGCGGGAGAGGTGTAGTGGCCGGTCTTTAAAACCGGTGGTGGGAAAAAAGTGGGAGTGACAATGGGAAGGCAGAAGGGAAGAGAACGGGTCTGAAGGCGAGCCAGTGGCCAGGTCGGGCTAGGCGGCAATGAGGAGGTTTTGGGCGAAGGGCCACTCGGAGTCAATCCATTGGGCTTCGCAACGGAAACCGGCGCGCGAGGCCATGCTCGGGATTTCTTCGGCACGATATTTGTGCGAGCTTTCGGTCCAAATGGCTTCGTCTTCGTTCAGCGAAATGCGCAAGTTTGAGGCGGGGATGTACACGCTCTGGCGGCAAGTCGAGCGCAAATGCATTTCGATGCGCCGGTCGGTGGAATTCCACCGCACTTCGTGACGGAAGCAGCTCAGGTCAAAGTCTGCGCCGAGTTCGCGATTGATGCGGGCCAGCAAATTCAAATTGAACGCCGCAGTCACTCCAGCAGGATCATCGTACGCGAGCAATTGCAGATCGACGGGCTTCTCCAAATCCGTTCCCAGCAGCAGCGCGTCACTCGGGCGCAAAGTTTCCCGAATCTCCCGCAGAAATTTGTCGCCTGCTTCGCGATCGAAATTGCCAATGGTGCTGCCAAGAAACAGCACGAGAAGATGGTCATGCGCAGACCGGCCTGCGGCAACCGAACGCAGCCCCTCCACGTACGGCTTTTCGTAGCCAACTACACTTACAAGATCGATCTGGCCCAATTCCTTCTCGCAGGCGGCCAGCGCGTGCGGCGAAATCTCGATGGGGTAGTAATAGGTCATCTGCCGCCGCGACAGCGCTTCCAAAATCCAGCGCGTCTTCTTTCCAGAACCGCTGCCTAGTTCGGCAACGCGCACCGGCGACGGCAAACGCCCCACCATCGCGGCAGCGTATTTTTCCAGCAGGCGCGAGTCCGCCCGAGTGAGCCCGTACTCTGGAAGCACGGAGATGGCCTCGAACAGCGCCGAGCCAACCTCATCGTACAAATATTTCGATGGGAGTTCTCTCTGTCCAGGCTTCGTGAGACTCTCACGCACGTCAGCAGCGAATTCTGACACGTGGCGCAGCGATAGAGCGGGCGTCGACATCGTTAGTCTCCCAAGCTGGGCCGGCTAGTCCTCGACGCAACGGAACGTTGCGTACACGTACGGGTAATGCGGTTGGAACCAGTTGCGGAACGACCGCCGCAGCATGCACGCAGCTGTGCGCGGCGAACCGCCTTTCGCTATGTAATGCTTGCCATCGAAGAAATTTGCAGAATAGCCCGGATAAAAGGGCATGGGTGTGAAACCCGGGAACGGAGCGAACTCCGTGCGCGTCCACTCCCATCCGTTTCCGACAAGATCATGCACACCGAAAGCGCTAGCACCGGCGGGATGCGCGGCAACAGGGGAAGGATCCCATGATCGAAAATCGAAATTGCCGTGGCGCTCGCTCGGCGCCTCTTCGCCCCACGGAAAGCTGCGCCCATTTTCGCCATCAGGCGTGCCGTAAGCGGCGCGATGGAATTGTGCTTCCGTGGGCAGTTTTCTGCCGAGCCAGTTCGCGTAGGCTGTAGCCTCTGCGTGACTGACATACACGGGCCACTCAAGCGGAAGACGAACATCGCCGAACATAGTCCGATACACCCAAAGGTTGCCTTCGCGGTTCCAGAACATCGGGTGCTGGATGCCTTCCTTGTTGATCCACGCCCACGCTTCGGGGCTCCACAGCGAGCGGTTCTGGTAACCTCCAGCTTGGATGAACCGCAGAAAATCGTGGTTCGTGACGTTGAGGCTTTCGATCGCGAACTTCGGCACGTCCAGTTCCTGAGCGCCGAATTCATTATCCCAGCCAAACTCCTCGCTACTTGCACTATGCAATCCGAGCATGGCGCGGCCCGGTGGAATTTCCATCAGCCTGGATTTCACGCGGGGCGCCTTCCACGCCACTTTTTCTGGACCGTGGATCTTTTTGTCCGCGGGAAGCCGGTGCAGCATGTAGGCCAGTGTTTCCGCATGCATCAAGCGATGCTCGATGGCCACTTGCAGCATTTGCAGCAAGTGCGGGTGGCCTTGAGATGGCTGCTCCAGCGCGTGTTCCAACGCGTGGTCCAGTTCTTCGCGAACTCGGCGCACATACCGATCAACTTCCGGGCGCGTCGGCCAATCTGACGGCGTGTCCACGGGCAATCCGCCGTCGAGAGGATCAATCCCAAAGGCAAACAGTTGATCGAAAGCCTGATGGAAGGAGCGCAGGCCAAAAGCGCGGTGGGCCAGAAGATTCCAGTCAAATGCTTCGACGTGCCCAACGTAAAATATGATGCGGTGCCGCTCCGGGATGGGCCTGTCGTAGAGCGCGTCTTCGCGCACAAGTTGAAAAGTTTCATCCGTTCGAGCGCGGGCTTCAAGCAGGCGCGTGTGCAGGTCGTGGCGGATGCGGACTGCGGTGGCTAGGGCTCCCATGGCGTTTACCCCTTCTTTGATGCAGCCATCGGACGAAGGATGCGCCAAAAATCGGCGGCGGGAGGCGAACTGCATTACTATGTTCGCTCCGAGTTTTGAGGCTGTCAACCGAAATGAATGCGAAGATCGAAGGTTTCTCGGGAAATTTGATTGAATTTCGTGATGTCTCACATCACATAAACGATATTCCGGAACGTGTAGTAATTTCCCACACTTCATTGACGATTGCTCAGGGCGAAACCTTGGTACTTTTGGGGCGATCCGGCAGTGGGAAGACAACGCTGCTGCGACTGATTAACGCCATGTTACTGCCGTCCGAGGGCGAGGTTTTGGTACAGAATCGGGCTACGAGAAACTGGGATCCCATTCGGCTCCGGCGCGGAATCGGATACGTTATCCAGGAGGCGGGACTTTTTCCGCATTTCACAGTTGCGGAAAATGTCGCGCTGGTTCCGACCCTCGAGAGATGGGAACGCGCGCGCATTGCGACCAGAGTGGCGGAACTCCTCAGGCTTGTGGGGCTTGATCCGAGGGAGTTTGCGAACCGCCGACCGCGCGAGCTTTCGGGAGGGCAGCGACAGCGGGTTGGAGTGGCTCGCGCCCTCGCCGCCGATCCGCCCATTCTGCTGATGGACGAGCCGTTCGGCGCGCTCGATCCTGTGACGCGCGCGGAATTGCAGCGCGAATTCCGCGCGCTCGCGCAGCGCCTTGGGAAGACGATTGTGTTCGTCACGCACGACATTCGCGAAGCTCTGCTGCTTGCTTCCCGTATCGTTCTGCTCGAAGACGGCCGTATTGTGGCCGCAGCTCCGCCGCAAGAATTCCTCCACCTGGAGCACCCCGAGGTGCGCGCTTTTACTGCTTCCATGGAAGCGCCGCCTGGAGCACCGGCATGAACGCGAGCTTGAGCAGCGGGTCCTTCTTCGCGGACCATCGCGCGGAAATCCTCGGTGCAACAGTCGATCACCTTGCGCTTGTCCTTATCTCCATGACTATTGCCATTGTCATCGCTGTCCCGCTTGCTATGTTTATCATGCACCGGCCAGCTTTGCGCGCGATTGCGCTTGGCCTCGCTAACATTTTTCAAACCATTCCCAGCCTGGCGCTGTTCGGGTTCCTGATTCCCATTCCTTTTATCGGCGGAATTGGCAAGCGCACGGCCATTGTTGCGCTGGTTCTTTACGCGCTGCTGCCCATTCTGCGCAACACTTATGTCGGGCTAAGCGGCATTGATCCCGCCATTCTCGAAGCCGCGGAAGCAATGGGAATGACGCGCGCGCAAATTCTGTTTCGCGTGCGCCTGCCACTCGCGCTGGCGGTTATTCTTGCAGGCATTCGCACGGCAACGATTATCACCATTGGTGTCGCGACAATCGCCGCGGCCATCGGAGCGGGGGGCCTCGGCACTTTCATTTTTCGCGGTGTCGCCCTGGTGAGTGACTCCTTGATCCTCGCTGGGGCAATTCCCGCGGCTCTGCTCGCGCTGCTCGCTGATTTCCTCTTGGGACTGATCGAGCGTAGATTAAAAGTCCTATAAAAATGCGCCGCCTTCCTTTTCGCTACCTTTGCCTCTTCTGCTTGCTTAACTTCCTTTGCCTCTCTTTAGGCTGTCGCAAAACGGCGCAACCCAAGATCACCATAGGCTCGAAGTTTTTCACCGAGCAGGTCGTGCTTGCGGAGCTTCTTGCCCAGCACATCGAGAAAAAAACCGGCATTCGCGTTGTCAGGAAGACCAATCTTGGAGGAACGCTGCTGGTCCACAAGGCTTTGCTTGCAGGCGAACTGGACCTCTACGTTGAATATACGGGAACGGCGCTGACTGCGGTCCTTAACGAAACGCCCCAGGGCTCTTCAGCCGATGTCTACAATCGGGTCAAGAAGCTCTATTCAGACCGTTTTCATTTGGAAGTGACGGAGCCGCTGGGCTTCGAGAACACCTTTGCTTTGGTGATCCGCGGGGAAGACGCAAAAAATCTTCACCTGGAGAAGATATCCGATCTTGCGGCAATCACCGGGAAATGGCGTGTCGGTGTGGGTTACGAATTCCTCGAGCGCCCCGACGGCTTCCCTGGATTAAGTGCCCGCTACAATTTGCACTTCGTGCAAGCGCCTAAAGTTATGGACCTGGGCCTGATTTATCGTGCGCTGGCGGATCACCAGGTCGACGTCGTGGCGGGAAATTCCACGGACGGACTCATTGATGCGCTCGGATTGGTGGCGCTCGCTGACGACCAGCAATACTTCCCGCCGTATGACGCGGTTCCCATTGTCCGGCAATCTACGCTCGAACAGTTTCCTCCACTGCGCGGGGCACTGGCTGATTTCGGCGGCAAACTTTCCGCCGCAGATATTCGCCGGCTCAACTACGCAGTGGACGCGCAACACCAGGACGCAGCGCTAGTGGTGCGCCAGTTTCGGGAGTCGAAGGGTTTGTAGCTTCACTCTCGCTGTTCAGACGGACCAGCCCGGGCGGTACTCGCGCCGCAGGTAGTCGTTGGCCTTTGGCAAATTGGTGACGCGCATATTCGCCCCGTCGTAATGAATCTTGCTTCCCGCGCGAAGAGCGACGACGCCCAGCAGCATCACTTCTGTTAGGCGGGCGCCGTACTCAAACGGGCAGGACGCTTCGGCCTTGCCTTTAGCGGCGTTCACCCAATTCATTTCGTGGTCCTGGCCGGGGATGCGCGGAAGCTTCTGCGGCGGTTTGCCAAACGACTCGTGAAGCGATTTGGGCAACAGCCGCGGCTTTGCTCCGTAAGTTTCATGCAGCAGTTTGCCTTTGCTTCCGATCAGCAACGCGCCGCCATCCCTATTGAATTCTTCGTCGCCCATTTCCTCAGGCTTGTTGGGCAGCAGACCTCCGTCGTACCACGTCAGCTTGACAGGCGGCAGCGGGCCACGCGCGGGGAATTCGTAGAACGTCATTGTGGCGTGAGGATAGGAAACCGCATTGAATGGAGTAGACACCGTCTCGATGGTTGTAGGAAATCCCAAATTCAGCCCCCACATCGAGTGGTCAATCAAGTGGGCTCCCATATCCCCGATGGCGCCGAGACCCCAATCCACCCACCCCCGCCAGTTGAAGGGGTGGTAGATCGGGTGGTACGCGACGTTCGGGCCAGCGCCAAGAAAAAGGTCCCATGAAAGCGTTTCAGGAACAGGATAGTTGCCTGCAAGAGCCGCGGCGAGGCGTGCGTCCACGCCCTGGCCGTTCCACTTCAGGCTTTCCGCCGGCTCTTTAAGAGCTTCGGGCCGTGGGACGCCTTGCGGCCAATAGCCGAGGGGACGATCTGTCCATACATGTATTTCGCGTACTTCTCCAATCGCGCCCGCCAACATGTATTCCACGGCGGTTCGCGCGTCGTCCAACGAATGCCCCTGGTTACCCATTTGCGTGGCAACTCTGGTTTCTTTCGCGCGCCTCGCGAGTTTGCGGGCTTCTTCCACGGACCATGTGAGCGGCTTTTGCACGAAGACGTGTTTTCCAAGATCCATGGCCGCGAGAGTGATGGGCGCGTGCATGTGGTCTGAAGTGGCCACCACGACAGCGTCGATGTCTTTCTGCCGCTCCAGCATCTCGCGATAATCCTTGTAGCGCTTGGCCTTTGGCAGATATGCGGTCTTCAGCTTGATCATGCCATCCAGCCGCCCTTTCGCTTTCAAGGGATCAAGTTGACTCGTCTGGTTTGCCGCTGTGGCCGGCTCGTCCACGCGCTGTTGCAGCTTCTGGATGTCTGCGTCGAGCCGTTCGAACGCTTTATTGGTGTAGTCCCAGTCCACGTCGCACAGAGCGACGATGTTTTGGCTAGCTAAGTTGATCAGGTTGGCGCGGCCCATCCCGCCAACGCCGACGGCTGCGATATTGAGCAAATCACTGGGCGGCGTGAATCCTTTTCCAAGGACGTGTCTAGGGACAATCGCGGCGGCAGCGCTCGTGGTGGCGACTCCGCCGAGGAATTTGCGCCGCGTCATGCCGCCTTTTGTTTCTTCGACCTGCTTGTCGTCTCTTTTTGGCTTTTCCTCTTGGTTCACGTTTGGGCTCATGACTCTCTCCTAAACAGCTCCCGCATTATGCCTCGCCTTATACCTATTGGCGACCCCGCAGCGTCCTTTCCTGACGAGCCTGGACGGAGAATCGTCTAATTTTCATATTGTGTGGTTGCCCTCGCACCGCCGTACAATTGGCCCGCTCATTTAGGGTGACACAGAGTCTTTGACTTTCGATGTCGGCCACGCCGGCGAGAGGAGAACGAAATGAAATCCACAAGATCGAAGAACCCGCCGGTCAAGTTCAGACGGCTCGCGGCTCTCGTTGTTGTCGTACTTTTGCCCTGCTTCACCGCGGCGCAAACCCCTTCGCCCGCGCTGCTCGTTCTCGATAAAGAGGACAACATGCTTTCGATCGTCGATCCTGCGTCGCTCAAGACCGTGGCAAGGATTCCGACCGGCGAAGGGCCTCACGAAATCGCCATTTCCGACGACGGCAAGGTAGCCTTCGTCGGCAATTACGGCGCGCGCACTTCCGGCAACACGCTTTCCGTAATCGATCTGACAGCGCAGAAGGAGCTTCACCGCGTCGATCTTGGCGCCCTGCGGCGGCCTCACGGAATCACGTTTGAAGAGGGCAAGGTCTGGTTCACCGCCGAACAAAACAGGCTGGTCGCGCGTTACGACCCCGCTTCCAACCAGGTCGACTGGCTATTGGGCATCGGCCAGAATGGCACGCACATGCTGCTTTTTTCGAAGGACGGCTCGCAGCTCTTCACGTCGAACATTCAATCGGACTCCATCACATTGCTTCAGCGCGGCTCGGATCCTTCCGCCTGGGGCGCTACGAATATTCCTGTGGGCAAAGGGCCGGAAGGCGGCGATGTGTCGCCCGATGGCCGGGAATTCTGGGCCGCCAACTCTGGCGACGGCACGGTTTCGATCATCGACGTCGCTACGAAAAAGGTTGTGCAAACGCTCGACATTCACACCAAGCGTTCGAATCGGCTGAAGTTCACACGAGATGGCAAAGTAGCCCTTGTCTCCGATCTCGCGGGGAACGAGGTGGTTGCTCTGGACGCTGCGTCCCGCAAGGAAATCAAGCGGCTGAGTCCTGGGCGTCAGCCGGAGGGCATTCTCATCGTCCCCGATGGTTCGCGGGCTTATGTTGCATTGGCCGGGGAAAATGCAGTAGCCGTTCTCGATTTGAGAACACTCGAGGTGACGGCGCGCATCCCGACCGGCAAGGGGCCCGACGGCCTCGCCTGGGCCCAGCGTCGTTGACCGTTGAGGGCCTTGTCTTTTCATCGATGGCAATCGCAGCGCCAACAGCCCAATCCGAGAGGTGTCGCCGAACGGCGACATTTGTGGGTTGTCGCCAAACGGCGACTTTGGTAACGCCAGCCGTGCGGAAACCAAAATGGAACTTGGTGACGCGGTTGAACTCGCCTACCTTCGCACCGCAGCGGGAGGCGAGGGTGCAAGGCCAAGCTTCGCCTGTTTTGATACGCAGAGCTACGAACGAAGATGCAGCCGGAATTCTTCGGTGCCTGCGGGCGGCTTTCGAAGAATTTCGGACCATCTACACGCGCGCCGGTTTTCTCGATACGGTTTTGACTCCAGAGACCCTGCAAAAGCGGCTCACGATCATGTTCGTTTTCGCGGCTGTGAACGCAGAGAACGAGGTTCTGGGCACGATCGCCTGCGGCATGGCAAGCCCAGAGGAAGGGCATCTACGTGGAATGGCAGTGCTCCCATCGATGCGGGGCTCAGGAATCGCGGGGCAACTATTGAGCCACGCGGAATCGGAATTGCGTCAGCGCAATTGCTCCCGCGTTACTCTGGACACCACCGAGCCGCTTCAGCGCGCGATGGGGTTTTATGAGAAGTGCGGGTACCGCCGATCAGGAAAAGTCTCCGATTTCTTCGGCATGCAATTGATCGAATACGAGAAAGTCCTGCGGAAGGACACTCCGTGCTCTCGATCAGCCTCGGAGGATGGAGAAGTCTAAGAGCTGAAGGAAAAGACTTGTTACTGTTTGCTTTGCAATAAGCTGCAATTGGCGACGCGACTCGCCGCGAGCATCTGGATTTCGGCCTTCTTCTTATGTGGGACGTTTTCGCCGGCTTCCGGGGCGACGATGAGTGACTGTGGCCCGTCGTCCAGATTGAAGGTGCATTCGAACTGCAGCGACTGCACGCCGCGCTGCTGGCAGGAATTTTTCTCCAGTGCGGATTCCAGCGCGTCGGGCTGCGCATGCAGCCGGTCCGCAACCTGCGAAGGCAGCATAGCCACGACCATAGGTACCGGGGACTTAATCTTGATGCTGACTTGTTCCCCATCGTGGTCCGGGCGAAAACCGCCATACACTTTCAGGAACGCCGTCAGCTCGTATTTTTCTTTGACCTGCTGCGTCCACTGAAACTCGGGTTGAATACAATTCTCGACGCAGTCCCAGCGGTAATACTGGATGTGGACGTCATTAGGAGAACGAAAACTCCGCGTCGGCGAAGCCTGGGACCCGAGGACTACGGCAATGCCTTCACCGATGGCGCGATCGGTCTTATCGTTTGGATTTAGCACCGCGCCCAGTCCGGCAAACACCGCGGCATCGGGGCTGCCGCGTTCGTCTCGGATAATGAGTGTCATCGGTTCAACCGGCATCTCGCAAACATAAGTCGTCTCGACAACATGCTCACGCAGACAGACCTGCCGCAAGTTGACGATTGTTTCCGGATGTTGCAGGGCCAGGTTCCAGTCTTCGGCTGGCGTCATGAAAATGGTGACGGGCTTCTCTGCCTTGATGTCCACGTGGTTGTTTTGGCCGGGGGCGTTCGGACGGTAAGTGCGCGCCGTATGGTAATTGGCGGGGTCGAGCCGCACGGTCTCATCGTTGGCCGGGAGCCAATCAAAAACCTTTTGCTGACCGAAAGAGGTTTCAGAAAGCAAGCTCGCTCCCAGGATCATTAGAAGGACCGGAGCTTTGTAGTTTTTCATAATACTTTCATTGGAACGCAGCGCGCAGTACCCAGCAAGATTCTCGATCCGAGGCGTCGCCTCTGAGTATCCTGTCCGAGCGGCCAGTGGATAAGTCAAATTCGGGCACGCTTAATAAGAGAGCGACCAGCCGACGAGGGTCATCGCTAGAATGATGACCAGCATTCCTGTACTGACAATGCTCAGGGTTCTTCCGTGGCCGAGCAGGTAGTCGCGGGATTCCGGGTCAATGCACAGGATAATAATCACGAAGAGGACCACGCCCCACGCCAATATGGCCGGCAGACCGGGATGCTTGCTGATCATCGAGAGAAACTCGCCAGGAGGCTGGCCCGCTGGGATCCACCAGGGCAGCATCGGTGCCACACCGGCGGCCAGCGAGAAGGTCAGCAGCTTTCTTGTAAACCAGCCCTTTACTTTTGGGCGCGCTTCTTTCCAAACAAAATAGTCCCAAGCCAGCAGCCCTAAGGCCAAAGGCACCCAACCGTAAAGAGCCGCTTTTTGGTTGAACCAATACCATCCGCGAAACAGCGTACGCCCGTGGTTGTGGGCCTCCGTCAGCCTTGGCAGCAAGAACAATCCCAGGACAGTGTTCCAAAGCACGGCCACAAACGCAGTGACCAGACTCATGAATTGAAACCAGTACCGCGTGGGCACTTTTTTGCAGCGCGTGCACACGGACTGTTTGGGCAGGAAATTCAGTCCACAGCGGTCGCAATACACAGTAGTTCTCCCGTGAAGGACACCACACCGATCGCTCAAAGTCTAATGCGTTTGCCGCGCCAAAAACTACTGGCCCGAGGACCAGTTTTAGTCCCGTGCAGTTTTCTTGCACAAAAGTTTTCTTTTGGAATTTGCAAAAAACTCGCGGGTTCGAACGCGCAGATTTCAGGTACGGAGTTCAGGCCAGTTAAGGAGGCGCAAGGATCGTGAAAAAGAGCGCCCGCGCCGTTTTAGCGAAACCAGGCAGGCTGAGCGCCCGCTTTGCGCCCTTCTTCCTCGAGATCGTCTAACTGCTTTTGCAACGTTGCCTTCCTTTTTTCCAGTGTTTGGATCTGGCCGTTGCGATCTTCAATATAAGCGACGTTGTCTTTGAAGCCGGTCGTGACGTCGAAGCCCCCAGGCCCCATTTTCTTAATGTCTTCTCGTAACTGAGCAATCTTCTGATCAATTGCCTTCATCTGGTCTAGAATGGGCTGCGACTTGCTCCGCCAGTATTCTTCGCTGTTTGGATCGTATTTCTTATCGTCATTCGATTTTGCTGTAAGCGGCGTGGCCTTCTTGTTGTTTTCCTCACCGACGACCGAGACGCCACTCTTATTCATTCCTGCCAGATCATCTTCCGTGACTACTTTGCTTTGAGGCGCAGCAGCCTTCTTCGCTTTTGCTTTGCGCGCCGCCTCCGCGACCGAGTCGGTTTTTTCCTGGGCCGGCGTTTGGGATTGCGAAGAGCTTTGATCCGCCGACTGTGTTTGCTGAGAGGGCCGGGCAAGAGATGCAGCAAATGGCCACCCAAGCGCAAGGAAGAAACAAGAAA
>Ga0126378_10003008_pt1 | contig 12653 bp, 7 predicted proteins | sample PanSoiMetPlot_23_FD_92587 | JGI IMG/M metagenome (GOLD analysis project Ga0126378, IMG submission 92587) | Tropical forest soil microbial communities from Panama - MetaG Plot_23 | ecosystem: Environmental > Terrestrial > Soil > Tropical forest > Bulk soil | place: Panama | collected 2016-02-17
ACCCTTGTAACTCCGCCCACGGGATGATCTGCTCCATCTCTTCGAGAAACTGCTCCCGCTTCGACTTCCGCCCGTACTTCTCGAATCCGGTCTGCGCCGCCAGAGTCTGTTGTCGCACTCGTATTTTCCCTCCGACTTACACACTACCCGCGCAACCTGTGGATCGGCGAGTATTTCAGAGGTTCCCTAAGAAATACCATCCAATAACAAAAGCCGGGTGAGGTCTTGGACCTTCCCCGGCTTTCTCGTTTGCAGGCAGGCGCGAGCCAACTGAGATAGAATTGCGACTCACAAGCATCGCAAGCCGGTAATGGGCTGTGAGGGGTATCAGCTTCCAGCGAAGCGCCAACCCCATCACCGGCTGAACCAAGCCATATGAGACAACTTGTTGTTCTACTCATTACGAAGATGCCAAAAGGCCAAAAGATCGAGACGCGAAAGTTGTACTCGGTGATTTACCAGCATTTTCCAGCCGAGTGCCAAAGTCGACTGTCGTTTCGATCAACGGACTGAAGAATTAGCAGGCAACTTTGGAAGGTATCAAGCCTGCAGATCCGGAGTTCGATCAAGTACGAGCACTGATGCGCAAAATACAGCTTTCCGGCGGGGTGAGAATGTACGTCAAGCCGGAAGCCAACAAGGAACCAGCTACGATCCTCGCGCTTCGTCGCGATCACATTGACCCCGAGACTTTAGCGGATATTTGGGAGTTGCGCCGCCTCTTAAAGCTGAATTCGGATGCCGAGGAGTTCACTCTGGTGCAGGCTCCCGCTTCCTCCAGCGATACAGAAGTCGCGGTACTCACCCGCTCGGTCATCAGCCTGATGCAAAACATGGCGGATCAGGTGGAAGTGCCTGCCGAGGACCTGGCAAGTAGCCACGCTTTTCCTGGATATGAAAGGGTTGGTGATATCCCCAACACTGACCGGATGGTTCGGATCCCAAGTGCAAGACAGAAGTCGAAGGACGCCTTTGTGGCGGTGAATTACCGCAACACCTGGTTTTGGATCGACGACGGCGACCTTCGGTCGAAGCTGGTATTCCTGCAACTCATGAATCTGTACGCTATGGCGGATACCGCCCCGAGAGAGAATCAGCCGGTAGTTACCATTCCGGCGCGTTGAACTGCCAGTCGCATCAAATCGAACTGTCCTTACTTTAGAGGCAGAGCAGGCCCGCTGATAGGTGTTGCCGTGAAGTCGATAGTGAGGTCGAGCGAAGTGCGATGAGTGTGGAGCTACTTAGTCGTTTGTTTGGCTGAGATCTTCAATGAAGCAACTCCTTCGCGCGGAGCCAAAATGTTTACCAGCGTCGGGCACGAGAAGCTTAGTGGTGACGCTCAGAAGTGGAGTTGCATTGCTGGTAGTAGTTCTGCTCGCATTAAGGGCAACGGCAGCGTTGTACTTCGGCTTGCCTCTGCCATCTTGGAGACTTCGGGCGCGGTGTTTTTTGCCGCCTTCGCTTTGGCGATACCGATCATCTTCCGCGCCCGCAGTCTTGTTCACGCCATATTGCCCTCGTATCGTTCAGTGGTTTCCTAATCTGGTGGCTGTCGCTGCGGCCCTCCAATGATCGCAACTGGCAGCCTGATGTGAAGCAAACTGCTTGGGCTAAGATCAATGACGATCGCGTTACGAGCCATAATTTTCGAAACCTTTTTTAACAGTGGCGTTATTCCGAGTGTTTCATTGCTGCGCAGCTACGATTTCTTGTTAAGGTCGTCGTCTTTTGAGTACTTGGTGCCCTTCCCCGTAAGTTCCAGAGCCAATCCTTTGTCGGTCATCTGATACATCCAGACGCCATCGGAAACCGACGCCGCTCCTTCCATAGATCCACCCTTCTCCGGGCTGGTTTTGGCGGCCGCAGAGGTCTGTCCTCCGAACTCCCAGCCGGAGTTCACAAACCCGTCGAACGCTTTTTCGTTTTCGAATACAAAGATCACGCGGAACTTCTTGACTCCCATGCCAAGACCAGCCTGGAGCTCCAACATCTTCATGAAGGTTTCCGCTCTGGTCTGGTTGTTGATGGCTATGCCTTTACCTTTGCCAGAGCCGGCAAGAAGAATCTTGACCCCAGTGTTGCTGAAAACGGCGTAACCGTACGCTTTTTCGACGACCGCTTTGGCTGAAGGCTGTGCCTTATAAAGGCGGGCAAGGGTGTCTTGAGACATCTGGCGGATTTCCGTCCTCTCTTTCTCCTTGTCTTGTTCGTCGTCGGCATATGCGGCCACGCAAATTAGACAAACCAATGCAATCAGTGACCGATTGACTTTCATGGAGACCTCCTCGATTTGCGGCCTAGGCGGTTTGAAGTGGCAGTCGCTAAAGCTTTCGGCCAGAACTTGAGAGGAGCGACTGCTGGCGCAGCATAGTACTCATCTGGCAGACGCTCTGTAACTATCAGAAGTGACAGTTTTCGATTCTGGGAAATGCCAATTTATAACAAATCAGCATGACCTAGTCCCCTCACATGAATCCGTCAATTCAGGCTTTGCATTTCTGTTGATCGGAGTGCAATAAGGCCGAACCGCGTGCCGTGTCCGGCGAGTGTAGGAATCGTTGGCGCTTGGTGCAAAACCATCGCTAGCGCGCGCCGAAATTTCTTGTCGGTCACTGGAAGTTTCACTAGTCTTCACTGCCCAATAGAAGGCGGAAAGTCAGCGAACCTTCAATTAAGACACACTTTGTTTCGCCTGCTGGCTCTGGTTAACGGTAAGGGAGGGTGAGTCAAATCGGGAGTTTTCAACATCCGCTGGGGAGCGCGACGGCGCGCAGGCTTTTGACTCAGCAACCAGGTAAGTCAGCCTGCCATCGGAGAAATTCCGTAACATCGGGCAAGGTCATTGATGTTTACTCGCATGTGCAGTCCAATAGCGTGATGCTTGGGTGCCATAATTGCCCCGCGTCATCACTTGGTTAACGCGGCGTGCGCTGTCCATAACCTGCTCCATCTGTGCCTTAGTCTCCAGATAGTTCGACGTGGGCTCAAATTTTGCGACGCAGACGATTGGTAGAACGACCCAGCTCGTCCATCGCGTCTTCCAAGTCGTTCTTTGTCTGTTTCGCCTGTTCCTGGCGGCCTTGTGTATTGGAGGAACTCGATTGACGACGTCGCGGTGTGGCTCCGCTACTCTGCGCCGATTGCGCCCGTGAACGGGCCTCATCTCCTTGGTTGTCCAGGTACTTCTGGAACTCGTCGACACCGTCTTCGACTTTACGAATTTGGTCTGCCACTTGGGCCTTCGTAAACTTGCTCACCTGCGCATCAGAAACGCGAAGGCCAGACATCATCAGAAGCGAGACGCAGATAAGTGTCGCAAACCGCCTATTCATGGCCGCTCTCCTCTCGTCTGATTCCAAGCCAGACACGCAGCGCGGGAGAAGTTGATAGGCCGCGCCGCCTAGTTTAGCCTGACTCGGCCACACCGGGATCTCCGCCCCGGCCGATTCCGATGCACTCCGGTTGTATCAGGAGGATGTGCTTCATGGGCAGGTATCTTTTTCGAGTAACTTAATTCGCTCTGCCAGATCATTGCCCATCCGTATCAACATTGAACTTAGCATCGGCGCGTACTTGTCCATGCTGGCACTGCCGACCCAACTGCTGATTCCACTTGCGCCATCGAATCCAAGCTGTCGAAAACTCGGCGCAAGAATCCCTCTAGGGCGAATTCCCCAATATTGAAGGATTCATTAATTCTTTCCATCGTGGAAAGTGAATGTGGACCTCAGCGTTGTATGTTCCCACGTTAAGAGAGTGACAGGAATGACACATTATTTGGCCCCCAAACCCAAGGTATACAAAGCCAGATGTAAAAAACGTTAAATTCTCAGGAGTCACGAACAGAACTATTTCATCGGGCCGAGAAGACGTCGCCGAAACACGCGTCTTAAACTGCCATCGAATAGCAAGTGGTTGTACGCTGTTTCCAACGATGAACCCATCTTTCCTTTATTCCGGCGGTTGCTCGTAACGCTGTTGGTAGAATTCCCGGATTTTCTGTCGCTGCTCCGCAGATAGTCCCTTCATCCACTGGTTGTAACTGCTCTCTTTTATGCTAGCGGTCACGCCCGGCATAAGGTGCTCCGCTTCCGGTAGAAATTCCCCGTAGAAAATCTTGGCGATTTCGTAGAAGCCATGCCACTGCACATAGTCCGGGCCGTTCATCGAGGCACCCATGCGTGCGCGGCGTCCCTGGTGGTGCCATAACTCGTAATACGTCCATTTGATCGGTGCGTCGAATGGTGTATTGCTGATCTTTCCCGCCTGCTGGAGTTTGACCATCACTTCCTTCGCAGGCTTGAAGAATTTCTCGTTGCCCAGATCCACCACACCATCGAACTGGAGGTAGAAATTGTTGATCCAGTCACTGGCGTGACAATTGGCGCAAATAGATTTCATGTCCTCTCGCCGCTTCTCCCAGTCTTTCTGTTTGATGGCCACTTCCGGTCGCAGGTTCCAGGAGATGCGCGCGCCAACGTCGTGGGTTGCGGCTAGCTTGGAAGTGGCGCCCATGTGGCAGGTGTCACAGGTAGGCGCCGCGTTATAGTCCTTGCCCAGAACCCAGGTAGATGAAGTCAGATTCATCTGGGAGATCAGAGTCCGGTAGGTCACGCCGTGTTTGCTCTCATCGTAGATCTCTGCCTGAGGATGGTCTGGTCCCAGGTGACAATAGCCACAACTCTCCGGCTGGCGGGCGATTGCCAGGGAAAACGTGTGCCTGCTGTGGCAGACAGAACAGGAGCCCTTCGATCCATCAGGGTTGAGGCGTCCGATACCTTCGTTGGGCCAGGTGGCTGGGTCCAGTTTCCCTTTCCCAATCACTTTCACCTCGCTGCCGTGGCATTTCTTGCAGCCCATGGCGGCGGCAGCTGGACCTTCCACGTCTTCGCCCAGCACATTGTCGAGCGAACCAAGAATTTGACCAGCTTGCGCGTGATGGCTCGCCTGGAATTCGTCTGCTTGCTGTGCATGGCAGGTGCCGCACGACTTCGGCGTGACCATCACCGAGATGCTGTAGCCATAATGGTCGAAGGCGTCCGGCCGCGTTTTTTCTGCCTCGTGGCACTCGTAGCATCCAATGCCGACCTGCGCGTGGCGACTGGCGGCCCACTGCTGCACGGCCAGAGGCGCGGTTCCGCTCTGGTGGCAGGCAATGCATGCCTGACTTTCCTTCGACGTACCGCTGACAAGCTTGGAGATGTCAGATGTTGTCGATGTTCCACTCTGGGCGAAAGCGGAAGCTAGTGTTAAGGAAACCCCGCAGAGTAAAACAACGATGAATAGATTCGGTCTCGGCTCATATTTCATGGCTTCCCTTTCCTTTCAGCTTTATGCAAACTCCGTTTGGCTGGAATCCACAAGCCAATTCAAAGCCCTTGGGCGAGTGTCGATGAACTCATGGGCAGATGGCGGCTACTCGACGGTCGGCACAAAGAGAGCGAACATGCTGAAGTCAATAAGCAACACAAAGGCCGACCTTTTAGCGTTTTTCTATCGCCATTTCATTTCCTCGAGAGACGGATCTCGGACTGAGTATTGGACGAGAAGTTCGAGTGCTTCTCGGCGAATAATAGCCAACCGGGGAAGGCTCGAACCTCTGTTAGAACTAACAGTACGAGGAAGGCGTTCCTATACGTTCTTACAGTTCCTCAAACATCGTACAGTTTGCGTTAATTGATGACATGCCAAACTCCAATTTGAAGAGCTGGAACTAAAGGAAATGATCATCCTACTCCTTCGACGAGTTTGGGGTTGATCTGTGGCTCACCTGTCCGCTTTGGTTGAATCAGGGTGAAATCATGGCCTCTTTTTCAGAAATCTTCCACGACAAAGCGTATGTAAGCAGGGTCCTTGACGCCTTCATCAACATCAGCCTTACTGCTCTGCTGGTGATCTCCTGTTTGCTTATCTTGAAGCCGTTCGTGCCTTTGCTCGTCTGGGGCATTATCATCGCCATCGCCTCCTACCCGCGCTTCGAGAAACTGAAGAATTCACTAGGAGGCCGGGGAAGCTGGACCGCCGTTGCCTGGACGGTGCTGCTGCTTCTAATTCTGATTGTTCCGATCTTCCTGCTCGCAGGTGGTATTGTCGAGAGCGGTCAGATCCTGATCGCCCGTATCCACGACGGAACCCTCTCGGTTCCGCCTCCGCCGGCAGGCATTGAAACCTGGCCGCTGGTTGGCGCTCGGCTCAGCGGCATGTGGAACGCGGCTTCCACGGACCTCACGCAATTACTCATAAGGTTCGCTCCAGAGATCAAAGCTGCGATCCCTAAGGTACTCTCCGCCTCCGCCGGAGTTGGCCTTACAGTGATTCAATTCTTCATCGCCATCTTGGTCTCAGGAGCCCTGCTGGCGAACTCTGTGCCAATCGCCAAATTCACCCGCGCCCTATGCATCCGGATCTTCGGTGAAAAAGGCCCCGAGTATCAGCACTTAGTCGGATCCACCATCCGCAGCGTCACCTTCGGCATCCTGGGCGTAGCCCTCATCCAATCTGCCTTCGCGGCCGTCGGTTTTCTTTTGGTGGGCATCCCCGGGGCCGCTGCCTGGTCCGTGATCTTCCTGATGGGAGCCTTGCTTCAGGTGGGAGTGATTGTCCTGATCCCAGCCGTGATTTATATCTTCGCCACCGCGAGCACCACGAAGGCTATCGTCTTCCTCGTATGGTGCATTTTTGTCGCTTTGATGGACAATGTTCTCAAGCCGATTCTCTTGGGACGGCGAGCGGTCGTACCCATCCTGGTGGTCTTCCTTGGAGCCATCGGGGGATTCGTTGCGCTTGGCCTTATCGGCCTGTTTGTGGGCGCTGTCGTCTTATCAGTTGGCTACAAGCTAGTCCTTGCCTGGATCGAGGGTGGGGTCGAACAATCCTTGCTGGCGCGAAGCAATTCGACGTAGCTGGCTTTCATACCTGGATGAAAGCTCCACCTGCCCCTGACCCGAATTAAGCGGCCACGCGGAGACGAAAGCTTGTCGGGCTTACGGGGTTGTCGTCAGGCGGCCACTTCGCAGGCGTCGCTGTCGAGTTTAGCGCTCTACCAATTCGGCTCGCGTGTATCGCGAAAGGATTGTGGTGCAGACGTGGAGGCAGTGGGCCACCGGGCATAGTTCGCCGTCCGCGCACGACTGGTCCGAGTTTCGCGAGATCGTGATCTCCATAGAATGAATCGCTCGTGCGTCTCCGTAAGATTTCTCTTTCCGTATGCTTCATATTCACAACATCGATTCTTCCAATTCAAACATTGCCTTTGACTCTTCGAACGAGATCATTGACCATCACTCCACCTCGGGGACTAGAGGCACGATTGCGTCCGCAGTTTTGATCATGCGGCCCCGTGCTTCAATGTTCACCCCTGCAACTTGATATCTGAAAAAACGTGGCAAGCCGCGGATGCACTCGTGTGCCTCAACAGGGAGTTTCTCGCTTCTGAGGAGGAGTTATGAGTCGGGCTCTAAAGTCGGTCGCAGTGCTGATTTTCGCTTCGGTCATCTCTACTTGCATTGCGCACTCGCAAGCCACAGCCTCTCTGCGTGGCACGATCACTGATCCGAGCGGCGCTGTTATCCCCGACGCCACGGTCACGCTGAGAAGCGCCGAAAATGGCTCCTCGCGCAAAACTGCCACCGATATCAGCGGTGAATACAGCTTCCTCCAGGTCGCCCCCGGAGACTACAACTTGATAGCTGAGAAATCTGGCTTCGCCACGGTCACCAACGCCCATGTCAAACTTCTTGTCAATACTCCCGAAACACTCGATTTGAAAATGGCCTTGAGCGCGGCAGGCGAAATTGTGAACGTCGCCTCTGAAGCTTCTCAGGTCAATACCACCGACGCCAGCGTCGGCAACCCCTTCAGCGAAACGCAGGTCCGCCAATTGCCGTTGCAGACCCGTAATGTGGTCGAACTGCTGAGCCTGCAACCCGGAGTCACCACCAGTGGTGAAGTTCTAGGATCCCGCCGCGATCAAAACAACATCACCCTCGATGGCGCTGACGTCAACAACAACCAGAACTCCGGCTTGGTCGCGCAAGCCACAGCCACCGGCTTCGGCGGATATCAAGGCTCCAACGCCAACGGCGTCAACACCAATTCCGGCTTTAACGCGGTCCTGCCGATTCCTCTCGATTCCGTCCAGGAATTCCGCGTCACCGTCGCCGGCGAAGGGCCGAATCTTGGTCGCTCCTCCGGTGGCCAGGTAGCATTAGTCACGAAAAGCGGCACGAATCAGCTTCACGGATCGCTGTACGAATACAACCGTAACACTCTCTTTGCCGCCAACACCTGGTTCAATAATCACGCGCGTGTTCCGCGCCAGCCGCTGGTTCGTAACCAGTTCGGCGCCTCCGTCGGCGGGAAGATCATCCCGAACCGCATCTTCTATTTCGTTAACTACGAGCAGCGCCAGGACGCCAGCGGTGTTTCCCAGGTGCGCGCCGTTCCTTCCGACCCACTTCGTGCGGGAACTTTTGTCTTTAGTTCCGGCGGAGTTCCTCACACCCTGAGTTCCCAAGACATCGCTAACATCGATCCTCTACATCTCGGTCCTGACGCAGACATTCTCACCGTGCTCAACCAGTACCCGGGCGGCAACAGCCCGTCCTACGGCGAAGACGGCGGCCTGAACTTCAGCGGATATCGCTTCAACGCCCCATTCCATCGCAGTGATCACGCCATCGTCGGCAAGGTCGACATCCACCTCGACAATGCCGCAAAGCACACTCTCAGCCTACGCAGCACCTTCGCGCACAACACCGATGATGAAGTCCCCGCACAGTTCCCCGGACAGTTGCCGTCCTCCACTCTGCGCGATAACAGCAAAGGATTCGCCGCTCAATACACCGCGGTCCTCAGCCAGTCCGTAATCAACGTTGTCAATTTCGGCTACACCCGCTTCGGCCAGTCCTTCAGCGGACAAAGCGGCCCGTTGCTTTTCCAGACAAGCCTTGATCCGCTACTGAACCCGTATGCGCGTCCGTCATCCCAGATCCTCCCCACCGTGAATTTGAGCGACGGAATTACGTGGGTCAAGGGGAAACACACGATCACCAGTGGTGGCGGCTTCATGATCATCCACAACAACACCAGTTCCTACGCCACTTCATTCGCGCGTTACGGATACGGTTCCACCGAACTCATCGGCCTCGGCGCCGATATCGACAGCGCCATCCAGCAATACACCGGCCTTCCGCTTGATGATCCAACGTCTGCCGCCAACGGCATGGGTGTCGTCCTCGGATTGGTCAACGACAACTTCCACACCGACCTGTTCGATCGCCACGGCACCTATCTCGGGGCAGGAACACCGCAAGTCCGCTCCTTCATCGAGCACGATTTTTCCTTATACGTCGGCGACACTTACCGCCTCACGCATGCGCTCACTCTGAATCTCGGCCTTCGCTACGAAAATTTCCGTCCACCGTATGAAGCGCACGGGCTCCAAGTTACTTCCACCGTGCCACTCACCGACTACTTCGCCGAGCGCAATTCGCTTCAGGCCAAAGGCATCCCGCAGAACCAGATGCCCAACGCACTCCTGCAATGGGCGCCGGATGGCCCGGTCAACGGCAAACCCACATGGTGGACGCCGTCAAACCTCAACTTTGCACCGCGCATCGGCATTGCCTACGCCCCCTCGAAGTCAGAGAGTCTCCTGGGCAAGATTTTCGGACAGCAAGGTGCGCTCCGGCTTGGGGCCGCCATGGTCTATGATCGCTTCGGAAGCGACCTGATTACGCAATACGATCAATACGGATCCATCGGATTGGCGACATCCGGCAATTTCCCAACCTCCTATAGTTTCAGCACAAGCCCCCGCTATACCGGTTCCGCGCCGGTCTTGCCAACTCCCTCCAACGAGATTTTCCCGGTGACCCCGCCCAACATCGCCGCCATTGCAGGCGAGTTCATGGGCGTTGCTCCGAACCTCAAGCCTCCTTATTCCTATGTGCTCAACGCCAGTTTCGCCCGCGAACTGCCCGGCAAACTGACAATGGAAGTCGGATACGCCGGTCGCCTCTCGCGCCGCCTTCTCTTGGAAGGCGACGTCTACACGCCGCTCGAATATTTCAAGGATCCGCAGTCAGGTATCACGTGGGAACAGAACGCCATGACCGTCCGCAAGCTGCACGATTCCGGACTTACGGTCCCGCAGGTCGCCACAAACCCAAACGTAGTGCCTACTCTGCCATTCGTGGAAAACATGTGGCCTGGCTTGGCGAATCTCGATTTCCCCGGTAGCGCCTCAGCCAACTACTTCAGTTGTGTTTATGGCGATTACGGAGGCAGCTATCTCGACTGCCTCCACGCTCTCGATCGCAATACCGAGAGTGCTTGGTTGAACACTTCTAACACTGTCAGCTGCGCGCAGATCTCCGCTCACGGCTGTTACACGTTCTTTCCGCTCCAAGGCAGCTCCATGCCGACGTGGATGAACGCTGGCACTGCCGCCTTTCACGCAATGACTCTATCGCTGCGCCGCGGCCTGACCAGCGGCCTTACCTTCGATTTCAACTACACCTGGTCGCATTCAATTGATGACGGCTCCGCCGCCGAGTCCGGCGCCGGACAGCAGGGCGCCGCCATTCAGAACATTTTCAATACTCGGGAATTCCGTGGCTCATCCGATTTCGATATGCGCCACAACGTCACCGCCAATGTCCTGTACCCGCTTCCCATCGGACGCGGACGCACGCTCCTCTCCGGGGCTCACGGATGGGTCCAGGAGGTCGCCGGTGGCTGGCAGCTCAGCAGTCTCCTCCGGTATCACTCCGGCGCTCCGACCACAGTGGGCGGCGCATTGGCTTACAACGCTAATTACTGGTTGAGCAGTCTCGCCATCCCGATTGCGCCCGTCTCCTCCGGACTCCACGCCGATGAAAACGGGAACCCCAGCCTCTTCGCAACGACGTCAACCGTAAACCATTTCGAGGACGAACTACCCGGACACACGGGAGCCCGCGCCGTCGTTCGGCTGCCGGCGATGTTCGTCATCGACATCGCGGTCGTGAAACTGTTCCCACTGCCCTGGGAAGGTCAGCGCGTGACGTTCCGTGCCGAAGCGTTTAACGCTTTCAACAACGTGAACTTTTCCAACCCCAGCCTGAGCCTGCAATCTCCCGGCACCTTCGGAGAATTCCAAGCCGTAGCTGACGGCCGAGTCATGCAGTTTGCCCTGCGCTACGAGTTCTAGGCAACAACGCGAGTTGCGCGAAAGTTAAACCGGCCTGGACAGTACGTCCAGGCCGGTTTTGTTGAGGGGCGGATACCTTGTCCTACTGCCTGACAACGTACCTGCCGTTGACGTTGATATCGTCGAGTACCGCCATTCCGCTCCCCACAGGATGGTCCATGACCAGAGCGATCGTCTTCACAGCCGTCCCTGGTGCGACGGCGGGCGTCAGCTGTTGAGCAGGATTGAAGCTCACACGCTGCCACCCGGCGACACTCAACGGTTGTATCGTTCCGCTGGCGCAACTCACTCGATGAATGACGTCGTCTGCGGTCACGACAACGAATTGCGGTGCCTGCGCACTGCACTCGCTGTCGCTGCGCAGATCGAAGCTTAACTGTGAGAGCTGCGACCCGGCGGCACCTTTGATCAAAGCACCAGCGATCGCCGCCTTCGAGGCCGATGGGTTCCGCGTAAGGACCAGCCCTTGGTTGGTCGGATCATTTTTGCTTTGCACCGGAACTCCGTAGCCATCCATCCATGTGGCGTCAGCTGTACTCTTTCCACCTGGATCGAGATGGAAAGGACGCACTTGAGAATCATCGTGCTCCTCTCCATCGTCGCCGCCACGCGCAATCACCAGCACCACGAAAAGCCGTTTCGTCGTACCGTTGGCGGAGACTTTTATCACGCACGAGTAAGTGCCCGCCGTCAGTCCATTCGGATACGCCGAGATCGTGATCTGGCCAGGTGTTGCGCCCGCCGACGGGTTCGCCGAGATCCACGAACCGCCGTATACATCCGCGGTAAAGTTCATCGTGGAGCCCGAACTGCTAGTGACCCTGACCACCTTTGGCGATGGAGCCGATGAGCCATCAGAGTAGAACACCAGCCGGTCCGTTGAGAGGACAAGCTTGCCATCCCCTGACGTAGGTTGTGAGCTGTTCACGGTGAGCGTGGCGTTGTTACTCGTCGCGCTTCCGGCAGAGTTGCTGACCAGCACCGAGAACGTGGATCCGCTGTCCGACGTGGTTGTGGCCGCGGTAGTGTAGGAGCTGGACGTCGCCCCAGTGATGTTCGTACCGTTCCTCTTCCATTGATAGCTCATGGGAGCAGTACCGGTTGCGAGCACACTGAAGGTCGCCGTTTGTCCTAAGGTCACGGCCTGGTTAACGGGCTGCGTGGTAATCGACGGCGCAGTTGCCGCTGCCTGGTTGACCGTCAGTGCGGCATTGTTACTGGTGATGCTTCCGGCCGAGTTGCTGATCATCACGGAGAACGTGGATCCGCTGTCCGTCGTAGCGCAAGCGGGCGTCGTGTAGGAACTCGACGTCGCCCCAGTGATGTTCGTACCGTTCTTCCTCCACTGATAGCTCATGGGAGCTGTGCCCGTCGCGCTCACGTTGAAGGTTGCCGTTTGTCCCGCGGTTACGGTCTGGCTCGACGGCTGAGACGTGATCGACGGTGCAACCGCTGCCGC
>Ga0126378_10003012_pt1 | contig 12645 bp, 11 predicted proteins | sample PanSoiMetPlot_23_FD_92587 | JGI IMG/M metagenome (GOLD analysis project Ga0126378, IMG submission 92587) | Tropical forest soil microbial communities from Panama - MetaG Plot_23 | ecosystem: Environmental > Terrestrial > Soil > Tropical forest > Bulk soil | place: Panama | collected 2016-02-17
CAGCTCTAAGGCTTGAATGTGACATCTACGCTCTTGCTATCTTTGGGCCCCAGGGTAACTTTTTGTGTCTGTTCCCCAAGTTTCTCCTGCACGAAGGCCAGCGTGTATTCACCGGGCGGCAGGCCCTTGATCTCGTACTTCCCGTCCGGGCCGGTCACCGCATAGAACGGGTTCTTCACCACATTCACAAACATTTTCATCCACGGGTGCTGGTTGCATTTCACCGGCAGCATGATTTCCTCGCGGGCGAACGTCTTTTCAAGCGGAGCAGATTGCGGCGGCTGCGACTCATTCCACTCGCGGTTGTCCTTGGGCGTTGGGTGAATGTTGTGCGTGGTTGGATCGCTGTTCACGATCTTGACGGTCTGGCCGGCCATCACACCGAGAACGTGCGGGTGATATTTGCAGCCACTTTGATCGAGCACCACTGGCTGCTTGGGCACATCGAAGGTGCGGTTACCTAGTCCCTCCTTCACGTACACAAAAACATTCTCGAGGTCTCCTCCGCTGACGACGACGGTCTCCGCCGTATTCTTGCCCTTGCACGTTGGATCCTGGCTCATATCAATGGCCATCGCTTTTGGCGGCGCGCCTTCGAACTTCACGGTGCCGCTGACGGTTGCTGCCGTAGCGGGATCAATCGGTGTGGCGGCTGCGGGGGCGGGAGTCGCAGCGCTCGGTGCGGGCTTTTCTTCTGGGCTTTCCTTCTTGCCGCATCCGGAAAGAAGCAGGACCCCTAATATGGCCAATCCGCTGTAAAGTGTGATTACTGTTTTCTTTTCCATTTTCTCGCTGTACCTCTCTATGAATTTTAGAAGCATGGCCTAAGGGTATCGTGTTTAGGGCGCGTTGCGGCCAGCACCGGTGCCGGCCGTGCTCGGCGAGCTGCCCCCGCTCGCTCGAGAGCCGCGTCCCATCGCTGCACCCACGCGGCGCTGCTCTTCCGGGGTAAGTTGCAGGATGTAGTCCACAAGCAGTTTGGTCTGATCCTTGTCGTAGCCTTGGAAAGATGGCGGTTTGGGCCCCGAAAAGACCCAATGATTGTTTTCCCGCTTGAACAGCCCCGAAGGCATCGACGTCCCAGGGCTGATGGCTTGCGGATCGATCACCCAGCGCTCCATCCAGTCCGGTTTCAAGCGTCCCCTGGCCTGGAGAAAATTGGGCGCAGTGGCGAAGCGGTCGTGGGCCGGGTCGCCCGTCGCATGGCACTTGAGGCAAGGCGCCGCCGTGCTGCTGAACAGGCTGCGCGCCATCTCCGTTTCTTTCGCGGTCAACACCGGGATCTCCTCGGGTATGTACGGGAAAGGCTGCCGCGAAAGCGCTTGGAAAAAGCGCACCAGTTTGCCCAATTCGTTTTCGGAAAAAGAGAACGTGGGCATGCGTACTTGCAGATAGGACCGCACGCCATTGCGGTTGGTGTCCTTCTCGTTCAGTGCTGGATTGCCAAGGAAACCTAGCATCCACTCGGGATTGACCCGCGCGCCTTCGGTCAGCAGCTTAGGCGGCAGTTGCTCCTGGCCGTCCGGGCCCTGGTACCTCGCCATGGTCATCAATGAGGTGCGCTGGCCGGGAACCAGTTGGTGACAACCCATACAGTTATATTTTTTGATCACCCACCAGCCTTCCTGGATGTCTCGGCGATAATCGAGCGGGCGATACTGATAATTGGATGGCAGCGCGTTTTCCTGACTGCCCATCAGAAACGTGGTGAGTGAGCGAATCTGTTCTTTAGACAAATGCAGGTTGGGCATGCGCAGCTTTTCTATTTCCGGCTTGATTTTGCCTTTGTCCCAGATATTCGGCTCGGCGAGCTTGTGTTCGAAAAAGCCTTTGTGGTCGTACCAGGGGTTCTTGGCTGGTCCTTCGGGCAAGCGCGCCAGATCCTCTGGATCGGTGATCGGTTCGCTGCCGCCGCGCTCTGCCGTCTCGGTCAATAGAGCGAAGTCCAGTCTCTCAACGGGTTTGCTGCCCTCAAACGTCAGCTCGGTCCCGATTCGGGCTTCCTCCTCCATCCCCGAAATTTCATGGCAACCAGCGCAGCCGAAATTGCGAATCCATCTCTTTCCTTCTTCCTTCAGGCTGGGATCGTCCATGAACGGCGCATCGGGATAGGTGTCTCGTTCCTTCTTCCTCAATGTGATCAGATAACTTGCCACGTCCTGCGCGTCCTCAACCGAAAGCCGCAGGCTTGGCATCACCGTCATGTTCTGTACTTGCAGTTCATGTCCGTCGTTGGGGCACCGGGAGTGCTCCAAATCAAAAACGAAAGGCAGGCCCTTCTTCTTATAATCTTCAGGCCCGATATCCTTCTTTTCATAAGGACAATACGGACGCGTGCGTTCCCGAGCATTGTGCACCCAGCGCACCAGATAGTCGTAATTGTCCTTCTCTCCGACTCGCGTCAAATTCGCCGCGAAGGTTCCCCCTTGCATCTGATCGCCTTCGCCGATGGAGTGGCACGCCAGACACCCGCGCGTCTCGAACAACTCCTTTCCGTGTGCCGCATTCCCCGGAGCATGTTTCGCAACCGGATCGGTGAGGCCCGATTGCCACAGATACGCGGAAATCGCCTTGATCTGATCGTCGTTGAGCCGGAAGTTGGGCATTTTCGTTGTCGGGCGGAAATCCGTCGGCTTCCTGAGCCACACCGGAATCCAGTTTTTGTTCAGCTTCAGGCGAACATCTTTGAGGTTCGGGCCGACCTTCTTCATGTCTTGCAGCAGGCTCTTGGTCGTGCGGTCAAGTTGCACGATGCGCAGATCCAGCTTGCTGTTCGAAACCTTGAGGGCCACCGCGCGATCATTGAGCCGATTGGCTTCCTCGTTGCTTTCCGCGGCATCGGCTTGTTTCATGAGCGCGTTCGCCAGCTTTAGATTGTCCTTTTTTTCTTGTTCGAGCTGCTTGACCTGCTGCCCGATGGAGAGAAGTTCCTCCGGCTCCTTGTCGTAGCCCTCGTAGCGATGGCATCCGACGCAACCCCGCTGCCGGTAAAGGTCCTTTCCCTCACTGAGCACCCAGCCCACGTCGTCGACCACCAGCACCATGTCCGCGGCGTGGCAGGTCTGACAGCCGGCTTCCATATTTTCTGTTGGGAAAAGCGGCCAGAGCCAATGCTCGTAGGTTCCATGGGCTTTCTCAACGCTGGTAGTCGCGCGGCCGTTGCCCTGGTGACACGGGGAGCAACCGTACTTCTCAGGATCGTGAATCTTCAGCAAATCCGGTTCGGGATGGCTGCTGAACGCTCGCGCATAGTCGTCCGGCTTTTTGCCTTTTGCCGACATGGCCGCGGCCGTCAATTTAACCGGTTCTCGAATGCCCATGTGGCACGACTCGCAGCGGTCCACAATGTTCGCTTCGGGAACATTGATCTGCAGAATTCTGAGCGACCACGCTTCTGTCTTATTCTGCAAGCCCGCAAGCTGCGATGGCGTCAGGTCCACCATGTGATCCGACACGTACGCATCCAGCACTTCCTTCGCTTCGTTGACCGGTTTCAGCGCTTCTCCGAGCTCAAGGCTCAATTGCGTTCGTTCGTTCTTGAGCTCACTATAAGTCTCCTCGAGCTCACCGAAGCTCTTGATGGTTTGTTTCGAACCATCGGGCATTTCTACTATGCTCGGTTCCCTCTTGTATTCTTCGAGCTTTTGCTGCTTGCGCCGCTTGGCGGATAGGTTTGTCTCCGTCTCAATGTCATATGTCGAAGCGCCGACATACGCGCGCCGGTCTGTAAACACATTCTGTACCGCCAGTATTTTCGCGCCCAGGTCACGAAGCTTCTCGTTGACCTCCTTGACGCGAGCAGCGGCATTCTGGTTGGCGGTGTCGTAGGTCTGTTTCAGTTTCTGATAATCGGAGCTGGCCTCGATCTCTTTTTGCGAAGCGCGCGAATTGGAGCGCGCGGCGTTCAGAAAAGCGGTATAACGGCTCTTCCACTCGCGTTGGAATTCCTTCCAGGGGCGCTGCCCGAAGCCCTCGTCCCACAGCGCCCAAAGCAGTGTGGCGATCAGGACGACCATGGCCACAAAATAATGTGGAGCCAGAGACTTGCTGACAATCGGGTCGGGCTCGGCAGTGGGCTTTGCGGGCACCGGTAACTCCTAAACGTTGAACCAGGGAGTGATCCACACGTACTTGATATGGAAGAGGTGCCGTATCATCATTTTTATGGGCAATGCCAGCATCGTCAGCAGGAAAAACATCAGAATCGAGTACTGCATCAGACTCATGCGCTTGAAGTCTTTCGCGTTGTGACGCCTGAAAATGGCGGTCACCAAAAATCCGCCCGCGACGTAGAATCCACCCACCACGATCGCGCCGAAGATGCCCTTCACCCAGTTGGAGGTGATTCCAAAAATGTCCGGCAAGTCGCGGTTCACTTCGTAAATCAGCCGGTTGTGGTCCCAGGTTTGCCCCGGCCAAAACCACTGCCAGCCCGGTCCGCGGATAAACGTCCCGATAAAGATCATCGTGACCCACAAAACGATGAACCCGAAAAGATATGTGCTGATGGCAAACTTCCGCTGCTTCCAGGTGTAGTAGCCGCAACCCAACGGGTTCGTGTCGATGTACGGAATCATCATCAAACCGAAAATGATCAGTGTTGGCATCACCACGCCCGCAATCCAGGGGTCGAAATACACCAGCATTTCCTGCAATCCCAGAAAATACCAGGGTGCCTTGGCCGGATTCATCGTCAGGTTTGGATTGGCCGGCTCTTCAAGTGGCGCATTCAGCGTGATGGACCACACCATCAGGATAATGGTGACAATGATGGCCGCCAGAAACTCCATGCGCAGCAGGAACGGCCACACGTGCAGTTCTTTCTGCCATCCGGGTTGAAAGGGCCACGCTTTGCGGTGATGCGTCTTCGCCAGCGCCGGGTTCGTTTCAAGCTCGGCAATCAGCCGGTCATTCGCATGCGCCTGTTTCCACGCCAGATAAATGTAGAACGCCAATAGCGGGATCAGCGCAACAATCGGCACGTTGTCTGGCGCGGAAACGATTTCCCACAATTGCTTCCAATCCATGGCTATTTGCGCGCCTCCTTAACCTCGGAGTCGAGCATCACTTGTGCCGGGCCCGATATGCCGCCGTCCTTGCGCACGCGCCAAAAGTGCACGATCATAAAAACCGAAGCGATGATGGGTATGCCGATGCAATGCCAGATGTACGACCGCAAGAGCGCGTTGGCGTCCACGATCGATCCGCCTAACAGCCCAAACCGCACGTCGTTGTACGGCGTCATGCCCAATTGCGCCCCGAACGGTCCTTCGTGCCCGAGTAACGGCGTGGCCCGTGCCATATTCGTGCCCACCGTCACGGCCCAGAATCCCAGCTGGTCGTCCGGCAGCAAATAACCGGTAAAGGAAAGCAGCAGCGTCAACACCAGCAGGATCACCCCGACATTCCAATTGAACTCCCGCGGCTTTTTGTAGGAGCCCGTCAGGAATACACGGAACATGTGCAACTCCACGGCGATCACCATCAGGTGTGCAGCCCACCGGTGCATGTTCCGCAACAGCCTTCCAAAAGGCACGTCATGTTCAAGATAAAGCACATCGCGAAAAGCCTGGACCTTCGAAGGGTGGTAGTAAAACATCAGCAGCACACCCGTAAAAGTCAGCACAATGAACAGGTAAAACGTGATGCCTCCCATGCCCCACGTGTAACTGTAGCGCACGGCATCGCGGTTGATTTTTGCCGGGTGAAGGTGCAAGAACACATTAGAAAGCACGCCCAAAGCGCGATTGCGCGGCGTGTCATCGTGCTTGTGCCGGAAGATGGAGGTATACACCTGGGTCTTTGTCGGCTTGCTGAGAAGCTCGACCTGTTCCTTCATCTTCGCCGGAAGTTCCGCCTTCAGGGAGTCAATGTCCTCCTTCACGCCAGCCTTGACGCGCTCTAGTAGACCCGTCGATTTTCCATTTTTGCCGTTTTTGGCGTTCGGGTTGGTTTCGTCGGACATTTTGTTTGCTCCCATCTACCCGAGTGGCTGGATCTTGCTTTCTTCACGTCCTCCGCAGAACAGCGCGCCGGCAGCCTTTGCCGCTCAGACGGGCAAAAAGGCTCCTGGATCCCCAAAATGACTGGCTTGTCCTTTCGGCCACTGATACAGCCGCGAGGTGTCCACAATGATCTGGCCGTCTGGAGCCAATTCGACGTGCGCGCGGTCCATCGGACGCGGCGCCGGTCCCTCGAAATTGACTCCTTCATTGTCGTACCCGCTGCCATGGCACGGGCATTTGAATTTGTTCTCGCTCGCCTTCCAATCCGGTGTACAGCCGAGATGCGTGCAACGCGCGTAGATGACGAAGATGCGGTCAGGCGAGCGATCCACCCAAATGCGGTATTTCTGCTGCCACTTCGTGTCCACTCCCAGTGCGTAATCCGAGGGATAGCCGATTTTGAACACCGTGGGTGGCTCGAAAAGCGTGCGCGGCAGGAAGAATCTCAAAAAAGCGACGAACCAGGCCGTCAAGAAAGCAGTAACGGCGCACCAAACAATCCTGCGCCTGCGTTCGTTGACTTGGCTGGCTTCGGGTCCAACCGAGGCTACGCCGGCGGCAGCGGCGGCCTTGGAGGTGCCCACGGCGGGCGTGCCGACGTAGCTCGTCGCCGCCGCCCCTGAAGCACCCAGTGCTTTCGTTACAGGCGGTTCAGGTTTGGCTAATTCCTTCTCCGACCCGGCCATGCCCACCTCCAGCCAAATGCTCTTCGCAGTCCGTCAGCGGCCAACAAAACAATCTCTTCCTGCTTGTCGTTGCTTTCCCCTTAACCTAGTCAGCTTGTCAAAAACCTGTCACTTTGTCGAGCGCTCGTACGGTTGCGCCACACAACCCGAGCGCGCCTTAACCCGCTGTTCAACTCTGTGTGCAGACTCTTCACATCTGCAAGCTGGTTCGTGAAATTCAATTGTAATAGGAAAGGGGCCGCTCCGGAATTTGTTGCTCGCTCATCAGGTTGGAAAATCGCAGAAAAAAACCATTGCGACGTCCGCAGCATCTCACTGGCCCCTTGGGAACGGATGGGATGTTACTCAAATCAATAGCGTTCGTCAATCCGTGATTTGCCCATGTGTGATTTGGCCGAAGTTGACTCGTCCCATTCGACAACAAATGTTGTGCGCGTCGCGCCATTGGTTTTAACGAGCCATGGTTGCTTTGAAATTGTTTTTCAATAAGCCACTTGCGCTCGGAAAAGGCTGTGATAGACTCACCCTCGATTCCATGCCTCACTTCTTTGGGGATAACGGAATTTCTCTTGGGGATCGAGGAGTTTCCGCAAGTTTCTGTGAGGTAGGCTCAAAAACAAATCCAGGAGGTCGCGCTCCATGGGGCTCGTTCTTCTGATCGTCATTTGGTTGATTACTTTAGTCAGCACGTATTTCTTCGTTGCGAAAACGTGGTGGTTTCCCCCGGGTGCCTCTGCCGCAGCCCCTCTGATCGATCATCATTTCACCGTTACATTTATTCTCATGGGCATCGTCTTTGTTGCCGCGCAGCTCTCTCTGGGTTTTCTCGTTTGGAAGTATCGCGATCGCGGCACTTCTTCGAAGGCCGTCTATTCCCACGGCAATACAACTTTGGAGGTCCTCTGGACGGTGCTCACGGCCGTTCTTTTTATCGGTTTGAATCTCATGAGCAGTTCTATTTGGGCTTCAGAGCGGTTCCGTCCCGCCGCCGCCGATGCGCAGCGCGTCGAAGTTACTGCCATGCAGTTCGCCTGGTATTTTCGCTATCCGGGACCCGATGGCAAGTTTGGCGCAACCCGCCCTGAACTCGAAGACGCCTCTACCGGTGGTGAAGGCGCTGTGGGTCTCGATACGAGCGATCCAGCCTCGAAAGACGATGTCGTGTCTGGAGTGATGTACCTCCCCGTGAACCGCGAAATCGAGCTGATTTTGCGTTCCCACGATGTGATTCACAGTTTCTTCGTCCCTGCCATGCGCTTCAAACAAGATGCCGTGCCCGGCCTTGCCATTCATATGCATTTCACTCCAACGCGGACGGGTGATTTTGAAATTGCCTGCGCGGAACTCTGCGGGCTCGGGCATTACAAAATGCACGGTATTGTCAAGGTCGTGAGTCAGGAAGACTTTGATAGGTGGATGGCCGCGAGGGAGGCGGAGAATCAATAACATGGCTACTCAGGATCTCGCCGCGAAACAAGCCCATGCGCACGCGGCACCGCAAGGCTTCCTTCGCAAGTGGGTCTTCAGTCTCGATCACAAAGTCATTGGTTTGCAGTATTACTTTCTCGCGCTCATCGCTGTGTTTGTCGGCATGTTCCTTTCGCTTCTGATGCGCATTCACTTGATTTGGCCCACCGCTGTCTTGCCCCTCGTCGGTGAGATCAAGCCAGAGAACTATCTGAGCCTCCTCACCATGCACGGAACCGTCATGGTGTTCTTCGTGCTTACCACCGCGCCTCAGGGCGGTTTCGGAAATTATTTTCTCCCGATTCAGATCGGCGCCCCAGACATGGCGTTTCCGGTCCTCAACATGCTCTCCTTCTGGACTACTTTTCTCGGTTTCCTTGTTCTCATCGCCGCCTTCTTTGTGGCTGGGGGGGCTCCTTTGCACGGTTGGACAGGTTATGCGCCTCTTAGCGCGCTGCCCTCAGCCGGACCGGGCCAGGCCCTGGGCGCCGACCTATGGATCATCAGTATCGCCATTTTTTGCATCGGCGCTCTGATGGGCGCTCTGAACTTCATCACCACCACCCTCGACATGCGCGCCAAGGGCATGTCCCTGATGCGCATGCCTCTGACCTGCTGGGCCTGGTTCATCACCGCCATTCTCGGCCTGCTTGCGTTTGGCGTGCTTCTCTCCGCTGGCATCTTACTGCTGATGGACCGCAATCTCGGCAGCAGCTTCTTTGTGCCCTTGGTCACGGTTAACGGACAAATCTTGGATCACAAGAGCGGCTCACCCCTTTTGTGGCAGCACTTGTTCTGGTTTTTTGGTCATCCCGAAGTTTACATCGCCATTTTGCCCGCCATGGGGCTATGCTCTCAGCTTATTTCCGTCTTTTCGCGCAAGCCCATCTTCGGATACAAGGCCATGGTTTACGCCATATTGTCCATCGGTTTCCTCGGTTTCATGGTCTGGGGACATCACATGTTCATGAGCGGCATGAGTCCCTATTCCGCCTTCGCTTTTTCCGTGATGACCATGGCCATCGGCGTGCCTTCCGCCATCAAAACCTTCAATTGGCTCGGCACTCTTATGCACGCCCGGATTCATTTCTCTTCCCCCATGTTGTTCGCCATTGGATTTGTCTCCCTCTTTGTTTCAGGGGGTATTAGTGGACCTTTCCTTGCTCAACCTGTACTTGACATCCCCCTGCATGACACCTATTTCGTTCCTGGCCACTTCCATCTCATCATGGGAGTGGCTTCGATCTTCGGCATCTTTGCGGCAACTTACTATTGGTTCCCCAAGATGTTTGGGCGAATGATGAGCGAGTCTCTCGCCCGTTGGCATTTCTGGTTCAGCTTTATCGGCACCTACGCGATTTTTATGCCCATGCACTATCTCGGGCTGGCCGGTCATCCGCGCCGCTATTCCCAGCTCACCGAAGTCGCCTATCTTCACGGCCTGGTTCCGCTGCAGAAGTTCATCACCTTCGCGGCGTTTGTCACGATCGCCGCGCAATTTATCTTTTTGATTAACCTGTTTTGGAGCATGAAATTCGGAGAAAAAGCCACTGACAACCCCTGGAACGCCACGACTCTCGAGTGGACCACCGCCACTCCGCCTCCTCACGACAATTTCGGCGGACACACTCCCGTGGTTCATCACGGTCCCTACGAGTACAGTGTGCCGAATGCTCCGCGGGATTATGTAATGCAAACGGATCCGGAATCCGTCCCGGCTCATTAGGCAGCCTATGACCAGTTTCGACTCTACCGTTACGATTGAGCCCCCGCAAATCTCTTCGGGTGATCGAGGGACTCCGCCGGCAGTTCTCGATGGCGGCGACAGCGACCGTCCGGACTCAGGCCGGCCCGATTACGCCACCCGTTTGCGCCGCGCTCGCATCGGCTTGCTGGTTGCCTTGACCCCTGTCCTCATGCTCTTCGTGGGTTTTACGAGTGCTTACATCGTGCGCCAGGGACTCCCGAGTTTCGATCCTCGCACCAACACCATGGTCAGGGATTGGATTCCGGTGAAGCTTCCTATCCTTCTCCTCTTTAACACTTGTATTTTGCTGCTCAGCACCTTCTGCATCGAATTCGCACGCCGCCGCGCGAAGACGGAAGCTGTGCCCGAATCTCCCCCGCCGATTCCTGCTGCATCCGACCGTGACGAAGAGAAAATTCCCTGGCTCGCTGTCACTCTGGTTTTAGGGCTCTGCTTTCTTTTTGGACAGGGGCTCGCTTGGCGCCAACTCGCCGCAAGAGGCTTCTACGTTTCGACGACCCCCAGTAGTTCTTTTGTGTATCTGCTTACGGGTGCACATGCCGTTCACCTGGCGGGCGGCATCTTTGCGCTTTTCGTGGCCGGCCTCGCCGCCCTTTTTCACAGTTCCGCAATCCGACGGTCGATCGTCGTGGATGTCACTGCGTGGTACTGGCATTTCATGACCGCGCTGTGGGTCTACATTTTGTGTTTGTTGGAGTTTGCTCGCTGATTTAAGGAAGAGATTTCTTAGCACATACCTCGAGAGGAGCCGAAAGATGGCTGAGTCTGCATTGCCTGGCGTGCAGTCGGTGTACGAACCGTCGCTCTTTGGCACTTACTCCAAAAAGGTCGGCATGTGGCTGTTTCTGCTATCGGACTCGCTCACCTTCGGCGCTTTGCTTTATGCCTACAGCTACGGTCGAATCTCGACAGCCAATTGGCCGACCCCCTTCCATTCCCAGAGCATCGTCAACGCGACAATCATGACCGCCTTTCTGCTGAGCAGTTCCCTCACCATGGTGTTGGCCGTGCGAGCCTCCGTTGACCGTGATGCCAAGGCCCAGACGCTATGGCTGTTGGCCACCATGGTTTGTGGAGCAGCGTTCACTATTCTCCATGGCCGTGAGTGGACCAAATTGATCGCGGAGGGCCTGACTTTGCCGATGTTCCCTGCACCGCCGGGAAGCGATGCAATCGGCGAATTCGCGAATGTAGCCAAGAGTGTTCCGCTGTTCCCCGCGACTTTTTTTGGGCTCACTGGCATGCACATGTTGCACGTCACGATCGGAGTGGTCTACCTCGGTGTCGTCGCCTTGCGCCGCAAATTCATCCCCGTCCTGTTGGTTCTTTGGCTGGTGGCCTGGCTGGCGACCCCGTCCTACAGCCCCTTCCACTATGCGGCTCACGTTCTTCTCCTTGCCGCCGTCGTTTGCAGCATTATCTTGTGGCTCAAACCAAAAATTTACGATTCGTCCGATGTGGAAGTAGCGGGTCTTTACTGGCACTTTGTGGACCTGGTCTGGATGTTCATCTTTCCGCTGGTCTACTTGATGTCCGCAAAGATCATCTAGGAGCGAAGGAATATGGATGCGACTCAGCTAGCCATTGAGGAACGCGTCGCCGAGCAGCACCGCCATCACAAGAAGGCGCAATTCTTTTGGGTTTGGGGCGCCCTGCTTGTTATGACCGCCATTGAAGTTTATCTGACCTACCAGAACATGCCTCCGGTGAAGATGCTCACCATTCTAATGGGCTTGTCGCTTATCAAGGCCGCTCTCATCATTGGCTTTTTCATGCATCTTCGCTATGAAATTTCGCGCATGAAGTGGTTGACCATGTGTTCGGTCATCGCCTGCCTCATCTTGATGACTATTTTCTTCTTCCCTGACGCGCATCGCATAATTACGTTAGGTGTTAAATGAAATTGCGCTACCTGCTGCTCGCCACCTTGCTCCTCCTGTGGGCGCACCCCGCTTCGAGCCAGGGCTGCGCCATGTGCTACAGTTCGGCTGCGGGACTATCCCACGACGGCCAGCACGCTATCAACCGGGCGGTGCTTGTGCTGCTACTCCCGCCTGGCACATTCATGACCTTGGGCTTAGCCCTGGCCTACCGTTACAGCAAGAAAAGGGACAGGGAAGAACTGCGACTCCCCCCAACGGGAGTTCGGCCCCCAGTCAGCCTTGGCCCACACGACCTTCCTCGTGGACGGTCTCGACATGCCATTCGAACTACATCCGTAACCCGCTATCAACAATAGATTTAACGGGTTTCCTTGACCCTCCTATCGTCTCCTGCTACCGTGGGAGGTTACCCTGGTTTTGGTAGACCTGAGTGCTGGGGTGCCTGTGGAGGGAGCCGCATCGGCCTATGGGACTGACGAAACTGGTTGTGCGCGGCGCGCGGCAGCACAACCTCAAGAACATCGACCTGGAAATCCCTCGCAACTCTCTCACCGTCATTACCGGACTTTCCGGTTCGGGCAAATCCTCTCTCGCTTTCGACACCATCTACGCCGAAGGTCAGCGGCGCTACGTCGAATCCCTTTCCGCCTACGCCCGCCAGTTCCTCGACCAGATGGAGCGCCCCGAAGTCGACGTCATCGAGGGGCTTTCCCCCTCCATCGCCATCGAACAGAAGACCACCACGCGCTCTCCGCGCTCCACGGTCGGCACCATCACCGAAATCTACGACTATCTCCGCGTGGTCTACAGTTCGGTCGGCGTTCCGCACTGCCCCA
>Ga0126378_10003013_pt1 | contig 12645 bp, 9 predicted proteins | sample PanSoiMetPlot_23_FD_92587 | JGI IMG/M metagenome (GOLD analysis project Ga0126378, IMG submission 92587) | Tropical forest soil microbial communities from Panama - MetaG Plot_23 | ecosystem: Environmental > Terrestrial > Soil > Tropical forest > Bulk soil | place: Panama | collected 2016-02-17
CGTGGACTACGAGCGCGACGTGGTGATCGATCGCGGGAAGATTCGTGAGCGGAACAAAAAGCCTTCGAAGCCGTTTCGGGCTGCGTACGGCCACACGCCGCTCTCGATCAAGGAGAAGATCCCGTGGAGGTGCCGGAGGCTCGTGGTCGGCACCGGGGTGCACGGCGCCCTGCCCGTGATGCGAGAGGTGAAGCGGGAGGCCGAGCGCCGCAACGTCGCGCTGCTAAGTCTCGAGACCCCGGCGGCGATCGAGGCCCTGAACAAGCAGTCCAAGGCGACGAATGCGATCCTCCACGTGACCTGCTGAGCCATCCTGGCGGACGGTGGTCCTCGTCGAAGACCTCGTCAGGGTCGAACATGGAGTCGATCACCTCCAGTTCTGCAGCCGCAGGTGAACTGGCGCTGTGGCGGAGCCATCAAGTCATCCCGACCTGTACGGGGTGGGCGAGCACCGCGTTGTAGAGGTAGCCGAGCTCGTTCTGAGGCACGCTGTCGGGTTGCGTCCTCCCGCGGTCGTCGGTGGCGCGAACACGAAGCACGTGCTCTCCCGGCCGTGCGTCCCAGAGGAGCTGCCAGCGCACCCAGGTGGCGGGCATCCTCGGCGGAAGCAGCGTCGCAGCCTGCCAGGCGCCTTTGTCGACTTGATACTCGACCTGCTCGATCTGACCCTCCCCCGCGTAGGCGCGGCCGCGTATCACCTGAGGGCCCGGAGGCAGCTGAGCGGGCCATGACAGCTCCGCGAAACTCGTCACCGGCATCTCGGCGATCGGGTCGGCAGACGCCGGTCCAGAGGCCGGATAGGGCTTGCCGATGAGCACGTAGTCGCCGGTGTTCCATGGCACGTGCAGCGGCTCCTCCGCGACTTCGATCCGTCCAACCCACTTTATGCTCGCCGCACCCAGCCACCCCGACACCACCACGCGCGCCGGGTATCCGTGATCAGGCGACAACACCTCGCCGTTCATGACAAGCGCCAGCAAGGTGTCCTCCGCCATCGCCTTGGAAAGCGGCATCGGCCGCCGTCCGCGCGCTGCATCCAGTCCCTCGGGCATCACCTCAAGGGCGCCAGGCGCGATGCCGGCCGGCTCCAGCAGGTCGCTCAGCCGGATTCCTGTCCACTCGGCCGTGCCGATCGCACCGCGACCCCAGCACGTGCCCTCGAACCTCCGTCCGCATGCCTCACCGAACAGCCTGCGGCGGTTGCCGGCGCATTCGAGGGTGCGCACCACCGAGACGAGAGGGAACCTCCACAGGTCGGCGTAGCTGTATGTGACCGGTTTGCGAACCCCGTCGCCGTCGATGGTGAGCCGCCAGCCGGCGACGTCGAGCCGCGGGGTAGGTGCGTGGTTGCGGACGAAAAAACGGTCTACCGGGGTGAGGTGGCCGGGCAGCCGGTCCAGCCGGGTCTCGAAGTCCAGGCCGGTGCCCGTGTCGATCATCAGCTCTGGAGGCGTCTGTTTGACCACTCCTCCCGAGTCCTTGCTGTCGAGCAGTCTCGTCATTGTTCTCTCAGCCTCGCCCTGCAGTCGTTTCAGGCCGGGACCCATCGGCGCTTGGCCCATGGTTCATGCAGGTATCCAACTCGATGATCGGAGGCGGGCGCCACTTTGCTCTAGCTCACCCACCAAACGCACCAGCGGGAGGTCACACGTTTGGAAGTCGCGGCGGCCTTCCGGCTGCAACTAGGGTGGAGTGCGATGGGCAGAGGATTGGCGCACTGCGCTGGGTACGCTCCAGCGACTCGTTGGCACGGCTCGTGCGGTAGTTGACAGGTGGGCACGAGGAGGGCACTGGCGACGGCACCCACAGCCCGCCCTCCGGCAGCGACCCCGGAGGCGCTCGGGCTCGACGTGCTGGCAACCATGGTCAGAGCATCGGCGGATGGGATCATCGTCCTGGACGGCGATCATCGAGTCGTCTACGCCAATCCGGCAGCCTGCCGGCTGCATGGGTACCCACGTGATGGGTTGGTTGGTCACGACTTCCTCACGTTCGTCTCTGAACACGATCGGCAATCGGCGCTGACACTCTTCGCCAACGCTCGCGACGGCAAGTCAGCAACAGTGCCGGGCATCGCCTATCGGCCTCAGGGTTCCCAGCTCGACGTCGAGGCGACCGCTGCGGGGCTCGCCCTCCCGAGCAAGCGGTTCATCGTGGTCGCCTCCAGGGACGTCACCGAGCGTCACCGGCAGTCAAGGCAGGCCGTCGCCCTGGCCCAGGTGGCAGCAAGCGTCGCGGTCAGCGACTCGATCGAAGCAACGCTGAACGCCATCGCCGAATGCGCTTTGATCGGCACGCGGGCTCTGGGCGCCTGGGTGTCGATCGATCGCGAAGACCAGCTCCCCGGCTGGGCCGGTGCCGCCGGGGTCCCAGAGGAGTTCCGGGAGCTCTTGCGGGGGCGGCTGTCGGCCAGTGCACGCGCTGACCGCTCGAGCGTCATGGCGGCGGTGATGCCGCAGCGAGTCGTGGTGTCTACCGACGGACGGCAGCGCATGGAGCGGAGCGGCAGAGCAGCCGGCATGGCCGCCGCCCTGAAGTGCCTTCCGTGGCAGGCGGCAGCGTACGTACCTCTCGTCTACCGAGGCGAAGCCGTCGGGATGTTGACCACCATTTATCGGAGGGGAGATATCCCGTACGAGGCGGAGACGGCCTTCCTGGCGGCATTGGCCGACCAGGCGACCATGGCAGCCCAGCAAGCCCGGCTGGTGGCAGCCGCGCGAGAAGAGATCCTGCTGGAGGAACGGAAGCGGTTGGCGAGAGAGCTGCACGATTCCATCTCTCAGTCGCTGTACGGCATCCAGCTGGGGGCGAAGACTGCGCGCGACCGGCTCGACCAGGACCCGGCCAGCATCGCCCAGCCGATCGACCACGTCATGAGGCTCGCCGAGGCTGGGGAGGCGGAGATGCGAGCGCTGATCTTCGGACTGCGGTCCGAATCGCTAGAGACCGAGGGCCTGGTTGCAACTCTCCTCCAGCAGATAGAGGCGCTCCGAGCCAGGCACGGCCTCGCTGGACAAACCGCAATGAAAGACGAACCGGCGGCGCCTGTCGAGGTCAAGCACGCCCTCTACCGGATCGCCCAGGAGGCCCTGGGCAACACCGTCAAGCACGCGCACGCGCGACGGGTCGACGTGCAGCTGGAGGCGCTGGGCCACGCCGTGGCCCTCCAGATCGTGGATGACGGGGTTGGTTTCGACCCCGGCGGTCTCTACCCGGGACACCTCGGTCTGCGCTCGATGCACGAGCGCGCACTTGCGGTCGGCGGGTCGCTCGAAGTCAGCAGTTCTCCCGGCCAGGGGACCCGAATCCGGGTCACGGTCCCCCTGGGAGCGCCATGTCCCCGTCACCGAGTGGGGCCCCAGTCAAACCACACCTGATGCTGCTCGGGGCGGGAGAGGAGGCAAGCCTCCCCTCCCCTCCACCGAGCATGGCTGCGGGGGTGAGGTCAACGTTTGGAGGGATCAGCTCCCTCGTGCAGTCGGGACGAGGCACACGTCTCCGCCTTCCTTGTTCGCCCCACGCGACGCCGTGGACTCATGAACAACCCCCCATTCGCGTCCAGACCAGGCCATCGTAGCCTGATCCCGCGGGCCACAGTAAAGCACGCGACATCGGCCGAATCCGGTCACAATGACTGTCACGCCGACGTTCACGCGTGACGCGGGGTCCCCGGACGCGCGCACGTCGGCCTTGCAGCATGTCCGGTTTGCCTGGCAGGAAGCGACGGCGCATACTGTGCTGGCGTCTACCGCTGTCGGTCCTGGGGGGGTCGAGATAATGGATTACACGGAGTTCGCCACGCGATTGGCGCACGAGCGTGGCACGGTGAGAGACTGGAGCCAGCCGACCCTTGGTCGGTACATGGCCGGCGAGTCGGCCAGGCTCGGCAGACCGATGACTGCGGTGCCGAGGGCCACCATCTCGGCCTGGGAGAACGGCCACCGCTACCCAGACCCCTGGTACGCATACGTGCTCTGCAACACGCTTGCGCTGACTCCGGACGCGCTGGCGCTGGAGTCCGTCCTGACACCTTCGGTAGTCGCTGACATTGAGGCCTCCATCCAGCGCCAACAGGCGCTCGAGTCTGCCCGCGAGGTCAGCCGGATGCAACGGAGCGGACATGGGCCCGCGGCTCTGGGCGGTCCAGTGGCAGCCGGAGTGGCAGACCTCGAACGTCTCTCCTCGGTGCTCCTGGGGCTGTCGCGTATGGATGCCGTGGCGGCGGCGGATCTCCGTCGTGTTACCGATCACGTTCTCGAGCTACAGGGCCAGATCGGCACCCGACTGATGCTGCGCGAGCTGCACACGCACCTCGTCACCGTGGAGGGTCTGCTGAGGGCTCCGCATGCAGCCGAGATCAGGCGCGAGGTGGTCATGATGGCCGGCGAGACGGCCGCTGCGGCTGCTCAGGGATGGTATTCGCTGCTCGACTACGGCGAGGCCAAGCTGGTCTGCGACTATGCCCGCCGTCTTGCCCACGAACTGGGCGGCTCGAACGTGCAGGCGATGGCCTACGGGTGTGAAGCGCTTCTGTACGCGAACCGTCTTCACGGGCAGGAGGAGGGGCTGCCCGGGGGGCCCCGCAGGGCGGTCGAACTCCTGCGGGCGGCCGAGGCCGCGGCGGGTGCAGGGGCGCCGCCCAACATCCGGATGTGGCTCTACAGCGTCCGGGCCTGGGAGAATGCGGCCACAGGCGACGGGGCGGCCGCAGGGCGGGACCTGGACGCCGCGGAGCGTGCCCTGTCTCTCATGACCGCCAGGCCGTCCGGCTTCTTCAAGCCCTGGGATGCGTCGTACCTGCTGGTCTCTCGCGGCAAGAGCGCCCTGATGCTGGGCGACCTGACGAACAGCATGTATTTCCTGGACCTGGCCCTGCAGTCTGCGAGGGGCTGGATGCGCCCCTTCTACGAGGTGCAGCTTGCAACCGTGTGCGCGCAGGCTGGCGAACCGGACCGCGCGGCCTCTTTGCTCACGGCGATCGTGGAGAAGGCACTGGCCAACGGAACTACGATGCTCGTCAGCCGGATCAGCAAGGTGGCGAGCCAGGAGCTTGCCCCATACCGCGACCTGCCAACGATACGGGCGCTCGACGATCGGTTGGCCTCGGCGTAGGCGGCTGCGCCTGGCCGAACAAGATCTCTTGAGGTATGGATGGAGGGCATCGCCGAGCGATGAGAACGACCAAGCGCTGGGAGCAGCAGCGATGGCTGCTGGACGCGGTGATCCGTACCGTCGGTGTGGACTGGGATCAGGGGCGGAGCTATTACCTGCAAGCGCCGTGCGGTCCAGACGCAGGCACCGACTTTCAAGGCATCAGGACGCGTGTTCAGCGGTTCGACGACATTGCGCGTGAGTTCATCCGGGCCGCGGAGCGCCGCGAGCGAATGGCCGCGGCCGCGGAGGCGGCGGGGCATGGCGTCACCGCGGGAGAGAACTTCTACATCGCCTCGGTCCTCTACGGTGGGGCGCAGTGGCCGATCTTCGAGAACTCTGCCGAAAATCTGCGCCTCAACGGCAAGAAGCTCGAGTGCTACGGGAGGTACGCCGAGCGCGCCGACCACCGGATCGAGCGTGTCGAGATCCCATTCCGCGATGCCCAGCTCCCAGGCTGGCTTCACCTGCCTTCCGGGTATGCCGGCGGTCGGGTTCCGTGTGTCCTGGCGGTCGACGGCATGGACGGGTTCAAGGAGATGATGGTTTCGCTGCACGGCGACAAGCTGCTGTCGCGCGCGCTGGCCGTGCTTGCGCTCGACGGACCGGGCCAGGGCGAGTGCACGACCCGCGGCGTCCAGGTTACGGGCGACAACTGGCTGGACGTGGGGCGTGCTGTCCTCCCCTGGGTCAGGTCGCGTCCGGAGATCGATCCCGACCGTATCGCCGTCTACGGCATCAGCTTCGGTTCTTACTGGGCCACACAGCTCGCGGCGTCCGACGACCAGCTGGCCGGCTGCGCCGTCGCCCTCGTCTGCCATGAGCCGGGCTGCCGCACCATCTTCGAGACCGCATCCCCGACGTTCAAGCTGCGCTTCATGTACATGGCGGGATACGAAGACGAGATCGAATTCGACCGCTTCGCCCAGTCCTTCTCTCTGCAAGGGATCGGAGCGCGGTTGCGGTGCCCATATCTCGTCGTGGGGGGCGAGCGAGACGAGCTGAGCCCGATCGAGCACACATACCGGCTTCTGCAGGAGGTCGAGGCTCCCAAGGAGCTCGTCGTCTATCAGGGCGAGAAGCACGGACTGAACGCGACGACCGCCAGCCTCTTCGGGCCGGACTGGGCGAGCCACCTCGCAGACTGGATAGGTGACCGGCTCTGGGGCCGGTCTGAGGCGCTATCGCGACACCTCTTCGTCGACATGACCGGCATGGTCCACGAGTCGACCTGGGACGAGGTCGTGGCCGGCCGGAAGACCAGTGGACCGTAAAGGCCGGATGCGCAGCATCCGACGTCCCATGCGACCGGGCGCCTTGCAGGCGCTAGTTCCTCACCTGATTTGACTGGGCTCCCTGTCCCACCGACCAACCTCCCCGTCCAGCTGACGAGCTTCGTAGGCCGAGAGCGCGGGCTGGACGAGCTGGCAGGCCTTTTGCGACGGAGCCGGCTGGTTACCGTTGCGGGCCCGGCGGGCATGGGCAAGACACGGATGGCGACCGAGCTCGCCGCCCGCGTGCTGGCGGAATACCCTGACGGCGTCTGGCTCGTGGGTATGGCGGCGCTGTCGGACCCCGCAGACGTCCCACGCGAGGTGGCGGCGACGCTGGGTGTGCGGGAGCCGTTCGGCCAGTCGGAGGTCGCCAGCCTGGCGGCCCACGTCGGCGGCCGAAGGCTGCTGCTCGTGCTTGACGACTGCGAACATCTGCTCGATGCGTGCGCTCGCCTGGCCGGGGCGCTCCTCACGGCCTGCCCGGCGCTGCGGGTTCTGAGCACCAGCCACGAGCCGCTGCGTGTGCCCGGCGAGCAGGTCTGGCGGATTCCCCCGCTGACGGTGCCGCCGCTTGGCGGCGTCGAGAAGGAGATGTTCGAGGCCGCGGCCGGCTCCGAGTCGGTTCGGCTGTTCCTGGCTCGGGCGTCCTTGGTCCAGCCCCGGTTCACCCTGACGCCCGCGAACTCGACGACGGTCGCGAGGCTCTGTCGCCGGCTCGACGGCATCCCGCTGGCCATCGAGCTGGCCGCTGCACGGGTCGAGATGATGTCGATCGAAGACATCCTCGTCCGCCTCGAAAACCGCTTCCGCCTGCTCACGGGCGGCAGCCGCACCGTGATGCCGCGTCATCAGACGCTGCGCGCCGCGCTGGACTGGGGTCACCAGCTCCTGAACGACGCCGAGCGCAGACTGTTCCGCCGTCTTTCCGTTTTTCCGGGCGGCTTCGAGCTGGGCCCGGTGGAGGCGGTCTGCGCCGCCACCGACCTGCCCGCCGAGCAGGTGCTCGGCCATCTCTCGCGGCTGGTCGACAAGTCGCTGGTCGTGCTCGAGCCCGGGCCGGCCGGGCACACCCGCTATCGCATGCTGGAGACCGTCCGCCAGTACGCGGCCGAGCGGCTGTCCGAGGCCGCCGAGGCGGACGATGTTCGGCGCCGCCACACGGACCACTTCCTGGCCCTGGCGGAGCACGCAGCGACCTTCCACGGCCGGCCGAGCCAGGCCTACTGGCTCGAGCGGTTGGAGGCGGACCACGACGACCTGCGCGCGGCGCTGCAGTGGTGTCATGCCCACGACCCCGAGCGCTGGGCGCGGCTGGCGCTGGCGCTGGCGTGGTTCTGGCTTTATCGGGGACACCTGAGCGAGGGGCGGGAGTGGCTGCAGGGGGGGTTGTCTGCTGCCACGCTGACATCGCTTGACCAGGCGTGGGCGCTGTACTGGCTTTCCCGGATGGCCTACTGGCAGGGCGAGTACGCGCAGGCGCTGGAGCTGGGCGAGCAGAGCCTCGCGGGCCTCCGCGAGCTGGGCGAGGACGTCCTGGCAGGCTGGGTGCTGAGCCTGCTCGGCTCGATCAACATGTACGCGGGAGACGACGAGCGGGCCCGCGCCTGCCTCGAAGAGGTCCTGGCGACCACAACCGACGACGAGGTGCGCCTGGACGCGGAGATGAGTCTGGGTGAGCTCTTCCTGCAGCGCGGTGACCTGGCGGCGGCGCGAATCCATCTGGAGCGCTGCCTGAGGTCAGCCACGGCACCCGAATCTCGTTGGCACGTGACCACCGCAATGCTCTTCCTGGCCGTAGTGGACTTCTTCGACGGTCAGCACGCCAGCGCCCGGCGCCGGGTGGCGGAGGTCCTGGAGCTGTACCGGCAATTGGGCAATCCGTATGCGGTGTCGGCCAGCCTGTATGCGGCCGCCGGGCTGGCCGTGGCGGCCGGTGATCCCGAGCGGGCGCTGCGTCTTTGCGGCGCGGCGGCCTCCGAAAGGGACGCCATAAGGGCGCCGCTGGCCCCACGCTGGGAGGCGCTGGCCCAGGCCACGGTGGTGGAACCGGCCCGGGCTGCTCTGGACCACGCGCGCGCCGACGCCGCCTGGGCCGCCGGAGCGCGGCTGAGCCTCGACGAGGCCGTGGCGTACGCACTCGCCGACCCGGCGACGGCCGCAGCTCGGGCCGAGGGCACCTCAGCGAGCGACGGCGTGACGCTCACGCGCCGCGAGCGTGAGGTCGCCCTGCTAGTGGCGAAGGGCATGACCAACCGCCAGATCGCGAGCCACCTTCTGATCGCGGAGCGAACGGTGGAGGGTCACATGGAGCGCATCCGCGGCAAGCTCAGCGTCCGCTCCCGTACTCAAGTGGCGGTCTGGGTGGTCGAGCAGGGGTGGCTGGCCGGCAACCGCTCGGAAAAGCAGTGACCGCTCCCGCGCAGTGGATGGCTCGTTGCGGACGGGTTCAGTCCTGGCTTGGCTCGGGCACCGGGAAGATGTCCAGGCGGGGCGCGTTCTCCCGCTTCCAGACCATGACCGTACGCGCGTACTCGATAACGATCTGCCCGTGCTGGTTGAATCCCCGTGTGCGCACCCTGACGATGCCTTGCTCCGGCCGCGAGCGCGACTCCCTCACATCGAGCACCTCGCTCTCTGTGTAGAGGGTGTCACCGTCGAACAGCGGGTTGGGCAGCTTGATCTCGTCCCAGCCGAGGGCAAAGCCGTTCTCGCTGACGTCGGCCACTCCCATGCCCGCGACGATCGCGATTGTGAGCGCGCTGTTGATCAGACAGCGGCCCCACTGGGTCTTCTTGCCGTACTCGCGGTTGAAGTGGATCTGGTTGGTGTTGTTGGTGAGCAGCGTGAACCAGATGTTGTCGGCCTCCGTCACCGTGCGCCCGTAGCGGCAGCGGTACACGTCCCCGACCTGGAAGTCCTCGAAGTAGCGGCCTTCCCAGCCCTTCACCAGTCTCGACATCGCCGACCTCCTTGACCCTGCCCGCCCCACCGGGGGCGACACACATGTGGGAGAGTCCGCTCCCTAGCAATGATCGACATCGCTGCGCACATCATCCCCCGCCGCCCGGGTGAGTCGGCCAGTACCGGCCGGCCGCTGCCCTCAGCCCGCGTGGTCGAGGGATGCGGGCGGACCGATGGTCGCGGCGTCGGGACCCAGGCGCTCGACGTAGGAGCCGTGGACCTGCCGCCATCGCTGCTCCGGGGTCCACGGCGCTGGCTCGCCGCTCAGGTGATACGTGAGCACGTCAAGGCAGGCGTGCCATCCAGCAGCGTCGCGCGCGGCCTTGCCGAGCTCGTCAAATGTTGTTACGAAGGTCAGCAGACACCCCTCGGCGTCCTGCTCTAACTCGAAACGAAGAGTCTCGTTGTCGCCCCAACGAAACTCCAGCACCGAGGGCGGATCGAACACGATCATCTTGCCGTCGATAGCCGGCCCCTCACCGTCATGGAACCGAAATCTAAGTGGTGCCCCCGGTGCTCGTTTTCCCTGGATGTCGGTCGGGAACCACGCGCGAAGGTGTTCAGGCTCGGTCAGCGCCAGCCAGACCTTCTCAGGCGAGTGATGAAGCCTTCGCCTGAATCTCAGCTGCCATCGTCCTCCTACCTGTTCGAGTGCACCGTGCACGTGAAGTCCTCCATGTCTCAATACCGGGAGTCTGGTATGGCGTCGAGGTGCCTTTCGAGGTCGTCGAGGCGGGACGCCCATAAGCGCCGGTATGGCTCGAGCCATTCATCAATCGCGCGCAAGGCCTCTGCTCGCACGCGATAGAGGCGGCGCTGGGCGTCAGCGCGCACCTCGACAAAACCAGCGTGTCGGAGCACACGCAGGTGCTTGGAGACCGCGGGCTGGCTGACGGCGAGCTGGTCGACAAGGTCGCCGACGGCGCGCTCGCGTTCGCGAAGCAGATCCAGGATGTGGCGCCGGTTTGGTTCAGCTAGCACCTCGAACGCAGCGGTCGTCATAGTCATTAACATTACCAATCAGCTATATAGCTGTCAAGGCATGAATGGCTCCCTCCTCCGCCGGCTTCGCGGATGAGAGTTAAGGTGCCGGTGACAGCGGGACGCTGGCCACCACCCGCGTGCCCTGGTGGGGGGCGCTGACCACCTCGATCCACCCGCCGACCCCTGCCGCCCTTTCCCGCATCGAGCGGAGCCCAAGGTGCCCGGGGAAGCTCCCCTCCGGATCGAAACCGACTCCGTCGTCCGCGATCTCCAGTACGAGCCTGCCGTCGTGCGGCGCCAGCTGGACCTGCACCTGTTGAGCTCGAGCGTGCTTGACGGTGTTGTGGAGGGCCTCCTGCCCGATCCGGTAGAGCGCCTCTTTTACCTCCAGGGGTTGGTCCGGCTCCTCGCGGTCGACGGCCCTGACCTCGATTCCGTGCCTGGCCCGGAGCGCTTCGATCTGCTTGTTCAGGGCTACGACCAGGCCCTCCGACTCCAGCGATTCAGGCCGCAGCTCGAAGATCAGAGCCCGCATCTCCGCCTCGCCGGCTTCGGCGAGCTGGAAGACGTGGTCGATCAGCGGCGCAACCCCGGCGGTCTCACCTTCCAGTCGTTCACGCGCCATCCGCGCTCCCAACTGGATCCCCGAGAGCGCCTGGGAGACTGAGTCGTGGAGCTCGCGCGCCAGGCGCTGCCGTTCCTCGAGCACGATCCGCTCTCGTGCGACCGCAAGTAGCCTCGCATTTGCCGCCGCCATCGCAGCCTGATCGGCCAGCGTCGCCAGGAAGATCGTCTCAGCCTCGCTCGGAAGCTTGTCATGTCGGTAGATAGCGGTCAGATATCCAACGACAGCCCTGCGGTAGACCACCGGCGCGAACAGCCCGGCCTGCCAGGGGAGCTCGTCCAGCAGACCGGAAAGCCCAGCCAATCCAGGATCGAGCTCCAACTGCCGCCGTGCATCTGCGTACACGACGACCCTCTGCGTCATCGACGCCCCGAGGGCTGCCATACATGCGCGTGCACGTCCCGTGACCCGCATCACTTCTCGAAACCCGTCAGGCAGCCCGGCAGCTCCGATCCAGAAGCCGGGCTCAGACCTGTCGTCAAGCATCACCGAGGCGCCGAGGGCCCGTGTGCCTTTGAGAGCGCAATCGGCGATGGCCTGAACGGTCGCATCGATGGAGTCACAGACCGCGACGCTCGCAGCCGCCTGGGCAAGCGCGGCCGCCTCCCTCGCCTGCCGCCGCCGCTCACTGACGTCTCGGAGGATGGCCGCGACGAGCCGCGCGCCTACCGATTCCAGGACCGTCGTCGTGAATTCGACGTCCAGCAGCGACCCGTCGGGCCGGCAAACCATGCCCTGCCGCCGTTCCGGCTTGGTGCGGCTGAGCTTGGCGAACTCCGTCAGAGCGCTCTGCCGCTCACGTTCCGGGATCACCATCAGGAAGTCGCGCCCGAGCAGCTCTTCACGCGAACGCCCGACGAGCTCGCATGCAGCAGGATTGGCGAAGACGAATCGTCGATCGGCATCGACCACGACGATTCCGTCCACGGACGCTCTGACGAGGGCGTCCAGGACGTCGTCGAGTCCCGAATTTCCTGGTTCGCTTACCGACCGCGCGAGGGCGGGTACCGCGCTCATGGGTCTGGAGTCATCAAGTCGATTTCAGTTCCGTGCCGAGCGGACGACGGATAACCTGGGTCAAACCCGCTCAGGCGCCGAGCCTCCCGGTCAACGCTTCAAGAAGCCACTGTGGGCACGCTACCGGTCGTGGCAGGCTGGTGCGACTGCCGAAGACTAGAGATCCGACCCACCCGTTTGGTGGTGAGCGGGGTGACGCCGATCCCGCCCCGCCATGATTGGACCAATTGCCGGCACTGGGCGCGCTTCCGACCCCTTTATTAGGGCCATTCCCAAGCAATTGGTCATTTCTCCCAGCGGTAGGTGAGCTCAGCCAAACCACTGCTTGGAGAAGTCTGCGGACAGCCAGCGCTCCGGGCGGAGGCTGACGACTACCTCTCCCTCGACGACGTCCGCAGTCGCCGCGACGTAGGCCTCACCTAGTTCGGGGCCCAGGTATCGATGGGCCAGCGACCGGCGCTCCTCCTTGTCGACGGGATGCTCGATCGCCACCACCGGTCCTTCCACCGTGACGTACCTGTAAGGAGGATCTTCGGTCTGGACGCAGAGGCTGCAGCGGCCTGCGCTCCGCAGCGCCGGCATCTTGCGCGACTCGCGGCCCGTGATGATCCTCACCAGGCCTCCCGGTTGGTA
>Ga0126378_10003015_pt1 | contig 12642 bp, 12 predicted proteins | sample PanSoiMetPlot_23_FD_92587 | JGI IMG/M metagenome (GOLD analysis project Ga0126378, IMG submission 92587) | Tropical forest soil microbial communities from Panama - MetaG Plot_23 | ecosystem: Environmental > Terrestrial > Soil > Tropical forest > Bulk soil | place: Panama | collected 2016-02-17
AAAGAATATCCAGCCATAAAGAATGTGGTCGGCTTCGATCGCCGCCGCGCTACCGTCAAGGTGAGCCAAGACAATAATGCCAAGAGCACGCAATCCGTTCGCCAATATAGGGACGGCAACCGACAATAAGATAAACAATGCCCGTCGCAGAAAGCTACGATACATTAGCACGGCGAAGAAACATCCGAAAACGCTTGAAGCAATCAGAAAGCGCAACCCCGCGCAAGCCTCGGCGATTTCAAAGGGGCCTTCCGGTATTTCGATCATATAGCCGTCGGCGAAGACCGGGATGTGGAGCAACTGCAACCCAGCGACGGCGATGTCGGCAGTAATCGTCTGGAGGTAAGGGACTAGGAATGCTCCACTTGGCACGAGAAAAAACAGAAATAGAAACGGCGCTAGTAGCTGCCGGAACACGAAAGGCCCGAGCGCAACGAGGAGAACGATCTGGAACATCGCCACCATGACGAGCTGCCGGCCCTCTTGAATGTCGAGAACTGCCGCGAGGAGCCAAATCGCCGATAGAGCCGGCATCGTCAGCAAGGGCCACAGCGCCGGGCGGGGCAAGACCGATGAGATAACCGCTCGCCTCTCCCAAAGTAGGAACCCAGCGAGGGGCAGGACCACAAAGCAGTGATTATAGGCGGTCGAGTCGATCCACACTTGTATCGCTCCGATTATTTCGTATCGGAAAGCAATGCCAAAGACGATCCCCGCTATACCAATTAGGGTCAAGGCTGGGCGCCATCCGGGCGCAAGCAACGAACTGACGATCGGCTGCTCGTTCGGAGTAGAGGGGAGAACTATCACAGATCTCATCCAGTTATGAAATGGCCCCAGCGTGCTCGCAATCATCGAGTAAGGTGTTAGCGCAGCGGCAGAAGAAACGCCCTGCGCGACTCGCCTCTCGGCAAGGCAGGCAAGAAACCTGCCGTGAAAAGCACCGCAGTGCCGTCCGTGTCAGCCGATCCCCCTGACGATCGCCGGGCCAAGCAGTGTTGCGACAGCCAGCGGTAAGCGCTTCCAGACTGCTATGAACATCCAGAGCTTGGAATTTAGGGGATTCAAGTCAGGTATCGAAGTTCCGGGCAACAAGCGGAATTGATAGATGAGCGGAGTGGGCTGAAAGCCCCAATTGCGCTTGAACGCAAATGACCCGGTGCCAATCTTGCTGCGCCCAAAATCAAAGTTACGGTAGCCCCGCTCACAAGCCCTGCGCATCACCTCCCAATATAGGAAATCATTAGCAGAGAGCGCTCGTGCTGCTCGCACACCGCCTCCATAAAAAGGTAGAACTTCGTCGCGGAAATAGAAATTGAGCACTGAGGCCACAGCTTGTCCGCCGCAAGTGACGGTAACAATATCGGAGCATGTCGAAAATTCTTCACGGAGGATACGAAAATAAGATTTGGAGAACACAGGTGTTCCAAGGTTGTGGACGCTCTCAGCGTAGACGCGATACAGCCGCTCTACGCTGTCGTCGATCTCCGACCTCAATTTGTTACGCATTCCCTTACGGATCATGGCGCGCTGTTTGCGAGGAATCGACTTCAAATTGTGTTCGACAGAGGGATCGAGCGACTTGCGGAATGAAACGTACAGATCTTTCTTACTTGGCCAATTGGCGCGGCTGGCGGAGAAATCGCGCAGCTCGAGCACGGGAACCGCTGTCGCGTCCATCAATCGGACGGCTTCACTTTCGAGCGTATACTGCGTTTCGGTGTCTTCGGCGATCGGTCCGCCGCGCACGCCGAATGCGTTCGATATAAGGGACGACCCGAATAGCAGTGATTTGACGTGGGTTAGGGGCAGCACCCCGGTGACAACCGGGCCCCGCTCAGCAATCAGGTAATAGGTGCGGTGGCCGAATGCTCGCTCGATCACTCGCTTCCATCCGGAAAGATGGAAAAACGTCCCGCGCGGGTGCGCCCACACGAACTGGTCCCACCGACTTTCATCGCCGGCCCGAAACGGCCTCACCGAGACCGTGTCTTGGGATCCATCCATGACGCGATCAACGGAAGCGGCTCTGCTCGGTCAGCTAAGAATAGCCGATCCATGCGTGCCCATCTGAAATCGTTGAGCAAACACCTCAACCGGCGCTCGGTCAGACCAAGGTTGAGGTAGTGGCGAAACCGCGACAGCAGGGGGGCGTGGTGCTGGCGGGGCTGGTCCGGGTCGACCTCCCAAGGATGTAGATAGAAGACGGCGGGCGCTCCGTTTCCGGAATTCGCTCGATCCACCAGCCACCGGGTCAGCCGGTAGGGAAAGAGGCGGAAATACCCGCCGCCGGAGGCCGGGACATCGACACGGAAGATGCGAATTGTGGTCAGAGGCACCTCAACAAAGCCGGGAAGCGGCGCGAAAGGGGTGCGGGGCGCACCTGGGCTACCGTAGAGATCGTGTTTGCGCGGATATACGCTCGAGCTATAGCGATATCCCTCTTCCAGTAGGATGGCGTGAGCCCAGGTACTGTTGCGGCTGATCGAAAAGGTCGGAGCACGATAGCCACGCACGGCGACACCGCCCGCATCTTCGAGAACATGTTTGCTCTGCTGTACATCGGCGCGAAACTCCTCGGGCGAGAGCCGATCGATCCGCATATGGTTGAACCCGTGGCTCGCCAATTCGTGCCCATCCGCAACAATTCGTCGTACTAATGCAGGATGCCGCTGGGCAATCCAACCTAAGACGAAGAAGGTCGCTTGTACGCCGGCCTCGGCGAGAATGTCGAGAATGCGCTCGGTATTGCGCACAACCCGTTGCGGCAGGTGGTCCCAATCCTTGCGATTGATCGTCGAAGCGAACGCTTCGACATGAAAATAGTCCTCAACGTCGATCGTCATGGCGTTCGTGGCGCTCGAGCGCATATCCGTCGGTCGGCACGAAGCTTCGGAGGTAGTGGGCGAAACGCCCTCCATATCGCCTTTAGCTGCCCGCCGCTGAAACGACCCGGTTGCCGTGCTCACCGCGGTTCACCTCGAAGATAGCTCGCCGCGATCTCGATCGCCCGCTTGATCACCCGCTCGTGTTTGTGAACGCTGTCTTCGAGTACACTGAGCCGATGAGTAATTTGCGAGAGAACCTCGCGTCCGCCAGGTGACTCAGCGACCGTTGCCGGTTCTGCCACGAGAGCGATTTCCTCCCGCAAGTCATTGGCGACCTTTTCTACGGCATTAGCTGTCAAGGTATGCAGCTCTTCGAGGAAACCAAAGAGAAGGAGCCTCGAGCAGAGCGTATTTATTTGCCGAGGCACACCCCCTGTCCGCTGATGGATCAATGGAAAGCAATCCTCAGTGAGACACGGATCACCCTTCCAGTCGGCCCGCCGTAGCCTGTGCTCAACATACGCTCTACTCTCGCCTTCGCCCAAGGGACCCAGATGGTAAGCGGCGGTGACACGCTGCCGCAGTTGCTCGAGCCGCGGGCTGCCAAGTGTCGCGCGGAACTGCGGCTGCCCGAGCAAAAAGCTCTGCAACGCCATTGTCCGATCAAAAAAAATGTTCGACAGCATGCGCAGCTCTTCGAGCGCCTCAAAGGACAGGTTCTGCGCCTCGTCGACGATCAAGAGCACACGCTTGCCGCTGCGATGCTGGGCCAGTGCAAACTCGCTAATGCGCTGCAGTAGCGGTCCCTTGGCGAGCCCTTCTTTGGCAATGCCAAAACCGGCGGCGACCATATGGAGAAGATCATCGCCGGCGAGTTGGGTTGTGACGATCTTCGCAGTGACAAAACTGCTTCCGTCGATTGTCGACAGCAGATTTTCGACGAGGATGGTCTTGCCGGCACCGACCTCGCCCGTAATGATAATAAAACCCTCGGCATGATGAAGTCCGTAGACCAGATAAGCCATCGCCTGCCGGTGAACCGAGCTCTCAAAGAAGAAACGAGCATACGGGGTGAGCTGGAAGGGTTGCGCGCTAAGCCCATAAAATTCAGCGTACATCGGGGCTTTAGAATGTCTTGCTGAGTTGGAATGTCAACTGATTGACCACGACGTCCGCACCCCTGCCGACGGCACCACCAAAGCCGTTGGGTTGATAATAGAAGCTATAGAAAATCGAGCCGGTCAGGTTCTGGGCGAGCAAATAGTTGACGCCGAGATATGCGTTTATAGTGTTCTGACTGCCTATGGGGGTCGCGCCCGCCCCTATCACATTTGATGAATTGAAATAACCGAGAGAGGCGTAGCCGTTGAGGTCGGGCCTGATATCGCGACCCCAAGACAAATTCACTCCGACGCTCTTGGTAGGAACGGATGTCGTCCCGGGAGTCAACGACTGATAGCTGCTCAAATAGCCGTATAGCGAATAAGTGTTCGGTGCGATCGCTTCGGTCACGCCAAAATTTAGCAAATGTTGCCTGTAAACACCGTTTGTCAAACCCAGTCCCGGGTTGTAGAACGCGGTTGGCAGACCCGAATACTCATCGACGATCGAGCCGTAGGGGTCGAGGGTGGATGTTGCAAGGGAATTCGCGAGGTATTGCGACTGCCCGCTGACCCCTTGGGTCAGACTGGCAGTGAAACGCATCGTGGGGGTAATGTTATAATTGGCCGATCCATTAAAACCGTACACGCCCTGTTGCCGCCCATATTGTAAGGCGAGGTAGCCGGGGCCCGACCCGTAACCACCGATAGCGTAAGTACCGATAGCCCCGCCGATCAGCCAAGTCGGGCCGACGAAGGTCGCCGCCGGCGCAAACTGGTATTGCTGGTTCTGGTAGCCGACCCGCGCGAGTGCGGCGATTTGCGGTGTAATCCGATACTCGAAATCGGTGAATGCGCTGGCTTGCGAGTTTTGGTTGGTCGAGCCGGAGTTGTAATTTGAGGCGTCGAGCGTCAGCCGGGAGGAAAGCTTACGGGTCAAATCCGGGCCGGTAGCGGCGATGAAGGTCCCTTCGTTTGAAGTGGCGGAAGCAAGGGTGGTCGGGGTTCCCAGAGGCGAGGTAACAACCGTCGTATTTCCCCCGAAATTCGTCGAGCTAAAGGTATATTGCAGCTGGGTGTCGACCAGACCGTCGAACGACTTCCGTAAGAAAGGGGAGACGGTAGTCGAGTAGAGCTGGGTCTGCTGGTTTGTCGGCAACCGAGAAAGATTCTGGAAACCGAAGCCGGGCAGGGTGGTCGACTGGGTGACGATGGTGTTGAGATTGACGAATAGAAGGTCGGGCACGACCGTTCCAAAGCCGCCTGCATAAAGAGAACCGTACACTTGGTTCAAATTCGTGGAGGAGGGAATGTACAAGGCGGTGTTTAGATTGCCACTGAGCACGGCTTGGAGCCGCGGCGTGTCGGCGGAGAAGGACAACCCCGGCGCAAGGTTAGTGTAGGCGGCGAAGTCCCGAGGAGAGTGCACATAGTGCGCGTTGTCTATGAGGGTCTCACTGATCGACGCGTAAGGGCGGATCAGATAGGCAGGCGCGTTCGGATCATTTGCCTGGAGCGGCACGACCCCTAAGCCCAGGGGCGTGAGGCCGAGCGGACTAAAGGGCGCTACCACCCCCGCCGGAGGAGCTGCGTTACTTACAGCGGTCGGCGGGTTAAGCGGGTTTGGAAAACCGAACCCTCCCCCCGGCACGAGCGGCAGGATATCGGGCCTCCCTCCGGGCAAAACCGGCTGGGGTTCCGCGCCACCGGCGGGGGCTGCGGCTCCACCAGTGCCAGCGGTTGGAAGTTCAGCTCCACCGGCGCCAGCGGCCGGAGCTTCGGGTCCTCCCTGCGCTGCTGCCGGTAGCGACTGCGTGACACCCGCGAGCAGCACGAAAAGGAATGTCAGACCGAAGTGCCATTGTCGAAATGCGCGCGCCGCGCTAAAATTACGCGGGCTTGCCCGAGCGCAGCACATCACTCTCACGACCTTGGGAATAATAATAATACTCGTAAGAGCCAAAATGTTCGCCCGCCATCGTATCGCTCTTATTCAGGAGAAGGCTGATCCGAGGGCAGGCACTGAGTATACTTAGGCTTGCTTCGATTTCCACCTGCTGTGTGTGATGTGCTTCGACGATGAAGACAATCTGTCCGACCAGCGGAGCCAGCGCCGCGGCGTCACTGCTCGCCATGCAGGGCGGAGTATCAATGATGATATAGCGGTCGGCAAAACGCCGCGTCATTTCGGCCATCAGGATCGCCATCTTATTGCTTGAAAAGAGCTCCGGCGCGTGCGGGCCGCCCCGGCCCGGCGGGAGAACCATCAGATTGGGGACATTCGTCTGGATAAGCACCTCGGACAATTCGCGGTTTCCCGCGAGCACATCGACGATTCCCTGTTCAGTCGAGATTCCGAGAATTGTCTTCAAAGTCGAGTGTTGCGTGTCGACATCGACGAGCAGCGCTTTGACATCTCTCTCGGAGGCGAAAGCCAGCGCGAGATTGAGCGAGATGAAGGTCTTGCCTTCCCCCGGGCGGGCGCTCGTGATCATGATCAGCCGGCTGGATCGTTGATCCACGCTCGAATCGCCTTGTGAGAATTGGGTCATCAGGTTCCGCTTCACCAAGCGGAACTCCTCGACGGTTCTCGATCGTGCCGACGAAGGCATGGTAATCCCATAACCGGCAAGGCGGCCGCGGTCGAGGACCAATTCCGGACCGCCGATCTCGGAAGCGGCGTCTCCGCCGGGCGGCGGTAACTCATCGGATCCGTTCGCCTCCCGTTGACGCAGCAGCGCCGCGGCTCGTTCGATCAATCCAATCGATTCCGCCATTTACGACATGCCCACCGAATGGAGGCCGATGCTGAGCATGAGCAACGTTCCGTACACCGCGACCAAAACCAAAGCGCTCGCGGTGACCCCGATCAACTGCAGCGCGGCACGCCGCTGTGCCGCTCCGATCGAAAGCCGCGACACGCTTCCCAAAATCGGGACCCCGAGGTTGCGCAACTGACCGAGCGTCGCGAAAGAGCGGTCCAACTGCATTACCAACAGCGGAGCTACCACGCCGGCGCCAATACCGAGAAGGAGCACGTACGTCACGAGTAGCGGCCGGTTTGGCGCGACCGGAATCACTGGTACCTGAGGCGGATCTACGATGCGAAATTGGATCTTATCAGTCTTGGTATCGGCGGCGTTAGCTATTTGCGTCGATTCGCGCCGCGCGACGAGTTCCATGTAATTTCTCTTCAGGACGCTGTAGTCGCGGTCAAGGTCCTGAGCTTGCACCAGCACCCCAGGTGCTGACTGCGCAATCTGTTCGATCTTTGTCACCTGGGTCTCGGCGGCGGTAAGACGTCGTTGCACCGCGTTGACGACGGCTTCGGCGTCAACCAGCCTTACCTTGATTTGCTCATAGGCGCCGTTGGGGATCTGCCCCTTGTTTGCCGCGTTGCCTTGTCCAGCGCCCCCGCCCGGCGCCTTTGTCGCCTCGGCCTGGAGTTGAGCGACCGCCTGGCGGGCAGCCTTTACATCCGGATGCTCCTCTGTGTATCTCAAGAGTAAGCCGTCGAGCTTTACGCGAATCTCCTGAAGCCGTTCCTCGACCGGCGTCAGGTGGCCGCCGGTCACGATCACCTGGAGCCCCTGATCGACGCTCAGTGTCGCTGGCACCGAGGCAAGTTCCTTCTGAATCGTGTCTCGCTTGCTGACAGCGTCGGCAAGTTCGAGTTTCAGTTGGGCCGCTGTTGCACGAGCTTGTTCGAGCCGATTGCCCCCATCGTCGCCCCCCGGCGCGTCCGGCGACCGGTTTCGAACGATATCCGGATATTTGTCGGCCAAATCCGCCCGCCGCTTCTCGGCGGCGCGCAACTGATCTCGATAGGAGGCGATCTCACCGTCCAAGAAACGTTGTGCGCTGTCCATATCGGCTCGGCTGCTGCCGGCCATCCTCTCTGCGAAGATGGTTAGCAGCGACTGCACGATATTCTTTGCCATCACCGGGTCGCTGTCGCGGTAGGAGAGGGCCAGTAGGTTCAATGTAATCGGCGTGACGGAGATGTCGGTCGCCAGGTGCTTGAACAGAGCTTCTTTTTCCGCAGGTGTCTGGATCCCGGTGTCGAGATCGGTGAGACGGATCAGTTGTTCAAGATTGGGCCGGCTCAACAAGGTGCGCTGCATGAAATCGAGATGGCGGCCAGGGTCGGTGTCTGCCGCCAGCCCACGCAGGAGGGGGGTCAAGAGCGGATCGGCATTGAGATAGACCCGCGCTGTTGATTCGTATTTCGTCGGGACAAAAGCCGAGGCGACCCACCCAGCGGTACAGACGAGCCAAGCGGTACCCACGGCAAGCCATCGATGGCGCCACATCGCCTGCACGATCGGTATGGCTTGGGAGGGCATCAACCTCATAACCGGCTCCAATAGTGTCGAATGGGCATGACAATCCCCGGTGAATGCTTCGGTCGGATCAGTTAGCCTTGCGACGACAATCCGCCACAGGAAGACACGACATATCTAAAACAGCCGTTGTGGAATAATTAAAATATCGCCAGGGCGGAGAGCGACGTTGCTGTCGATGTCGCCGTCTCTGATCAGGTTGTTGAGATGTACCGAGTAGGTATTCTGCTCACCTTGGGCGGTACGGATAAGCACGGTATCGTTGCCCGCCGCATATCGGGTGAGACCGCCCACTGCGATCATCACGTCGAGCACCGTCATGTCCGCACGATACGGAAGCGCGCGGGGTTGCGCAGCCTCACCGATGACGCGGATCTGCTCGGGAATCGGCCCAACGAAGCCTGCTACGATGATGGTGACGAGAGGTTCCTTGATATATTTGCTGAGCAATTGCTCGTATTCGCGAGCGAGGGCAGTGGGTGTCTTGCCGATCGCCACAACATCCTCGACCAGCGGGATCGAGAGACGGCCGTCGGGCCGCACCGGCACAGTGATCGACAACTCCGGGTTGCGCCAGACAAAGATGTTCAGGCTATCTCCCGGGCCGATGCGATACTCGGCCGACGGCAGCGAGGATGCCGGCGGTGCCGGGGGTAACGTTGGCCCGCCTCCGCAGCTGGTAATGAAGAGAGCAGTGGCCGCTGTGATAGCGCGAAGACACGTGCGATGCACTCTGCGCTCCTGTCCGGCGTCCTCAAATCCCGACCAATATTGACTATCAGCAAATGGCCGGTGCGAAACTGCTGCCCCCGATCATCCGGTTTCGCGGCTGGCTACTATCCAACGGCGTCGCGCTATAGCACCAAGGCGCTCGCGGTGCAATATAGTTGTCGGTTAATCCGCTCGCTTTGTTAACGATATCCTGCCGCCGTCGCCGCATTTTCAGCATTTGATGCCGTCGAAGCCTGGTTCGAGCTTTTCCTCAGTCGCTCCGTTTGGCTGCTCCGCGACACAGACGCAGAAAAGTGAACCCGTCGCTCGATCGGGTGCATCGGAATTGGGGGGCCGGTCTAGTCCTGGACCGATGTGATCGGATGGCACGGCTGTCATCCTGAGACACCTAGCTAAACAAAAAATGAATGGCCTGAGGAGTCAGTTGTAGGGGCTGCACCCGGCGTGGCATGACCGAGGCGCATAGGATTGCAGAGCCAGGAGGAAGGGAATGCATCGAGTGCTGATCACAGGCGCGGGCGGGGGCATCGGCCGGTCGTTGCGCGAGAGCCTGCGAGGGACCTATCCGGTTTTGCGGCTCTCCGATCGTGTCCCGCTCGGGGCAGCCCGAGCTGGGGAGGAAGTCTGTAATGCCGAGCTCTCTGACCGAGAGGAGGTCGAGCGAATCGTCGCCGATGTTGACGGCATCATCCATTTGGGAGGTATTTCAGGCGAGGGTGAATGGGAGCTGATCCTTCGATCGAACATCGTCGGCACATACAACCTGTTCGAGGCTGCGCGGCGAGCCCGGGTCAAGCGTATTATTGTCGCAACGAGCAACCACGCGGTCGGTTTTTATCCCCGCGCCCAGAAGATCGACCACCGGGCGCCGCCCCGGCCGGACAGCCGCTACGGCGTCAGCAAGGCCTTTGCCGAGGCGCTCGCCAGCCTCTATGCCGACAAGCACGGGATCGGATTTCTGTGCACGCGCATCGGTAATTTCGGTTCGCGACCGATCGACAAGCGGCGGTTGTCGATCTGGATCAGCCCGCGCGACTACACCCAGCTTGTGCGCATCGGCTTGGAGCATCCCGACATCCGCTACGAAATCGTCTACGGCGTCTCGAACAATCGGCGCTCCTGGTACGACAACTCCAACGCGGAACGGCTTGGCTACCGGCCACAAGACGGCTCGGAACCCTTTGCCGAGGCTGTTCTGGCGGCCGAGGCCGGTCGGGCGATCGACCCGATCGCCGAGCACTATCAGGGCGGTACCTTCTGTGCCGCCGAGTATTCGGCACGGACCTTTGCCCCCTGAGGTGCGGCTAAAGTACCGAGAGCACCGCTTCCGGCGGACGGCCGAGTGCGGCCTTCTGTCCTGATACCACGATCGGCCGCTCGACGAGGATCGGGTTCTTGGCCATCGCCTTGATCAACGCATCCTCCGACAATGCCGCGGGGTCGATGCCGGCGGCGGCAGCCTCTTTCCTCCGCACGAGCTTGATCGCGGGCATCTTGAGCTGGCCCAAGAGCTGCTTCAGCTGTGCCGACGTATAGGGCGTTTTCAGATATTCAATGATGGTTGGCTCGACCCCGTTCTCGCGCAACAGTGCCAGGGTTCTGCGCGAGGTGTTGCAGCGTGGGTTGTGATACATCGTCACCGGCATCGCCTTCCTCCTCCCGATGAGGGCGAGCACGGGTTAAGATACGGAAGCGGGCAATGCAAGAGCCGGTTGCCGCGGTGAGTACAGCGAGGCCAGGTCCGCTCGTCGGGATCAAGGTGCTGGACCTCACCACGGTGGTCCTTGGACCGCTGGCGACGCAAATCCTGGGCGATCTCGGCGCCGATGTGATCAAGGTCGAATCGCCGGAGGGCGACATCATGCGCCATGCCGGTCCTGCTCGGCATCGCGAGATGGGCCACGTCTTCCTCAATCTCAATCGCAACAAGCGCTCGCTCGCGCTCGATCTGAAACGGCCCGAGGCGGTGCCGGTGTTTCTGGCACTCGTCGCGCGGAGCGACGTCTTGATGCACAACATGCGCCCGCGGGCGATGGCTCGGCTCGGCTTTGCCTGGGAGCGGTTACGGGAAGTGAACCCGCGGCTCGTCTATTGTTCGGCTCAGGGCTATGGGCAGAACGGCCCGCTCGCCGATCGCCCGGCCTTCGACGACATCATCCAGGGCGGCTGCGGGCTCGTTTCGCTCGAGACAGCGACCGTCGGCGAAGCCCGCTTCGTCCCGACCCTGATCGGCGACAAGACGGTCGGTCTAACCATGGTCTATGCCGTGATGGCGGCACTGCTGCAGCGCGCCCACACCGGTCGTGGCCAGGCCATCGAGGTGCCGATGCTCGAAACGATGACCGCCTTCATCATGACCGAGCACATGGGTGGGTTGACCTTCGATCCGCCGATTGGGCCGCCCGGCTATGCCCGGATGCTTGCCCCTGACCGCCGGCCGCATCGCACCGCGGACGGGTACATCTGTATCCTCCCCTACACCGACCGGCACTGGAGGGATTTCTTCCGCATCGCCGACCGCCCCGAACTCGCCGAAGATCCGCGCCTCGCCGACGCGCAGACCCGCAGCCGACACGTCGCCGAGCTATACGCGCTGGTCGCCGAATGTGTCCGCGCCGCGCCGACCGCCTTCTGGCTCGCCAAGCTCGAGGCCGCCGACATCCCGTGTGGACCGGTCAACTCGCTCGCCGAATTGCCGGCCGATGCGCAGCTCGCCGCAGTCGACTTTTTTCCTCTGGCCCAGCATCCGTCCGAAGGGTCGATCCGCATGGTGCGGCCGCCGGTGCGGTTTGGCGATGCCGACTGTGCGCTCCGGTATCCGGCGCCGCGCCTCGGCCAGCACTCGCGAGTGATCTTGCGCGAGGCCGGATTTTCAGCGCCGGAGATCGACGATCTCCTCGCCCGCAGGGTCGCGATCGAAGCCGAGCCGAACTAATCAGCCGCGGCGAGGATCTGGGCTGGCACGCGCTCAACCGGCCGATTTTCTCCGCCGAAGATCACCGCAAGGATCACCACGGCGAAGAACCCCGCCCTCATTATCGCCGGAAGACGGAGTAGGACCACGGCGAGCAGCATAGCGGCGTAGCCGAGATAGAGGAATGTCAATTCTGCTGTCGTCATATCCGATCGATAGCCGAATTCGATAAAGGTTTCGTTGATGCTGCTGACTGACGAAGAACAGGCGATGCGGGCCGGGGAGTTCGGCTTTCCGCGGCGTTGGGCGATTAACCACCAGATCGCCGTTGGCGAGTTCTTCGACGCCGCAGATTTCGTGCCGGTGTCGCAAGCGCACGTGATGGCCGACACCGAATCATTGGGCGAAGCCGGGGTGTGCTTTCTCGAAGGCCTCGCCGCGGCACCTGAGCCGGAGCGGCGGGTGCTGGTGCCGGCCATCACCGACCCACGTGGGATCGATTTCGCGGTTTATCGAAGGCTCGGCCAGAGTGTCGCGATGGCAGCACTCGAGCGCCGGGCCATCGCCGCACTCACCGCCTTCAGCGCGTTGATGACCGATACCTGTATCAATTATCAATCGGTCATGGCACCGCTGCGCGGCGAGCACGGCGCCTATGGCGATACCGGGGCCGTCATCTATTCGAACAGCGTGCTCGGGGCGCGCAGCAATTTCGAGGGCGGGCC
>Ga0126378_10003017_pt1 | contig 12639 bp, 13 predicted proteins | sample PanSoiMetPlot_23_FD_92587 | JGI IMG/M metagenome (GOLD analysis project Ga0126378, IMG submission 92587) | Tropical forest soil microbial communities from Panama - MetaG Plot_23 | ecosystem: Environmental > Terrestrial > Soil > Tropical forest > Bulk soil | place: Panama | collected 2016-02-17
GACCGAGTTCACTGCGGACTTCCAGGACTTCATCACCCGGTACGCCTGGGGCGAGCTGTGGAACCGGCCAGGCTTGTCCCGGCCGGAGCGGAGCATGATCACCCTCGCCATCCTGGCTGCGCTCGGCCGTGAGGAAGAGCTAGCGATGCACGTCAGCGCCGGGATCAGGAATGGGCTCACGGCCGCTGACATTCGCGAGGTGCTGCTCCAGGTGGCGGTGTACGCCGGCGTGCCAGCCGCCAACCGGGCCTTTGCGATCGCCGCCGAGGCAATGCCGAAGTCTTCGTAGTACGCACAGCTGTTCACTTGGCGGCGATTGCGGATATCGTTTGGCTGACGCAAGCGAGGAGGACGAACCGGACGTGGCGGAGATCGTGACGCTAGCCGACGCGATCGCGGCCACGGTACACGACGGCGACACGGTCGCCATGGAAGGCTTCACGCACCTGATCCCGCACGCCGCCGGCCACGAGGTCATCAGACAGCGCCGACGCGATCTCACGCTCGTGCGGATGACGCCGGACATCATCTACGACCAGATGATCGGCGCCGGCTGCGCCCGCAAGCTCGTGTTCGGCTGGGCCGGGAATCCCGGTGTCGGCTCGTTGCACAGGTTCCGCGACGCAGTCGAGAACGGCTGGCCGAATGCGCTCGAGCTGGAAGAGCATAGCCACGCCGGGATGGCGAACCGATTCATGGCCGGGGCATCCGGCCTGCCCTTCGCCGTCATGCGCGGCTACCGGGGCACTAGTCTGCCGGACCACACAGCTGGCGTCGCCGAGATCACCTGCCCGTTCACGGGTGAGACGCTGACAGCTGTGAGCGCGCTGCGTCCCGATGTGGCCATCATCCATGCGCAGCGAGCGGATCGCCGTGGCAACGTTCAGTACTGGGGCATCAGCGGCGTCCAGAAGGAGGCAATCCTCGCCTCGGCGCGCTCGGTGGTGACCGTGGAGGAGATCGTCGACGTGCTGCCACCGCAGCCCGGCGCTGTCGTCCTGCCAGCCTGGACAGTTGGCTATATTGCCGCCGCGCCGGGCGGCGCCCATCCGTCCTACTCACTGGGCTACACCGAGCGCGACAACGACTTCTACAAGGCCTGGGATGAGATCAGCCGGGATCGGGCCCGCTTCGCGGCCTGGCTGGACAAGCACGTCTACGGCGCGATCGCGAGCCCTGCACGATGGACCGGCGCGGCATGCTGACATACACGCCGGACGAGATGATGACAGTCACTGCCGCTCGCTCGATGCGCAACGGCATGACCTGCTTCGTAGGCATCGGCTTGCCGAGTGAGGCGGCTAACCTCGCCCGGCGGACGCATGCGCCGCAGCTTGTGCTGATCTACGAGTCCGGAACTATCGGCGCTAAGCCCGATCACGTTCCCCTGTCCATCGGCGACGGCGTACTCGCCGAGACAGCGGATGCGGTTGTGAGCGTTCCCGAAATCTTCAACTACTGGCTGCAGCCTGGCAGGATCGACGTCGGCTTTCTAGGCGCGGCGCAGCTCGACCGCTATGGCAACATCAACACGACGATGATCGGTCCTAGCTACCATCGGCCGGCCGTCCGCTTGCCGGGTGCCGGCGGGGCGCCCGAGATCGCAGCTGCCTGCAAGGAAGTCGTGGTCGTGCTCCGGCAGTCGACGCGGACCTTCGCCGACCGGCTGGACTTCGTGACGACAGTTGGTTTCGGCACGGGCCCGGGCAGTAGGCGAGAACTCGGCCTGACCGGCGGCGGCCCTGGGCTCGTCATCACCGACCTCGGCGTGCTGCGGCCGGACCCGCAGACCCGTGAGCTTGTTCTAGCCGGAATCTATCCGGGGGTGTCCGTAGCGCAGGTCAGGGACAGCACCGGCTGGGAGCTGGTTGTCTCGCCTGATCTCAGCGAGCTCGCCCCGCCGTCGGCGGCCGATCTCACCACGTTGCGCGGCTTGCTGGCGGGCGAGCCTGCGGTCGCAACTGCGCCGATTGCCGGAGGTACCACGACATGACAGCCAGCAACACATCGGCTCCGCTGGGCGAGCGCGCGCTTCCCCGCTATCACGCGGCGCCGGGCGTCAATCCGCCGCTCGACTCGGCTGCCTACAAGTCGTCGGCCTTCCGGGCCCCGAAGCATCCGCCTGTCCCTATGCCGCAGCGGCTGACCGAGATCACCGGGCCGCTGCTCGGCGCCGAGCGGGTCGCCGCGGCCGACGCTGACCTGACGGCCGGCCACGCGGGGGAGCCACTCGGCGAGCGGATCATTGTGACCGGCCGAGTGCTCGACTCGGACGGTAGGGCAGTCCCCGACACTCTGATCGAGGTCTGGCAAGCCAACGCCTCGGGCAGGTACGCACACCGGGTCGACAACCACCCGGCTCCGCTCGATCCGAACTTCGACGGCGCGGGCCGGTGCATGACTGACTCGCTCGGCCGGTACCGGTTCGTAACGATCAAGCCTGGCGCCTATCCGTGGCGTAACCACCACAATGCCTGGCGCCCGGCGCACATTCACTTCTCGCTGTTCGGCCGCGCGTTCACCCAGCGACTGATCACGCAGATGTACTTTCCGGCCGATCCGCTCTTCCCGCTGGACCCGATCTTCAATTCGATCCCCGACGAAGAAGCGCGCGACCGGCTCATCGCGAGGTTCGACATCGACCAGACAGTGCCCGACTGGGCGCTGTGCTACAGCTGGGACATCGTGCTGCGCGGCCGCAGCGCGACGGTGTTCGAGGCGGGGGAGGACCAGTGACCCTGGGCATCACGCCGTCGCAGACAGTCGGCCCATTCCTGGCCATCGGGCTGCCATGGCCGGACGGCCCGTTCGTGGTCCCGGCGGGAGCGCCCGGCGCCGTGGTCATCAGCGGCCACGTCCTCGACGGAGCTGGCGCGCCGGTTCCGGACGCGCTCGTGGAGACGTGGCAGGCCGACCCAGACTCGCGGTTCGATCATCCCGACGACCCGCGTGGCGCTGCGCGTCCCACGGTGGCCGGCTTTCGCGGATTCGGCCGGTCAGCGACGGACGCCGGCGGGAGCTACCGGATCTGCACGCTGCGGCCAGGACCCTTGCCATGTCCAGGCGGCGGGAGCGAAGCCCCGCACCTGGACGTGTCGGTCTTCGCCCGCGGCCTGCTCGATCGCGTCGTGACGAGGATCTACTTTCCCGACGAGGCCCAGGCGAACGCCGCAGACCCGGTCCTGGCCGCTATCGCGGACCCGGCCCGGCGGTCCACCCTCGTCGCCGTCGCCGATCCAGACCAGCCCGGCGCGTTCCGCTTCGACATCCACCTGCAGGGCGATCGCGAGACCGTCTTCTTCGATGTCTGACGCTGGTGTTGTCCATGTCTGACGAATTGGCCGTGCCGATGGTGGCGCACGAACTGCATGGCCGCCCGGACGCGCCAGTGCTCATGCTGGGGAACTCGCTCGGCACGAGCGCGGCGGTCTGGGACCGGCAGGTCGAGGCGCTGGGTGGCGCATTCCGGCTGCTTCGGTACGAACTGCCCGGACACGGCGGATCGCGAGCGGCGCCCGGCTCCTACACGATCGACGGCCTCGGCGCGGGAGTGCTCGAGCTCCTGGACTCGCTTGGCATCGATCAGGTCGCCTACTGCGGGATCTCGCTCGGCGGCATGATCGGGATGTGGCTCGCAGCACATGCTCCGGACCGGATCACCGCGCTCGCGCTCGTGTGCACGTCGGCGTATCTGCCACCAGCCTCGGGCTGGCTTGCGCGGGCCGAGCAAGTGCGCGCATCCGGGCTGGCGGTGGTGGCCGGCCCGGTCATCGACCGGTGGTTCACGCCGGAATTCGCGGTCGCGGCTCCCGGTGTCGTCGACGCGTTCCGCGCCGAATTCGAGCGCACCGATCCCAGCGGTTATGCCAGCTGCTGCGAGGCCATCGCCGAGATGGATCAGCGAGCTTCGCTCGCCGCCATCACCGCGCCGACGCTGGTCATCGCCGGAGCAGCAGATCCAGCCACGCCGCCAGAGCACGCCGAGGTGATTGCCCGCTCCATCGAAGGAGCGCGCCTGGAGGTGATCGACGCGGCGGCCCACCTGGCCCCCGTGTCAGAGCCTGCTCGGGTGACCGCGGCGCTGCAGTCGCACCTGCGTCCGCCGGCGGCGGTGTAGCGGCTACTAGGGCCTCGGGAGCTAGCATGCGTTCGATGACAAATTCTGGGCGCACTGCGAACACCGCGAGCGATGCTGGCGCGCCGATAGCCGCGCCGCGGCGGTCGCCACGCTCGGCGGCTGCCGCCGGCCACCCCAGGAACAGCGACTTCGTACAGTCGCTTGACCGGGGGCTGGCCGTGATCAGGGCATTTGGCCCGGACCGCGAGCGGCTCAGCCTCAGCGAAGTCGCGCGGGCGACGGGTCTCACGCGGGCGGCGACCCGCCGGTTCCTCCTCACGCTGGTGAAGCTCGGCTACGTGCGCAACGACGGCCGGGAATTCTCCCTCCGGCCGCGTGTGCTGGAGCTTGGCTACGCCTACCTCTCGGGACTCGGCATGCCCGAGGTGGCGGCGCCGCATCTAGAGGAACTCGTCGCGCACGTGCGGGAGTCGTCCTCCATCTCCGTGCTCGACGGTCACCACATCGTCTATGTCGCGCGCGTGTCCACCAAACGGATCATGACGGTGTCGATATCGGTCGGCACCAGGTTCCCCGCCTACGCCACGTCGATGGGTCGTGTACTCCTCGCCGGGATGAGCGACAACGACCTGGATTCCTACCTCGCCGAGGCAGACCTCGCCCCGATCACAGACCGGACGGTGACTGACCCGGCCCGGCTCAAGGAAACCGTCGGTGACGTGCGCCGGCATGGCTACGCGATCGTCGACCAGGAACTCGAAGAGGGGCTGCGCGCCATCGCGGTTCCGATTCACGGGGCTGGTGGGGCGGTGACTGCTGCGATCAACGTGTCGGCGCACGCCAGCCGCGTCAGCATGGCGGCAATGCGCGCCGACTTGCTGCCGCAGTTGCAAGAGACCGCGAGGCGGATCGAGGCAGATCTCAGATCGCAGGGCCTGGGCTAGCCGAGCGCTGTCTCGTCGCGCACGGCCAGCGTGTCCTGCTCGGTCATCAGCTGCTCGAGCCAGGCCTGGCTAGCCCGCGCGACCCGCGGCGGCACGCCCAAGTCGTCGAGCAGGTCGGCAGCTGCCGCCATTTCGTCGGCTCGCCGGCGAGCGTGCCGGACGCTGCCCTGCTCCAGCCGGTCCACTGTGGCCGTCGACGCGTCCGCGAGCACCTGGGCTATGTCGTTACGAAGCCAATCCGCGCAGCCTGCCGCGTGCCCGGCCCGTAGCGACTCGGTGACGGCGGCAGCCAGGCCCTTGTAGAAGACGCTGCGCAGCAGCTTGCGGGTCGCTGCCGTTCCCGGCGGTCCGGAGATGACTGCTATGTCGGCTCCGAGCGCTCGCATGACGCGCGCGTACTCGTCAGCGGCGGGGCCGCATGCCAGCATCGGGGTACGCAACCCGAGACTTGGTACCGGTGCCATGAGCGCGACGTCGACGAAGGCCACGCGCGCTCGCTTCGCCGCCTCGGCGATCGTCTGCTTGAGCCGCGCTGAGCCCGTATTGAGGTCTGCGTAGATCGCACCCGCTTCGATGCCAGGCAGCGTCTGCTCGAACGTATCCACGGCTTCGAGCGCGCTGGTCAGCGCCAGGATGAGCTGGGCGCCGCGAGCCGCGTCGGCGTCGCCAGCGCAGGCGAGGCTCGGGTCCGGTGCCGGCACCTTCGGGTCAAAGGCCCGCACGGTTGTGCCGGTGGCCACCATGTCAGTCGCGAACCGCGAGCCGGCTTCGCCGAGTCCGAGCACCGCGATCACGGGCCGCGCGAGTCCAGATGCTGGGGCTGCCTGCATCGTCAGCGTCGCATGGTCGCGACGGACAGGGCGCGGAAGGCGTCGATGACGCTCTGCAGGTGGTCATGCATTGCTTGCTCGGCCTCCTCAGGGTCGCGCGCGCTGATCGCCGCGACGATCGCCTCGTGCTGGGGGAGCGAGACCGCCGGCCGACCTGGTACCAAGGACAAGGAGAACTGGTGCCGCACCGTCTGATCCCGTAGCTGACGTAGCAGGCGTGCGGCCGTCTGGTGCGCAGCGATGTCGCGGATCGCCGCGTGCAGGGTCGCGTTGAGGTCGCTATAGGCCAGCAGCTCCGATCTAGCCACGGCGGATCGCATGTCCTTGACCAGCCTGCGCAGCATCGCCACGTCTGACTTCGTCACCCGTTCGGCAGCGCGAGCCGCCAGCAGCCCTTCGATCAGGATCCGGACCTCGGTAATCTCGATGGCCTCCGCTAGCGAGACATCGCGCACTCGTGCGCCGCGGTTGCGCTGAAATTCGACAAGACCCTGCGCCGCCAGTTCCTGCAGCGCGGCCCGAAGGATGAATCTGGATGTGCTAAATCGTTCGCACAGGTCCACCTCGATCAGCCGCTGCTTCGGCGCGTACTCACCGGCGAGAATTGCTGCGCGCAGCCCTTCGGTCACGGCCGGCCTGGAGTCCTCGGGCACTATGCAACTCCGTTGCGCCAGAACGTGCGCCGCCGCGGGGGCTGCGCCAGCCTAAGCATTGGCGCTGTCCAGCGGCGGCGTTCCGTGCGTGTGAAACGAGGGGATCGTCGCAAGGCCCCAGGCTTGGCCCTTCGCGCGCTCAGCCTCGGTCCACGTGAGGGGTTGCCAGTCAGGCGCGAAGATCAGCCGCGCGCAGGGATTGCACAGTTCAATGCGGTTCCCGCCGGGTTCGTAGACGTAGAGGAAGAATGTCTGCTGGATGGCGTGCTTGTGCGGCCCGGTCTCGATGAACACGTTGTTATCAAGGCAGATATCCGCGGCCCGGAGCACGTCGTCTCGGGTGTCGGTCGCGAACGCGATGTGGTGCAACCGTCCGTGTGCCTTCGTCCAATCATTGGTGTAGACGAGGTCGTACGACTTCTGGGCGAAGTGCAGCCACTGCGCCGAGATGGTGCCGTCGTCGAGCCGGATCTGCTCGGTCACCCTGGCACCAAGCGCCGAGCAGATGAACTGGCCGTTGGGCTCGGTATCGGCAGCCAGGTAGTTCACGTGGTCCAGGCGCCGCACGCTGACACCGCGGCCCGGGTAGGCCTGCGCCTGGTTCTTCAGCGCAGGCTTGAGCGTGCTCGGCGGCTGGTACCACTCCGTTTCCCAGTACAGCTCGATCTCGTGCCCGTCTGGATCATGGAACAAGTACGTCGGGCCGACACCAAGGTCGCCGTCCCGCCAGCCGACACCGAGGCCAGTGGCTTCGATCTCCGCGACCCGGCGCGTCAGTGCTTCCGCGCTCGTCGCGCGCAGGCCGGTGCGCCGGATTCCGGACGTCGGCGCCGCGGTGAGCTTGAGGCTGTGGTGCTCGTAGTCATCCCACGTGCGGAGGTACACCGAGTCGCCGCTAGTGCCGTTCTCGGTAAGCCCGAGCACCTGCGTGAAGAACCACAAACTCTGCTCGGGCTCAGGTGTCAGCAGTTCGGCGTGGCTGAGATGCGCCACTTCATGTAGCAAGGGCATGTCGATGTCCTGTCAATGGTCGCTCGCCGGGCTGGCGGCGTAGACGGTTCCGTCAAACAGCTTGCGCGCCGTACGCACGACGCCCGCCCTGCGGACCATCGGCGGCTGGCGTGCTGTATCCAGCTCAACGTCGACGAGCAAGTGCCCGCTCGGGTGCTCGATGTCGAATGGCTGATCAGGACCAAGCGGCTGCACGAGGTCGGCCCCGGCTGCGTCAGGAAACAGCAGCGCTGTTGCGACGCTGACCGCCCCGAGCACGCCGATCGCGGTATGCGGCCGGACCGGGATGAACGTCCGGGTGCAGACGCTGCCGCCGTCGCGCGGGCTGCTCACGAGCGTCGTCTTGGGCACCGACGCGTGCCGGACATCGCCCAGCCCCATGAGGTGGCCGGCTGCGAGCCGGATGGACTGCACGCGGTCGGCGAGGTCGGCGTTGGCTGTCAGTCCGGCGTGCGATTCGTAGCCGGTAATACCCAGGTCTGTGGCCCGGGCCACGACGACCGGCATGCCGTTGTCGATGCACGTCACCTGGACACCGGCAATGCGGTCGCACACTGATCCGGTAGGCAGCAAATGCCCGGTCGCTGAGCCGACGGTGTCGGCGAATAGCAGGCTGATCGGAGCCGCTGTCCCCGGAACGCCGTCGATTGCCGTGGAGCCGGAGTAGACGGGCACGCCGCCGGGCGTAGCAAAGGTGGCGGTCACCAGGCTGTCAGAGTTCACCATCCGGATCCGGGCCGTGGTTGAGCCGGCACCCGGCTCGATCAGGCCGCGCTCCACGGCGAAGGGCCCGACGCCAGCCAGGATGTTTCCGCAATTCTGCTGGTCCGTAACGGTGGTCTGGTCGACGCCGAGCTGCAGGAAGAGGTAGTCGATGTCGGCATCGTCACGCCGCGACGGCGACACGACAGCCACCTTCGAAGTCAGCGGATGAGCGCCGCCGAGTCCATCGATCTGTTGCGGATGGCCGCTGCCCATGATCCGCACCAGCAGCTCATCTCGTTGCTCGGGCTGGTCCGGGAGATCGGCGGCGAGAAAGTACAGACCTTTCGACGTGCCGCCGCGCATGAGCATGCACCGGACGCCAGCCGGTCGCGCCGTCACTGCGCACCTGGGGCCGGCAGCGGGTCCGTGTCCTCGTAGGGCCGATACTCCACGCCAAGCTGCGCCAGAACTGCCCGCAGGCCATACCGATCAAGACTCAATTCGCCGTGCCGGAACGCCTCCCGCGCGGCGTTCTCCCCGTCAGCACGCGCGGCCGCAGCCGACAACGCCCTGCCTACCTCCCTGCGTGCAACGACCACGACGCCGTCGTCGTCCGCCAGGACCGCGTCGCCGGGCGCGATGATCTGGCCGTTGATGGCCACCGGGACGTTGACCGCGCCGGCCGTAGCCTTGACGGTGCCCTGGGCCGAGACGCCCGCGCAGAACACCGGAAAACCCATGGCGTACAGCGCAGCGACGTCGCGCACCCCGCCGGTTGTCACGAGTCCGCAGACGCCGCGATGCTGTAGCGATGTCGCGAGCAGCTCGCCAACTGCACCGTCAATGCCCGGCGAGGTGGCGGTCACCACGAGGACATCGCCGGGCCTGCACTGCTCCACCGCCGCGTGGATCATCAGGTTGTCGCCTGGCCAGCACACGACGGTGACCGCCGAGCCGGCCATGCGCGAGCCGAGGTGAACCGGTCGGATCGCGGGCCCGAGGTAGCCTGTGCGGCCGATCGCCTCGTGCACGGTGGCGACGCCGAACTCCGCCAGCCTCTCGACCGCCGCCGGATCCGCCCGCGGACAGCCTGTGACAACGACGTTCATCCTGTCAGCGTTCTGGTGACCTGTGGGTACACCCGCATGTAAGCCTCGGCCATGGTCGAGTGTGCCAGACCAAGATTGGGCCCGGCGTTGCGCTCGAACTGAACTCCGCGGCGGCTGGCGAGCTCGGTGTAGTAATCCCACATATGTTGCTGGGCCGTCAGGCACTCCATGGCCCGGCGCTTCACGTCGAACACCTCGGTGATGTCGAGCAGGACCTGCGGCTTGAAGTCGCACTGCTCGGGCTGATGCGGCTCGAAGAGAAACACCGGCGGCGCGCCAAGCGGCCCGCCCGGCGCGTCGTATCCGATCGCCTGCGCGAAAACCCGCGCCTGCAACGCCATCCGGGCTGCCGCGGGATGATCTGGGTTGTACGGGTCGCTCAGCGGGTGCGTGAGAACGACAGCGGGTCTGACCCGCCGATAGCAGCGCACGATGGTGTCGATCAGCTCGTCGGACTCCCGCAGCGGATAATCGCCGGCGTCCGCAAACTCGATCGACGCACGAAGAACCTCAGCGGCCCGGCTCGCCTCCTCGCGGCGCAGCGCCTTGACCTCAGCCAGCGCCATGCCGTCGCGCCACGCCCTAGCGGATTCGCCGCGCTCGCCGAAACTCAGGCACAGCACCGTCACGCTGTCACCGCGGGCGGATGCGAGCGCCATGGCTCCGGCAGCACGCCAGACAAAGTCGCCCGCATGTGCGCTGATGACCAGCACGGAACCGGTGGCTGCCGGGTCGCTCGCGCTCATTGCGTCCTTCCAGCTGGCATCCGGATTGTTCTGGGATAGCACATTGATGCCAGCGATATTGTCAACGATTCTGCAAGTACACAGCCTGCCCGCAGAGCACCCGTACGTGCAACTGCGGTGCTGAGGAAAAGTTTCGGCAAAATTGTTGACATTATGGAGCGGTCGCGTGCGTGGCTGGAGCCACCGCAGTCCGTGGACGCGTCCGTTATGAAGACGAAATTCTGCAATGCGGGTAGTCGTATTGCGCATAGCCGTGCGCCAAGCGCACACTGAGCAATGCCTCAAATCCGCAGCGCCGCTCGCCTGGGTAACCCGGCGGTCCTCGCGGACCTCGGACTTAGGTGAGCGGCAGCGCTGCCGTCGAGGCCTTTTGCGACGCGACCTCACAAGGAGATCGATGACACATGAGTGACCAGAGTTCGCAACCCGGCGACACCGGCCCGCGCGGCAGCCTCAGCCGACGGGGAATGCTGCGCGCAGTTGGCGCTGGCGCGGCCGTCATGGGAACCGGCGGGCTGCTCGAGGCGTGCAGTTCCGGCATCAAGGGCGCCAGTTCAGGCTCAGGATCTGGCAGCACGAAGGCTATTACGATCGGCTGGATCCACCCGCTCACTGGTCCGCTGGCAGGTTTCGGCGCACCGGACAACTGGGTGATCTCCAAGATCATGCAGACGACTCCGTACAAGAACGGATTCAAGATCGGCGGCAAGACTTACTCGGTCACCATCAAGTCCTATGACACGCAGTCCAGTCCGACCAGGGCCGGCGACCTAGCCAAGACAGCAATCCTGAGCGACGGCGTTAATCTGCTGCTTGCGTCATCCACGCCAGAGACCGTGAACACCGTGGCCAGCCAAGCCGAGACCCTCGGCACGCCGCTCATCTGCGCGAACGTCCCGTGGGAACCCTGGTACATCAACCTCGGCGGGAACCCGCTGAAGCCGACGCTGAAGCCGAAGTACGTCGTGATGTACTTCCTCGGCGCCGAGCACCTCGTCAAGTGCTTCATCCCGATGTGGGATCGGATCCACTCCCAGCTGCACACCAACAAGATTGTCGCCGCCACCTTCCCGAACGACGCTGACGGCAACGCCTTCCGCGCCGTGTTCCCGCCGATCGCGAAGGCCGCGGGCTATACATTCGACCTGTCCTCGCCCTACACGGACGGGACGACGAACTACTCGTCGATGATCTCCCAGTTCAAGTCCGCGGGCGCCGACTTCTTCACCAACGTGCCGCTGCCGCCCGACTTCGCGACGATGTGGAAGCAGGCCGCCCAGCAGGGCTTCAAGCCGAAGCTGGCGACCGTCGCGAAGGTGCTGCTCTTCCCGACGGACGCTTACGCGCTCGGCCCCCTCGCCTACAATGTGGCGACCGATGCGTGGTGGGCGCCATCGCTGCCGTGGACATCCAGCTTCACCGGCGAGACCTGCCAGCAGATGGCGACCGAGTTCGAGGCCGCTACGAGCGGCCAGTGGAACTCGAACATCAGCAACTACAGCCTCTTCGAGGCCGCGCACGCGGCCCTGACGTCGGTGAGCGACCCGCACGACAAGGCCGAGGTGGCCAACGCCATCCACAACGTGAACATCCAGGCGCTGGCCGGGCCGCTTAACTTCGCCTCGGGCGGGCCGGCCCCGGGCGTCGCCATCACGCCGCCGGTCGGTGTGCAGTGGCAGAAGGGGACCAAGTATCCCGTCGAGATGCAGGTCGTCGACAACACACTGCAGCCGCAAGCGAAGATCACCGCCGATCTGAAGCCGACTAACCCGTGACCGAATGACGGGACCGCTGCTCGAACTCGACCGTGTGACGAAGCGGTTCGGCCGCGTCGTCATAGCCGAGGACCTGTCGCTGGCCGTCGGCCAGGGTGACACCGTTGGGATCGTGGGGCCGAACGGCGCTGGCAAGACCAGCCTGTTCGGCCTCATCTCCGGCGATCTGGCCCCTGGCGCCGGCGAGATCCGCTTTGGCGGCCGGACCGTCACCAGACTGGATGCGGCCGCCCGGTGCAGGCTCGGCGTCGGCCGGACCTACCAGGTACCGCGGCCGTTCGTCGACATGACGGTGTTCGAGAACATACTTGTCGCTGCCCAGCAGGGCGCGGGCCTGCGCCGGCGGGCGAGCTATGCGGCTGCGGTCGAGGCACTCGACCGCACGGAACTGTCGAGCCAGGCCAACGTTCCGGCCGCACGCCTTGGTCTGCTGCAACGCAAGCGCCTTGAGCTGGCCCGCGCGCTAGCCACGAGGCCGACGCTGCTGTTGCTGGACGAAGTGGCCGGCGGTCTCACCGATCCCGAGGTTGCCCAGCTCGTCGACATCGTCCGGGCTGTCAACGCCGACGGCACCGCGGTCATCTGGATCGAGCACGTGGTGCGTGCGCTCACGCCCGTCGTGACTAGGCTCATCTGCCTGGCCGGCGGGAACTTCGTCGGAGACGGCGATCCGGCCAGCGTGCTGGCCGACCCCGCGGTGCGCGAGGTCTTCCTCGGCACGGAGGTCACGGCAGCCCTGGCTGGCGGTGCCCTGGCCGCGCAGTCGCCCGACGGCGATCGGAGCGAGC
>Ga0126378_10003018_pt1 | contig 12638 bp, 11 predicted proteins | sample PanSoiMetPlot_23_FD_92587 | JGI IMG/M metagenome (GOLD analysis project Ga0126378, IMG submission 92587) | Tropical forest soil microbial communities from Panama - MetaG Plot_23 | ecosystem: Environmental > Terrestrial > Soil > Tropical forest > Bulk soil | place: Panama | collected 2016-02-17
CATGGCGCGCAGGGCCTCGCCGGTGGTCGCCGCCGCGACCAGCATTGCGGCCTCCTCGGCGGCGAACACGCAGCCTGCAGCGCGCAATGCGGCCGCGATCGCGTCCAGGCTGAGGCCATGATCGCCTGCTGGCGCGGACATGGAACCACGATACGAGCGGTGCCTGAGGCCGGTTGTCGGGCTCGCGCAGGCACTAGGCTCAGTCTGTGAGAGCCAGGCTCCAGGTCACGAATTCTTCCCCCCGCGACGTGCCCGCTGACGCGATCATCATCGCCGTGAGACAGGGCGATGGCGGCCCGGCGCTCGCGGCGGGAGCCGCCGACGTCGATGCCGCCCTCGGCGGCGGGCTGACGCGTACCCTCGCGGCGCTCGGAGCGACTGGAAAGGCTGAGGAGGTCAGCAAGACCGTCTCAGGCTCCAGCATCGCCGCGCCGCTCATCGCGGCTGTCGGCATCGGGGACGCCGCCGACCGCGATCCCGGCAGCACGGACGCCGAGATCCTGCGCCGCTGCGCCGGTGCCGCTGTCCGGTCACTTGCCTCGCCCGCGATCCGTACGGTCGCGCTCGCCTTGCCCGCCGGCGACGCGGCCAGCGCTGAGGCCACAGCGCTCGGCGCGCTGCTTGGCAGCTACTCATTCGACCGCTACCGCGGCAACGGCCAGACCCCACCTGACCTGACGCTGATCGCATCCGGCGAACACGCAGCGGCCGCCGTGGCTCGCGCAGACATCATGGCCGACGCAGTGACGCTCGTGCGCGACCTCGTCAACACCAGCCCATCGGATCTGTACCCGGAGACCTTCGCAGCCGAGGCCGCCACGATCGCAGCAGCCTCGGGCCTGGGCCTGGAGGTGCTTGACGAGAGCGCGCTGAGCGCGGGCGGGTACGGCGGCATCCGCGGCGTCGGCCAGGGCTCGGTTCACCCGCCGCGCCTGGTCAGGCTCGGCTACAGCCATCCGGAGGCGTCCAAGACCGTCATCTTCGCGGGCAAGGGGATCACATTCGACTCCGGCGGCCTGTCCCTCAAGCCGGCTAAGGCCATGGAGACCATGAAGTGCGACATGAGCGGCGCAGCGGTTGTGCTTGCCGCATTGCAGGCGATCGCCGCGACCGGACCTGCGGTGAACGTCGTCGGCTACCTGCCCCTCGCTGAGAACATGCCGGGCAGTGGCGCGCAACGGCCGTCCGATGTCATCACGATTTACGGCGGCACGACGGTCGAGGTGCTGAACACAGACGCGGAGGGCCGCCTTATCCTCGCCGACGCCCTCGCGAGGGCGGGTTCGGAAACACCGGACATTATTGTCGATATAGCGACACTTACTGGTGCTCAAGTGATCGCCCTTGGTCGCCGCGTGTCGGCCGTGATGGCCAATGACGACGCCTTGCGCGACGGCATCGTCGACGCGGCCAGCCGGGCAGGCGAGGCTATGTGGCCGATGCCGTTGCCCGACGAGCTGCGCAAGGGCCTGGACTCGAAGGTAGCGGATCTGGCGAACGTGGCTGCCGAGCGTGACGGCGGGATGCTGACCGCTGGTCTGTTCCTGCGGGAATTCGTGCCCGATGGCGTGCGTTGGGCGCATCTGGACGTCGCCGGACCCGCCTTCCACGAAGGCGAGCCGTACGGCTACACCCCGAAGGGCGGCACAGGGTTCGCGGTCCGTACCCTCGTGCAGATCGCGTGGGACGTGGCGGACGGCCGGCTCTAGGCAAGCGCGATGAACTCACCGATCAGGCCAACGGCGGCCGACTGAGCAAGGAGCGACTGGTGACCGAGACCGATACCGGCAGCTACGACATCGTCATCTTGGGTGGCGGCAGCGGCGGGTACGCATGCGCGCTCCGCGCGGCCGAGCTCGGCAAGCGTGTCGTGCTGATCGAGAAGGACAAGGTCGGCGGAACCTGCCTGCACCGCGGATGCATCCCGACCAAAGCGCTGCTGCACGCGGCCGAAGTCGCCGATCACGCGAGGGATGCCGCCTCGGTCGGCGTGCTGGCCACGTTCGACGGCATCGAAATGAACGCGGTCAACGGCTACAAGGACAAGGTCGTCGACAGGCTGTGGAAGGGCCTGCAGGGCACGCTGGCGAGCCGCAAGGTCGAGATCGTCTACGGCGACGGAAGGCTCGCCTCGCCGACGTCCGTCGCCGTCGGCGGCGCCATTTACCAGGGCGAGCACATCGTACTGGCTACGGGCTCTGAAGCGCGCTCGCTGCCGGGCCTGCAGATCGACGGCGGCCGGGTCATCACTAGCGACCACGCGCTGACGCTCGACCGCGTTCCCGGATCGGCTGTAGTTCTGGGCGGAGGCGTGATCGGGGTCGAGTTCGCCAGCCTGTGGCGCTCATTCGGTGCCGAGGTGACGATTGTCGAGATGCTGCCGCACCTGCTGCCGACCGAGGAGGAGTCAAGCTCGAAGCTCCTCGAGCGGGCCTTCCGCAGGCGGGGCATCGGCTATCACCTCGGTACCCGATTCAGCGACGTCAAGGAGACCTCCACAGGCGTGAGCGTGAGCCTGGAGAACGGGACGACGATCGAGGCTGAACTCCTGCTTGTGGCGGTCGGCCGCGGACCGTTCTCTTCCGGGCTCGGCTACGAAGGGGCGGGTGTCGCGACCGAGCGCGGCTTCGTCCTCGTCGATGAGTACTGGCGGACCAACGTTCCGACGATCTCGGCGGTTGGCGATCTCACCCCAGGTCTGCAGCTCGCCCATGTCGGCTTTGCGGAGGGCATCGGCGTGGCCGAACGGATAGCGGGGCTGCCGGTGACTCCTATCGACTACGACGGTGTCCCGAGGGTGACCTACTGCGACCCCGAGGTCGCCTCTGTGGGCATCACATCCGCGACCGCTGCGGAGCGCGGGATTGAAGTCGCGGAATTGACCTACAACCTCGGCGGGAACGGCAAGAGCGTAATCCTGCAGACCCAGGGCGCCGCGAAGGTCATCGCGACGGCCGGCGGCGGGCCGGTCCTTGGCATCCACCTTGTTGGCGCTCGCGTCGGCGAGCTGATCGCGGAAGGCCAGCTGATCTACAACTGGGAGGCGTTGCCCGCCGAGGTGGCGCAGCTCATCCACCCGCATCCGACCCAGTCGGAGGCGATCGGCGAAGCGCACCTCGCGCTTGCCGGCAAACCGTTGCACTTCCATTCCTGACGTAACGTCGGAAATGGCAGGAACCTGAGCGAAGGAGTCAGCGCTAGCCATGTCGGTCTCCGTATCCATGCCGCAGCTTGGCGAGAGCGTCACCGAAGGCACCGTTACGCGCTGGCTGAAGCGCGAGGGTGACCATGTCTCGGCCGACGAGCCGCTGCTCGAGGTCTCCACCGACAAAGTGGACACCGAGATCCCGTCCCCAGTCTCGGGAATCCTGCGCGGAATCTCCGTCGCCGAAGACGAGACGGTCGCTGTCGGCGCTGAGCTCGCCATCATCGACGAAGACGGCGCGGCTCCCGCCCAGCAGGAGGCCGCACCGGCCTACCAGCCGCAGGGCGAGCAGCCGTACGTGCGGCAGGCGCCAGAACCGCCACCGGCTCCGCCAGAGCCGCCGCCCCCGTCACCGCAGCCGGCAGTCGGCTATCAGCCCCCGCCAGGTTACGAGGCGCCCGCGCCTTACGCAGAGCCCGTGCAGCCCTACGCGGAGCCCGCGCCGTCGTCTTACCAGCCGTACGCCGAGCCGGCAGGCGCCTACCAGCCACCGCCCGCCGCGCAGCCTCCCCCGGCCGGGCCGTACCAGCCGGCGCACGCGGAGTCGGTGCCGCCGATCGCCTACCAGCCACTGACGCCGCAGTATGAGCCTTCGCTCGCCGAGCAAGAGACGGCTGCCGGTGAGCAAGCCGCGGCGCCACGCGCGGCCGAAGCGGTCGAGAGCCCGTACGTGACGCCGCTGGTCAGGAAGCTCGCGGCCGAACACGACGTCGACCTTGGCACGGTGCGCGGCACGGGTGTCGGAGGCAGGATCCGCAAGCAGGACGTACTCGAAGCCGCGAGGCGGGCGGGCGAGGCCCAGGCCGTCGCGCCCGCGGCGGCACCGCTCGCGCCGCCCGCGGGTCCGCCCGTCCCGGCTACCGGGCAGCCGCCTGCGCCCGGTCCCGTTCAGCCGAAAACGATCCCGGCGCCGTCAACCCTGCGCGGGACCACGGAGCGGCTCTCTCGCGCCCGCCAGGTGATCGCCCAGCGGATGGTCGAGTCGTTGCAGACTTCGGCGCAGCTGACGACCGTGGTCGAGGCGGACGTGACCGCCATCGCCAGGCTGCGCGACAGGATCAAGGCAGCCTTCGAGGCAAGAGAAGGGGTCAAGCTTTCGTTCCTGCCGTTCTTCGCGCTCGCCGCCGTCGAAGCCCTGAAGGCGCATCCGAAGCTGAATGCGGTCATCGACACCGCGAGCGGAACGGTCACCTACCACGACGCCGAGCACCTAGGTATCGCGGTCGACACCGACCGCGGCCTGATGGTTCCGGTGATCAGGAACGCTGGCGACCTGAACATCGGAGGGCTTGCCCGCAAGATAGCTGACCTGGCGGCACGCACCAGGGCAGGGCAAGTCAGCCCCGATGACCTGTCCGGCGGCACGTTCACGCTGACCAACACGGGCAGCCGGGGTGCGCTGTTCGACACGCCAATCATCAATCAGCCGCAGGTCGGCATCCTTGGCACGGGAACGGTAACCAAGCGAGCCGTGGTCGTCGAGGATCCCGATCTCGGCGAGGTCATCACGGTGCGCTCGATCGTGTACCTGGCCCTGACCTATGATCACCGGCTGGTCGACGGCGCCGACGCGGCACGGTTCCTGGTCACGATCAAGAACCGGCTTGAAGAGGGCGCGTTCGAAGCAGAGTTCGGCCGGTAGCAGGCTGGACTGGATGATGCGGGTCGTCGTCTCGGCCGCGTCCGGGCTGATCGGCTCCGCGCTGACGGCCGATTTGGCCGCCGCCGGGGCTGAGGTCATCCGACTGGTGCGCCGTCGGCCACAGACGAGCGCTGAACTGGGCTGGGATCCGCGGGAGCCAGGCGGCGGCCTCGAACCAGGCGCACTGCGCGGTGCGGACGCGGTCGTGCACCTGTCGGGTGCGCCGATTGCCCCGCGCCGATGGACCCCGGCGCGCAAGGCCGTGCTCCGGTCGAGCCGGATCGGATCGACAGCGGCGCTGGCGCGCGCCCTGGCTACAGCGGATCCGCCGCCCGGCGTCTTGCTGTGCGCCTCGGCGATCGGCTACTACGGCCAGACCGGAGACCGCCAGGTGGATGAGACCGCCCCGCCAGGCACGGGGTTTCTCGCCGAATTGGTACGGGACTGGGAGGCAGCCGCCGAGCCGGCGCGTGCCGCGGGGATCCGGGTAGTCAATTTCAGGTCAGGGGTCGTGCTGGCCGCGAGCGGTGGCATGCTCGGCCGGCTGCTGCCGCCATTCCGGCTGGGCCTCGGAGCCAAGATCGGCTCAGGGCAGCAATACCTGAGCTGGATCAGCGTGACCGACGAGATCAGGGCCATCAGGTTCCTGCTAGACGACAAGCGTGCCGTTGGAGCCTTCAACCTCACCGCTCCCGTGCCGGTGACGAACGCTCAGTTCACAAGCGCACTGGCACGAACGCTCGGCAGGCCTGCCGCTCTCACCCTTCCGTCTGCGGCGCTGCGTGCCGCGCTAGGCGAGGTCGCCAGCGAACTGCTCGGCAGCTCGCGGGTGCTGCCTCTCAGGCTCCAGGCCGCGGGTTTCACGTTCACCCACGCTGACATCGCTGCGGCGCTCGGCGCATTGCTTCCCAGCTAGGGACCCTGCTGCTCCTGGTTAGTGCGCTCCGAAGGAACGCAGGTTGCCGCTCTCCGGTCCGCACGCGCCTTCCTGAGCCTGGTCAGGGGCGTGCCGACCGCCGGACCGAGCAGCGGAATCTGCCACAGCGGCGGCACTGGGCCTGGCATGCCTTCGTAGCGCATGATCTGTCCTATGGTCAGGCGCAGCAGCCTCCTGGCCATAAATATCGCCAGCGCGGCGAGCGGCAGCTCAAGCAGCAAGGCGGACAACAGGCTGGTCACGAACCCGGACGTGGCGATATCGAGCACCACGTCGAACCACGCGTCGCAGACGAGCAAGGTAGCTAGCACGACGAGGCAGACGATGAGGAGCTGACGCCGCCGCCACGCCGCCCATCCGGTCGCCGCGAAAGCCGCGAGCAGCCCGACGTCGAAGCCGACCCACGCTCCGTTCCAGGCGCCGGTGTGGTAGACCCTCGGCAGCGTTACTGCCAGTACGCCGATCCAGGCCGCGAGCACGATGCAGCTGCCGACGATGAAAACGAGCACGGCATCCCACTTCCAGCTACTGCCGGGAGCAGGCCCAGACTGCTGCTCCATGGCCACCAGAGCCCTGAGCAGCTTGCGCCGCTCAGCCTTGCTGAGACTCGCCAGTACCTCGAGATTCACCGTGTCGTCCATAGCAGGAAAAAGATTAACCGACCGAACGGCCCAGCCATCCGTGCCCTCTCGGCCGCTGACGCACAGTCCGCCGCGACGCCGTCCGGCGTCGCGGCGAACCCGGCGGGAAACCCGAATAGTCTGGCTGCGTGGACTCCGAGCTTGCCGTCATCGGGCTTGGCTTCGGCGCCAGCGCGGTCCCCTACGCCAGCGCCTGGGATATCCAGCGCGACTTGCATGCCCGCAGAGTCGCCGGCGAGATCCCTGACACGTGCCTGCTGCTCGAGCATCAGCCCGTCTACACCGCGGGCCGGCGCACCAGCATCGCCGACAGGCCGCTCGGTGATCCCGGTGCGCCAGTGATCGACGTGGACCGGGGCGGAAAGATCACCTGGCACGGCCCCGGCCAGCTCGTCGGCTACCCGATCGTCGCCCTCGACGAGCCGATCGATGTCATCGGCTATGTACGGGCGATCGAGGAGGCGCTGATCAGGACCTGCGCGGGCGTCGGCGTGGAAGCCGAGCGCGTGACCGGGCGCAGCGGGGTCTGGATACGCGGGACCGGCGGCGCCAGGGACCGAAAGGTGGCCGCGATCGGGATCAGGGTCGCGCGCGGAGTGACGATGCACGGATTCGCGCTCAACTGCGACAACGACCTGGCCTGGTTCGACCGGATCGTTCCATGCGGCATCTCCGATGCGTCGGTGACCACGCTCACCGCCGAATGCGGGAGGAAGATCACAGTCGGCCAGATCATTGATCCGGTCACGACGAATCTGGCCGCTGTGCTCGGCGCGAACCACATCACGCACCGGACCAGAGATGACCTGGCGGCCATCGTCGCCGGCTGACCATGCGGCGTCAGCGAACCTCGTGCGGCAGGAAGATACTGCTCTGTGACGCACGCGCCCTGAGCGCGCCGGTGACCCTCGCGAGCCCGTATGCCGGCAGGTAGCTGGAGAGCTCGGCCGTCGGCGTGTACCGGTAGCCGTCGAGCTCGGCTTCCTGGATCACGATGCCCGCGTCGTCATTCAGCACGCCCCCGTCGAACACGAAGTGCATGATCGGCCTGGCAGCCGCACCGTATGGCTGCGACCAGTCGGTCGCGAGCAGCCTGCCGACGGGGATTTCCAGGCCGAGTTCTTCTGCCACCTCCCGCACGCAGCCGGCCTGCGGCGGCTCGCCATGCTCACATATGCCGCCGGGCAGCGCCCAGTGGTCGCGATAATTCGGCTTGACCAGGAGCACACGGTCATCACCGTCGGTGATGAGCGCGCCGGCCGCGACTACGACGCCAGGCAAGCTCGCGAACCACGTGCCCTCGTCAGGCATCGGCTGCGGCCGCCTTGCTTGCCAGGTAGCTCGCCAGCTCGGCGGCAGGGACCTCCTCCTGCTCTGCCGCGACCAGGTCGCGCACGCTGACCGTGCCCGCCTCCCGCTCGGCGACGCCATAGATCAGGCACCACCGCGCCCCCTGGTCCGCAGCCCAGCGCAGCTGCTTGCCGAGCTTGCCCGACCCGCCTAGATAGACGCTGGCCCGCAGGCCGACCGACCTGGCCTGCGCGGCGAGAGCGAATGAGTGCTCAGCGAGCTCCTCGCCCAGCACCGTCACGGCGACGTCGAGCCTCGCTGCCTGGCCCGAGTCGTCGGGCTGCAGCATCAGCACCCGTTCGACGCCGAGCGAGCTGCCCGTGGCCGGTACGTCAGGCCCGCCGAGCTGGGCAATCAGGTGGTCGTACCGGCCGCCGCCGCCAAGAGAGCCTGGTACACCCGCAGCCGTCAGTTCCCAGATCGGGCCGGTGTAGTAGCTCAGGCCACGGACCATGCGGGGCTCGAATACCACCCTGCCCGGCGGTACCTGCGCGCTGACCAGCGCAACGAGCCTGTCGACCTCATCAAGGCCTTCCTGGCCCGTCTCGCTGGACTGGAGTACCTTCCTGATCCGGTCGGTGGCATCGTCCGCGGTCATCGCGGCGACGAGCTCGGCTGCGGCGTCGGGGGCCAGGCCGCGGCCGACGAGCTCGTCGATCACGTCGGCCGCGGCCCTCTTGTCGAGCTTGTCAAGCGACGTGAGCACGCCAGAGCCGAGGTCGGCGGGCACGGCGAACACCTCAAGCAATCCAGCCAGCACGTGACGGGAGTTAATCCGCATGACGAAGTCGGTCAGGCCAAGCGCAGCCATCGCGTCGTGGTGCACACACAGCACCTCCGCATCAGCCAGCGGCGAAGTCGAGCCGAGAATGTCGATGTCGCACTGGGTGAACTCGCGGTACCTGCCCCGGCCCGGCCGGTCGGCGCGCCAGACCGGGCCCATCGCATAGCGCTTGTACGGGGTCGGCAACTGACTGCCGTAGGCGGCGGCGACCCTAGCGAGCGGCACGGTCATGTCGTATCGCAGCGCGAGGTCGGCCTCACCGGAGGCCTCGTGCTCGCCCCGCCGCAAGATCTTGAACACCAGCTTGTCGGCCTCGTCGCCGTACTTGCCGAGCAGCACGTCAACGCGCTCAAACGCCGGCGTCTGCAAAGGCTCGAAGCCGTAGCTCGCGAACACCGAACGCAACGCCGCGAAGGCTCGCTCGCGCCTGCCGTACTCGGCAGCCAGGAAGTCGCGCGTGCCAGAAGGCGGATCGAACTGGGTTGGCATGGATCTATGATCCCCGATCGCACCCATTGCTTTCATCTTCATTAGCGGCCGCGCCGCTCGGCCAGGCCAGGCAAGGAACGCGGCGGCATAGGCTAGGTGCGTGGCACTGGCACCCGGAGAGCGCCGGCTGCTCCGCATCGAGGCGAGGAACAGCCTGACCCCGATCGAGCGCAAGCCGCCGTGGATCAAGACCCGACTGCGCACCGGGCCGCAATACACCGCACTCAAGCAGCTCGTCAGGAGCGAGGGCTTGCACACCGTCTGCGAGGAGGCCGGCTGCCCGAACATCTTCGAATGCTGGGAGGACCGGGAGGCCACGTTCCTGATCGGCGGCGACCAGTGCACGCGCCGGTGTGACTTCTGCCAGATCGCGACGGGAAAGCCTGACCCCCTCGACGCCGACGAGCCGCGCCGCGTCGCGGAGTCGGTGGCCGTGATGGGCCTGCGGTACGCGACCGTGACCGGCGTGGCCAGGGACGACCTGGCCGACGGCGGTGCCTGGCTGTACGGGCAGACGTGCGCCGAGATCCACCGCGCGGTCCCCGGATGCGGCGTCGAACTGCTGATCCCCGACTTCAACGCCGAGCCGACGCTTCTCAGTCTGGTATTCGCTGCCAAGCCCGAGGTACTTGCGCACAACATCGAGACAGTTCCAAGGATATTCCGGCAGATCAGGCCAGGATTCAGGTACGGGCGTTCGCTCGACGTGCTCAGAGCCGCGAAGGAGGCGGGACTGATCACGAAGTCCAATCTCATCCTGGGCATGGGCGAGCGGCGGGACGAAATCGCGGCGACGATGTCCGACTTGCGGTCGGCCGGCTGCGACCTGCTCACGATCACCCAGTACCTCCGGCCGTCGCCTCGGCACCACCCGGTCGATCGCTGGGTTCGGCCGGAGGAATTCGATGATCTCGGCGAGGAAGCGCTCGCGCTGGGATTCGCCGGGGTGATGTCGGGCCCGCTGGTCCGCTCGTCTTACCGCGCGGGCAGGTTGTACAAGGCGGTCGTCGAGCAGGTCGGTCTGGCTGACGTGGCTGCTACGTGACCGCGGGTCGCGCTGGCTGTCACATGCTCGTATCCTCACACCCATGGTGAAGAATCCGGGCGGCGCTTCGGCGCAGGCATCGAGTAAGGCGGCGAAGAACGCGGCTGACCCCGCATCGATGGGCAGGCTCAAGCAGATACGCATGGTCGCCGGGATCATCCGCAAGTCCGATCCCAGGGCACTCCCGATCGTGATCGGCAGCGGCGTGGCCGTCCTGGCCATAGCCGTCGTGGTCGGACTGCTGACCGGCCTGGCACCTTTGCTCATCCCGTTCGGCGTCATGCTCGGGGTCTTGGCGTCGATGGTGCTGTTCGGCAGGTACGCACAGTCAGCGCAGTACAAGGCGATCGAGGGCCAGCCAGGGGCGGCCGCCGCGATCGTCCAGGGCATGCGCGGAAACTGGACGGTCACGCCAGCGATCGCGGGCAACAGGAACATGGACGTGGTGCATCGCGTCGTCGGTAAGCCTGGCGTCATCTTGATCGGCGAGGGCTCGCCAACTGGCCTCGCGAGCCTGATGAGCGCGGAGAAGAGGAGGATCGCCAGGATCGCATATGCGGTCCCGATCACCGAGGTGCAGGTCGGCAACGAGCAGGGCCAGATCCCGGTCAGGCGGCTGCAGCGGACGTTGATGAAGATGCCACGGACGCTGAAGCCCAGAGCCGTCAACGACCTGAACAACCGGCTGAAGGCGCTGCCGTCCTCGCTGCAGGCGCCGCGTGGTCCTATGCCGCGCGCTGGCCGGATGCCGAGGCCACCCCGGCCGAAAGTGCGCTAGCTAGATCCTGACCACGACTGTGTCCGCCGCGCGGTCGTGCAGCCCGCGCAGGTCTTTGTCGAGAACCAGCGGCGGGATGACGGTCAGCAGCAACAGGGTTCTTAGCAGCGCCCAGCCCCCGACCATGTGTCCGTCCAGCCTTGCCACCCTGATCCGCAGCACCAGCTTGCCGACGGTCAGCCCGATGAGCGCGGTGAGGAGGGCGTCCTGCGCCGCGAATACCACCAGCGTCCAGAGCTCGACCTGCGAGTGCGGCGGCCTGATCGCCACCACGACGATGAACGTGCACAGCAACCAGTCAATGAAGAGCGCCCCTACCCGGCGCGCCATGCCCGAGACCGCGCCGCGGCCGTCTTCCGGCAGGCCGAGCCGTTCGCCCGGGTAGCCAGCGGTGGTATCTGCACGAACAGCTCGCGTCGAGCCGGCCTGATGCTGCTCAGTCACGATCTCACAGTACTCAGCCGCGCATCCGCACGCGGCGGGGCGATGCCACGGGGGTAGCGTGGGCGGTCTGGGGGTGCACGGGCCAGCGCGCGCAGCGTAACGCGGCTGAAACATCGGGGACACGGCGAGGAAACCGCGACTCGCTAACCTCAGGCAGACTCACCCGGGGCACGTGAGCGAGCAAAGGGAGAACTGATGTTCACAAGCGGTGATGAGGTCCTGCGGTACATAGCGGACGCCGACGTCCAGTTCGTCGATGTCAGGTTCTGCGACCTGCCAGGGACGATGCAGCACTTCACGGTTCCGGCTGGTGCGTTCGATCAGCGGGTGTTCGCGGACGGGCTGATGTTCGACGGCTCCTCGATCCGCGGGTTCCAGCAGATTCACGAGTCCGACATGCTGCTCATGCCCGACCCGACGACCGCTGTCGTCGACCCTTTCCGCACCCACAAGACGCTCAACCTGACGTTCTTCGTGCACGATCCGCTGACGGGCGAGCCGTACAGCAGGGATCCCAGGAACATCGCCAAGAAAGCCGAGCAGTACCTGCTGGGCAGCGGGATCGCCGACACGGCTTACTTCGGTCCCGAGGCCGAGTTCTACATCTTCGACTCCGCTCGCTTCGCCACGAGCCCGAACGAGGGCTATTACCACCTCGACTCGATCGAGGGAGCTTGGAACACGGGTCGGGACGAGCCAGGCGGCAACCTGGCGTACAAGCCGCGGTACAAGGGAGGCTACTTCCCGGTCTCGCCGACGGACCACTACAGCGACCTGCGTTCGGAAATGGTCGCCAAGCTGATCGAGTGCGGCATCGAGGTCGAGATGCAGCACCATGAGGTCGGCACGGCAGGCCAGGCAGAGATCGACATCAGGTTCGACAGGCTGCTGCACATGGCCGACAAGCTCATGCTTTACAAGTACGTCGTCAAGAGCGTTGCGCGGGCGGCAGGCAAAACCGTGACATTCATGCCCAAGCCGCTGTTCGGCGACAACGGCTCGGGCATGCACTGCCATCAGAGCCTGTGGAAGGACGGCGCGCCGCTCTTTTACGACGAAGTCGGCTACGCCGGGCTCTCCGACACGGCCCGCTACTACATCGGCGGCTTGCTCAGGCACGCGCCGTCGCTGCTGGCGTTCACGAACCCGACAGCGAACTCCTACCACAGGCTGGTGCCGGGCTTCGAGGCGCCGGTGAACCTGGTTTACTCGCAGCGGAACAGGTCGGCGTGTGTCCGCATCCCGATCACCGGCTCCAACCCGAACGCCAAGCGGCTCGAGTTCCGCGTGCCCGACCCGTCGAGCAACCCGTATATCGCGTTC
>Ga0126378_10003020_pt1 | contig 12637 bp, 21 predicted proteins | sample PanSoiMetPlot_23_FD_92587 | JGI IMG/M metagenome (GOLD analysis project Ga0126378, IMG submission 92587) | Tropical forest soil microbial communities from Panama - MetaG Plot_23 | ecosystem: Environmental > Terrestrial > Soil > Tropical forest > Bulk soil | place: Panama | collected 2016-02-17
GACAACGTAAGTTTGACCATTGAGCTGATCACGCCGGTGGCCATGGAAAAGGGCTTGCGCTTCGCTATCCGCGAAGGCGGCCACACCGTGGGCGCCGGCACCATCAGCGAGATCGTTCAGTAGAGGGGAGCGCACGGTTGCGGTAGTTGAGATCCCTGGTTGCGCTCGGGATTTCCGCTGCGGGTTAACCCCCGCCAAGCGACTCAATTCGCCGCCAGTTCTTTCCTCCCGGACAGCCGGGAGGGGTTAGCGAGTGAAACGTGAACGGTAAAGAGAGAATTCGAATCCGGCTGAAGGCATACGACTACCGCGTCCTGGACCAATCCACAGGCGAGATCGTCGATACCGCTCGGCGTACGGGGGCGCAGATCGCAGGACCGATTCCGCTGCCCACGATGAAAAACAAATACACCGTGCTGCGTTCGCCGCACGTGGACAAGAAGTCGCGCGAACAATTTGAAATTCGCACGCACAAGCGCCTGCTCGACATCCTCGAGCCCACGCCGCAAACGGTAGACGCACTGATGAAGCTCGATCTGCCGGCTGGCGTTGATGTCGAGATTAAGGCCTTTGGCAAAGAGGCGCATAAATAGAGCCCTTAAGGCTGCCCAGCCAATAGCCGAGAGCCACGCTGGGAGGAGAGGGAAATGGCAAAAGTAGCTGGAATTTTGGGAAAGAAAGTCGGCATGACGCAGCTGTTCGATTCGAGGGGCGAGGTTCGTCCCGCAACCGTTCTGCAGGCTGGTCCTTGCGTGATCACGCAGGCCAAGAGCGCCGCGAAAGATGGATATGAATCGGCACAGCTGGGACTCGTCGAATTCGTGAAGGAAAAGCGGCTGACGAATCCGATGCGTGGCCACTTCGCCAAGCACAATCTGCCTCCAGTCAAGTTCCTCCGCGAAGTTCCCATCGAGGTGGACGAGGGCAAGCAGGAAACGAATGACAAGATCGCGGTCGGGGAACGGGTGCTGGTCGAGATCTTCGAAGGCGAGCGTTTCGTGGACGTAATCGGAACTAGCAAGGGGCGTGGCTTCGCCGGCGTCGTGAAGCGGCACCATTTTGGCGGCGGCCCCAAATCGCACGGCTCGATGTTCCAGATCACCGGTTCGATCGGCTCCTCGGCATTTCCCTCGCGCGTGTTTAAGGGAATGCGCATGTCGGGACATCTGGGGCACCAGCGCGTGACGGCGCGCAACCTGCGGATTTTGGGTGTCGATAAAGAAGAGAATCTGCTCGTGGTGGAAGGCAGCGTTCCCGGTCCGAATGGTGGGTATGTAATCATTCATAAAGCGAAAAAGCCACCCCGCGAGCGGCGCGGATTTGGCGGTGCCGGTAGAGTCGATCCGTTGAAGGCAGCCAAGCGCGCGGCCAAGAAGGGCTAGCGAAAAGTCAAAAGCTAAGAGCTAAATTATGGCGACAATTGACATACATGATTTAAGCGGCAAAAAGGTCGGCACGTTCGATCTCGCCGACGAAGTTTTCGGCGCCATCAACGAAGACCTGCTGTGGGAAGCAGTCAAGCACTACCGCGCCAGCCTGCGTGCCGGCACGCACGCCACTAAGAACCGCAAGTTGGTGTCCGGTTCGGGCAAGAAACTTTGGAAACAGAAGGGCACCGGTCGCGCCCGCGTAGGCTCGATCCGTTCTCCGCTCTGGCGGCACGGCGGCACGGTTCACGGACCTCAGCCTCGTTCCTACGATTACACGTTTCCGCGCAAAAAGCTGTTGGGAGCACTGCGCTCGGCTCTGGCTGCGAAGTTTAATGACGGCAAGCTGATCGTGGTAAACGCCTTCAGCGTGGAAGAGCCCAAGACCAAGCAGTTCCGTCAGGCGCTGGATGCGCTGAAGGTCGACAAGACGGTGCTGGTGGTCGAAGACGCGAAAGCCGATAACCGCAATCTGGAACTGAGCTCGCGAAATATCGAGGGACTGGAGTTGGTGCGCGGTCACGAGGTTCACCCTTATCATTTGCTCCGCTACGACCGGGTGATCTTTTCGCAGCCGGCCATTGAAAAGCTGCAGCTCGCACTGGCTAAGTCAGTATCCAGGCACACGCGGACAGCGAAGGAAAGCGCGCCGCGTAAACCCGCGCCGCGTAAACACACGCGTCAGCAAAAGGCGGTGGAGGTAGCGTAATGAAGTCTCATTATCAAATCATTCGCCGTCCGCTGATCACAGAAAAGGGGCTGGCCGTAAAGGAGACGCAAGGCACGCTGGTATTCCAGGTGGCGCCCACAGCGACGAAAACAGAGATCAAGGAAGCGGTGCAGGCGATTTTCAAAGTGAAGGTGGATTCGGTGCGCACCGCCAACTTTCCCGGCAAAGAACGGCGTCGCGGGAAGTTCGCTGGCTATCGTCCTGACTGGAAAAAAGCGTACGTGCGGCTGAAGTCTGGCGAAAAAATGCCGGAGTACGCGCAGAATCTTTGATCGTTGGTTGTCTCGCCTTTGCCCGTTGGCCAAGCAAGGGCAGCACCACGGTAGAGAAGTTAAGAGCTGATTTATGGCAATCAAGACCTATAGACCAACCACCCAGACGCTGCGTTATCGCACCACGCTGCGAAACGATGACATTACCACGACCCAGCCGCACAAGCCTCTCGTCGAACCCAAGCAGCGTACCGGCGGCCGTCGCAACCGCGGTGACATCACGCTGTGGCATCGTGGCGGTGGACACAAGCGCAAGCTGCGCATCATCGACTTCAAGCGCGAGAAGACCGGCATTCCCGCGACCGTGGTTTCGATCGAATATGATCCCAACCGCTCGGCGCGCATCGCCCTGCTCGCGTATGCTGATGGTGAGAAGCGATACATCCTACAGCCGAACGGACTGAAAGTTGGTCAGAAAATTGTGAGCGGCCCGGACGCCGACATCCTTGTCGGCAACGCGCTGCCACTGCGCAACGTTCCTCCCGGCACTACGGTTCACAATATCGAACTGCGCCCCGGAAAAGGCGCGCAGATGGTGCGCTCGGCCGGCGGCGCGGCCCAGCTGGTGGCGAAGGAGGGCGACTACGCGCTGGTCAAGCTGCCTTCCGGCGAAACCCGCAAGGTGCTGCAGGATTGCATGGCGACGATTGGCCAAGTTGGCAATCTCGACCACGAGAACGTCACCATCGGCAAGGCCGGACGGACTCGCTGGCTGGGATGGCGCCCGGTGAATCGCGGTGTCTCGATGAACCCCGTGGATCATCCGCACGGCGGCGGTGAGGGCAAAACCTCCGGTGGTCGTCACCCGGTTACCCCGTGGGGCCAGCCGACCCGCGGATACAAGACACGCAACAACAAGCGGACCGATGCCTTCATCGTGAACCGCCGCACAAAATAACGGATCGCTGACAGGGAAAAGCTGGCAGCTGATTGCTGAGCTGAGAGTTGACTTATGGCACGTTCAACCAAAAAAGGACCGTTCGTGGACCCCTACCTGATATCGCGGGTCGAGGCCATGAACTCGCGCAATGAAAAGAAGGTGCTGCGCACTTGGTCGCGGCGTTCCACCGTCGTGCCCGAAATGGTGGGACACACCATCGCAGTGCACAACGGCAAGAAATTCATTCCCGTCTACCTCACCGAGAACATGGTGGGGCACAAGCTGGGTGAGTTCAGCTTTACACGCCAGTTCAAGGGCCACTCCATGCGGGCGGCCACGGAAGTTGCCGCGAAACCGGCGGGCGTGCCTGGCGGACCCGGAGCTGCGGTTCCCCCGGCCGGAGCGGCTACTCCGGCGGCGCCGGCCTCGCCCAAGACGTAAGGAGACGAAACGATGGAATTTCGAGCTGAAGCACGTTTCATGCGCGTTTCGCCCCAGAAGGCCCGCCTGGTGCTGGATCTGATCAGGGGTCGCCGCGTGGAAGACGCCTTGAACACGTTGACCTTCACCAAGAAACGCGTGGCGCCCACGATTGAGAAGCTGGTGCGCTCCGCGCTCGATAATGCCAGTTTCCTGAGCACGGAAAAGGGGCTGGATGTTGATGTCGACAACCTGTACGTGAAGCGTGCCGTGGCCAACGATGGCCCACGCATGAAGCGGATCCGTCCCGCGCCCATGGGCCGGGCCTACCGCTACGTCCGCCGCATCTCGCATATTGAGATTGCTTTGGCGGAAAAAGGCAAGAATGGCACGGAGACGATGGCGACGGTGGGCGCAGACCAGACAACGGCGAAGCGTGGCGTGAAGCTGGCGACCAGCAAGTCAAAGAAGAAAGCGGTTGGTAAGAAAGCGGTTGGTAAGAGAAGACCGGGAAAGCGAAATAGCAGGTCGAGAAGCTGACCAGCGATCACGGAAGACTAGGTTTTTAGGAGACAATATGGGACAGAAGGTTCACCCCTACGGATTTCGCCTGGGCTATACCAAACCCTGGAAATCCCGCTGGTTCGTCGAGCGTGATTACGACAAACTGCTGCTCGAAGACGTCAAGCTGAAGGACGAGCTGAAGGACAAGCTCAAATCCGCTGGCGTGAGCGCCATCGAGATCGAGCGTCCCGGCAACAAGCTGCGCATCATCATCAAGACGGCGCGACCGGGAATCATCATCGGCCGCAAAGGCGCCGAGATCGACAAGCTCAAGCAGGAGCTACAGAAGCGCACTAACCGCGAGGTTTACATCGACATTCAAGAAGTGCACAAGCCCGAGCTCGATGCGCAGCTGGTCTCCGAATCGATTGCGCTGCAACTGGAAAAGCGCGTCGGATTCCGTCGCGCCATGCGCAAAGCAGTTGACTCGGCGTTGCGCTTCGGCTGCAAAGGAATTAAGGTGCGCGTCAGCGGCCGCCTGAACGGCAACGAAATCGCCCGCTCCGAGTGGTACCTGCAGGGCCGCTTGCCGCTGCATACCTTACGCGCGGACATCGATTACGGCTTCACCGAAGCGCGCACCACCTACGGCGTAATCGGCGTGAAAACCTGGATCTATCGCGGCGAAATCCTCTCGCAGAAAAAACGCGAGTCGCAACCCGCCGCCCTACCGTCGGGAGGGTTTTAGCTGACCGGGCAAGGCTGAGAGCGAGAACTGATTTTTATGTTGATGCCAAAAAAAGTTAAGTACCGCAAGCAACAGCGGGGACGCATGGCCGGCAAAGCCTGGCGCGGTTCCGAGCTGGCATTTGGACAGTACGGCCTTAAGGTTCTCGAGCCGGGGTGGATCAGCGACCGCCAGATCGAGGCAAGCCGCGTCGCCATCACGCGTTTTGTAAAGCGCGGCGGTAAAGTTTGGATCCGCCTCTTCCCCGACAAGCCGGTCACGAAGAAGCCGGCCGAAACCCGTATGGGAAAAGGTAAGGGAGCCCCAGATCACTGGGTCGCCGTTGTTCGTCCCGGAAAGATACTGTTTGAGATGGAAGGCGTGAGTGCGTCCGATGCCCAGGAGGCGATGCGCTTAGCGTCACACAAGCTGCCGCTGCGGACGACGTTCGTCCAGCGTGCAACGGCGCACTGAAACGGATAACCCAGGAACGTTTTTATGAGAGCTGAAAAGATTCGCAACCTGACCGACGTCGAGCTCAATCACCAGGAGCGCGATCTGGCTGACCAACTGTTCAAGCTAAAATTTCAGATGAACATGGGCCAGACCGAAAGCCTCAAGAAAATTCGCGGCCTGCGCAAGGATATAGCCCGCGTGAAGACCATCATGCGCGAGCAGGCGTTAGCGGCGCAGAAGACGGAGAAGAAGTGATGGGCGAAAGCAACCCGCAAACCCAGGTCACGCGCCACAAAGAAGTCGTCGGCGTAGTCACCTCAAATCGCATGAGCAAGACCATCGTCGTGAAAGTCACGCGCACCAAGTCGCACGGCTTCTACGGCCGCGTGGTCTCGAAAGACAAGAAGTTTTACGCCCATGACGCGGAGAACAGGGCGCGCATCGGGGACTTCGTCCGTCTCGAGGAAACGCGTCCGCTGTCGCGCCTGAAGCGTTGGCGCTTGAAAGAGATTATCCGCAAAGCCGCGCTGGCTCCAGAAGCGCTGGCCAACGTTGATGAGGCGCCACCGGCCCGCTCGTAGCCGCTCGGCGCAGGGAGACTGCTTATGGCCGTGATGATGAGAACCATGCTCGAGGTCGCCGATAACTCCGGCGCCCGCAAGCTGCAGATGATCCTGCCGCTCGGCGGAGGCACCGGACTGCGTGCCCGCCTGGGTGACGTGATCACCGCCAGCGTCAAAGAAGCTTCGCCCGACGGGCAGGTACAAAAGGGAAAGGTCGTCAAAGCCGTAGTGGTGCGCACCCGCAAGGAGCATCGCCGCCGCGACGGCACCTATATACGCTTCGATCAGAACGCAGCCGTCCTGATCAATGAAGCCGGCGAGCCAGTAGGGACGCGCGTGTTTGGCCCAGTCGCCCGCGAGCTTCGGGAGAAGAAGTTTTTGAAGATTGTTTCCTTGGCACCAGAAGTCCTGTAGAGACACTGCTCGGGTCTCTACGGCGAAGAGAAAGCAGGTTCTTCCGTCAGAACGACAGTTGGGAAACGGAAAGTTAGTCGGAACAGAGAAGGTTTGAGATGGCAACCAGCACGGCGTTAAGAGGTCACAAGCGAGTCGACATCAAGCGAAACGACACCGTAAAGGTGATTACCGGCCGCGATAAGGGCAAGGAAGGCCGCGTCCTGCGCGTGTTTCCCGCCGAGGGTAAGGTTTTGGTCGAGCACGTGATGATGGTGAAAAAGCATGTGCGCCCAAACCCGCAGCGCAACATCCAGGGTGGCATCGCCGAGCAGGAGAGCCGCGTATCTCTCTCCAACGTGCAGCTGGTCTGCCCCACCTGCGGCCCGGTACGCATCGGACACGAAGTTCGCGGCGACCGCAAAGTGCGGGTGTGCAAGAAGTGCGGCAACACGTTGGACAAGACTTAATTTGCAGTTGCGAATTTCTAATTTGTAATCTCACCGCTGCCCGGAAAATTACAAATTACCAATTGCAAAATTACAAATGATTTGACCTCACGAACCGGCATTCGGAAACCGTGAGAGAAGGTAGCGCAATGGCGAAGGACAAAGAACCAAAAGGCAAGAAGGGCCAGCAGACCGCTGCGGTCGAAGAAAAACCGACCGGCCGCCCGCGGCACAGCGCCAAAGAGCGCCCGCGCCTGAAAACACGTTTCGAAAAGGAAGTTGCTCCCGCGCTGATGAAGGAATTCGAGCTGAGTAACCCGATGGCGGTTCCGCATCTCAACAAGATCGTGGTGAACATGGGGGTTGGTGAAGCCACGCAAAACGCCAAAGTCCTCGATCCGGCGGCCAACGAACTCTCGCAGATCACCGGTCAGAAGCCGGTCATCACCAAAGCCAAGAAGTCGATTGCCGCCTTCAAGGTTCGCGCCGGCATGCCCATCGGCGCCATGGTCACCTTGCGCGGCGACCGCATGTACGAATTCTTCGATCGCCTGGTGAACATCGTCCTGCCCCGCGTGCGTGACTTCCGCGGGGTCTCAACGAAGTCGTTCGACGGCCGCGGCAATTACACGCTTGGCCTGCATGATCAATTGATCTTCCCGGAGATCGATTACGCGAAAGTAGACAAGCTGAGGGGTATGAATGTCACCATCGTCACGACGGCTCGCAGCGACGATCAGGCGCGCGCATTGTTGCGTCACCTGGGAATGCCGTTCAGGGCGTAAAGGTTTGAATCAAGGATTGGCGGAGAGCTGGCAGCGGAAGGCTGACGGCTCAAGCCAGTAGCTAGGAGCTAAAAGCTAAGTGGCAACCACGGCAAAACGAGTCAAGGACGCACGAAAAGCCAAATTCTCCACGCGCCAGCACAACCGCTGCAAGATCTGCGGACGGCCACGCGGCTATCTGCGCAAGTTCGGCATCTGCCGCTTGTGCTTCCGGGGGCTGGCGTTGCGCGGCGAGATCCCAGGAGTCTGGAAGTCGTCCTGGTAAGTTGGCGCGCCAGGGGAGTCGTCGAGTTCGGCAGGGCACGACTTCGATCGTGCCGTAAGGCAGCTTGACCGATGGAGGCTTTAGCCGCTGAGGTCAGGCGATACGAAGATCGCCGCGGGTTCTTCGGTCAGCAGGAACAGGAATGAGAACCGAAGAAGAGGCGCGATATCAGGAGAAGGAAAAACCATGAGGCTGACCGATCCGGTCGCAGACATGCTGGCGCGAATCCGCAACGCGGCTTCGGCCCGGCACCAGAAAGTAGATATTCCCGCTTCCAAGCTCAAACTGGAGATCGCCCGCATCCTCAAAGAGGAAGGGTACATCGCGAACTTCAAGGCTAGCGAAGAGGAAGGCCACAAGATTTTGCGGGTCTATTTGAAATACGGCAACAACAACCAGGCGGCCATCTCGAACGTCGAGCGGGTTTCGCGCCCCGGCTGCCGTGTGTATGTTCGCCGCACCGAGATTCCCCGCGTCCTGGGCGGCATGGGAATCAACATCTTGACTACGCCCAAAGGCGTGATGACGGGGCGTCAGGCCCGCAAGGAAGGCGTAGGCGGAGAAGTGCTCTGCCAGATTTGGTAGTGGAGCCGCGACTGCGGCCGTTGTTTGCCAGCAGCTGGCAGCTGAAAGCCGAGAGCTTATTTATGTCACGAATTGGAAAAAAACCGATTACCCTGCCCAAGGGCGTCACCGTCAATATTCAAGACAATATAGTTGCCGTCGAGGGCCCAAAGGGCAAACTGGATACTCGACTGCCGCGCGGCATCAAGGTCGAGCAGCAGGACGGCCATTTGGTTGCCATTCGCGAGAACGACTCGCAGGCCGCGGTGCACGGTTTGGCCCGCGCTCTGGTCAATAATGCCGTCGAAGGGGTAACCAAAGGCTGGACGCGCGAGCTGGAAATTGTGGGCATCGGATACCGCGCCGAAATGAAGGGCAAGGGCACGGTGGTGTTCAATCTCGGCTACTCACATCCCATCGAGTATCCGCTGCCCAGCGGTGTGGAAGTGGCGGTTGATCCGAAACAGACCAAGCTAACCGTCAGCGGAATCGATCGACAGAAGGTCGGTCAAGTCGCGGCCGAAATGCGCTCTCTGCGGCCGCCCGATCCCTACAAGAACAAAGGCGTGCGTTATGCCGGCGAGCGCCTCAAGAAGAAAGTTGGCAAGACCGGAGCGAAATAGTCGATAGTTGTTGCTCATCGGTTTTTCTCGTGCCAACCAGCAACAGACAAGGACTGAGAACATGCTTACCAAGCTCGAAAAAAACGCAACGCGGCAGCGGGTCCACGATCGAATCCGCAAGAAGCTGCTGGGAACAGCCGAGCGCCCGCGCCTGAACGTATACCGGTCGCTGAATCACATTTACGTTCAGCTGGTCGACGATTTAAAGGGTCAGACGCTGGTCGCCGCCAGCACTGTTGAAGGCAAGGGTGAGCGCCCGACCGGCGGAAACGTCGCGGCAGCCAAAGCGGTCGGCAAGATTATCGCCGAGCGCGCCAAAGCCAAAGGAATCGACCAGGTTGTTTTTGACCGTGGCGGCTATCTCTACCACGGCCGGATCAAAGCTCTGGCCGATGCCGCCCGTGAGGGTGGATTGCAGTTTTAAAGGAAAACGATGCCAACTGTAACGAGTGCAAAAAAGCTGGATGCTGGCCAGTACCAGTTGAAAGATCAAGTTGTCGCCATTAACCGCGTTACCAAAGTAGTCAAAGGCGGGAAGAACCTGTCGTTCGCCGCACTGGTGGTAGTGGGCGACCCATCGGCCGCGGTGGTCGGCTACGGCGCGGGAAAAGCCAAGGAAGTCCCGCAGGCGATTCGCAAAGGAATCGAAGCAGCGAAGAAAAACCTGGTGCGAATCAACCTGACCCAAACCACGATTCCACACCTGGTCCTCGGACGTTACGGCTCAGGCCGTGTGCTGTTGAAGCCGGCCCCGGAAGGCACCGGTGTCATTGCCGGCGGAGCGGTTCGCGCCGTGATGACCTCGGCCGGAGTGCAGAATGTGCTCACCAAATCGATTGGTACGACCAATCCTCACAACGTGATCAAGGCGACCTTTGCAGCCCTGAAGCAGTTGAAGAACAAACAAGACGTAGCGACCCTGCGTGGAAAGGCGTTAGAAGAACTGTAGCTCTCCTTAAAAGGCGGAGCCCAGTCCGGGGAAGGATCTTCGAATATGGTGAAGTCATCCAATAAGTCGAGCGGCACGGTTCAGCTGAAGTGGGTTCGCTCTGCTATCTCGACGCCAGAAAAACACAAGAAAGTAGTCAAAGGCCTGGGCTTTACTCGTTTGAATCAGGTTATCGAGCGCCCCGATACTCCGGCCATTCGCGGCATGGTGGCGAAAGTGCCCCACTTGGTCGAAATCGTAAGCGATGGCCAGCGAAGCCGCTAAGGAATTGTCATGAATCTTTCGAATGTACACGCACCAGGCAAGTCAACCGAGAAGCGCAAGCGCGTCGGCCGCGGTATGGGCTCGGGCATGGGCAAGACCTCTACCCGGGGCCACAAAGGTCAGCGCTCGCGCAGCGGTTCACGTATGCTGCGCGGTTTTGAGGGCGGGCAGATGCCTCTGCATCGCCGCCTGCCTAAGCGCGGATTCCGAAACCTGTTCCGCACCGAATACGCGATCGTGAGCCTCGAGAAGCTGGCCGGCCTTGGCGAGACCACGATTACACTCGAAGTGTTGCGCAAGGCTGGCGTGATCAAGGGCAAGGCTCCCGTCAAGATTCTGGGCGATGGCGAACTGAAAGGCGCAATCACGGTTCAGGCACACAAGTTTTCCAAATCGGCTCAGGAAAAAATCACCAAAGCTGGCGGCAAGTTTGAGGTCATCGAGTAATGCTTGAAAAATTTGTCAACATCTTCCGCATTCCGGACCTTCGCAAACGGATTCTATTCACGCTGGCGATGTTGGCCGTGTACCGCCTGGGCGGCCATATTCCAACGCCCGGCATCAACGCCGACAAGCTGCAGCAGTTCTTCCAGCAGAATCAAGGCACGTTTCTTGGCTTTGTCGACTTGTTCAGTGGCGGCCAACTGCGTCGTTTGACCATCTTCGCCCTGGGCATCATGCCCTACATCACCGCGTCCATCATCCTGCAGTTGTTGACGGTTGTGTATGAGCCGTTGGCCAAGCTGCAGAAGGAAGGCGAACTCGGTCGCAAGAAGATTACCCAATGGACTCGTTACCTCACTGTTGTTCTGAGCGCTGTCCAGTCGCTCGGCATTGCCATCAGTCTGATGAAGGGCGGCGACTTCGTCGTCGACCCCGGCATCGGCTTCATCCTGATGACCATGCTTACCCTGACCACCGGTAGCGCGTTCATCATGTGGCTGGGCGAACAGATCACCGAGCGCGGCATCGGCAACGGCATGTCGTTGCTGATCTTTGCCGGCATCGTCGTGGGCTTGCCACGCGGCGTCGCCGACCTCGTCGACAAGGCCAAGAATGACGCTTGGGGAGCGTTTACCTTCCCCGCCATGGTCCTGCTGATTGCCTTGATGATCTTGGTGGTCGCCTTCATCGTTTACGTTGAACGCAGCGAGCGCCGCATACCAGTGCAGTACGCGAAGCGAGTGGTGGGCCGCAAGGTGATGGGCGGACAGTCCACCCACCTGCCGTTGCGCGTGAACGCCGGCGGCGTCATGCCGGTTATCTTCGCCTCCTCGATCCTGACCTTGCCCCAGACCGCGTTTTTCGCCTGGCACACGAACAAGGTAATCGGACCGATTCTGGACTGGCTGCGCTGGGGTGAGCCGCTCTACGAATTTCTGTACGCCGTGGGCATCATCTTTTTCGCGTACTTTTACGTTTCCATCATCTTTAATCCGAACGAAGTTGCCGACAACATGCGCAAGTACGGAGGGTTTATCCCCGGCATTCGCCCCGGCCGGCGCACCGCAGATGCGATTAACGACATCCTGACCCGGATTACGTTGGTGGGCGCCTTGTACCTCATCATCATCTCCTTCATACCGGAATGGATGATCACGGGTATTCACCTGCAACATTTATGGGGACCCTTCGGCCGCCTGTTTGAGAACGCGCCCAGCTGGTTCCTGAACGGTTTAGGCGTGACCTTTTACTTTGGAGGCACCTCGTTGCTGATTGTCGTCGGCGTGGCGATGGACACCGTAACGCAGATCGAGGCCCAGTTGGTTATGCGCCATTATGAAGGATTCAGTCCGCGCAGCGGCCGCATCCGAGGTCGCAGGAATTGGGCGTAGTGGTGGCTGCTCACGAGTGTTTGGTCGGGCGGAGTCGGTTGCAGCGGAGCCAACTTTAACGTGCACCAAACCCGCCGCAAGATCGCGGTCGTTTTCCTGGGGCCCCCGGGCGCAGGAAAGGGAACCCAGGCCAAGCGGATTGCGGCGCATTACCAAGTTCCGCATATCTCGTCGGGAGATCTCCTGCGGGAGCACGTCGCCGAGGGCACCGAATTGGGCCTGAAGGCTAAGTCCATCATGGCTCGCGGGGAGTTGGTACCCGACGACCTGGTTTGCGACATGGTGGCGTGGCGCTTGCGCCAGCGGGACGCGGGGGCTGGTTTTATCCTGGATGGCTTTCCCCGGACGGCCGCCCAGGCAGGATGGCTCGATGCCTTCTTGGAACATGAGTTCTTTGATAACTCCCATGCTGGCAAATTGTTGCCGTTTGTGATCCAGATCGAGGTCGACTATAATATTCTCTTGCGCCGGCTCACTGGACGCCGTACCTGTCCCGCTGGACACATCTACAACCTCTACCTTCAACCACCC
>Ga0126378_10003022_pt1 | contig 12633 bp, 11 predicted proteins | sample PanSoiMetPlot_23_FD_92587 | JGI IMG/M metagenome (GOLD analysis project Ga0126378, IMG submission 92587) | Tropical forest soil microbial communities from Panama - MetaG Plot_23 | ecosystem: Environmental > Terrestrial > Soil > Tropical forest > Bulk soil | place: Panama | collected 2016-02-17
CACCTCGCTGTGCGCCTTGACACCCGCTGAACACGCAATTTCGGCTGTCCTGACGCCTGCCTTAAACCAGCCTTAAACCACCCCAACAACGAACATAACGGTCAGCCGCGCTGCACGATCAGCTGGATAGGCCGCTCACCTCGGCACGCAAGTCGGCCAGGGCCCCGGCGCTGATCGCCTCCCTCACTCGAGCCAGCAGCCGGACCGTGAACGACAGGTTGTGCTCTGAAACGAGTGAGATGGCAAGGATCTCCCTGGCCTTGAAAAGGTGATGCAGGTAGGCCCTGCCAAACCGCGTGCAGGCGGAGCAGGGGCAGCCTGCTTCGATCGGGGCGTCGTCGTTGCGGCTCGTTGGGCCGGCCAGGTCGAGCCGGAAGCGGGGCATGCCGAAGTGGAGAGCCTGCGCATGCCGGGCGATGCGGGTGGGCATGGCGCAGTCGAAAGTGTCGATGCCGCGCACGGCGCCCTCGACAAGGTCGTCTGGCTCGCCCACTCCGAGCAGGTGACGCGGTCTTTCGTCAGGCAGCAGCGGGCAGACCAGATCGACGACCCCGTACCAGTCGGCTTTGGTCTCGCCCAGACAGTCGCCGATGCCGAAGCCGTTGAAGCCCATAGCCCCGATCTCCGACGCGCTCAGGTGTCTGAGCGGAGGGTAGACGCCACCGTGCACGATGCCGAAGAGCGCGTGCCCACTGCCCAGGCCCAACTCATGGAAGGCATCCAGGCAGCGGCGCGCCCAGCGCAGGTTTCGCTCGGTCGCTTCGCGAGTGTAGGCCATCGGGACGTGGAAGGGCGTGCACTCGTCCAGACAGAAGAGCACGTCAGCGGCAAGGGACCCCTGCAGCTTCATGTTGTTCTCGGGCGTGAAGCGATGCGTGCTGCCGTCCAGATACGAGCGAAAATCGGCGCCCTGCTCGTCGACGCGCACAGCGCCGAGCGGATCCTGGTCGCCATTGTGGGCCGGCAGGCGGCGACGACCCTTCAGCTCGTCCGCGACCTGTCCATGGCGCAGGCTGAAGACCTGGAAGCCGCCCGAGTCGGAGGCCAGCACGCCGTCCCAAGCCATGAAGCGGTGCAGGCCGCCGGCCGCCTTGACGGCGTCGGCGCCGGGCTGCACCGCCAGGTGGTAGCCGTTGCAGATCAACGCCTGCACACCCACGTCACGAGCCGATCGGGGGTCGAGGCCTTTGAGCGCCGCCCGCGTCGCCACCGCGAAGAACCCGGGGGTCTCCATCTCTCCATGCGGGGTGCGGATGACTCCACGGCGTGCGGCGCCGTCACGCGCCACAACGTCGAACGTGAACACGCCCATCGCCGAAGAAAGGTAAGCGCCGTGGCTCGGGTGTCACCGAATGCGGCAGCTCGGTCGGTCAGGATGCGCCCGCTGCGGCTCGCGGCTGCCGGCCCGTGAGCAGGTGCAGGACCGGGACTCCCTCCACGTGCGGCCGCCGCACACGTTCGAGCGCGATTGGCGGTAGGACGTCCTGGTCGCCATCGACGATCAGGGTCTCCCGCGGCATCAACGCCTTCCAGACGTCGCCGACCGCCTCTCGGCGGAAGTTGCCAGGTACGTAGACGTAGCGGCGGTCGCGGATTGACTTGCGCGCAAGCCGCTCAGCACGGGCGAAAACCGCCTGGGCAGCGCGGTCCTTCAGATACGGGTCGTCGACCTCGAAGAGCTCGGGGTTGCCGCTGGTCGGCCGGTCGCCGCGATATAGGAAGACGAACGACCTGGCTCTGCCTATCCGGGCCGTGGCTGCCAGCACCGCCTCGACCCCCTCGATGTCGTGCGGCAGGATGACCAGAACCTCGCAGGAGGGCAGCTGGCCGTCGCGCGGCGCCCGCAGGATCGGAAGCTCCGGGTGGTGCAGGAAGGGGAACACGACGGGGGACTGCTGCCTGCCGTATGCATAAGTCAGCAGACCGATCATGAGACCGAGCAGCACGAGGCCTCCGCCGAACTCGGTCGCCATCGGCTTGCTGACCAGGTTGGTCAGCCAGGCCACCGCAACCAGGACGGTCGTGAGCACACCGACCCCGAATCCGAGTGTCCAGGTGACAGTCCGCAGCGCGGGGCGCATCCGCCCCTCCCGCCATCGCACGATGTCCAGGGAGAGGCAGGTGAGGATGAATGCGCCGAGCAGGCCGAATGCATAGAGGTCGCCGAGGGTCGTGGTGTTGGCTGCGGTGACCGCGACAAGGACGATCGGCAGACCCACAGCGATCAAGATGGCCCAGTGCGGTGTCTTGCGCCAGCGGTTACGCACCTCGAGGAACCGAGGCAGAAAGCCCATCCGGGAGAGGGCGATGAATACGTGGTAGGCGCCGATGATCCCGGTGTTGCTCGCGAAGATCAGGAGGATCGAACCACTGATCGCAACGTAAACCCCAAGTGCCTGCCCGGCCGCGCGAGCACCGAGCAGCGAGACAAACTGGTTGAGCTGACTCTCATTCGTGATGGTCCCGTGCAGCAGCGTGGTGGACCACAGGGTGAGCAGCGGGCTGGTGACTGCGATGGTCAGCGCAACGGCGATCATCGCCTCGCGAGAGATGACGCGCCTCGGCTCCTTTATGGCTGGCGCCAGCTGCGAGATGCTCTCGAGACCGGAGAACGCCAGAAACGCCGCCGCGTAGCCGGTGATCAGCATGAGGGGTCCCAGCGGGGGCCCGTGGCCGAGCGCCCTGAAGCTGTCGACGATACCGGCTGGTCCCAGGTACACGGCGGTCGCGAGCACGACGAGGAGCTGGCCACTGGCGGCGAGCGTCGCGAAGGTCGCGCTGGCCCGCGCGCTCTCCTTGATGCCCAGCCAGTTCAGCACGCCCAGGAGAACCAGCGCAAGGATCGTCACCGCAGCCGCCACCCTGGCGGGGCCGAGGGATGGCGCCACTACAGCCAGGTAGAAGACTCCCGACACCGCGCTGATGGCCACCGTCAGGAAGTAGTCGACGAGTATGAAGAGGCCGCCCAGCAGGCCGGCGAATGGGTGCATGGCCCTCGAGCTCACCGTGACCACCCCGCCCCCCTCCGGATAGCGCCAGCTCACCTCTGCGTACTTGAAGGTCAGCAGGACAAAGACGATGAGCGTCATGCCGACGAACAGGGCCGAGCGCGTGCTGTACTGGTGGTAGAGGATGCCGGGCACGTAATAAACCGAGGTGCCGATGTCGGCGAACACCACCGCCCAGCACAGGTACCATCCCAGAGACCCGCCGCGCACTTTGATCCGCCTGCGGGAGGCGGCGGTCGAGCCTATGACGCTCACGCACTGATTCTGCGCGCAACCGGACCCCCCGCCACCAGCGACCTGAGGAGCGAGCGCGCCGCCAGGATCTCTCTCCCGCAACGTCGGGGGGTACCCGGCGGAGCCGGGGGAGGGGGCGCTGGTCCATCAAACGGGTAGCATCTCCCCATGTCCGAGGCGCATGAGCGGGGCGGTCGCGCCAGTAAGAGCCGCAAGAAAAAGTCAGTCCGTCCGGCTCGAACCCCTCAGTACTGGATGATCGTCAGCTCGCTCGAGAACTACCGCAAGACGCAGGAGCGGGGGTTCACGGTGCAGGGCATCAAGAGCCGCCACCGCAAGCGGGCCGAGGTAATGAAGGCCGGCGACCGCCTGCTCTTCTACGTGACCGGCCGGATGGTCTTCACGGCCACGTGCGCGCTCACCTCGGGCGTCTTCGAGGACCATACGTACATCTGGCGCAGCACCCGCCGTGAGGAGGAGTACCCCTGGCGCGTCCGCATCAAGCCTGCCGCCGTTCTCGAGGACGGTGAGTGGCTGCCGGCCAAGGACCTCGCCTACCGGCTGGAATACGTCCGCAAGTGGCCGCCGGAGCACTGGACGCTGGCCTTTCAGGGCCACGTCCACCAGTTGCCTCAGAAGGACTTCAAGCTGATCGAGGACGAGATCCGCCGCGTGGAGCGCGCCCGCCCTGTCGCCAGCTGATCCACTGGGCGTGCGCGCTGCCTGCGCGTCGGTCGTCGAGCAGGCGCGGGACGTACGCGTGGGGCCGTTGGACCATGCGCTGGAGGCAGTGGCGGCGCGCCCGGTGCCGGCCTGGGACGGCCGGCGCCACTACTCAGGATCACCTGAGCGTACACTGCGCTACCTGCTGGTCCTTGACACCGTCAACTTCTCGTTCTGGGGGGGCGACGCCGGGGGTTACTGGCAGCTGGCGGAGCGGTTGCGGGATGCCTTCGCGCGTGGCGGCGAGCTGAGCGAACCGGCCGGACTGGCCACGATGACCGCCGGCCGCCTCCGCGAGCTGATCGGTGGCTTCCCCATGCTCGAGGAGCGGGCGGCCGCGCTTCGCGAGCTCGGGGAGCACGGCTTCGACGGCCTGGTCAAGGACACAGCAGCGCTTACCGCCGAAACCCTCGCCGGCGAGCTGGACTCGTACGCCGATGTGGCCAGCTATGGGGGCTGCCGGGTGCCGCTCCTGAAGCGGGCTCAGATAGTGCCTGCAGACCTCCACGGCGCCGGCTTGGTCCGGTTCCCCGACGTGGAGACGCTCACCTGCTTTCCGGACTACAAGCTGCCGCAGGTGCTGCGTCACTTCGGCGTACTCGAGTACTCGGCCGAGCTTGCCCGCCGCGTCGACAGCTGGGAGGAGCTGCGTCCAGGCGAGCCTCCCGAGGTTGAGATCCGCTCATCCACCGTAGTCGCAGTCGAGCGGATCCGTCAGGCGCTCGCGGAGCGCGGCCGGCCGCTGATGTCAGTTGAGGTCGACTGGATCCTCTGGGATCTCTCGCAGGGGCTTTTCCCGGTTCGGCCATACCACAGGACGCGCACGATCTTCTACTGACGGCAGCCCTCTCCCGGTCTCGTCCTCCTCCAAACGGACGAGCGGAAAGTTTGGCATTTGGGAGTCGCGTCGACCAGACATTAGCAGCTACCGTTGCGGAGGGAGCCGTCGATGGGTGTGGGCGAGGAGCCGATGAGCGACGTCCCCGACACCCCGCGGTTTGCGAGGGATTGGGAGGGACTGGGTATCGATGTTCTGGCGGCGGTGGTCAGCACCTCGGCCGACGGGATCACCGTCCTGGACACAGATCGTCGAGTGGTCTATGCGAACCCGGCCGCCTGTGAGCTGCTCGGGTACCCGCTCGACCGGCTGCTGGGCCACGACTTTCTCACGTTCGTGCCCGAATGGGACCGGCCGACCGCCACGGCATTCCTCGCCAACGCTGGCGGTGGCAGGTCCGAGGCTTTGGCCGCCGTAGCCTACCGGCCGAACGGATCCCATGTGGAGATCGAGTGGACGACCGCCCTGCTCGACCTCCCGTGCAGGCAGTTGATGGTGGCGGCTTTGCGAAACGTGACCGAGCGGAGCCGGCAGGCCCGGCAGGCGGCGGCTCTGGCTCAGGCTGCTGCCAGCGTCGCGGCGAGTGAGTCGATCGAGTCGACCGTCGAGGCCTTCGCGGAATGCGCACTCAGCGGCACCCGTGCCCTGGCCGCCTGGATGACGCTGGACACTGAAGACCAGATCGCCGCCTGGGTCGGGGCCGCCGGTGTGCCGGACGGGGTTCGAAAGCAGGTGCCACCGGCAGCCTGCGCAGGCGCCGCCTCCTCGATCTTCATGCAGGCGCTGCAGGCGCAGCGAGTCATCATCTACGCGAACGCGCGGCAGGAGGTGGAGCTGAGGATGCCCTACCTGGCCGAGGCGCTGAAGTCGCTCCCATGGCAGGCATCCGCCTGCGCGCCGATTTTCTATCGGGGCGCCATAGTCGGGCTGCTGACAGCAATCTACCGGCATGACGAGCTTCCGTACGAGGCCGAAACAACATTCCTGGCCACGTTGGCCGACCAGGCGACGATGGCCGCCGAACAAGCGCGGCTGGTGGCGGGCGCACGAAAGAAGGCTGCGCTGGAAGAACGCCAGCGGTTGGCGAGAGAGCTGCACGACTCCGTCTCACAGACGCTCTACGGGATCCAGCTGGGGGCGAGGGTGGCACGGGATCGCCTGGAGAACGACCCTGCCCGGCTCGCACAGCCGATCGATCACGTGATGAGACTGGCCGAGTCAGCCCAGGCTGAGATGGGAGCGCTGATCTTCGAGCTTCGCTCCGACTCGCTGGAGACCGAGGGCCTCGTGACGAACCTCGTGAGGCAGATCGAGGCGGTCCGGGCCCGGCACGGAATCGCTGGTCAGACGACGGTCAGAGACGAGCCACGGGTATCCATCGAGGTGAAGCAGGTGCTGTACCGGATCGCGCAGGAGGCCCTGCGAAACACCGGCGTTCACGCCCGTGCCCGGCACGTGGACGTTCGCCTCACGGCGCGGCGGGGGACCGTTGTGATGGAGGTCTCTGACGACGGGATCGGCTTCGATCCCAACCAGCACTTCCCGGGACACCTGGGCCTCCGCTCGATGCGTGAGCGGGCGGTCGCGGTCGGTGGCTCGCTCGAAGTCATCAGCTCTCGCGGCCGAGGGACTCGCATCCGGGTCACGATACCCTCGGCGCCGCCAAGCCCAAACCGGGGAGGGCGTGCCAGCCGGTCCCCGCAGCGTCGAGCGCGCAGCGCGGCATAAGTCGCAGGGGGAGGCGGGCCTACCCGCCACGCCTCGCCAACCAGGGACCGGGCTGTCACAATCGGGGTGCGTACGGTGCGTTAACCCATGTGGTAGCCAAGTCTGCAGAGACAATGCCCGAGGACCCCGAGCCGGACGGTTATCGGCCGCAGGCTCCCATGGAGCCCTTCGATCGCCTCTTCATGGCGGAGTACGGCAAGGTGGTGGCCGTGGCCAACCGCGTCCTCGCCGACCGCGCCGAGGCGGAGGACGTGGCCCAGGAGGTCTTCTTCGAGTTCCATCGGAAGCATCGGCCGGACGCCAGCTACGCGCCCGCCTGGTTACACCGGGCGGCCGTACACACCTCGCTCAACCAGATCCGCGGCAAGAAGCGGAGGGAGCGTCGAGAGCTGGCGGACGCCCAGAACCGGGACCAGGCGGTGGAAGATCCGCAGACGGTGGTCGAGGTCCGAGAAGACCGCCGTCGTGTCCGCGACGCCCTCACGCGACTGCCCACCAGGGCTGCTGCGGTCCTGACACTGCGATACAGCGGACTCAGCTACATAGAGGTCGGTGCTGCGCTGGGGGTCGGCGCCGGCCAGGTAGGCACGCTGCTGCGGCGTGCAGAGCAAGCCCTTAGGAAGGAGATGAGCCGTGCGACATCTATCTGACGGAGCTCTCCGTCGCCTGTACGACGAGCCGTATTCGCTCGACGAAGGGACGCGGGCTCACTACAACGACTGCCAGCAGTGCCAGGTGCGATTCACCGGCGTCGCCGAGGACGCGCGTCAAGCCCTCGGCCTGATGGCCGTACCGGCGGCGACCGTGGACCCGGCTGGGGCCCTCGCCAGGCTCAAAGCGAGAACCCATCGAGGCACCACGTCGAAGCGGCCTCGAGTGCTCGTGCTCAGGGGTGGCTTGCGGCGGCCACTTGTTGGGGGTCTGGCGGCGGCCGCCGTCGCAATCAGCCTGGTGGCCACGACCGCGCTGACACCGCTGGGCGCCAGCCTCGTCCAGATCTTCCAACCGAGCAGGATCCAGCCGGTGTCCATCGAGCAGGGTGATCTGACCGGACTGGACGCCTTCGCAAGCTGGGGCGACGTGAGGTGGACCAGGACGCCGGAGCTGAAGGAGGCCGGCTCGGCAGCCGAAGCCTCCAACATCTCCGGCCTGCCGGCAATCCACGTGGACACAAGTAAGCTGCCCAAGGGTCTGGCCGGCGCCCCGGTGGCCTACGCAGCGGTGGGGCAGTCGAGCGGGTCTGTGACCTTCAACGGCAAAGCGCCGTCCAGGCTCAGTGGCAGCACGCTGACCGTTGTGGTGGGCCCGGCGGAGACCGCCGTCTATGGAGACCTGAACAAGCTGGCGAAGTCGGCGGGCAGCTCGGGCTCGGGCGGTGCCGGTGCCGAAGCCGGCAAGCCGGAGAGCAGCTCCGGCTCGACGGGGCAGGCAGCCGACAACGTCAGGAATGCACTGGCCGCTGCCGGGCCGATCATGGCAATCGCCGAGATGCGAGCCCCCCAGGTGTCCTCGACAGGCGCCAGCGTCGCCGACATCAAGAAAGCTCTTCTGGCGCAGCCCGGCCTGAGCCCCACGGTACGGGCGGCTATCAAGAGCATCGACGATCCCAGGGGCACCTTGCCTCTCCCAATCCCCTCCGGCTACGTGAACGCCCACACCGTCACGGTCCAGAACGTCGACGGCACCGGACTCGGTGACAACACGGGCCTGGGCGCGGCGGTGATCTGGATCAAGAACGGCCGCGTCTACGGCGTGGCCGGGACGGTCACTGAGACAGAGCTCCTGGCGATCGCCAACAGCCTTTCGTAACCGGACGTGCGGGCACACCGTACAAACTGAGAACAGCTTGGTAGATCTACAGGAAAGGCAGGCGGCGGCGGCGACAGCCGCCGCCTCGCCTGCCATCCACTGCGTCGAGCTCTCGAAGCACTACGGCCGGACCGTCGCACTGGCCGGCCTGACGATGACCATGCCCCGAGGCGAGGTCTTCGGCTTCCTCGGCCCCAACGGCGCGGGCAAGACGACCGCCGTCAAGCTGCTGCTTGGCCTGGTCGATCCGACCGGCGGAGAGGGCTGGGTGCTGGGCAAGCGAGTCGGCGACGTGCCGGTCCGCCGAAGGGTCGGCTATCTCCCTGAGCTCTTCCGCTACCAGCCCTGGCTGACCGGTGCGGAGGTGATGCGAGTTCACTGCGAGCTGGCACGCCTTCGCCGCTCCACTTGGTCTGATGAGGTCGACAGGGCCCTCCGCCTGGTCGGTCTGGCCGGCCGCGGGCGGGACAGGGTTCGGACCTACTCGAAGGGGATGCAGCAGCGCCTCGGCTTGGGCGTCGCGCTGCTTGGCTCGCCCGAGCTCGTGTTCCTGGATGAGCCCACCAGCGCCCTCGACCCGGTCGGCCGTCACGACGTGCGCCAGATCATCCATCACCTTCGTGAGCGCGGGACTTCCGTCTTCCTGAACTCGCACCTGCTGACCGAGGTCGAGATGGTCTGCGACCGGGTGGCGATGATCGATCAGGGGAGGGTGATCGCGACGGGCACCCTCGATGAGCTGCTCAGCGGCAGTGCCTGCCGCTTCAGGGTCACCGGCCTGGATCCGCGACAGCGCGCGTCACTGTCGTCGTTTGGAGACCTGAACGACGACGGGGAATGGATCGTGATCCTTGGCCTGCCGGGGGAGCGCGTGCCCGAGGTGGTCCAGGAGATAGTGGGCATGGGCGGCCGGCTCTACGCCGTCGAGCCCCGCCAGCAGACGCTCGAGGACCGCTTCTTGCAGCTCCTCGGAGAAGGCGGCAGCTGATTTGCCGGAGCTCGCGCCTGTCCTCACGATCGCCAAGCTGACCATGTGGGAGGCGTCGCGACGAAAGCTGCTGATCGCCGTGCTCGTGCTGACTCTGGTCGTGGTCGGTGCCACCGGCTGGGCTTTCTACCAGCTTCGCTACTCGAACGGCCCAGGCGGTGGAGCGCAGATCGGCGAGGTCGCTCTTCGAGTCCTGGCCGCCCAGGTGTTGATCTTCGTTGCGTTCCTCTTCACCGCGGTGCTGGCGCTGATGTCCGTGCTGGTGGCGGCTCCCAGCATCTCCGGTGACGTGGAGTCCAACCTCGCGCTCGGGCTGCTCGCCAGGCCCGTCAGGCGCAGCGAGTACGTGCTCGGCAAGTGGCTCGGCCTGGCCGCGCTCATCGTCCTCTACGCCGCCGGCTCGGCCATCCTCGAGCTGATCGTGGTCGACTGGGCGACGGGCTATGTTCCGCCACGCCCGATCGAGCTGATCGCATACGTCGCCGGAGTGGGGCTGGTCCTGCTCACGCTGGCGCTGCTGTTGTCGACGCGACTGGCGGGGATGGCGGCCGGATTCATCCCGCTGGCCTGCTACTTCGTTGCCTGGGTCGGCGGCATCCTGGGTGGTGCCGGCGAGGCTATCGGAAGCCAGGAATTGATCGTCACGGGCCTGGTCAGCAAGCTTCTGCTGCCCACCGACGGCCTGTGGCGGGCCGCGGTGTACGCCATGGAGCCCGCGTCCGTGGTTGCGACTTATCGGGCGGCAGGCTCGGCGATCGCCGCGGTGCCATTTGCGGCGACCGACGGTCCTCCGCCAGCCTTCCTGGTGTGGGTCACCCTGTGGTTCGCGGCCGTCATCGGGCTCACGCTCTGGAGCTTTCGGCGCCGCGAGATCTGATCCCAGCTCAGGTGTCGCCGCTGACCGTCAGCCGCGAGACGTCGCGCATCGACAGCATCCCGACCAGCCTGCCCCCGTCCATCACGGGAAGGTGCCGGAAGTGACCCTCGACCATCCGCTGCAGCGCCTCCTCCAGGCTCGCGTCCGGCGAGATGGACTGAGGGTCGCGGGTCATCCAGTGCCCGATCGGCTGGTTCGCTGCCAGGCCATCCTGCGAGAGCGCCTTCACAATGTCCCTCTCCGTGAAGATCCCCAGCACATGCTCTCCGTCCACGACCAGCGCTGAGCCGACCCGGCGCTGGGCCATCAGGCTCGCCGCCTCGGCGATGGTAGTGCTGGCCGGCGCCGTCAACACCACCGGGGTCATGGCATCCCGAACGTTCATACCTTGCTGATAGCACCCCCGCCGCCCGAAGTCCAGTCGCGGGCATCGAATTCTCGGAACTCGGGCATCAGCAAAACGCAGGCCAGGCATCCGGCCACGCACAGCACGCCCCCAGAGACGATCGAGACCCGGACGCCGGCCAGCGCGGCCACGACGCCCGACTCGGCGTTGCCGAGCAGCGGACCGGTCGTGTAGCTCAGGAGCTCGATCGAGGCCAGGCGGCCCCGAAGCGAATCGGGAATCGTGCGGTTCCAGATCGCCATCCGAAATATGCCGCTGACCGCGTCCGCAGCGCCCGCGGCGGCCAGGCAGACGATCGCGATCGGCAGCGAACGCGCAAAGCCGAAGCCCGCGATGGCGAGCCCCCACGCGGTCGCCGCCAGGATCACCCCCCAGCCGTGCCGGTGCACATGACCTGTCCAGCCGCTGGTCGCGAACGCCGCCATGGCGCCGAAGGCGGGTGCCGAGAACAGCAGGCCGAGCGCGGCGGGCCCGCCCAGGCCGGACGCCACCGCCGGGAACAGCGCTTCCGGCATGCCGAAGAACATGGCAACCATGTCGACCGCGTAGGTGCCAAGCAGGTCGGGGCGGCCTCGAGCGTAGCGGAGGCCTTCCGCCACGCGGCGCAGGCTCGGCCTCTCTGCGTCGGGAGGCGGAGGTGTCGCCCGCATGAGCGCCAGCGCGACCAGCGAGACGGCAAACGTCAGCACGTCCACCGCGTACGCGATGGGAAGGCCGGCAGCGGCGATCAGGATCCCGGCGAGCGCCGGGCCGGCGACGGCTCCGACCGTGCCGCGCAGGATGGTCAGCGAGCCTGCCGCGGTCACCTCGTCCTCGGGCACCAGCCGCGGCAGCACCGCATCCAGCGACGGCCGCTGCAGGGCGTAAAGCCCCGCCTGCACGGCGGCGAGGCCGTAGATGGCCCAGAGCCGCGGGTGCCCCAGCAGCGCGTTGGCCAGGAGCAGCGCGGAGCACACCATGAAGGCGAGCTCGGTCAGCAGGACCATGAGGCGCCGGTCGCGAGCGTCGGCGAGGGCGCCCCCCATGAACGCAAAGGCCAGGACCGGGCCCAGCAGGACGAGGCCGAGGAGGCCGACCGCCAGCGAGGAGTGCGTGAGCTGGTACAGCTGGAAGGGCACCGCGACGGCGGTGACCATAGTGCCGAGGTGGGAGACGAGCTGACCGCAGAAGAGCAGGCTGAAGTCGCGACGCCGCAGCGGGCGCGTGTCGACCGCGGCCAGGCGCAGCAGGGAGCCGATGCTCGGGCGTGCCATGGGCCGCCCCAGAATAGCCGCCGCCGCTCCGACGCCATTGTCCCGGCAGCGCGACCTCTCGGGCGCTGCCGACATGTACAACCTCCCGGGGGGCTGTTGCCGAACACCCTGCCCGATTCGTACGACGCCTCCGGCATTTGCACTCATGCCCTCCGGCTTGTGATGAACCGCCATCGGTGCCGGTCCTGGTGTGCCAGCTCAGCGAAGTGGAGCGTTGGCGGTCTGGGCAACCGGCGAGCCGATACTGGTCTACCGACGCCCTGCAAATGAACCATCTCCAGCCCTCGCCGCAGCGCAACGCCAGAGCAAGGTCGGAGTGCCGGCAGACGGCCCTCTCAGAGAGACTCGAAAGGGCCATTGGCCCACATTTGGTCCACCTTCACTACGGTTGCCGACCAATTCTGGCTCCCCGGTCGCCCAGACCACGCCATTCCACCCCCTTCATGGACTTCTGCAACAGCCCCCCGACGACAGCACCTATTGGCGACGGTTCAAACGTGCCGTCGCCGGCACTTGGCCCTTTCCCCGCCGCACCTGAGCGGTTCTACTAGGGGTAAAGCCCGCGCTCGCGTGTCGCCGACGCCACCCGCTGCACGGCCTGGACGTAGGCCGCCATGCGAAGCGGCAGGTCACGCTCCTTCGCTACACCGATCACTTCGCGAAAGGCCCGCTGCATGATCGCCTGCAACTTCTGGTTCACCTCGTGCTCGGACCAGAAGAACGACTGCAGATCCTGCACCCACTCGAAATAGCTCACCGTCACCCCGCC